>Ga0299913_10001977_pt1 | contig 15799 bp, 18 predicted proteins | sample RVTome_9_FD_201360 | JGI IMG/M metagenome (GOLD analysis project Ga0299913, IMG submission 201360) | Soil microbial communities from uranium-contaminated site in the Upper Colorado River Basin, Wyoming, United States - RVT155D38 (version 2) ...
CGAGCCTTTGATCTGGTACGAGGGCGCGACGGTGTCGGCGGCCAGCCGCCGCCAGCTCGCCGCCGACCGCCAGGGCTCGATCGTCGCGGTGGCCAACTCCGCCGGCACGTCCATCGCCGTCAACGCCTACGACGAGTACGGCATTCCGCAGTCGACCAACCTCGGGAGATTCCAGTATACGGGACAGATGTGGATACCCGACCTCGGCATGTACCACTACAAGGCAAGGGTCTATTCGCCGGCGCTGGGCCGGTTCCTGCAGGTCGATCCGGTGGGATATGAGGACCAGATGAACCTCTATGCCTATGTCGGGAATGATCCTGTGAATCTGCTGGATCCGAGCGGGATGTGCAGTAGCGTGACAGACGAAGAAGCGCGAATTGATTGCCTTGAAAAGCGTGAGATTGCTGTCGCAGAAGCCCGGGCGTACCTTGCTGATCAGAATGTCCGGCGTGGAAACGAACCGGCGTACATAGCTACCTATAACGAGGACACTGGAGAGGTAACGACACGGATTGGGGATGCGGCTGGTATACGAACTAGCGGGGAGGTGAATTTTACCGACAATGAGGGAAACCAATTGGAAGCCCACCAAGACGGGAGAATCATCGAGCGGGGAGAGGATGGTTCATTCAGAAATACGAGTGAAATAGTACTGGTAACCGGCCACGGCCACATTAGAGATGGTGGTGGCGGCGCAAGCAATTCCGTCGACCGGGCCAATGAATCAATAATGTACAATCAAGTTGATCGGAGGCTGAGCACCGTTGCTCCTGCTGTGATTAAGACACCATCTGGACAAGTTAGGGTATTTGTGAATGGAAGGGAGGTTAGAGAGCGTCGATGAGTATGAAAGATCTGTCGGTTATTGGACATTCAGCTATTTTAAGCGTATTATTGGTTGTCGGATGTGAGCATATGGACGACAGGTATCACGACATCGTCCTGGACGGCTTTTCTGAAGGAAACTATGGTAAGCTTGACAGGAGTGTCGGAGATCCTGTTTGCATCTACGGGAGGATGTCCATCGATTCGATTCACGACAGCGTTTATTTTCCCCTTCAGCCTATGGAAGAAGATGAGGTCATTACCATTGGGTTTTCTCGGGTCATATCAGGTCTGAGCTACGATTATGCCAATCGCAACGGCATGGTAGACGGTCAGAGTTATAGAGTTTGCGGTATCCTTCGGGATGCGACCCCCTTCCGGCAATGCGGCCACAATCGGTGCAAGTGGTATAAGCTGGAAGACGCAGAATTGCAGTGAGACGCGGCTAGACTCTGGCGACCCGACAAACAGGCTCGAAAACCGGCCGGACCGCTCGCTCATGCCGCGGTGCGCAACACGTACGACGCCGCCGGGCGGCTGATCCGGGTCGAGCAGGGCGAGCTCGCGGCGTGGCAGAGCGAGGCGGTGGCGCCTTCGGCCTGGACCGGGTTCACCGTCCACCGCGTGCAGGCCACCGTCTACGACGCGATGGGCCGCAAGGTCCGCGAGGTGCTGAGCGCGGCGGACGGCACCGTGCGCGCCGTCGCCCAGCATAGCTGCGACGCGCTCGGGCGGCCCGAATGCAGCGCGGCGCGGATGAACCCGGCGCTGTGGCCCAGCGCGGCGGGGACCGGCGGGTCGCTGCCGGCGAGCGCCTGCGCATCGGGCGCGGCCGGCACCGGCGCGAACGATTTCGGTCCCGACCGCATCAGCCGCAACCTCTACGACGCCGCCGGCCAGCGCCTCCAGCTCCGGGTCGGGGTCGGCACGCCCGACGAGGGCGCGCGGGCGAGCTGGGCCTATAACGGCAACGGCCAGGTCACCACGGTGATCGACGGCAACGGCAACCGCGCCGCCGCCGGCGCCGCCGCCGGCGCTCGCATACCGCAACGGCATCCGCATGGTTCGGCTAGCCGATCCGGCGGCCGGCCCAGACGACGCGGCCGATGACGTCGACGGCGGCGGCGTCGCAGTCCGGCCAGTGCGGGTAAGCGGGATTGTCGCTGCGGATCGAGAGCGTGCGCGCCGCCGGGTTGAGCGACAGCCGCTTCACCACCAGCACGTCCTCGATCCTGAGCACGTAGATGCCGTCGCGCAGGCGCGCCGACGCATCGTCGCGGTCGACCAGAATGTCGTCGCCGTCGGCCAGCGTCGGCGCCATCGAATCCCCTTCGACGCGGATGACCGCGAGCCGGTCGGCGGAGCCGCTCGCGATCCGCCGCAGCCAGGCGGCGTCGAAGGCGATGTGCGCCCGCGCCCGCTCGTCGCCGGCGAGCGACCCGGCGCCGGCCGAGGCGCCGATCTCCAGCCGCCGCACCGGGACGAGCGCGTCCCGCGCCGTCTCGCGGGCCGCGCCGAGCTCGGCCTCGTCGACCCCGAAATAGCGGGCGAGCCGGCGCCGGTCGGCCTCGGCGAGGCGGCGCGGCGTGCCGCGCTTGATATATTGCTGGACGTAGGCCGGGTTGCGGCCGAGCAGCCGCGACAGGCCGGCATAATCCTCGCCTCTCGCCTCGATCAGCCGCTGGAGCGCGGCGCGCGCCTCCTCGTCGGTCATGTCCCTCCATTACGGATAGGATTTTCCCTAGACAAGTAGGAAAATTCCTTCACAAGGAACATAACATGAATCCCGATTCGGAGGAAGAGATGGACCTGCTCCGGCGCGTCGAGCGCCACATGCGCCGCCGCGGCATGGCGCCGAGCCGCTTCGGCCGCGAGGCGGCGGGCGACCCGCGCTTCGTGTTCGACCTGCGCAACGGCCGGCAGCCGCGGCCGGCGACGGCGGCGCGGATCGCCGCCTGGCTCGCCCGCGAGCAAGGGAGGCGGCGGTGGCGCGGCCGCCGGTGAAAGGCGGGGTCGGCGACGAGCTGGCGCGCGCGCTCTGCGCGACGATCGCGACCATGTGCGGCGTCGCGGTCGAGGCGCGGACCAGCCGCGGCTGGGCGAGCGCGACCTTCTCCGGCCAGCGCCACGCGCTGCGGCTGCGGCTGGACGGGCCGGCGGCGACGGCGGCGGCGGACCGCCTGCTGGGCGGGCTGGACGAGCGCGAGTTCGCGCTCGACGGCCACATCCTCGCCGACATCGCGCCGGTGCTCGACGAGCGCGCCGCCGACGGCCGCCGCGTCAGGCTCGAGCTCGAGGCGCTGACCGTCGAGGCGGCCTAATGGTGGCGGGCGGCGAGGCGCTGGAGGCTGTCGATCGCGCTCTGCAGGCGGTCGTCGGCCGGCTCGGCGCGAGCCGGCGGGTCGGCGGCCGGCGGCGGCGGCGCGGCGGCGCGGCGGCGGGCGAGGCCGTGCTCGAGCCGCGCCATCAGCTCGGGGATGCTGCTGCCGATCGGCGCGGCCGCCGGCGGCGCGGGCGCGGGCGCGGGCGCGAGCTCCGGTACCAGCTCCAGCTCGGGCGCGGGTTCGGGCGCGAGCCCCAGTCCCGGCGCCAGCTCCGGCGGTGGCTCGGGCGCGGGCGCTGCGACCGGGGCTTCCGCCGCGATCCGGCCGGCCCGGCCGGGCCTGGGCCGGAGCAGCGGCTCGGGCGCGGCCGGCTCCGGCTCGGGCTCGCCGAGGTCGCGGGCGCTCAGCGGCGGCCGCGGCGGCGCGTCCGGGTGGAAGTCGCGGCGGCGCAGCCGCGGCGCCTCCTCGACCTCCGGCGCCGCCTCGCGCCGGGCGCCGCGCCGGTCGAGCCAGCGCAGCAGCAGGAAGACCAAAGCGAAGACCGGCACCGCGCCGGCGGCGCCGAGCCCGATCCGGGCGCGCAGCCCGAGCGGCGGCTCGGCGGCGGGCACGAGCGCGGCGACGCCGCTCGATCGCACCAGCCCTTCGAGCAGGTCGGCGGGCATGGCGAAGGCGGCGAAGGCGACGGCGAGACCGGCCAGCGCCGCCACCGGCACGTCGAGCGCGCCGCCGCCGCCGCCCGATTGCCTGCCGCCGAAAGTCGGAAATGAGATCATGAAGCCTTGCCGGAGAGCCGCCGATAGCCGGGGGCATATCGGGAAATGTTTGACGACCAGTTACGCTCGCGCTCGACGAACGCGCGGGCGGCGGCGCGCCGGTCCTCCCAGTCGCCGCGGGCCGCGAACAAGGCGGCGAGCGCGTCGGCGAGCGCCTGCGGCTGGCTCGGCGGGAACAGCGTGCCGGTGACGCCGTCCGCGATCAGCTCGCGGTGGCCGCCGACGTCGGAGGCGGCGACCAGCTTCATCTGCGCCATCGCCTCGAGCGGCTTGAGCGGCGTCACCAGCTCGGTCAGCCGCATCGCCTTGCGGGGATAGGCCAGCACGTCGACCAGCGCATAATAGAGTTCGACCTGGTCGTGCGGCACGCGGCCGACGAACCGGATCCGGTCGGCCGCCGGCGAGGCCGCCGCCTGCGCCTTCAGCGCCGCCTCCATCGGCCCGCCGCCGACCAGCAGCAGCCGCGCCTTCGGCCGCAGCGCGGCCAGCCGCGGCATCGCCGCGATCAGGTCGTCGAGCCCCTCATAATCGTAGAAGGAGCCGATGAAGCCGACCGTCTCGGCGCCGTCGAGGCCGAGCCGGCGGGCGAGTCCGGCGTCGGCGGCCGGCGGCCGGCCGAACAGGTCGAGGTCGACGCCGTTGGGAGCGACGATGATCTTGCCGGCCTCGACGCCGCGCGCGACCAGGTCGCGGCGCAACCCGTCGCAGATCACCGCCACCGCGTCGGCGCGCCGCGCCGCCCAGGTCTCGAGCAGCCGGGTGAGCCAGTAGCGCGCCGAGCCCTCGCGGCCGGTGCCGTTGCCGACCGCGGCGTCCTCCCAGAAAGCACGGATCTCGTAGAGCAAGGGCAGGCCGCGGCGCTTCGCCACCGGCAGCGCCGCCAGCGCGGTCAGCACCGGCGAATGGGCGTGGAGCTGGTCCGGCCGCCACTCCCGCGCCAGCCTGTCGAGCCGCCGCGACAGCGAGCGCACCTCGCGCCACTCGCGCAGCGGGGAGGGGCCGGACGGCGGCGCCGGGGTGCGGTGGAAGCGGATGCCGTCGATCGTCTCGGGGTCCGGGCCGGGCGCGCCATGGCGCGGGCCGGTGAGGCACGCCACCTCCCATCCCATCGCCTGCTGGGCCTTGACGATGGCGCGCGTCCGGAAGGCATAGCCGCTGTGCAGCGGCAGGCCGTGGTCGAGGATGTGAAGGACGCGCATGATCGCGCCTGATGCCAGCTTCGGCTTAACGGCCCGTCAACCGCGCTCGCCTAGGAGGTCCTGATGGCAGCCCCCTCGTCATTGCCAGGAGCGGAGCGACGAAGCGATCCAGCCCGCCGCCACGGTCCGGCTGGACGGCCTCGCTGCAGCGCAGCGGCAGTTCATCCTGAGCGACGCCGCAGGCGGCGTCGAAGGGCTCGCAACGGCGCGGGAGATGCCGGCATCCTCCAGCCACGGGCGCGCGCATGAACCGCCGCTCCGCTTGCGCGCTCGGCGCCGGCCTCGCCTTGCTCGCGCTCATCGGCTCCGGGCCGCTTCGCGCGCAGAGCGGCGCGCCGTTCCTGGTCGAGGAGACCGGCGAGGCGTTCGAGCGCCTGCAGGACGCGGTCGACGCGATCGGCGGCGGCCGCGGCACGATCCTGATCGCGCCCGGCCGCTACCGCGACTGCGCGGTGCAGGAAAGCGGCCGCGTCGCCTTCGTCGCCGAGCGGGCGGGGGCGGCGGTGTTCGACGGCGGCGTCTGCGAAGGCAAGGCGACGCTGGTGCTGCGCGGCCGCTCGGCGCGCGTCGAGGGGCTGGTCTTCACCGGCCAGCAGGTGCCGGACGGCAACGGCGCCGGCATCCGCATCGAGGAGGGGGACCTCGCCGTCGCCTTCGCATCGTTCGTCGACGCGCAGTGCGGCATCCTCTCCGCCAGCGATCCGTCGGGCGCCATCACCGTCGAGCGCTCCACCTTCAGCGGCCTCGGCGGGCGTTCGGACGGCGGCGACGTGCATTCGATCTATGTCGGGCGATATGGCGCGCTCACCGTCGCCAACTCGCGCTTCGAGCGCGGCACCGGCGGCCATTACCTGAAAAGCCGCGCCCCGCGCATCGCGGTGCTCGACAGCAGCTTCGACGACAGCCGGGGCCGCAGCACCAATTATCTGATCGACCTGCCCGACGGCGCCGTCGGCCGGATCGCCGGCAACACCTTCGTGCAGGGCGTGGGCAAGGAGAATTACGGGACGATGATCGCGGTCGCCGCCGAAGACGGGGAGAATCCCTCGGCCGGCCTGACCATCGAAGGCAACATCGCCTCGGTCGCGCCCGGCTTCCGCTGGCGGACCGCCTTCGTCGGCGACTGGAGCGGCGAGCGGCTGACGATCCGCGACAACCGGGTCGGCCCCGGCATCACCCCGTTCGCGCGGCGCTAGCATGGCCACGCGCGTCCTCCTGACGATCGATACCGAGCTCAAGTGGGGCCGGCACGCCCGCGGCGCCTCGTGGCAGGAGAATCTCGCGCTCAGCTGCGATCCGGCCGGCGTCGGGATATCCTTCCAGCTCGCCCGGCTCGCCGCCCACCGCCTCAAGGCCTGCTTCTTCGTCGATCCGATGCCGGCGCTCGTCCACGGCATCGAGCCGATCCGGCGCATGGTCGAGCCGATTCTGGCGGCCGGCCAGGAGGTCCAGCTCCACCTTCACCCGTCCTGGGCCGACCCCGCCAATCCCGTGTTCGAGCTGGTCGGGCTCGATCGGCGGCGGCAGCTCGAGCTGATCCGCACCGCACGCGATCTCCTGATCGAGGCCGGCGCGCCGGCTCCGATCGCGTTCCGCTCCGGCAGCTATGCCGCCGATCTCGCCACCATCGAGGCGCTGGCGATGCTCGGCATCGGCTATGACAGCAGCCACAACGGCAGCGAGCATCCCTGGCCGAGCGCGCTGCCGCTCGACCCGCGGCGGATCGCTCCGGCCCTGCTGGACTGCGTGGTCGAGATTCCGGTCACCCAGATCGAGCAGCCCTCGGGGAGACTCAGGCACCTCCAGATCTGCGCGGTCTCGTCCGACGAGATGCATGCCGCCTTGCGGCACGCCGCCGACCGCGGCCATCCGGTCGCCACCATCGTCGGCCACAGCTTCGAGCTGGCGACGCGCGGGGGCAGGCGCGCCAACCCGATCCTGGTCCGCCGCTTCGAGCGATTGTGCGGTTTCCTCGCCGCGCATCGCCGGCGGCTGCCGACCGCTTGCTTCGCCGATCTCGCCGATCTCCCGCTCGACGCCGAAGCCTCGCCGCTGCGGTCCCCGGCCTTGCGCACCGCCGCCCGGATGGCCCAGCAATTGTGGGGCAATGCCGTCTACGAGCGCGCGCTCTGACCGCCGCCGCCGGCGCCGCCGGCGAAGAATCGGATCGCCCCCGGGAGGCGCACGCGGCCGGCTGCGACCGTCCGGAGGCGGACGCTTAACGGCCCGTCAACCGCGTCCCTCTATCAGGCCCCGATGAGGCGCGACCGGGGACGGCACCGATGATCGACAATTTCGCGCTCGCGCTCAGCCATGGCCTGCTGCTGCTCGCCGCCTGGCGCCTGCTGTCGCGCGCCGACCTCGACGACGACGCGGCGCTCCCGCCACCGGCCGAGGGGGGGGCGAAAGCGGGTCTGTGGGCCGAGCTGCGGAGCCGCCTGCGTGCGTGACCTCGCGCTCATCGGCTTCATCGCGGCGCTGCTGGCCCTCGGCCTCAGGCGGCCGTTCCTGTTCGTGCTCGCGTATATCTATGTCGACACGGTTTCACCGCATCGGCTGTCTTATTATCTGCTCAATACCGTTCCGCTGTCGATGATCGTCGCCGCTGCGGCGCTCGCCGGCTGGCTGGTCGCCGACGCCCGCAAGGGCGTCGGGCTGGCGCCGCGCCAGCTCCTGATGGGCGTCCTGCTCGCCTACACTGCCTGGACCACAGGCCACGCCGACTTCCCGGTCGAGGCGCAGGAGAAGTGGGACTGGGCGTGGAAGGCGGTCGCCTTCGCCATCTTCCTGCCGCTGACGCTGCGCACCCGGCTGAGGACCGAGGCCTGCATCCTGTTCCTCGTCCTCTCCGTCTCGTCGATCGTCATCGTCGGCGGCATCAAGACGGTTATGTCGGGGGGCGGCTACGGGGTCCTCAACCTGATGGTCGACAACAATAGCGGCCTCTACGAGAGCAGCACCATCTCGACGATCGCCATCGCGATCATCCCGATGATCCTGTGGCTGGCGCGGTTCGGCACCATCTTCCCGCCCGACTGGCGGGTGAAGGCCTTCGCCGGCGCGCTGATCTTCGCCTGCCTGCTGATGCCGATCGGCACCGAGGCGCGCACCGGCCTGGTCTGCATCGGCGTGCTCGCGGTGCTGATGCTGCGCGACGTCAGGCGGCGCTTCTTCTACCTCGCCGGCGCGGCGCTGGTCGCCACCGCCGCGGTGCCGTTCCTGCCCGATTCCTTCACCCAGCGCATGGCGACGATCCAGGGCTATGAGGGCGACCAGTCCGCCAACACCCGCATCGCGGTGTGGCAATGGACCTGGGACTTTGCGCTCGAAAATCCGCTCGGCGGCGGCTTCGGCGCGCATCGCCAGAACCGGATCCTGGTCCGGACCGTCGATTCGCGGATGGTCGGCGACGTCCAGCTCGTCACGCCGCGGCTCGAGCCGGACGAAGGCCGCGCCTATCACAGCTCCTTTTTCGAGATGCTCGGCGAGCAGGGCTTTCCCGGGCTGATCCTGTTCCTCCTGATCCACGGCGTCGGGCTGGTGCGGATGGAGGCGGTGCGGCGGCGCTACAAGGGCGCGGGCGGCGACGGCGAATGGATCTCGCCGCTCGCCACCGCGCTCCAGCATTTCCAGATCGTCTACCTGGCCGGCTCGGTCTTCGTCGGCATCGCCTACCAGCCGTTCGCCTGGCTGGTGCTGGGGACGCAGATCGGCTTCGACCGCTGGCTCGCGCGGCGCGAGCGCGAGCGGCGGCGCCAGCCGTTCGCGACGCCGCCGCCGATGCCCGCAACCGCCGCCTGACCGGCGGAACCGCGCCCCCGTCTCGAAGCTTTAGCGCCTGATGACGCGCGCGCTCTGCTATGTCGACGACAGCTCGCCCGGCATCACCCGCAAGCGCCGCGGCCGCTACTGGCAATATTTCGGCCCTGACGGCAAGCGCATCTCCGACCGCGACGAGATCGACCGCCTGAACGCGATCGGCATGCCGCCGGCCTACAAGGAGTGCTGGTTCTGCCCGAAGCCCAACGGCCACATCCAGGCGGCCGGCTATGACGACAGGGGCCGCAAGCAGTATCGCTACCATCCCGATTTCCGCGCGCGGCAGGACGCGGTCAAATATGAACGGCTCGCCGAATTCGGCCGCAAGCTGCCGCGATTGCGCAAGCGCATCGCGCAGGACATCGCCGGCAAGCCGACCAGCTGCGAAGCCGTGATCGCTGCCGTCATCCGCCTGATTGATGTCACCCACATGCGCGTCGGCAACGAGCAATATGCCAGGGCCAACAAGAGCTTCGGGGCGACGACATTGCGCAACCGCCACGTCAAGGTGGGCCGCGGCAAGGTCAAGATCAGCTATCCGGGCAAGCACCGCATCAAGCGCACCGTCACCGTCACCGACCGTCGCCTCGCCCGCATCGCCGGGCGCACGCAGGACCTGCCGGGCCAGCATCTGTTCGAATTCATCGACGAGCAGGGCGCGGTCCGCCCGGTCAGCTCGTCCGACGTCAACGACTATATCAGGCAAGCCACCGGCGAGGATTTCACCGCCAAGGACTTCCGCACCTGGGGCGCGAGCGCGATCGCCTTCGAGGAGATGGTGCGGCACGCCCGCCGCCGCGGCAAGGTGCGCCTCAACAGCCTGATCGCGCCGGTCGCCGAAGCGCTCGGCAACACGCCGGCGATCAGCCGCAAGTCCTACGTCCACCCCGGCATCATCGCGGCGGCGCGCGACGCCGGCGCGCTCGGCCACACCCGGCTGCCGCGCAAGACCAAATATCTGGGCGCGGGCGAGCGGGGGTTGATCGAGTTCCTCGACGCGCTAGGCACGGCGGAGCGAAGGGGACGCGATGACCGCAAGCACGGCCAGGGCGCATAACGTCTGGGAACGCAGCGTCGAGCGCTGGGAGGAAGTCTCCGCCTGGGTGACGGCGAACAGCCTCGACCTCGCCCTCGCCGCGCTTGCCGCGGCGGCGGTCGCGCTGGTGCTGATCGGCCTGCGCGGCTTCGGCCATCGCCTGATCCGCGACCGGGTCGAGCCGATCGGCTGGCGGACCATTTTCGGCCGCATGCTCGCGAAGACCGGGCTCTTCTTCATTTCGATGGCGGCGATCAAGCTGGTCTCGACCCAGACCGACGCACCGCCGATACTGCAGCGGCCGATCGACATGTTGTTCGTCATCGCCGCGGCGGTCCAGGCGGCGGTGTGGGGCCGCGAGATGATCCTCGGCTTCGTCGAGCAGCGGGTCGGCGAGGAAGAGGCGGAGCACGGCCGGCTCGCCTCGGCGCTCGGCATCATCCGCCTGCTCGTCACCGTCACCCTGTTCGCGATCGCGATCATCCTCATCCTGTCCAACCTCGGCGTCAACGTGACCGGGCTCGTCGCCGGCCTCGGCATCGGCGGCATCGCCATCGGCCTCGCCGCGCAAGGCATCTTCTCCGATCTGTTCGCGGCGCTCTCGATCATCTTCGACCGGCCGTTCCGCAAGGGCGACACGATCACCTTCGGCAGCCCGCCGACCACCGGCACCGTCGAGCATATCGGGCTCAAGACCACCCGCATCCGCGCCTTGTCCGGCGAGGAGGTGGTGATGTCCAACGCCAATTTGCTCAACCAGCAGCTGCAGAACTGGGCCATGATCGAGCGGCGCCGGGTGGTGATGCAGTTCGGCGTCATCTATCAGACGCCGCCCGAGCAGCTCGCGCGGATCCCGGACGAAGCGCGGGCGATCCTGGAGCGCCAGCCGCTCGCCGCTTTCGACCGCTGCCACGCCTTCCAGTTCGGCGCCTCGTCGATCGACTTCGAGCTCGTCTTCTTCGTCGAGAGCGCGCAGTTCGCCGACATGATGCAGGTGCGCCAGGAGCTGGTGGTCGGGATGGCGCGGCGCTTCGCCGAGCTCGGCATCGACTTCGCCTACCCGACCCAGATGGGCTTCCTCGCCGGCCTCGACGGCAAGCCGATCGACCCGCGCGACGTTCCCACGCAGCTGCAGCCGGCGCCGTAGCGGCGCGGCTCAGCGCCCGTCTTGCGCCTCGACCGGCTTGTCCGGCGCCTTTTCGCGCCACGCGCATTCGAGCCGGTCCTGCAGCCGCTCGTCGTCGATCGCGTCCATGTCGACCAGCATCGCCGGCCAGCCGCGATAATGGGCGGTTTCGTAATAGAGGCCGGGCTCGGCCTCGATCAGCGCCTCCTTGAGCCCCAGCGGGCACAGCACCATCAGCTCCCCCGGCGCCTTCCAGCGCGCAAACCCCTTGCCCGCCACCTTCAGCGCCGGCGTGCCGTACCAGGTCGAAACCTCGACGCCGGGCAGGTGCGCCGCCAGCCGCGCCGCGCGCGCGATCTCCCTGTCGGCCGCGCTCATCGGGCGACGCGGTACATCATCAAGACGCAGCCCCTGGCGATCGGGCGTGCCTCGACCAGCTCGAGCGCCACCCGTTGCGCGAGCGGCCGGAACAAGGGCACGCCGCCGCCGAGCAGCACTGGGTGGACGTTGACGCCGATCTCGTCGACCGCGCCGCCCTCGATCAGCGCGCTGCCGAGCTCGCCGCCGCCCAGGACGATGATGTCGCCGCCCTCCTCAGCCTTGAGCGCGCGGACGAAGCCGGCCGCATCCTCGCGGACCAGCTCGGCGCCCTCCGGAGCCTGCTCCATGCTTCTCGAGAAGATGTAGCTCTTCATCCTCGATGCGCCGCCGCCGCTGCGGGCGGCGAAGTCGTAGGTCTTGCGCCCCATCAGGATGGTGTCGACGCCCTTCCAGCTCTCGGCGGTGATCGCCTTGGCGTCGTCGCTCCAGAGCAGCCAGTCCATCGCCTCGCCCGCTCCCGCGATATAGCCGTCGAGGCTGACGGCGGCGCCGTAGGTGACCTTGCGCATGCGCCCGCTCCTTCTCGCCGGCGGCGAGAATAGCCGATATCCCGCCCAAGCGGGAGAAGGCGGCGATGAGCGAGACATTCGACCGCCGCCGCGCCTGCGGCGCGCGCTACCGGGTCGCGGGCGCGATCGCCGGAGTCGAGCCCGGACCGACGCGATCGCCTCCTGTGCGAATGCCGGCCTTCGCCGGCACGACGGAATCGGCCGTGACCGAAGCTGACCTCAGCGCGAGCCGCCGTTGGGGCCGCCGAGGGCGATGCGCTCGCGCTCGACGCGCTCCTGCAGCGCGAGCAGCATGTCGCTCGACTGCATGAACGGGATCGGGTTGACGGCGCGGCCGTCGATCCGGACTTCGTAATGGAGGTGGCTGCCGGTCGAGCGGCCGGTCGAGCCCATCAGGCCGATCAGGTCGCCGCGGCGCACGCGCTGGCCGGGCTCGGCCATGCGGCGGGAGAGGTGGCCGTAGCGGGTCTCGATGCCCTGGCCGTGGTTGATCTCGACCAGATTGCCGTAGCCGCCGCTGTTCCACTCGGAGCGGGCGACGATGCCGTCGGCGGTGGCGTAGATCGGCGTGCCGACCGGCCCGGCGAGGTCGACGCCGCCGTGCATCGCGGCGCGGCCCCGGAACGGGTCGGAGCGGACGCCGAAGCCGCTGGTGAAGGTGGTCGAGTTGCGCACCGGGTGCGAGGAGGGGATGGCGGTGACCGCCTGCTCGATCTGGTCGAGCCGGCGCCAGCTGACGAACAGCTCGCGGAAGCGCGGGTCGGCATTGTCGCCCGCCGCCTCGTAGGGGCCGCCGACGCCGCCGGCGGCGCGGTGGAAGCGCGCCGGGTTGAGGCCGAGCCGGCGCAGCACCTGCGCGGTCTCGCGATAGCGCTGGAGCGCCGCGTCCTGCGCGCGCTCGGCAAGCGCGACCTGCATGCCGTCGACCTCGGAATAGGTCTGGGCGATCTGGTTGTCGGGATCGGCGGCCGCTTCGGGGAGCAGAGCGGCGAGCTGGTCGGCGTCGGCGTCGCCCGACAGCACGGCGGCGAGGAATGCCTGGCGGCGCTCGAGCAGGGCGGCGTGGTTCTGGGTCTGCGCGCGCATCGCCGCGACGTCGGCTTCCATCTGCGCGACCTGGCGCTGCATCCGGGCGACGTCGCCGTTCATCGCCGCGACCGCCTGGAAGGTGGCGAAGGCCGACCAGGCGAGAATCGCGAAGGCGACCGAAGCGGCCGCCATCTGCACCTTCGCGCCGATCGTGAAGCGGCGCAGGCTTTTGCCGTCGTGGAGGAAAATATCGCGTGGCTTGAAGAGATTACGGAACTTTACGGAGGCCCCGGCATTGGCAGTCGGTACGAAATCGGTCATCATCTTCCCCGGTCGGCCCCCCAAGGCCGGCACGGCCGCGCATGAGCGGCCGTTCGCTGAAAAATACGGGCTTCCGCCCAATTCGTGACGTCGGAAGTGCCCACCCCGGACGTGTGGCCGCAGATTGTTAACGAAGTTCGACCCCGGCAACCCCTGACGGCCGCGGTCGGGACGGACTGGCCCCACGGCGCGGTGAGTCGTTGAACCGCGGGTGAACGAAGCGGCGGCGAGCGCGTGATTCGCCGATTCGCGACATTGCCCGAAGCCGCTTCCCAAGCCGGCTGGGGCCCGTCAGGTCGCTTCGCCGGCCGGCGGAGCGGCGGCGGGCAGCGCCGCGACCTTGCGGCTGCCTTTCCACAGCTCGACCGCGCCGCCCGACGCGTTCGCCGCCGCGAGCGCCTTCGCCTCCGCGTCGGTTTCGGCCTCGATGTCCTCGCGGCTGACGATCCGGTCGTCGCGCAGATGATAGAGCCGGTAGAGCGCCACCCGTTCCTCCCCAGGGACGGAGCCATGCCTGTCCAGTCATCCGGCGCCCGGAAACATGTCGGGTGACGCGAGGCGCGGCTAGTGCCCGGCTCCGTGCGGGGCCTCGTCGCCGGCCGCCACCAGCCGCGCCCGCGCCGTCGCCGGCGGCGCGAGCAGGAAGCGGAAGTTGAGCTCGATCGTGTCGCCCGGACGCAGCGCCGGATCGAGCCCGTGCAGCATCAGGTGGCGCCCGCCCGGCTCGAACAGGATCGGCCGGCCGAGCCGGGTCGAGGCTTCGTCGAGGGCACGCATCGTCGTGCGTCCGTTCTCGGTCGCGGTCATGTGCATGTCGATGCGGCGAGCGGACGGCGATTCGACCGCGACCAGCGTCTCGCGCGTGCCGCCGCCGATCTCGATCCGGAAATAGCCCGCCGCCGGCCGTCCCGGCACCGCCGGCAGCCGCACCCACGCTTCCTCGACCTGCGCCGTCGGCGCGGTGCTGCGAAGCCCGCAGCCGGCGGCGAGCGCGGCGGCGGCGAGCAGCGGCGGGATCGGGCGGCGCATGGCGGCGCCCTAGCGCGCAGCCGCTTCTTGTCGCAACAAAATGGCCTCCTATATCGCCAGCGAAACGCCTGCTCGTCGCCGCCACGGGACGCGCGGGCGGGTCGGTCTTTTTGGGGCATAAGAGGTTTTGAACATGGCAAGAGTGATCGGCATCGATCTCGGCACCACCAACAGCGCGGTCGCCGTGATGGAAGGCGGCAAGCCGAAGGTCATCGAGAATTCGGAAGGCGCGCGCACCACCCCCTCCGTCGTCGCGTTCACCAAGGACGGCGAGCGACTGATCGGACAGCCGGCCAAGCGCCAGGCGGTCACCAATCCCGACAACACCATCTTCGCGGTCAAGCGCCTGATCGGCCGGCGCTACGACGACCCGATCACCAGGAAGGATACCGAGCTCGTCCCCTACAAGATCACCCGCGGGCCGAACGGCGACGCCTGGGTGAATGCGGGCGGCAAGGATTATTCGCCCTCCCAGATCTCGGCCTTCACGCTGCAGAAGATGAAGGAGACGGCCGAAGCCTATCTCGGCGAGACCGTCACCCAGGCGGTGATCACGGTTCCGGCCTATTTCAACGACGCCCAGCGTCAGGCGACCAAGGACGCCGGCCAGATCGCCGGCCTCGAAGTGCTGCGCATCATCAACGAGCCGACCGCGGCCGCGCTCGCCTACGGGCTGGAGAAGCAGGACGGCAAGACGATCGCGGTCTACGACCTCGGCGGCGGCACGTTCGACATCTCGATCCTCGAGATCGGCGACGGCGTGTTCGAGGTGAAGTCGACCAACGGCGACACCTTCCTCGGCGGCGAGGATTTCGACGCCAAGATCGTCGACTGGCTCGCCGACAAGTTCAAGGCCAAGGAGAATATCGACCTGCGCAGCGACCGGCTGGCGCTGCAGCGCCTCAAGGAAGCCGCCGAGAAGGCGAAGATCGAGCTCAGCTCGGCGCAGACCACCGAGGTCAACCTGCCCTTCATCACCGCGCGGATGGAAGGCGGCAGCTCGACCCCGCTCCACCTCGTCGAGGCGATCAGCCGCTCCGACCTCGAGCGGATCGTCGGCGACCTCATCAAGCGCACGCTCGAGCCGTGCCGGAAGGCGCTTTCCGACGCCGGCCTCAAGGCCAACGAGGTCGACGAGGTCATCCTGGTCGGCGGCATGACCCGCATGCCCAAGGTGCGCGACACGGTGAAGGACTTCTTCGGCAAGGAGCCGCACACCGGCGTCAACCCCGACGAGGTGGTGGCGATGGGCGCGGCGATCCAGGCCGGCGTGCTGCAGGGAGAGGTCAAGGACGTCCTGCTGCTCGACGTGACCCCGCTGTCGCTCGGCATCGAGACGCTGGGCGGCGTCTTCACCCGGATGATCGACCGCAACACCACCATCCCGACCAAGAAGACCCAGACCTTCTCGACCGCCGAGGA
>Ga0299913_10001978_pt1 | contig 15798 bp, 18 predicted proteins | sample RVTome_9_FD_201360 | JGI IMG/M metagenome (GOLD analysis project Ga0299913, IMG submission 201360) | Soil microbial communities from uranium-contaminated site in the Upper Colorado River Basin, Wyoming, United States - RVT155D38 (version 2) ...
GAGGCCGTCATCGAGGCCCGGGGCGGGAAGACGACCGGGTCGGTCTCGGGGCGTACCACGGCACTCATCGTGGGGGAGTCACCCGGGGCATCGAAGACAGCGAAGGCGGGGGAGTTGGGGGTCCCGGTGGTCGATGGGACCGTCTTCAGGAACCTGCTGGAGCGCGGTCTGGAGGCCCTCGGCTGACGGCGCGGAACGGGCCAAGCGTGAGTAAATGACGTCGCTGAGCGACGTCATTTACTCACGCTCAATCAGCCCACCCGGAAGGTCCACTCGAACGACCCCTGGTCGGGCAGGCCGGTGTAGGTGTCCCAGACGATGCGAATCGTGTGTTCTCCCGGAGCCCATTGTTGGATGGTGGGATGCGTCGGGCTCGGGGACCAGCGGTAGACCCCGGTCGCCTCCACGAATGCGGCGTCGGTCACCGGCCAGCCGTCGACGAAGATCTCGGTGGCATATCCCACCTCGAGATCGATCTCCAGCGTCGTCTGGGGTGGGACCAGGTCCCCGGGGCTGGGGCTCACCGACTCCACGGGCCCGGGCAGCTCCACCGACTCGCCCTCCTTGGAGAGGGCCATGCCTAGGGCGATCGCAGCCAGGGCGATCAGACCGAGACCGAGGTAGATGAGCCTGTAGGGCATAGCCGGGCACCGTAGCGTCGGCCTGGTCGCTTTCTAGTTGTGGTGCAGTGCCTCGTTGAGCCCGCCCCACGAGCCCGATCGGACCAGTGCCTCGACCTTCCCGGTCACCGAGTTGCGCCTGAAGAGCATCCCTTCGATTCCGGACATCTCCCGGCCCTTGGCGGTGTCGCCGTCGGGGAGGGTGACCACCGTCCCCGCGGTCACGTAGAGGCCGGCTTCGACCACGCAGTCGTCCCCCAGGGAGATCCCCACACCGGAGTTGGCGCCGAGCAGGCAGCGCTGGCCGATGCTGATCACCTCGGTGCCGCCGCCAGAAAGCGTGCCCATGATCGAGGCTCCGCCACCGACATCCGACCCGTGGCCGACCACCACCCCGGAGCTGATCCTCCCTTCCACCATCGAGGTGCCGAGCGTCCCGGCATTGAAATTGACGAATCCCTCGTGCATGACGACGGTTCCCTCACCCAGGTATGCGCCGAGGCGCACCCGGTCGGCGTCGGCGACCCGGACTCCGGAAGGGATGACGTAGTCGGTCATCCTGGGGAACTTGTCCACCGAGCTCACCGAGGGGCGTCGACCCGCGGCGATCATCCTGGCCCTGGTCTCGGCGAAGCCCTCGGGGTCGCAGGGGCCTTCGCTGGTCCAGACCACCGTGTGCAGCACGCCGAAGATGCCCTCGACGCTGATCTCGTTGGGCCGGTGGATGCGATGGGAGAGGAGATGGAGCCGTAGGTAGGCGTCCTCGGGCCCGGCGGGGGCAGCGGAGAGGTCGGCGATGTCGACGTGGACGATGCGCTGTGTGACTCCCCGCACGGGATCGGGCCCCCCCATGCCAGACAGTGCCAGCTCGTCGTCGGAGCGCGGGTCGGGGAACCATATGTCGAGCACCTTCTCGCCGGAGACGGTGGCCAGGCCTGCCGCCCTCGCCGCTTGAGTGGTCACGGACGGGGAGGCTAGTGACGGATCACCAGCCCCTCGGGTGTTACCTTCCCCGGCGTGCCGACGCTCGCCGAGACTCTTGCCTGGCTGGTTGACATCCCGTCGGTGACCGGTGACGAGGAGCGGATCCGGGACGCGATAGCCGGAAGGCTCTCCTCCCTGCCTCAACGGAAAGTGCGGCGCTCACTGGTGGTGGGGGAACCGGGCCGAGGCAAGGTGGTCCTGGCCGGTCATCTCGACACTGTTCCTCTCCAGGGCAACACCGGCGCACGCCTCGAGGAGGGTCGTCTCCACGGTCTGGGGGCCACCGACATGAAGGGCGGGCTTGCGGTGATGATCCACCTCCTCGAAGACCTGGGCACGGGTCGCCTCGTCGGGATCTTCTATGCCGGGGAGGAAGGGCCCTTGAGCGGCAACGACCTCGCCCCCATCCTCGACTCGGTCCCCGGTCTCGCCGAGTCCGAGGCTGCAGTGGTGATGGAGCCCACCGATCGGGAGCTGCAGCTGGGGTGTCAGGGATCGATCAACGCCGCGGTGTGGTTCGAGGGGGAGCCCGCCCACTCGGCGCGGCCCTGGCTGGGGTCGAACGCCATCACGAGAGCTGGGCGCTTTCTCACCACGATGGACGCCATCGAGCCGGAGCCTCGGCCCGTTGAGGGACTCGAGTTCAAAGAGGTCGTCTCGGTTACCCGGGCCCACGGAGGAGTCGCCAACAACATCATCCCGTCCCGTTTCGAGCTCAACGTCAACTACCGCTTTGCCCCCGACCGCACCGTGGGGGAGGCGGTTGAGCGGTTGCGCGCGATCTGCGCGGAGGCCGACGGCTTCAAGATCGCAGACGCAGCCGCGGGAGCGTTTCCCGAAGCGTCGCATCCGCTGTTCCGGGCCCTGGGAGAGGCGGCGGGCGGAGCCGTCTCCCACAAGCAGGGTTGGACCGACGTCGCCCAGCTCGCCGAGCGGGGGATGCCCGCCGTGAACTTCGGCCCCGGGGAAACCTCCCTGGCCCACAAGCCCGGGGAGTCGGTTCGCCTCTCGGATCTCGACTGGGCCTACGAATCCCTGTTCCAGGTCCTCGGCTGACAGCTGCGTTTAGGCTGCACCCATGGGGGGAAAGGAGGGCCGATGGCCGAAAGCCACGAAGCCAGACAATCGATTCTGGACGCTCTGGAGGAGATTCACAAGACGCTGGTGGCGGCGTCCAACAAGATGGCCCAGGTCCAGTTGGATGCCATGGACGACTCCGATACCGCCGATGCCGCGGCCGATGCCATGAACGACCTCGGCTCGGTGATCGAGGCAGTCGACTCGCTGACCCAGTCCTATCAGATGGAGACGAACCGGCTCTCCAACGAGGGCGCGCTGGACGACTGAGAGCCGCTGCCGGGGCCTTCTACACTCCGGCCCATGCCCGTCGACATCGACATCGCCCACGTCGCCCGGCTCGCCCGTCTCGGCCTGGGCCCCGACGAGCTCGAGTTCTACAAAACCCAGCTGAGCGTGATCCTGGACCACGCCGCCCGGGTGCAGACCCTGGAAGGCGAGCCCCACGCCGGATCGGCCCACCCTCTCCGACCGACCAACGTCTACCGGGAGGACGTGGTGAAACCGTCGCTCGACCGTGACGAGGTCCTCGCCCAGGCCCCGGAGAGCATCGATGGGTACTTCGCCGCCCCGCCGGCCATGGAGGCGGAGTGAGCGTGGCCGTTTCGGGGGTTTGGAGGGGGGTCGTCCCCCCTCACATGATCATGGAGGCGGTGTGAGCGTGGCCGTTTCGGGGGGTTGGAGGGGGGTCGTCCCCCCTCACATGATCATGGAGGCGGTGTGAGCGTGGCTGCCGAGTCTGCGAGCGCAGACTCGCCCACCATCGCCGAGGCGGGGCGGCGGCTCCGCTCAGGCGAGATCACCGCGGTGGATCTGCTGGCATCGGTGCTCGACCGGGCACATCGCACCGAGGCCCAGCTACACGCGTACCTCACCATCGACCGCGAGGGGGCGGGCCGCGCCGCCGCCCAGGCCGACGCCGACCTCGCCGACGGGTTGGACCACGGTCCCCTCCACGGAATACCCCTCGCCCTCAAAGACAACATGTGCACCAGGGCCCTGGAGACCACCGCCTCGTCCCAGATTCTCTCCGGCTATCACCCCCCTTACGACGCGACAGTGGTGAGCAAGCTCCGCCAGGGAGGCGCGGTCATCGTGGGCAAGACGAATCTCGACGAGTTCGCCATGGGGTCGTCCACCGAGAACTCGGCGTATGGCCCGAGCTACAACCCATGGGACATCAGCCGAGTCCCCGGCGGCTCCTCGGGGGGCTCGGCGGCCGCGGTGGCTGCCGGCTCGGCCCTGGGCGCCCTGGGCTCCGACACCGGGGGCTCGATCCGCCAACCCGCCTCGCTCACCGGTCTCGTCGGTCTCAAGCCCACCTACGGGACGGTGAGCCGCTACGGGCTGATCGCCTTCGCATCGTCACTCGACCAGATCGGACCGCTGACCCGTACCGTTGAGGATGCCGTCGTGATCTTGGAGACGGTGTGGGGCCACGATCCTCTCGACTCCACCTCTCATCCCGGCCCCTATCCCGATCTCAGGAAAGGCCTGGGTCGAGGGGTGGATGGTCTGCGGATCGGGGTGGTCGAGGAGCTGTCCGGGGAGGGCTACGAACCCGCGGTCGAGAGGTCGGTGGCGGGGATGGTGGAGAGCCTCTCGGGTGCGGGCGCGGAGATAGTCGAGGTCTCGCTCCCCACCTTCGACATCGCCCTCTCCGCCTACTACCTGATCGCCCCAGCGGAAGCCTCGGCGAACCTGGCCCGCTTCGACGGGATCCGCTACGGCTACCGCTCCGAGGGAGGCACGGTCGAGACCCTCATGGCGAGGGCCAGAGCCGAGGGATTCGGTCCCGAGGTCACACGTCGCATCCTTCTCGGGACCTATGCGCTGTCGGCCGGCTACTACGAGGCGTTCTACGGCCAGGCCCAGAAGGTGAGGGCGGCGATCCAGGAGGACTTCGGCCGCGCCTATCAACAGGTCGACGTGCTGGTCTCACCGACCAGCCCGACCGTCGCCTTCCCGGTGGGCGACCGGGTCGACGACCCGCTGGCGATGTACCTCTCCGACATCTGCACCATTCCCTCCAACCTGGCAGGTCATCCGGCGATCTCGGTCCCCGTCGGGCTGGACGACTCGGGCCTCCCCATCGGTTTCCAGGTGATGGCTCCTGCGCTGGGTGAGACCGTCATGTTCCGGGTTGCCGCCGAGGTCGAGCGGCTCGCCGGTTTTGAGGCCCGGCCTCGGCTGGCCGAGGTGCCGGCGTGAGTTGGCAGCCGGTGATCGGAGTGGAGGTTCACGTCGAGTTGTCCACCGACTCCAAGATGTTCTGCGGCTGCGCCGTCGAGTTCGGGGCGCCCCCGAACACCCGGGTCTGCCCGGTGTGCCTCGGGCTGCCCGGGGCGCTCCCCGTGACCAACCGAAAGGCCATCGAGGACCTCATCGCCATCGGGCTCGCCCTCGACTGCGAGGTCTCAAGTCATTCGGTGTTCCACCGGAAGAACTACTTCTACGCCGACCTGCCCAAGAACTACCAGATATCTCAGTACGACATACCGGTCTGCCACGACGGCCATCTCGACCTCACCGTGGACGGAAAGACCCGGCGAATCGGGATCGAGCGGGCGCACATGGAGGAGGACACCGGGAAGTCCACCCATCTCGGGGAGACCGGCAGGATCCACGCCGCCGAGTCGACCCTGCTCGACTTCAACCGGTCCGGGGTCCCGCTGGTGGAGATCGTCTCCAGACCGGACCTCCGCAGCGCGACCGAAGCCAGGCTCTATGCCCAGGAGCTGCGAGACCTGGTCGAGGAGTTGGGCGTCTCCGACGCCCGGATGGAGGAGGGCTCGATCCGGTTCGACGCCAACGTCTCGGTGCGGCGCGAGGGAACCGAGGAGCTGGGCACCAAGGTGGAGATCAAGAACATGAACTCTTTTCGATCCCTGGAGCGGGCCATCTCCCACGAAATCGACCGGCAGATCGAGCTGGTCGAGAGCGGGGGCGTGGTGACCCAGGAGACCCGCCATTGGGACGAGGAGGCGGGAGTCACCCATTCGATGCGTACCAAGGAGGGGTCTTCCGATTATCGCTACTTCACCGAGCCCGATCTGGTCCCGATGGAGCCCGACGCCGCCTGGATCGAAGAGATCGCGGCGGGTCTGCCCGAGCTGCCGGTAGCGCGTCGGCAGAGATACGTGGCGGATGGGCTCGACGAGGACCTCGCCGGGGTGCTCTCGGCTTCGCCCCCCCAATTGCGGAAGGTGTACGCCGGGGCGGTCGAGGCCGGTGCATCGCCACGCAGCGCGGCGAACTGGCTGGTGGGCGAGGTGACCGGCTGGCTGCGTCGCGAGGGTGCCGACCCCGAGGCCCTGCCGCTCCGCGGCGATCAACTCGCCGAGCTGGTGACCATCATCGACGAGGGAGTGGTGTCCGTCTCGGCGGCCAAGGAAGTGCTCGAAGGCGTACTCGCCGGTGAGGGCTCGCCGCGGGCGGTCGCCCAAGAGCGAGATCTGGTCCAGATATCGGAGAGCGCCGAGTTGTCGGCTGTGGTGGAGAAGGCGGTCGAGGACAATCCCGATGCCGTGGCTTCCTTCCGGGGAGGGGAGGAGAAGGCGATCGGGTTCCTCGTCGGCCAGGTGATGCGGGAGACCGGGGGCAGGGCCGACCCCAAGGCCGTGAACGAAATGCTCCGCCAAGCCCTCTCCCGATAGTCCGGCGTTTTGCCGCGACCCCGTTAGCTTCAAGACCGGAAATGCCGCGTCAGACCAAGATCATCGCCACGCTCGGCCCCGCGGTGGCAAGCGGGGAAGGGGTGAGGTCACTGGTGGATGCCGGCATGGACGTGGCTCGTCTCAACTTCTCGCACGGTGGGGCGGAGCTCCATCGCAAGATGGTCGACTGGGTGCGCAGCGCCTCGGCCGATGCGGGGCGGGTGGTGGCGGTGATGCAGGACATCCAAGGCCCCAAGCTCCGCATCGGCGAGTTCCCCGGCGGAATGATCGAGCTGCGCACCGACCAGGAGGTGGAGCTGACCGCCGGCTCCGGGCAGGGGGATGGTTCCACGATACCCATCGGCTACGACTCGCTTCTCGAGGACGTGGAGAAGGGGGACCGGGTCCTGCTCGCAGACGGGATGGTCGGCCTCGAGGTGACGGGGCCCGGGCAGCACGGGCTGCTGGCGCGGGTCGTCACCGGCGGCGAGCTCGCCGATCACAAGGGTGTCGCCTTTCCCGACAGCACCCTCTCGGTGGAGAACATCACACCCAAGGACGAAGCCGATCTCGAGCTCGGCCGGGAGCTCGGAGTCGATTACGTTGCCGCCTCCTTCGTCCGGGCCGGGGCCGACATCGACGCGGTAGCCGGGCTCTGCGGCAGCGCCCCGGTCATCGCCAAGATCGAGTTGGCGCAGGCCCTGGACAACCTGGACGAGATCATGGATGCCGCCTTCGGGGTGATGGTGGCCCGGGGAGACCTCGGCGTGCAGCTGCCGCTGGAGCGGATACCCCTGATCCAGGCCGACATCCTCTACCGGGCTAATGCGGTGGGTGTCATCTCGGTGACGGCCACCGAGATGCTGGAGTCGATGACTCACAGCTCCCGGCCCACTCGCGCCGAGGTGACCGATGTCGCCAACGCCGTGATGACCGGCACCGACGCGGTCATGCTCTCCGGTGAGACGGCGGTCGGGGACTTCCCGGCGAAGACGGTGGCGATGATGGCCCGGATCTGCCAGACGGTGGAGGAAGGCACGCTCTCCACCCGGGGCGAGTACCCGGTGGCGTTCGTGGGCGACGCCAACGAAGTGGCGTCTGCGGTGGCCCAGGCCGCAACCCAGATCGCGCGCAACGTGGGGGCGGATACCATCGTCGCCTTCACCGAGTCGGGGAGCACCGCGAGGCTCATCTCCAAGTACCGGCCCGAGCAACGTGTCGTGGCTTTCACGCCCAACGAGTCCACCCTGCGCCGGATGTCGTTGTTCTGGGGGATCTCCCCCCACAGCTTCGAGAGGCGGGTCTACACCGACGACGAGATGGCCGCCGCGGCGAAGATCCTCGAAGACGAGGGGATCTGCGCTGAGGGCGACCGGGTGGTGATGGTGGCCGGGGTGCCCCCCAACTTCCAGGCCTCGACGAATCTGGTCAAGGTGCACCAGATCGGCGAGCAGGCCGGTGCGCTGGGGGGCTAGTGCTGCCGGTGCGTCGACCGGGAGGATGGGACGACGACGCGACGGCGGCGGTGGAGCGGGTCACCCACGCCTTTCTCCGCCACTATCCCGACGGTTCGGCCTCCCTCGAGGAGGAGTAGCGGATTAGCTGTCGCTACCCGTGGTGTCGGGCACCGTCGTTGTGGTGGTCTCCGGCGGCAAAGTCGTCGTGGTGGTGGGGCAGGTCGACTCCTGACCCGGCATCTTGCACGGGTGCACCTCGATGATGGCGAACTGGGGCCGGTAGCGGACCGGCCAGGTCTGCTCGGAGACCAGATCCTCCCCACCCCTGAGGATCATGCGGGTCACGGTCACCGACCAGCCGTCTCGCTCGCCCTGGGTCCGACGCACCTGGTCGACCCCCAGGCTCGGGTTGGGCCGGTACACCGGTTCTGGTGGTGAGGTGAAGTTGAATCGGTCCGAGACCGAGCCCTTGACGTGCAAGGCCTCGGGGCCGCCCTCGGCATCAACCCAGATCCTGGTGCTCCCTCCCGACTGCTCGCCCTTGAGGGTGCGTCCGTGGTTGTACCCAAAGAAGCGGACCGTGATCGAGGTGTTGGTGTATCGGGTGTCGATGAGAATCGCGCTCTCACTGTTGTTGCGGAATTCCACGTCCGGGGTCCTCCAGCCCATGGTGGCCTCGATCCCCTCGGGATATCGGCTGAAGTAGTAGGAGTGGGGCCGGTGCTCTACGTCCTCGTAGCCCCCCCAGAAGATGGCGTTGTAGAAGGTGGTGGCGAATTGGCTGGTCCCACCTCCGATGTTGCCGTCGACCAGCTCCCCGCCGATGATCGCCGGGGCCCCAACATAGCCCTTCTCCGTGGTCCGCTGTCCGACGTGCTCGTTGATGCTGAAGGTCTCCCCCGGCAGCACCAGCACCTGGTCGACGGTGTCGGCCATGTTCTGGATATTGACCACCCTGGGCTCGCAGCAATCGTGATACGTGGTGAACTGCGATACCAGATGGTTGACCCCCAGGCTCTCCAGGTACTCGGTGGTGAACTCGGGGTCGGCCCCCTCGACCAGGGGGAGCTGGGCGAGCCGGTTCGAGGTCAGCCCCGCCTGGAGCATCTTGTTCGCAGTCTCCACCTCGTCGATCCGGGTCCCCTTGCTTCCGGGGGCGATGGAGATGGCGTCGCCGTCGATGACGAATCGGGCATTCACGGGCTCGGTCTCGAACTCCGACCTGATCGGGTCGAGATACCCGTCGACCACTGCCGGATCGAAGAAGTGGACCACCTGGGGTGTACCGCCGCCGACGATCTCGTACCGATAGGCGTTGGCGAGCTGCTCGGGGGTGAAGACGGCCTCCTTGCCGTCATAGACCATCCGGATCGGCTGGGAGATGAGGATGTTCGCCTCACGCACTGCCTCGTCGATGTCCGCTTTGCCGAGGGCGGGCACGATGGTGTCGGTGGGGATTACGACCGGCTCATCGAGCCCGGCGACCAGGGCCTCGGTGACCAGGTCGCCGGCCGCCCCCCTGTCGACCCCGAGGCCGACCGCGGGGTATACCGGCTGGGCAACTCCGCCCTCGACCGCGATCCCTCCCAGACTCGCCGGCTGGCCGATCACGCTCGAGTCCCAGAGGTCGAAGAGCTCTTCGAGCGCATCGGGGTCGGTCGAGCCGAGCAACGGGATGTCTGTCGAGGAGAAGATGTGACGGAGCCACCAGAGGAACTGGAAGGCGGAGTTGCCTTGACGGCCCACCCTCATCGCGTTGTCCACGATCTCCTCCTCGTCGATGTCGAGGCCGGCGAAGGAGGGGTCGAGCATTACCACCTCGCTCTCGATGCTGAAGCTGGCCCGCCGGCCGAGCCTGTCCTCCTCGATATCTAGGAGCACAAGGGCGGCCTCGTCGCCGGTCATGCCCCCGATGTGGCCCTCGGCCACGGTGACCCGGCCCATCACTTCACCCTCTGACAACGAGCGGGTGATCCCGTAAGCGGCGAGGAGCACGGCGAAGAGGGCGGCCACGGCGAGGACCGCGGCCAGCAAGGGATGTATTGGGAAGGTGAAGTCGTCTCTCATTCCGAATGCGGCCGGGCTGGCAAACTCTCCCTGGGACGAGGGTATCGACTCGGCGGGAAGTTGCAGCTGATCGGTCGGGGTCGAGGTATACCCTCGAGTCTGATGGTTCTCGCTATCCCGCATGTGCACCCTGGTGACCCAATACGCCTCTCCGCCTCAACGTTCGTGGCATGGAAGAGGTGCCCCGAGAGCGCGAACGCGAAACTTCAGGGCCTCTTCGGGCCCGATACGCGGCCGGCATTCGTGGGGACCCTGGCCCATCGTATCTTCAGCCGGCATTTGAGTGGGGGGGCCATCGCCGGGGAGGAGTTCGTCCAGGCCTGTCGGGAGGAGATCGGTGGTTCCGGTCTCAATCACAAGATGGTGGGGATGACGATGCGGCCCTCGGCGCTCGCCGGCGTCATCGAGGAGGTGAGGACGCTCTACGAACGGTTCACCCGGCTTCCCGGCGAGGGCTTCGAGGGGTCGGAGGTCGACATAAGACACGAGACAGCCGACGGCCTCGAGCTAGTCGGAACGGTGGACGCGGTCTACCGGGAGGACCTTGGGGGCCACCGCCTGGTGGACTGGAAGACCGGAGAGCTGGGGGAGCCCGAGGACCAGCTCCTGTTCTACGCCCTGCTCTGGGCGCTGGATCGCGCCGATCTCCCCGCCTATGTCGAGGCGGTCTCGGTGAGGACCGGTGAGCGCTACCGCGCCGTCCCCTCGACCGACGACGTGACCCGGCTCTCCGAAGAGGTGGCCGAGATGGCCAACGAGCTGCGCAGGGCCTGGAGTGAGGGGTCTCCCTTGCCGAGGAGGGGAGGGCCCTGGTGTCGTTATTGCCCGCTCCTCGAGGACTGCTCGGAGGGCAAGGCGACGACGGCGCTCCTCGATTGAGGAGCGCCGCCCTCTCGTCGATCGGTCAGCAGGTGCAGCAGCCTCCGCCGCCGCAACAGCCACCGGTGTCGGTTGCACGAACGATCATCGCTCCTCCTTTCAGATCGACGACCTTCAATACATGCATATTGATCGATACATTGATGAATGTCAATGTATGAGGTAGGCTGGCGGGTATGGAAGTTTGTTGCACGCCGCTGAGCGAGGGTGCGGTCAGCGCCGATCGGGCCGAGGCGATGGCGCCGGTCCTCGCCGCCCTGGCCGACCCGACCCGTCTTCGCATCGTCTCCATCCTGTTGGACGCTCCCGATGGCTCCTGCTGTGGATGTGACATGGAGCAGCCCCTCGGGCTCTCCCAGCCGACGATCTCCCACCATCTCAAGGTCCTGCGTGAGGCCGGTCTGGTGGAAGGGGAGCGACAGGGCCGATGGGTCCATTACCGGGTACTGCCGGATCGTCTCGCCGAGGTGTCCAGGGCGCTGTTACCCGAGGAAGCGCTGGCTTAGTGGCCCGTCGCTAGTGGCCCGTCGCCACTAGGAGGCTCCGATCGCATCACGGAAGGCGTGGAAGATGTTGCGGTGCTCACCATCCATTCGCTCCGGGTGCCACTGCACCCCGACCGCCCACCAGTCGCCGCGACAGCGCGCCGCCTCGACCTGACCGTCCTCGGTCCGGCCCTCGACGATCAAGTCTTCGGCCACCTCACCGATGCCCTGGTGGTGGAGGGTGTTGACCTTGGCCTCGATGCCACCGTAGATCTCGGCCATGAGGGAGGCCTCCTCGAAGCGGACGGTGTGTCGTCTCGCATTGACCTCTTCGGGGTCCATTCCCTTCTCGATCAGCTCGTGTGGAGTCCCCCCCGCAGTCACCTCCTGCTGGAGGGTGCCGCCGAGGGCGACGTTGAGCACCTGCAGGCCGCGGCAGATGGCCAGCACCGGTTTCCCCTGGGTGCGGGCCGCCTCGACCAGGGCAATCTCGAAACGGTCGACTTGGGGATCCATGCCTCGTGAGGACTCTTGGGTCGCACCGTAGGTCTCGGGGTCGACGTCGTCGCCTCCGGAGAGGACGAGACCGTCGAGCCGCGTCATCAGGGGGCCCGCCTCGGCCGGATCCTGGCCATTGGGGACGATGAGCGGGGTCATCCCGGCCGCGGAGACCGCCTCGGGGTAGTAGGTCGCCAGAGTGTGCAGCCGCTCCGGCCCGTAGTAGGTGTCGAGGCGTCTTCTCCACGCCGTGATCCCGACCAATGGCCTCACATTCCGGGCTCCGGTCACTGCTCTTCTCCTGGCTTCTTCGGCTTGCGGACGCCGCGGAACTCCCAATCTCCGCCGAAAGCGGTGGAGAGAACCTCCTCAGACTCGCTGGGTTGGGCCCCGACATCGGTGCGAACCGCGGTATCTCTCTCCACGATTCTATTGGTGAGGGACCCCAGCCCCTCGACCTCGACTGTGGTCACGTCGTCGGGCTCCACGGGTCGGGAGCCTGCCGGCGTGCCGCTGAGGATCAAATCACCAGGGAGGAGGGTGATGGTCCGAGCCAGATCGGCGACCAGGTAATGCATGTCCCACTCCATCTCGGCCGTCGAGGCCGACTGCCGGACTTCACCGTTGACCAGGGTGCGGATCTGTTTGTCGTGGAAGTCCCAGTCGGTAGTCAGCCCGGGCCCCACCGGGCACAGGGTGTCGGAGCCCTTCACCCGGAGCATCGATCCTGCGTCGGTGTCCCTGAAGTCATGGAGGCCGAAGTCGTTGGCGATGGTGTAGCCGGCGATGTGATTGACCGCCTGGTCGGGATCGATGTCGTATGCCTCCTGACCGATGACGATGGCGATCTCACCCTCGAAATTGAGGTACTTGCAGCCCCTCGGGCGGACCACCTCGCCGAGATGGCCGTTGAGGGCGGTGGTGGGCTTGTGAAAGTAGGTGGGGGCGGGGGGCAGCCTGGTCATGAACTCGTCCACTCGACTCCGGTAGTTGAGATGGACGGCGATGATCTTGGTCGGGACTACCGGGGCAAGATGCTCGGCCTCATCAATGGAAATGTGCTGGCCGTCGGCGGTCACCAGCTCGTCCTCCACGACCTGGACATGGGTGGGCTCACCGTCGAGGAAGATCCTTCGCAGCTCGGGCATGGCCGCGACGCTAATTGCCTGCGGGGCGGCGCCACCTAGGAATCATCGCTCCCAGCCGGTAATGCGCTGTCAAATCGGCCTGTCTCGACCATCCCAGGCGTGCGTTATGCCCTGTGGAGATTCGGAGGGTCCATCTGGCCAGGTTTGAGCTGACCTGCGACTAGCCGAGGTGAATTAGTTAGGTTGAATGCTGGCGATGGGGCTCGCCGTTGACCGCCTCTGAGGCTGATGGCTCCTACCTCCAAGAGTGGTTCGATTCTGCAAGGAGGCAGGGATATGCGATCGGCGTCGGTGGTGGCGGGCGGAGTTTTGGGAACTTTGGCTCGTTGGTGGGTCGGCGAGATTGTCCCGTCTTCCCCGTTGGGCCTTCCTTGGGGGACTCTGGTGGTCAATGTCAGCGGTGCGTTCACTCTTGGTGTGATCGGAGTGGTTCTGATCGAACGGGTTGTCCACATCGGCCATCTCCGCAGTTTCTTGGCGATCGGGCTGCTGGGCTCGTACACCACTTTCTCCACCATGGCGCTGGAGGGCGTGCAGCTCATTGAGGCTCGCCGGCTTGGTCTGGCTGCGGGTTATTGGATAGCGGCGCTTGTGGTCGGGCAGATGGCGGGGGTATATGGAATGTGGCTGGGACGGTTGAGAGTCCCATGGAGGAAGGAGATGGGATGAGACCCGGAGGCGAAGCAAAGCTGGTCAGGATTTTCGTGGGAGAGTCGGACCACTGGGAGGGACGACCTCTCTATGAGGCCCTTGTCCATAGGGCTCGTGAGATGGGTCTAGCCGGTGCGACCGTTTTACGAGGGATCGAGGGCTTTGGTGCCAGTTCTGTGGTTCATACCGCCCGAATCCTGCGTCTCTCCGAGGATCTGCCCATCGTGATCGAGCTGGTGGATACCAGCGACAAGATCGAGGAGTTCCTCGCTGTGGCCGACGCGATGGTGAGAGAAGGATTGGTCACGGTAGAAGGTGTCGAGATCCGCAAGTATCAGGCAGATCAGGGCACCGAGGAGTGACCATCCTCGTTCTGGCTATCAGTGGCGGTCTCGGAGCCCTGGCCCGGTACCAGCTCGAAGGGGTCATCGCTCCACGCCAGAAGAGCCCCTTCCCGCTGAGCACACTTATCGTCAACGTTTCAGGCTCGTTCCTGCTCGGCGGCCTAGGGGCACTGGTTCTCGCCGGTCGTCTACCAGATTCGTCATTGATCTGGGGTGGAGCCGGTTTTCTCGGGGCTTTCACCACCTTCTCCACATTTACCTACGAAACAGTCCAGCTCATCGAAGACCGCGCTTGGCGGTACGCCGCCTGGAATCTGCTTCTCTCGGGGCCCCTTAGCTTCGCCGCCGCCGCCCTCGGATATGTGGTTGGCCGGTATTAACAGACTGGGAATCAGAACGTCTGATCAACAATTCGGTAGCGATTTCGCCCATATCTGGACCCGCTACCTATCGGCACGTATCGCTTGGCCACCAGTTGGCATTTCATGGAGAGTCCACGCTGAATAGGTCGCCGGGTTGTATGTCGAGGGCGTCGCATATACCGGTCAGCGTTGAGAAGCGGATGGCTCGGGCTCGGTCGTTCTTGAGGATTGACAGGTTGGCCACGGTGATGCCCACCAGGTCTGAGAGTTCCACCAGGGTCATTTCGCGTTCTGCGAGGAGCTTGTCGAGGTGACATACGACTCGGTGGAGTTCTTCCTGTTTGCCCATCAGATGAGGCCCTCTGTGTCCTTCTCGAGGACAATTCCTCGGTCCCAGGTGAGGGCGATGACTCCGACTAGTAGCCCCACAAGCAGCGGCCAGATCTCGAATGTGACCTGTGATGTCTGGAAGGCGGGAGCGGCCGCAGACCGGGCGATCAGATAAGTATCGACCCAATTGGAGGCGAAGCTCGCGAGGGTTCCGCCAAGGCCGATCATGGCGGAGAGGAACCACATTCGCTTCGCGTTGGTCGCGGTGAACGGAGTTGCTCTGTCGACCGAGGAGACAATTCTGAGGAGAACCCACAGGACAACTGCGGCGAGAGCGGGTACGAATGCACCAACGGCCACGTATGCGAACTGTTCTCCCCTCGTCGGGTTCAGGATGTTCACAGATGCGGTGTAAGGCCCGGATAGCTCCACTGCCGGGAGACCAGTCGCCACATCGGTCGCTCCCTCGCTCGTACTAGTGAAAGCAAGATCGATGTCGATCTCGGGGACCTCTGCTAGTACCCCTTCGACATGCATCTGGAAGACCCCTTCGGGTATCCACCCGCCAAAACGAGGGACGTCGAGCCCTAATCCCCATGGTCCGATCAGAAAGCTCAGAGCGATCCACACTTGGCCCGCAATCCCTGCAATCAGAAGGACCCTGGTGGCGTTAACCAGCACAGCCCGTCTCATTTCAACCTATTCCTCGAAACATATCGACTTTCGATACACAATCTACATATCGTTTGTCGATACGTCTATCGGGCCTTTGGTCACATCGTGACGAGACCGAGACACCGATATCAGGTCACAAACAGGGCGAGCTAGAACAACCATTGGGTAGGCGCCCGATCGAGACTCTGATACCTGCGGGGCGGGGCGACCGGGCACCCACCCCTACGTACTTCGTCCCGCTCCGACCAACCGGTCGTCGGCGAGGAGGTCGGTGAGACCCACCCCCTGGGTTGCCTCCTTGAAATGGACCAATGTGTGGTGGTATCTGCAGAGCAGGCAGAGGTTGGCCAGGACGGACTCGCCTCCGTCTGCCCAGTGGACGATGTGATGGACGTCGCACCAGGTGGCGTCGCGGCCACAACCTGGATAGACGCAATGCCGGTCGCGGGCGACGACTGCCCTTCTCAATGCCGCGGAGATCACCCTGGTCTTCCGGCCCACGTCGACGACCTCCGACCGAGAGTCGAAGACGATCCGGGTGACCGAGGCGTCACAGGCCACTTGG
>Ga0299913_10001979_pt1 | contig 15792 bp, 9 predicted proteins | sample RVTome_9_FD_201360 | JGI IMG/M metagenome (GOLD analysis project Ga0299913, IMG submission 201360) | Soil microbial communities from uranium-contaminated site in the Upper Colorado River Basin, Wyoming, United States - RVT155D38 (version 2) ...
CAGTAAAACCGGCAAACTCTCTGCCCAGTAGCCGAGCGAGGTACCCGTCCGTCGCAGCGCTATTCACCGCAGCTCGGGCCTTGCACCCTGATCGTCGTCTCAGGAGCGCGGAGTGGGGCCCGTACTGGCCCGACTGCACGTTCGCGAGCTGGCCGGTAGGGTGACCAGCGGTCAAGCGAGCGGACGCCATGCCGGTACGATGGCTGGCATGCCAGAGGAACGACGCCTCGTCACTGTCCTGTTCGCCGACGTGGTCGGCTCGACCTCGCTCGGAGAGAGCCTCGATCCGGAGGACGTGCGAGGCCTCCTCGGCAGGCTGTTCGCCCTGGCCGAGGACGTGATCGGCGCCCATGGCGGCACGCTCGAGAAGTTCATCGGTGACGCGATCTTCGCGGTCTTCGGGATGCCGCAGGCTCACGGCGATGACCCGGAACGGGCGCTCTCGGCGGCGATCGAACTCCGCGATCGGGCGCGCGCGGACGAGGTCCTCCGCGAACGATTGCCGATCCGTCTTGGGATAAATACCGGTGAAGTAGTGGCGGCGGCCGACCACTCGCGCGGCGACTTCCTGATCGTCGGCGACGCTGTCAACGTCGCCGCGCGCCTCCAGCAGGCGGCAGAGCCCTGGGAGATTCTGTGCAGCGAGCGGACGGCGCGGGCCGCGGGCACCGCCTTCTCGCTCGGTCCTCCGATCGATAAGGCGGTCCGCGGGAGGGATGTCGCCGTCACCGCGCATGTCGTGCTCGCCCGCGCTTCGGCCCGGCCTCGCCGCCGTACCCCGATCGTCGGCCGCGAGTCCGATCTCGCCCAGCTGCAACTCATCGCCCATCGGGCATTCACCGAGCGTCGTCCGTTTCTGGTCAGCGTCACCGCGCTGCCTGGGATCGGCAAGAGCCGGCTGATCCAGGAGTTCGTCGAGCGGCTGGACGCCCCCGCGGCGCGTGTCGCATTCGCGCAATGCCTGCCGTACGGGCAGCGGCTGACCTACTGGCCGCTGCGCGGGCTGCTGCTCGAGATGCTCGGCCTCGACGACCAAGTCGGCGGTGGTGAGCTGCTCCGCGAGCTGGAAGGCTGGCTCCGCGATGGCAACGCGCCCAAGCCGGCCGAGACGGCTCGCGTCATCGCCGCCACGATCGGGGTCGGCGACGAAGAGGTCAGCGACGTAACGCGCCTCCAGGAGGCTTGGCTCGCGCTCATCGCGGTCGCCGCCCACCGCGAGCCAGTGCTGATCGTCATCGAGGACATCCACTGGGCGAGCGACAGCCTGCTCGATCTTCTCGAGCACCTGATCCAGCCGCGCGCGGAGCTCCCCCTGCTCGTCGTGGCCCTCGCCCGACCGGAGCTGCTTGAACGGCGCCGGGCGTGGGGCGCCGGCCGTCGCAACTACGTCTCACTCGCGCTCGAGGCCCTTCGCCAGGACGAAGTGGTCGCCGTCGTCTCGCAGCTGCTGGAACGTGACGATCCGACCATCGCCGCGCTCGCGGTGGAGCGCGGCGATGGCAACCCGCTCTTCATCGGCGAGATCGTGCGCGCGGTGGTAGAGCGTGGGGGAGCGCGCGAGCTGCCCCAGATGCCCGACACCGTGCAGGGCATCGTTCTCGCCCGCCTCGACCTGCTTGACGCCGCATCCCGGCGTCTGCTGCAGGTCGGTTCGGTCTTCGGACGGTCCTTCCGGGGTCAAGGGATCGTCGCCGTCGAGCCGAACCTGTCCGCTGACTTCCCGGCGCTCGCAAATGCGCTGCTCGAGCGTGACCTCATCGACGTCGCGCGCGGCGAGACGTATACGTTCCGCCACATCATGGTCCGCGAAGTCGCATACGCCACGCTGCCCCGGGTTGAGCGAGCCCGGCTTCACCGGCGCGCCGCTGACTGGCTGGCCGGGCAGGCCGGTGGCCGCGAGTCCGAGCTCGCCGAGTTGATCGCGCTTCACTACCGTGAGGCCGCTACCCTCTTTCGCGCCACCTCGGAGCGCGATGCCGAGATCGACTCCGCCGCCGTCGCCTGGTTGTCACGCGCCGCCGAGGCGGCCGCCGCGGCGGCCGCGCAGCTCGAAGCATCTCACCACCTATTGAGTGCGATCGGGCTCGCTCGCCCGGACCAACAGCCGGAGCTCCACGCCGCCCTTGCCGACGCATTGGGTGTGGGCGATCGAGCCGCCGAGGAGTACGTGACGGCGGCTCGGCTCGGACGCGAGCAGGGGCGAGATGCAGATTTCCAGCTGCGAAACCTCGCCATGGCGCTCCAGGTGTACGGGCGCTGGTTCGCGAGCGTCGCGCGCCAGCCGAGCCGCGATGAGCTCGACCGGCTGCGCGATGAGGCGCGTGCTCTCCTGTCCGCTGCAAGCGATCAGCGTGCCAGGGCGACCTTCGAGGCGGCCGAGGGCTTCCTCAGCTACTGGGTGAGGAACCTCGGCCTGGAACCGCGGCCGGGGGAGAACGCAGCCGCGGAGGCGAGTGCCCGCCGCGCTCTGGTGACCGCGGAGCGGCTGGCGGACGACGGGCTCACCAGCGCTTCGCTCGACGCGCTCGCCGCGGTTGTGCAGGCCGAGCGGCCTCATGAGGCGGCCGCCCTCCAAAGGCGGCGCCTGGCGCTATCCGGCCTGACCATTGCCGAACGCAGCGATGCGTACTACACGAACCTGTGGCTCCTGGCCCTCCTCGGCAGACTGGACGATGCTGTCGACCTGGCCGGCGAGGCGCTCGATGCGACCGAGACGATCCGACGCCACCCATTCTCGCTCGGCATCGGCGCGTGGGGCATCTACGCCCTCGCCCTCCTCGGTCGGTGGGACGAGGTATCCGCGTGGGCGCCGCGCGAGCACGCGCGGTGGGTGGACGCTGACCGGCCGTCGGCCGCATTCGTCCTCCAGGGGTTCTACTCGGCGCTGGCCGTTGCCCGGGCACGGCGTGACGAGCAGCTCGCGTCAGTCTCCCGGGACGCCTTCGAGGAGATCGTTCGGGCGTACGACGCCACGCAACCGACGTCCGCGCTGCTCGCCATCGCGACCCTCGACGTCGAGCGCCTCGTGCACGGGATGCTCGAGAACCGGCATCGCTACCCGTCTGAGCGGGCGTACCACGTCGAGCACGTTCTCAGCCTGGTGACCGATCGGCGCGCCACAGTGCCGGAGGCCCTTCTGAAGGACATGGTCGTGGACTCGCAGCGTATAGGACTGCCCGTACTCGAGGCTGAGGCGCGCCGGGCACTAGGGGTCTCCACCTCCGACCCGGGTCATCTGAGTGAGGCGCTCGAGATTTTTGAGCGGCTGTCGGCATCGCCGCGGCTTGCGCGCGTGCAGGTTGAGCTCGGCGGACTCATCCAGGATCCTGCGCTCGTCGATCGCGGGGTCGCCACCCTTGAACGGCTCGGCGATCTGGAACATCTCACTCGGATCGGGCGCGGGGCCGTCACGTGAGAACGCCCGCGACGAAGCCGAGGAAGAGCCGGCCATGACGTAGTCGCCTTGCCCCGGCGGATCGCCGGGCCACCGGGCCATCCATCGGTTCACCGGAGGTCGATAGGAACGACACAACGACGACGCTGGATCACGGGGTCCTCACGCACGAGAAGGAGCACCGCCGGCCATTACGGTTGACGACGCCGTGGAGCGGCTCGCCTCCGCTCTACTGACTGCGTTGGAGCCGCGAGGTCCCATTCGAAGTTGTCCAGCATCACCACGACCTCCGGCGCCTCCCAGGCGCGGTTGCGACGGCGACCGACGAATACCGGCTTCAGGATGTCGGCGTCCTCCAACGCGAGAACGGCCAATCGGGCGGCTTCGTAGCTGACACCCGCGATTTCTGCGGCGACGTTGGCGTCGAGGACCGGTCGTGCCGGCAGGGCCTGGATCACCTTCTCCGCGGCCGAGTCGCGCCGCGGTCGGCCTGCGGCTTTTCGCCACGAATCCTGCAGCCCCGTCAGGCGATCGCCGAGGGAAGCCGCGTGGTTGGCGGCGGTTCGCAGCGCAGCGGTGAAGAGCCGACACCACTCGATCAGGTTGTTGTTGCGATAGTCGGTCAGACCCGCGACGTAGACCTTGGCATTCGTAGCCAGCACGATGCTGATCGGTGGGACGAAGGTGGGGGCCAGACCACGGCGACGAAGCAGAACGTGGATCAATGCCCTTCCCACGCGTCCGTTCCCGTCGATGAACGGGTGGATGGTTTCGAACTGGGCGTGTGCGACAGCCGCCTGCGCTATGGCCGGTACGTCATCTCGGTTCGCAAATTCGCACAGGTCGGCGAGCAGACCCGGGACCTCGTCTTCGGGAGGAGGGATGAACTCGGCGTTCCGTGGACTGTTGGAGTCGCCGCCGATCCAGTTCTGTTCCTCGCGGATACGACCCGCGTACGCGCGATCGTTGGTGGCCTCCATCAGCGTCCGATGGATGGCGATGATGTCGGCCGTCGCGATCGCTTTCGAGGCCTCCCCCAAGCCGATAGCCGCCTCCATCGCCCGGATATTGCCGATGACCGACCGAGCCGTTGCATCCGCGGCATCCGGGTCGTACAGCGCCCTGGCCAGCCGCCGCTGAGACAGCTCTAGGCCCTCGATCCGGGAAGAGGCGATGCTCTCGGACCTCAGGAGCTGTCGGCTCAACGCTTCGAGGCCGGCCAGGTGCGGTGAGGCGTGCAGATCTGCGAGCGCCGTGGCGGCTTCCGACATGAGCTCGACCAGGCTTGCCGGAAATTCGATCTCGAGATCGGCAACGGTATCCGGAACGAAGGCTTGGTACGTGAAGCCAGCCCGCTGCTTCCATCCACCGTAGGCGGACGGATTGGGCGCCCATCGTCGTTCGACCAGCCTTGGCATGTCCATGGATCCTTGTGTTCGTCGCTCGCTTACGCAAGGATAGCACACGAACCTTGCGTACATTGAGTGCATATCCAAGGATCGGGTTGTCTGTGCGTCCGTGGGAACGAGAGCCCCGGGTGCTCGGAGCGTCAGACACGTACTCCGCTTCGCGGACACCCATCTTTCGCAGCCGGTGCTGTAAGCATCTCCATCAGTCACTGCCATGACTTGCTTGCAGATGACCGCGCAGGGGCCACTCGATGTCTGCTATGTGTCTCGCCGCGTTCTCGATTATTCTGCTCTCTGAGCGCTGTGCTTAGCGCAATTCGAGTTATGTGCTCTCTTTGAGCACGAATACGCGCCCGTAGCTCAGCGGATCAGAGCAGCTGACTTCGGATCAGCAGGTCGGGGGTTCGAATCCCTCCGGGCGCGCCATACCGCATAGCGGCTCCAGGGCTGCTCCACCACAACATGTTGTGGTGAATGCGTCAGAAGCTCGCCACAACAACTGTCCCGAGTCAGATGCTCAGTGTCGGATTCGTGCTCAGCGCGAGCTCCAGACCGATACTCAGATGCTCGCCAAGTGACGTGATGCTTGATCCTGGCTCAGGACACCGACATCCGCGAGCGTCTCGATGGTACCAGCCGCCTGATGCGAGCATCAGGCGGCTGGTATTGTCATCCGCCGATGAAGACCGACCTCATCGCGCAAAGCGACGGCGTACTGGTCCGTCGGGCCGTCCTCACGCCGGGCGACGCTACGCCATGGCACACCGACGCGTGTCGGCGGTTCTCGGTAGTGCTGCACGGCCAGCGCCTGCGCATCGAGCACCGCGACGGTCGCGTCGAAGAGGTGATCGTCTCGTGCTGAAGCCAACCGCGAAGGCCGCGGTCAGCGGAGTCAGGTCGAACAGCACCGTTCCGCCGGAGCGTCCCGCCTCATTGGCAAGGACTACGACGGTGGCACCGAGGCCCAGCCCGATGAGGCCGCCGACCATCCCGATCACGCCGGCCTCGGCCACCAGTCGCGGATGATTCGGCCGCGCGAGCCACCGATGGCGCGCTTGATCCCGATCGGGCGGGTGCGCTCCGCGATGCTCATGGTTGCCCTCGCCCACCGCGGCGCTGGATGCGACGCGGTGGGCGATCCTCGTGCGCCGCCGCCTGGTCACCGACGATGGCGGGTGCCAAAGTCGTCCATCGGCCCCAGCACCGTCGGAGCCGGAGCGTGGCGGGTGCCAAAGTCGTCCATCGGCCCCAGCACCGTCGGAGCCGGAGCGTGGCGGGTGCCAAAGTCGTCCATCGGCCCGAGTACGAACGGGCTCTCGACCCGGGCCGGCGTCGGACCGAGCGCGATGGCCGCTGCGACGATGAGAGTCACAGTGACTCCGCTGATGACTGCGGCGAGGGCCGCGACGGTCAGTCGGTTGTGCCGCTGGCCGTTGATGCCGGTGAGGGTCTGGGTGGACATGTCGATCTCCTGCTGAGTGGCTTGTGCCGGCTAGTACCGGTCGTCTGACCGACACCATCGACCGAGGGCCTTGGAGATCACGTGCAGGGCTCTTGGGGCTGCCTTGAGGACGACGCCGCGGCGTCGATGTGACCTCCGGCGTTGACGCCTACAAGAGACCTACAAGGCAGGGGGTTCACCGTGTGGATCCCATGGCAGCCATAAGCCCCGCACCACCGATCGGAGACGCAGCCCTTCCCCCGGCGAGCGGCCGGGCCTACGGTGGTCGAATGCACTTCCAGATCCTCGGTTCTCTCGAGGTCGAACGAAGCGGCGACCGTGTGGGGCTTGGAGGCCCGAAGCAGCGGCTCGTGCTGGCTCTCCTCCTGATCAAGGCCAACCAGGTGGTCTCGGCGGAGCGGCTGATCGACGAGATTTGGGGGGAGGATCCACCAGACGCCGCTCGTCCTTCACTCCAGAGCTACGTCTCTCATCTGCGCAAGGCGCTGGGACCCGATCGATTGGAGGGACGCGCCCCCGGTTACGTGCTTCATGCGCGCGATGACGAGGTGGACGCACGACGATTCGAGGTCCTATCCACCGATGCCCGACGGAAGCTCAACGACGATCCTGCCACCGCCGCGCGCGCTCTTCGCGACGCGCTCGCAATCTGGCGCGGGGAGCCGCTGGCCGATCTGGCGACCGAGCTGTCGCTCCAGCCTGAGATCGAGCGACTCTCGGGGCTGCGGCTGGCGGCGATCGAGGATCGCAGCGAGGCCGAGCTCGCCCTCGGACGGCACACCGAGCTCGCGGCCGAACTCGAGACCCTGACTGCGGAGCATCCGCTTCGGGAGCGCCTCCACGGGCAGCTCATGGTCGCCCTCTACCGAGCCGGTCGCCAGGCGGAAGCGCTGAGCGCATATCACCGGCTTCGCGAGGCTCTCGCGTCCGATCTTGGGCTGGATCCCTCGGCGGCCGTCGAGGACCTGCAGCGCCGGATCCTGACGCAGGACGCATCACTCGACCTGCGCGGCACACCATTGCGCGGGTATCGCACCGTCTCCGTCATCGGCGCCGGCCCGGTCGCCGAGGTGCTCCGCGCGATCGAACCGCAGTCGCAACGAGATGTGGCAATCAAGGTCCTCCCCGCAGCGATTGCGAATGACGCGCAGTTCATTCGGCGGTTCGACGCGGACGCCCGCAAGGTCGCTCGGCTGGAGCATCCAAATATCGTGCCGCTCCACGATTGGTGGCGGGAGCCCGATGCCGCGTACCTGGTCACGCGCCTCATGCACGGCGATCTCGCGGCCACGCTGGCCGAGGGACACATCGGCTCGGCCACCGGTCTCCGCTGGGTGGAGCAGATCGGGTCGGCGCTCGTCGCCGCACACCGGCAGGGGGTGGTCCACGGCGACCTCCATGCGGGCAATGTGCTGGTCGACGTGGAGGGCAATGCCTACGTTTCCGACTGGGGCATTGGCTATGACCCCGCCACGGTGGTGACGTCCCGCATCGTGCCATCCGACCGCCGGCACCTGGCTCCGGAGCGCCGGTCCGGTGCGCCGCCCTCCATCGCGGCGGACACCTACGCCTTCGGCATTCTGCTCGCCGATGTGCTCACCCGTGTGACCGGCGGCGCGGTCGGTGCTGAGCTGACGGGAGCTGTCGAGCGGGCGACCGAGTCCGTGCCGGATCGACGGCAGGCGAGCGCCGCTGACCTTGTGGCTGCCGCGCGCCGAGCACTCCTCGAACCGGCAGGCCCGGGGATGGGCGCGGCCGCTATCTCGTCCGTTTCGAACCCGTACCGTGGATTGGCCGCGTTCGAAGAGGCCGATGCTGCGGACTTCTTCGGGCGCGAGGATCTCGTTCGTCAGCTGGTCCGGCGCATCGGGGAGCCGGGTATCGGTGCCGGTCTGCTGGCCGTGGTCGGGCCGTCCGGTTCCGGTAAGTCGTCCGTCGTCCATGCTGGGCTCATTCCAGCGCTTCGGGCCGGAGCGTTGCCCGGTTCGGACCAGTGGTTCGTCGCGACCATGACGCCCACCGACCGGCCTTTCGACATGCTCGAGCGCGCGCTGCTGGGAGTCGCCGTCGACACGCCCATGGCGCTCGGCGACGTCCTGGCTTCGAGTGCCGGCCTGACCACGGCAATCAAGCGTGTCCTGCCTCCTCGAGCACACCTACTTCTCGTCCTCGACCAGTTCGAGGAGATCTTCACCCTGGTGACGGATGGTGGCGAGCGCGATCGATTCCTGAGCGTCCTCGCGGAGGCCGTCGAGTCGGCAGGGTCTGATCTGACCGTCGTGGTGACGCTTCGGGCAGACTTCTACGACCGGCCCCTGCGTCACGAGCGCTTCGGCCGCCTGCTCGCCGAACGCACGGTGGCCGTTCCGGCACTCGACCCGGAGGGCCTGGAACGGGTCGTGTCCTCGCCAGCGCGGCGCGCTGGCGTCGGCCTCGAGACGGGCCTCGTCTCGCGGATCGTCGCCGAGATGCGCGAACAACCCGCGGGCCTGCCGCTGCTCCAGTACGCGCTCACCGAGCTGTGGGAGCGGCGGGAAGGGTCAAGCCTGTCGGTGCGAGCCTACGACGCGAGTGGCGGCATCGGTGGCGCGATCGCCCGGCGGGCCGAGGAGATCGTTCGCGATCTCGACGCCGCTGGCCGAGAGCTTGCTCGCCAGCTCTTCCTGCGTCTGATCGAGCTGGGTGAGGGAACGCCCGATACATCGCGGCGCGTGCGGACCAGTGAGCTCCAGTCGCTCGGAGCGGATCGGGAAGACATGGCGAAGGTGATCGAGCGCTTCGCTCGCCACCGACTCCTGGTCTTCGATCGCGACCCCCAGTCGCGGGAGCCGACGCTGGAACTGGCGCATGAGGCGCTGCTTTCCGCATGGCCCAGGCTCCAGCAGTGGGTGGACGATGCCCGTGACGACGTGCGCCGGCAACGCCGCATCGCGGCGGCCGCCGCCCAATGGATCGAGAGCGGTCGAGACCCGAGCTATCTGCTGTCCGGCAGCCGCCTCGATCAGGCAAACGGGTGGATCGCGTCGACGCGCATGCTCCTCGGGGACCCGGAGCGTGACTATCTCGCCGCAAGCCTGGCCGAGAGCGAGCGGGTCGAGGCCGAAGAGCGGGAGCGGAGTGCGCACGAAGCTGCGCTCGAGCGGCGAGCGGTCACGCGGCTCCGGGCGCTGGTTGTGGCCCTGGGCATTGGGGCGCTCGTCGCCGCCGGACTCAGCCTCTTTGCGTTGGGCGAGAGCCAGCGGGCGACCCGGGAGACGAGGACGGCAACGGCTCGCGGTCTCGCCGCGGCCGCGGTCGCGAACCTGGACGCAGATCCTGAGTTGAGCATCCTGCAGGCGCTCCAGGCCATCGACGAGACCCGCGCGACCGATAGGACGGTGCTCCCTGAGGCAGAGGAAGCGCTGCACCGAGCTGTCGTCGCATCACGTGCGGTATTGACGATCCCGGACGAGGGCGGTGACGTGGACTGGGTCGACAGCCCCGCACTCGGCAGTGTCTTTGTGACGCAGGGCAAGGAGGAGTCCGGCGTGGTGAGCCTGCGCGATGCCGCCACCGGCGCGGTGCTCCGTGCCTGGTCCGCACACGACACCGACGTGAACAGCGTCGCGTTCAGCGCCGACGGCTCGATGCTCGCCACGTCGGGGGACGACGGATTCTTGCGGGTCTGGGACCTCGCGAGCGGCGACGAGCTCATCAGCCACGAGGGCCCGGCTGGCGGCCAGGTATGGGGCCCGTCCTTCTCTTCCGATGGAACGCTGGTAGCCGCGATCTGGACAGATGAGGGCCGCCTCCGCGTCCTCCGCACGGACACGAGCGAGCCGGTACTCGTCACCGACGGACCCACGGCTACCCTCAGCCGAACAGAGTTCAGTCCGTCGGGCGAACGCCTTTCGATCGCAGAATGGGAGGGCGACGCCACGGTCATCGACGTCGGAACCGGCGAGGAGGTCGTGCGGCTCGAAGGGCCGTTGACGTCCACGGCCTGGAGTCCGGACGAACGCTGGATCGTGACGGCGGGCTTTGACGGTACGGCGACGGTCTGGGAGGCTGGCACGGTTGTCGAGCGCTTCACGCTCTTCGGCCACTCCGCGCCTGTCCTCGCTGTCGACTGGAGTCCGGATGCGGCTTGGATCGCCACCGGGTCCGGAGATGGAACCGCGAAGGTCTGGCAGCTCGACGAGGCCGGGCCGCGGGAGCTCTTCACGCTGTCGAGTCAGGATCTCCGGGGCGGCGTCGGTGGGGTTGCGTTCTCCCCGGATGGAACCATGCTGTTGACCGGGCAGTTCATCGACGCTGCCATCAAGGTCTGGGACATCGGAATCGCCGGCGACGCCGAGTGGATCAACATGCCGGCCCAGGTCCTCGACACGGGCGCATTGGCGTTCTCCGGCGACGGATCGTCAGTGATAGCCAGCTCCGGCGACGGACGAGTGACGGTATGGGATCCCACACGGGTCAGGGATGCGCTGGTCACGCGGCATCACGAGGGGGCGGTCGTCACAATCGACGTCAGCCCGGATGGGAGGTGGGTCGCCAGTGGGGGCGCTGACGGCGATGTCAATGTCTGGGACCGCTACACCGGCCAGCTGCGCTTCATGCACGAGGCCGCGACGCAGGAAGCGAGCTGGGTGGAGGCGGTTGCATGGAGCTCCGACGGCGTGCTCGCCATCGCACGGACTGGCGGACCGATCGTCCTGGTCGACACCGAGGGCAATGAGGTCGTTTCACTCGAGGTGGACGACGGACTTGCCGCCGTGGCCCTCGCGTTCAGCAACGACGGTGATCAATTGGCCGCTTCCCTCTGGAATTTGTTGGCCTCGGAGCGGTGGGATGACGCCCGTCACCGGATCGAGGTATGGGACCGGAGGACGGGTGAGGTCGCCTCGTCCCTGGTCGGGACGTCCAGCAGCAGCCTCGCGTGGGATCCGACGGACGCGAGGATCGCTTCGGCCGATGTAACCCTGCCCTCGGCGCAGGTGTGGGATCTTGCCAGTGACACGGTCGAGGAACTCGAAGGTGGGTTCGGCGCCGTCGCCGACGTGGCCTGGAGCTCTGACGGCAAGTCGATCGCCACGGCCGGGACGGACGGCGTGGTTCGGCTCTGGGACGCTCAGTCGGGGGCGCATCGCCTGGCGCTGCATGGACACCGCATCATGGTTGACAAGGTCCGGTTCAGTCCCGATGGCTCGCGGCTCGCATCCGTTTCCACCGACGGCACGCTTCGGATCTGGGCCCTCGACCTCGACGATCTGATCGACATCGCCTGGCGGGAACTCTCGCGTCAATTCACCGACGCCGACTGCGAGGCTCTGCTCCGGGTGCCCCATTGCCCCGACCCGTGATCGTCAGGATGACGATCACCGGCGTCCTTGCGTCGATGGTCAGCTGGCTCCAGAACGAGCTGGACACGGTCGAGCTTGTCCCCGGTGGCCCACCGCTCGACCAAGGCTGACGACGCCCGTAAAAGTCCTCGTCGTCAGTGACGCTCGAGATCATGGACGCCGCGCCGCAGGCATGGTGAGCATGCGGCTCATCAGGTGTGGCGTCGGGCACGTGGTGAGCTTCAGATCCTTCGGGGGCGGTAGGCACCAGACTCCTTCGGCATCCGGGGAGGGCATCAGACTCATCGGAAATGTGAGCTCTATACTCACCGGAAACTCAGCCCAATTCGGGCCGTCCGGGTGGCTCGGCTGAGCACGAAATGGGGGAGCGACGCGGCTCCCGCGGGCATCGGACTTCGGATCAGCAGGTCGGGGGTTCGAATCCCTCCGGGCGCGCCATACCACATAGCGGTTCTAGGGCTGCCACACCCCAAGATGTTGGGGCAAATGTGTCAGAAGCTCGGCACAACACCTGTCTCGAGTCAGATGCTCACCGGTCCCAGCCGATCTCAATCCGAGCTCGATGGTGGGCACCGTACCGATAATCAGATGCTCGTCGGCGCGCGTTGGCGTCCGCAAGGGGCGAGGGATGGAGACTTTCAGACTTTGTAAGTTGTGAAAGTTTGAGCCACCCAACCGGCTTGACCTGTGCTCCGAACTCAGCGGTGCATCGATGCATGCGAGAAGCCGCGCTATTGCAGGCAGGCCACTCAGGACCCTCGATCGTCGTGTGTATGACTGGCACCGAGTAACTGGTGCGGTACCTACTCCTGCGGCCGCTTGTTGCGGGCCTGATCTTCCATGACGGGGGTAAGGACGCCACCGCCTCCTTCACGCTCTGAATTGGCGAGGCCCCTGGCAGTCACACCAGGGGCCTTCAACCAGACTTCAGTCGGCCGCGACTAGACCGCGACGGGGACCTGACCGGGGGCGCGGACGATGCCGAGCTGGACGAGCATGCCCATCTGATCGACAAGACCCCAATGCTCGACGAGCTGACCGTTGTCGACGCGCCCGATGTGGATCTCGGTCCAGGTCGCTCGCGTGCCGGTGGCCGGGATGCCGAGGAAGTCACCCTTCATCGTCCCGCTGGCCGACAGGCGATGCACGATCTTGTCACCCACTTCGATCGCGTCCTCGACCGTGTAGCGGAGGTCCGGGAAGGCGGACCGCAGGGCCGTCGCGACCTGCTTGAAACCTTCGCGCGTCGGCGGCACGCCCGGCTGCACGGAGTGCTCGACGAAGTTTGGCGCGTAGAGCTCGTCGATGAGCCCGAAGTTGCCCTCGTTGAGGATCTCGAGCGGGATGCGCTCGAACTTGGTCTTCATGTCGGTCGCCATAGGGAAATCACCTTTCGCTGTCGTCGGCGCTGCCGTGACGGGGGTCCAGCCGCGACACGCTTGGCGGTCGGCCGCTGGTGTGTAACCCCCGGCAACCAGCTGGGGTTGTGGCGAGCGCTAACAGTGCAGAGTGTATGGTACGCTTCGCATCATGTCAAACGAACGGCTGACCCCCACCTCGTACCTGGTTCTTGGCTTGCTCGCGCGCGAGGGGCCGTCGACGCCATACGAGCTTGAGCGCCACGTCGGCGCAACGCTTGGCAATTTCTGGTCCTTCCCCCACACGCTCCTCTACAGCGAGCCGGCGCGGCTCGCCGGCCAGGGCCTGGTCACCGAGACACGCGAGCAGGACGGTCGACGGCGCCGTGTGTTCACGATCACCGAGGCCGGGGTGCACGCCCTACAGGCGTGGCTCGACCGGCCACACGCCGAGCCCACACAACTACGAGACCTGGGCCTCCTCCAGCTCTTCTTCGCCGATCTGGCGCCCCCCGCGGCGCGCCTCCGCCTGGCTGAGCAGCAACTCGCCACCCATCGCGCCAAGCTGTCCGCCTACGAGGAGGATGGGCGCCTCGAGCGGCGACCGGAAGCCTCCCGCCGCGGGCAGCGGACGGTCGAGCACTGGCGTGGCGAGACCTTGCGCATGGGCCTCCTCTACGAGCAAGCCGCCGTCGAATTCTGGGAGGACGTCGCGCAGAAGGGGCTTGGGCCGGGCGAACCAAGCGGTGTGGAAGGGGAGGCTGCTGGTTGACCGGTCGCTGATGGGTACCCTTACCCCACCTGCCGGATCGGTGCGGTCACCAGAGGGGCGCGGCACGAGTCCGGCGCCATCATCGGCGACGAATGCTCGCGTCGCGTGCCGGCCGCCTGCTACGGAGACTGAGCACGGCACCGAAGAGCCCAGACCCGTCGGGCGAGATGTCGTTTTCAGGCAGCGCAGCGCCTCTCTCCCGCTCTTGCCCTCGGCTCGCTTGTGGGAGAGCAGCGCCTTGGCCGGCGGATGGTGGCCAGCGGCAGGGAGCCGACCGCGACGCCGGGGGGAGAAGCGTCTGCGGTCGGGCTTCGGGCTTCACCCGACTCGGCGTCGGGGCACCGGCGGAAGCGCCGTCCTGCGCTCCGAATCGTCTGCGCCGGCAACTACACACTCCGTCACATCGTGCCTCTCGGGTTCGCTCGCTGGCCCCTTACCGCGCCGCGCAGCCCGGCATGGTTTCGGCACAGCGCAGTGCCACAATGGCCGCGACGTGCCAATACGGAACGAGGGGTGAGGGCGATGCCGAGCGAGGAAGACTTTCGGGCGCTTGCTGCCGAAGAGCAGGAACGGCTCGTCGGTTTCCGTGACCGGCTGCAACGGGACCTGGAGGAGCGGTACCCCCACGAGGGCGTCAGGGTAACGAACATAGGATTCGGGTACCGAATGGACGAGGACGCAACGGAAGTTGAGTACGAGGGTTGGGCGACTATCGGACGCAGCATGCGACGTGGTCGGGGCTCCAGTCAGGACAACGAAGAAGAAGCCTGGCAGCGCATGCTGGGACAGTTGCTAGACGCGTAGAGGTCGCCTCGACCTAACCTTACGGAGGACTCACGCCGCGCAGACGGAGACATCGCCTGGGCGCGTGGGACAATAGGAAGTGACGTAGGGAGAGTCACCGTGCCACCGGTCCTCATTGCCTGCCCAGTCACTGGTGACCTAGTGCCAGCGGAGTGACCGTCGCAAGCCTCGAAGAGCTGGAGGGCGAGCACCTGCTCATCGCCTGCTCCGACTGCGGTCGGGACCACGAGTGGACACGAGCGGAAGCGGTATTCGCCGCGGAGTAGACCGACCAGGCGCGCTGGGCCCGCCAGCACATACGCTCCGGGAACGTGTCCGCGATGCAGCAACGTGTTCAGGTCGGTCACAATCTGTGTGGCGTCCGGGGGAGTGTCAGCGGGCTCGCTCCACCCGCGGCCCGCACGGTCGTAGACGCAGACCCGCGTGTCACGAGAGACGGCTTCGGCTGCGAACCCGAGGTCCGAGGACACCCCGCCCGCACCTGGTTCGAGGACGACTGTGGGCTGCAAGAGCCGGTACAGCTCAGGTGCAGGCCGTGTCCGCCGACGTCGATCAACTGACCAGGCATGGGATAGGCACCGGCATCCACCGCTTCGCGCACGGTCTGGTAGCCGCCGCCGACAGAGGCGAGAGCGAGCACCGCGAGCACGGGGTAGAGCAGCCAGCGCCTGCTCGGGCTGCGAAGCTGCTGACGGGCGCGGACGAGCATCCAGATCACCAACGCCAGCACGGCGGGCGGCCACACCCAGGTGAGGACCCCATGCACCGAGGAGCCGAACGCCACCAGGAGGAGACCGCTCAGTCCCATGAACACTGCAGGAGCCACGGCCCATGGCTACGGCTGATCGGTGAACCGCACCGAGAGCACGGCCAACATCGCCCAGCCCAGCGCCAGTCCGCACAGGACTGCGCCGGTGACCCCGGCCTCCGTTGGCGGGATGAACGGAGCAGCGACGAGGAGAGCAGCAGCGACGAGTCCTGCGGCCAACGAGCCAGCCACGACCCAACCGATGTGTCCCCTCAAGAGGACTGCCGCGGCAGCGCTCGCTTTCACACGGGAACGTCGTCTCTCGGCGACATGACGAGGCGGAAGACCTGACGGCGACCGGACAATCCCTTGAGCTCATGGGTGCCGGCCTCCTCGAGCACCACGTCCGAGCCGTCCAGCAGTTCGCTGGTCGTCGAGGTGACGAACACTTCGTCCGGACCTGCCAGGGACATCACCCGCGCCGCGGCGTGGACGGCGACGCC
>Ga0299913_10001980_pt1 | contig 15788 bp, 11 predicted proteins | sample RVTome_9_FD_201360 | JGI IMG/M metagenome (GOLD analysis project Ga0299913, IMG submission 201360) | Soil microbial communities from uranium-contaminated site in the Upper Colorado River Basin, Wyoming, United States - RVT155D38 (version 2) ...
GCCATCCGGCCGCCGTTCCCGGCCACCCACGGCCTCGACGGTGCGCCGACGGTCGTGCAGAACGCCGAGACCCTGGCGCACGCGGCGTGGATCATTGCCCACTCGGCGGAGGCCTTCGCCTCGATCGGCAGCGAGGCGACGCGCGGGACCAAGCTCGTGACCGTGATGGGGCGCGTCGCCGAGCCGGGACTGCTGGAGGTTCCGTTCGGCACGCCGATCATCGAGCTCCTGAACATGGCCGGCGGCGGGATCGGCGCCACCAAGGCCCTGTTCATCGGCGGCCCGGGAGGCGGTGCGATCGACGCGGGCTCACTGACGATGCCCTATGACTTCGAGAGCCTCGAGGGGAAGGGGGCGATCGTCGGTTCCGGGTCGGTCCTGGTGACCGACAGCCACACCTGCATGGTCGACACGGCTCGCTTTTTCATCGACTTCAGCGCGCGCGAGGCCTGCGGCAAGGCGGTGCCGTGTCGCATCGGCACCAAGCGCCTGGTCGAGGCCATGGACCGCATCCTGGCCGCCACCCCGCGACCCAACGACGTGACGCTGCTTCGCGAGCTGTCGGCCAAGATGAGCGACACGGCGCTCTGCAAGCTCGAACGCCTGGCCCCCGGGCCGATCCTGACCACGCTCGACCGATTCGGCGACGAGTACCGCGCCCACGCCGAGCGCGGGGTGTGCCTCGCCGGCGCGTGCCGGGTGGGCGAGGTCGCCCCCCTCCTCCAGCCGCTGGCCGGGCTCGACCCGGCAGCCGGCGACGAGCCTCGGTAGAGTAGGGACCCATGGGCTTCGGAACGACGAACGGCCACGCGGCCGGCAACGGCAAGGGGAACGGCGCGAGCAACGCCGGCAACGGGACGTACGGCAAGAACGACCGCGTCGCCGACTACACCCCGCTGTGGCCGATGGTGCCGGGCACCCGCAAGATCAGCGTCACCATCAACGGCACGCAAGTGGAGGCGGAGGAGGGACAGACCATCCTCCAGGCCTGCCGGGTGCTGGGCATCGACGTCCCGACGCTCTGCTACGAGCCGAAGCTGGCCCCGTACGGCGCCTGCCGCATCTGCGCGGTCGAGGTGGAGGGGCGCGACGACACTCCGATCTCGTGCGGGACGGCGATCGAGGAGGGGATGGTCATCACCACCCACTCCGATCGGGTCATCGAGAACCGGCGCATGGTCCTCGAGCTCATCTTCAGCGACCACGACGCCTACTGCCTGCCGCCCTGCCAGTTCAAGTGCCCGACCCGCGTGGACATCCCCGGCTACCTCAAGCAGAACACGCTGGGCAACTGGGAGGAGGCGACGCGCATCCTCAAGCGCTCGCTGCCGTTCCCGGCCATCCTCGGCCGCGTGTGCCCCGCCCCGTGCGAGACGCACTGCCGCCGCGAGGAGGTCGACACCGCCATCGCCATCCGCGACTCGCACCGCTACTGCGCGGACCGCGTGCTCGAGGTCGATGCCCCCGCCCCGATCCCGTGGCCCAAGGAGCCCGCCACCGGTCGACGGGTGGCCGTCATCGGCGCCGGCCCGGCCGGCATGTCGGCCGCGTACTACCTCCAGCTGCGTGGCCACCAGTGCGACGTCTTCGAGGCGGAGCCGGAGCAGGGCGGCATGCTCCGCTACGGCATCCCGCAGTACCGCCTGCCGAAGTCGTGGATGGACCGCGAGCTGAACCACGTGTGGGAGCTCGGCGCGACCCTCAAGCCGAACATGCGGCTCGGGCGCGACTTCCACATCGCGGACCTGCTGGGCGACGGCTACGACGCGGTCTACGTCGGCATCGGCTGCTACAAGCCGAACGAGCTCGGGATCCCGGGCGAGGATGCCGATGGCGTGGTGAACGCGCTCGAGAACCTCTACAACTCGACGCGCGGCATCCCGATCCCGCGCCTGAAGGGTGCGAAGGTGGTCGTCATCGGCGGCGGCTTCACGGCCATCGACTGCACCCGCACCTCCGTCCGCCAGGGCTCGGCCGAGGTCACCCTCGTCTACCGCCGCGACCTCAAGGACATGCCGGCCGCCGATGAGGTCCACGAGGCGATCGAGGAGGGCGCGCGCGTCATCTTCCAGGCCTCGCCGACCCGGATCGTGACCGACGAGAACAACAAGGTGACCGGCGTGGAGTTCCAGCGCATGAAGCTCGGCGAGCCCGATGAGCAGGGCCGCCGCCGCCCCGAGCCGATGCCCGGCACCGAATTCATCGTCGAGTGCGACACCGTCCTCGGCGCCATCGGCCAGGGACCGGACCTCTCGTGGGTCGAGGCGGAGCCGGAGGAGATCCGCTCGAAGCTCGAGATCTCGCGGCGCGGGACCCTGGTTGCCGAGGAGCACATCTTCCGCACCGACGTCCCGAAGGTCTTCGCCTCCGGCGACGTCCGCACCGGCGCGGCGACCGTGGTCGAGGCCATCGGCGAGGGACGGCGCGCGTCGTACGCGATCGACTACTGGCTGCGCGGCCACGACCTCGACGACCCGCAGGTGCGTCGCATCGTCACCGAGCCGCAGCCGAACTTCCTGACCATCGTGCCCTTCACCGACGACGTGAAGGAGCCGCGGGCGATCATGGGCAAGCTCGGCCCGGAGGGGCGCTCCGACAACTTCAACGAGTACGAGTTCGGCTACACCGGCGACCAGGCCATGGCCGAGGCGTCGCGCTGCCTGCAGTGCACCTGCGAGGCGATCGGCCACTGCGACCTGCGCGAGGCGGCGATCGAGTACGAGACGACGCTGAACATGGCGATCGACGAGCGCTCGATCCAGGACAACCCGTACGTCGGCGTCAACCACGGCTACGGCCGCGACGAGACGCACAGCTTCATCCTGCGCGACTACTCGCGCTGCATCGACTGCGGCCGGTGCGCCCAGGTCTGCAAGGAGATCGTCGGCGCCGGCTGCTACGACTTCATCGGCAAGGGGTTCGATTCGCTGGTCACCACCGCGGACTTCGTGTCCCTCAACGAGACGCCCTGCGTCTCCTGCGGCCGATGCGCCGAGACCTGCCCCGTCGGTGCGCTCATGCCACGGCCGCGCATCCTCGAGACGTACCAGCTGGACGTGTCCCGCTGCATCTTCTGCGGGATCTGCGCCGATGCCTGCCCGTACGACGCGCTGCGCTGCGGCCCCGAGTTCGAGTTCAGCGAGTACCAGCGCGACCTGCCGATGCTCGACATCCTCGAGATGTCCGACCGGGAGCGGCCAACCCGCTAGGCGCCCGCCTGCCTCCAGCTGACATCGAGCGTCGCGCCGTGCCGCGCCCGCCTGCGTGCCATATGGCTTGGCGCAACTCCCACCGAGCCGGTCCCCTCGCGCATTCGATTGCCGATCTGCGAGCTTGGGTGGCACGGCACCGGCATCGGGGTGCGATGGCCGCTCGCGGCAGCGGAACTGACAGGCGACCCGGCGCGCGAGGGATCGGGAGGCTGCGCTAGAATCGGGCACGGCCCCCGAGCGGGGCCGTTGAGCGCTCGACACTTCGCATCGGAGCACCGACCCTGGACATTTCCAGCGTCCTCTTCTTCCTGCTCGCCATCGGCGTGGTGGGAGGCGGATTGGCCGTCGTCACGCTGCGCAACATCATCCATTCGGCCGTGGCCATGATGATCTGCTTCGGATCTCTGGCCGGGATGTACGCGCTGCTCGGCGCGCCGATCGTGGCGGCCGCCCAGGTCCTCATCTACCTGGGCGCCATCAGCGTGCTCATCCTGTTCGCCATCATGCTCACCCAGGCGGGCGACGCGAACCTGCCCAAGCCCTTCCATCGGCAGCTGCCGATCGCGGCCGTGGTGGCGCTGGCGATCGTCGGCATGGTCGGCTGGGCGGTGGTGCAGACCGACTGGGGCCTCGCCGCGGAAGCCGCCGGCGCCGCGGTCGGTGACATCGCAACGACGCTGTTCACCGACTTCGCGCTTCCCTTCGAGATCATCAGCATGCTCATCCTCGTCGCCATCATCGGCGCCATCTACCTGGCCCGGCGGCCGGAAGAAGATGAGCGGGCGAACTGACCGATGGGCATCGAGGGCTACCTGATCGTCTCGACCCTGCTCTTCGGGCTCGGCGTGTTCGGCTTCATGGCCCGGCGGAATGCGATCCTGATGCTGATCAGCATCGAGTTGATGTTCAACGCGGTGAACCTCAGCCTCATCGCCTTCAACGCGTTCCTGCCGCCCGACGCGAACACCGGCGCCGTGTTCGCGCTGATGATCATGGCCGTCGCGGCCGCCGAGGTGACCGTGGGCCTCGCCCTGGTCATCGCCATCATCCGGACCCGGCAGACGCCCGAGGTCGACCAGTACTCCGACCTGAAGGAGTAACGGAAGGCCGATGGAGCTGCTGATCGCCCTCATTCCCGCGCTGCCCCTGGCGGGCTTCCTGTTCGCCGTCATCGTGGGACCGCGGCTCGACCACGTCCCGGTCCTCGGCCACGGCGACGACGACCACGACGACCACGACGACCACGACGACGACCACGGGGCGGACGACGACCATCACGACGTCGACGACTCCGCGTTCCGCGGCGTCCCGACCGAGGAGGAGCAGCAGGCCACCAGCCCGCACGCGGGGCACGCCGACGACCTGGCGAACGCGGAGGGCGCCGCCGGCGTCATCCCGGCCGAGTACAACGACGGCATCGGGCAGGCCGGGCACGTGAGCCCCGGCGCGGCGCGGCCGCGCTATCGGTCCTGGATCGTCCCGACCGCCTTCGTGGGCCTGTCGTGGGTCCTGAGCATGATCGTCTTCGCCCAGGTCATCTTCGGCGGCCAGGAGGGCGAGGTCACGATCTACGAGTGGATCGCCGCCGGCGACTTCGTGATCGAGATCAGCTTCCTCGTGGATTCGCTGACGGCGATGCTCCTGCTGGTGGTGAGCACCGTCGGGTTCCTGGTGCACATCTACAGCATCGGCTACATGGACGGCGACCGGGGCTTCTGGCGCTTCTTCGCCTACCTGAACCTGTTCATGTTCAGCATGCTGCTGCTGATCCTGGGCGACAACTTCCTGATGCTGTACGTGGGCTGGGAGGCGGTCGGCCTGTGCAGCTACGCGCTCATCGGCTTCTGGTACAAGAAGCCCTCCGCAGCGGGCGCGGCCAAGAAGGCGTTCGTGGTCAACCGGGTCGGTGACTTCGGGTTCGGCCTCGGGATCATGCTCATCTGGGTGAACCTCGGGACGCTCAGCTTCCGCGAGGTCTTCGACCGGATCGGCACGCTCGACGAGGGCACGATCACCGTCATCGCCCTTCTCCTGTTCGCGGGCGCGGTCGGCAAGAGCGCCCAGTTCCCGCTCCACGTCTGGCTGCCGGACGCGATGGAGGGCCCGACCCCGGTCAGCGCCCTGATCCACGCCGCGACCATGGTCAACGCCGGCGTCTACATGGTCGCCCGTGCAAACCCGATCTTCGCCGAGGCGCCCACCGCCATGTGGGTGGTGGCGATCGTCGGCACCTTCACCGCCATCTTCGCCGCGGCGATCGCGCTGACCCAGAACGACATCAAGAAGGTGCTGGCCTACTCGACGGTGAGCCAGCTGGCCTACATGTTCATGGCGCTCGGGATCGGGGCCTGGATCGCGGCCATCTTCCACCTCGTCAGCCACGGCTTCTTCAAGGGCCTGCTGTTCATGGGCTCCGGCTCCGTCATCCACGGCGCCGGCGGCGAGCAGGACATGCGCTACATGGGCAACCTGCGCGAGAAGATGCGCTGGACCTACGTCACCATGGTGATCGGCTCACTGGCGCTGGCCGGCATCCCGATCTTCGCCGGCTTCTTCAGCAAGGACGAGATCCTGGCCGAGGCCTTCAACCGCGGGTATCTCGTCTTCTACGGCGTCGGGATCGTGGTTGCCTTCATGACCGCGTTCTACACGTTCCGCATGATCTTCATGACCTTCTGGGGCGAGTGGCGAGGGCCGAAGGCGGCCTGGGACCACGTCCACGAGAGCGCGATGACCATGGTCGCGCCGCTCATGATCCTCGCCGTGCCGACGACCCTCATCGGCCTTTTCCTCGGCATTCCGCCGGAGGAGGGCATCATCCACAGCTGGCTCGAGGAGGTCTTCCACGGCGCCGAGGAAGCACACGCCGGCGTCCTGCCGGGCTCGATCCTGGATGGCTACCACGCCTCCGGCGAGGCGCACCACTTCGAGCTCTTCGGCCTCGGCGGCCTGCTTCTCCTGGTCGGCGCCAGCGTCGCGGTCGCGGGGGTGTGGCTGGCTCACCGCTGGTACGTCCGGCAGCCCGATGCGCCGGCGCGCTTCGTCCAGCGGGTCCCGCTCGGCCTGGGCCCGGGGATGTATCGCGCCAGCGTGAACAAGTACTACGTCGACGATCTCTACCAGCTCGTCTGGGCGCGGGGCGGCGTCCTCGTCAGCAACGCGCTGTGGTGGTTCGACGCCAAGGTCATCGACGGCGCGGTGAACGGCGCCGGGTGGCTGGCCTCGACCATCGGCGGCGGGCTGCGCAAGGTGCAGACCGGCCGGGTCGAGAACTACGGGCTGGGGATCGCCGCCGGCCTGGCGATCGTGGTCCTTATCTTCGCCACGGCGGTGCGCTAGATGAGCGACCTGCCGATCCTGAGCCTGGTCGTCTTCACGCCCGTCATCGGCGTCCTTGCCCTGCTCTTCATCCCCGGCCACAACCATCGGGCCATCCGCTGGATCGCGCTGCTGGCCTCGCTGGCGAGCTTCGGCTTCAGCCTGCTGCTGCTCGGCTACGACCCGGCCGGCGCCGAGTTCCAGTTCCGCGAGGACCTGCCGTGGATCGAGGCGTTCGGGATGCGGTACACGATGGGTGTCGACGGCCTGTCGCTCGTCCTCGTGCTGCTCACCACGCTCCTGTCGGCGGTGTCGATCTTCTACTCCTGGGAGCCGATCCAGGTGCGGGTCAAGGAGTACTACGTCGCCCTGCTGCTGCTCATGGTCGGCATGCTCGGCGTGTTCGTCAGCCTGGACCTGTTCCTGTTCTACGTCTTCTGGGAGATCAGCCTCATCCCGATGTACCTGGTCATCGGCATCTGGGGCGGCCCGCGGCGCATCTACGCCACCGTCAAGTTCGTCATCTACACCCTGGTCGGGTCGCTCCTCATGCTGGTCGCCATCCTCGCCGTGGCCATCGCGCACGGCAACGAGACCGGCACCTTCACCTTCAGCTACGAGGCGCTCCGCGGCTTCGCCTACACCGATAGCCTGCAGGCCCTCGCCTTCGTGGCGTTCTTCCTGGCGTTCGCCATCAAGGTGCCGATGTGGCCGCTCCACACCTGGCTGCCCGATGCGCACGTCGAGGCCCCGACCGCCGGCTCGATCCTGCTGGCCGGCGTGCTCCTGAAGCTCGGCGGCTACGGGTTCCTGCGATTCAGCATCCCGCTCCTGCCAGACGCGGCGGTGACCTTCGCCCCGATCGTCATCGGCCTGGCGGTGATCGCCGTCCTGTACGGCGCGCTGGTCGCCATGGTCCAACCCGACTTGAAGAAGCTGGTCGCCTACTCGAGCGTCAGCCACATGGGCTTCGTCATGCTCGGCGCGTTCGTCTTCAATGAGCAGGGGCTGCAGGGCGCCGCCTTCACGATGATCAGCCACGGCATCACCACCGGGGCGCTGTTCCTCCTCGTCGGCGTCATCTACGAGCAGACCCACGACCGCCAGATCGCCCACATGGGCGGCCTGAACGCGCGGCTGCCGCACTACGCCGCGATGTTCGGCCTGTTCACCTTCGCCAGCATCGGGCTGCCCGGGCTCTCCGGCTTCGTCGGCGAGTTCCTCGTCATCCTCGGCGCCTTCCGCTTCAACGGCTTCGTGGCCGCGGCGACCATGCTGGTGGTGATCGCCAGCGCCGTGTACATGCTGTGGATGTTCCAGCGTGTGTTCTTCACGGTGCCTTCGGACTGGATGCGCCGATGGTGGCCGAACCTGAAGGATCTCAGCCGCAACGAGTGGATCGCACTGGCGCCCCTGGTGGTGCTGGTCGTCGGGCTGGGGGTCTATCCCGGCCCGGTGCTCGAGCTCTTCGAGGCGCCGATCGACCGCATCGTGGAGGCCGTCAGCGGCGCGGGCATGACCGGCCTCTGGCCGCTGCGGTGGTGAGGGCCTGATGGACTACGTCGACGACCTCGTCACGCTGCTGCCGGAGCTGATCCTCGCAGCCCTCGTGCTGGTGGTGATCACCACCGACCTGTTCCTGCCGCGCAGCCGGAAGTGGGTCCTGACGCCGCTGACCGTGGCCGGGCTGGTGCTGGTCGGCGCCGCCTGCGTGGTGGTGTGGGACATCAACGAGACGGTGTACGCCGGCTTCTACGTGGTCGACGACGTGAGCGTCTTCCTGAAGGGCGCCACGGTGGTCATCGGCATCCTGAGCGCCCTGTTCGCGCCGGCCTACCTGGCGGTCCGGCGGATCCCGCTGGGTGAGTTCAACACCATCCTGCTGAGCGCCCTGCTCGGCATGTGCGTGCTCGCTTCGAGCAGTGACCTGATCACCCTGTTCCTGGGCCTCGAGCTGATGACGATGCCGTCGTATCTGCTCACCGGCCTCCACAAGACGGATCGCTACAGCAACGAGGGCGGCCTGAAGTACTTCCTGCTCGGCAGCTTCGCGTCGGCGATCCTGCTGTTCGGGATCGCGTGGGTGTACGGGCTGACCGGCACGACGAACATCGCGGAGGTCGCGGCGGCGCTTGGCGGTGACCTCTCGCCGGCGATGCTGGTCGCCATCGGCTTCCTGCTCGTCGGCGGCACGTTCAAGATCGCGGCGGTTCCGTTCCACTACTGGACGCCGGACGCCTACCAGGGCGCCCCGACCCCGATCACCGGCTTCCTGTCGGTCGGCCCGAAGCTCGGGGCCTTCGCGCTGCTGATCCGGGTTTTCGCCGAGGCGCTCGCGCCGGTGCGGGCCGACTGGCTGGCGATCTTCCTGGTGCTGACCGTGCTGACCATGACGGTCGGCAACATCGTTGCGCTCACCCAGATGAACGTGAAGCGGATGCTGGCCTACTCCAGCATCGCGCACACCGGCTACATCATGGCCGGGCTCGCCGCCTTCGCCGCGACCGATGACGCGGCCGTGGCCGCGCAGGGTATCGAGTCGGTGCTGTTCTACCTGCTCGGGTACGCGGTGATGAACATCGCGGCCTTCGCCGTGGTCGGCATGCTCCAGCGCGACACGAACCGCTATGGCGGCCTGAACTCGTTCGCCGGCCTGGCCTCCCGGGCGCCGATCCTCGCCGGAGCGATGGCGATCCTCATGCTGAGCCTCACCGGCATCCCGCCGACCGTCGGCTTCTTCGCCAAGCTCTACGTCCTGCTCGCAACCGTCGACGCGGGCCTCGAGTGGCTGGCGGTGATCATCGTCCTCAACGCCGCGCTGGCCGCGTTCTACTACCTGCGCGTGGTGGTCTACATGTACATGCGGGATCCGGAGGCGGAGCCCGCACCGCTCGACAGCTCGCCGCTTGGATCGTTCGCGCTGGCCATCTCGGTGGCCGCCGTCGTCCTCCTCGGCCTCTTCCCGGGGGCCGCGCTCGAGCTCCTCGAGGTGGCCGCGGCGAGCCTGTTCTAGCTGCCATGGGCCCCTCCGCAGACGACCAGCTCGGCGCCGCCGCTTCGGCGCTGCTCGGGGATCGGCGGCTCCTCATCGCCACCAACCGGGGGCCGGTCACCTTCACCACGGCGGCCGATGGCTCACTCCGACCGCGCCGTGGGTCCGGCGGCCTGGTGACCGCGCTGGGCCAGGTGGGGCGGCACGTGCCGCTGACCTGGGTGGCGGCGGCGATGAGCGAGGGGGACCGCCGGGCGGCGGCGGACCCGAAGCTCCTGCGCGAGGCCGGCGGCGGGGGAGACGACGTGCGCCTGCGGTTCGCGACCGTGGAGCGATCGGTCTACGACCAGGCGTACAACGTCATCGCCAATCCGTTCCTCTGGTTCCTCCAGCACCAGATGTGGAACCTGCCCGAGAAGCCGGTCATCGACGCCGGCGTGATGCGGGCCTGGGAGCGCGGCTACGTGGCCATGAACGACGCCGTCGCGAAGGCCGTCCTGGCCCAGGCACGCGGGGATGCGGCGCCCCGGATCATGCTGCACGACTACCACCTCTACCTGGCCGCCGAGCCCATCCGGCGCGCCCGTCCGAAGGCCATCCTGAGCCACTTCACGCACATTCCCTGGCCGCCGTCCTCGATCTGGCTCACCATCGCGCCGAGCATCCGGGAGGCCATCGCCACCGGCCTGCTGGCCAACGACGTCGTCGGGTTCCAGACGCCGCGCTACGCGCACAACTTCCTGCGCATGGTCGAGTCGTTCGTGCCGCAGGCGACGGTCGACTACGAGGCCGAGACGGTCCGCTACCGCCGGCGCACCACCCATGTCCGCACGTACCCGATCAGCATCGACGTCGAGGCCACCCGTCGCGTCGCCACCTCGCGCGCGGCCCGGCGTCGCGCCGACCAGCTCATGGGCGCCACGCGCGAGCGCGTGCTCGTGCGGGTCGACCGGCTCGAGCCCTCGAAGAACATCCTGCGCGGCTTCCTCGCCTACGAGGCGCTCCTCCAGCGGATTCCCCGGCTTCGTCGCCGGATCTCGTTCCTGGCCTTCCTCGTCCCCTCGCGCACCGGGCTGCGCGAGTACGGCGACTACGGCCGCTCGGTGCAGAACGCGGTCGACCGCATCAACGCGCGCTACGGGACCGCCGACTGGCGCCCGGTGCAGCTGTTCTACGAGAACGACTACGCCCAGGCGCTGGCCGGACTCTCGATCGCGGACGTGGTCCTGGTCAACCCGCTGGTCGATGGCATGAACCTCGTCGCCAAGGAGGCGGTCGTCGTCAACGAGCGCGACGCGGCGCTCGTCCTGTCCGAGACGGCCGGAGCGTTCGACCAGATGGCCGATGGCGCCCTTGCGGTCGCCCCAGCGGACGTCGCCGGCACGGCCGATGCGCTGGCCGCGGCGCTGCGCATGGAGCCCGAGGAGCGGCGGCGGCGGATCCGCAGGCTGCGACGCGGCGTCGAGCGGGAGGACATCACCTGGTGGCTGCGCCGGCAGCTCGAGGACCTCGCCGAGATCGCCCGATAGGCCGCCGATGAACAGCGACCCGTCGCGCGGGCATCCGCCCCGCATCCCGCGCATGCCCCGCCTGTCCCGTCTCGGTCAGATCGGTCGCTTCCATCGCGACGCGCGGGTCTTCCTGGTCACGACCCTCGTGGCGGGCGCGGCGCTCAGCCTGTACTGGATCGACTTCAACCTCTACCTCTCGTCGCTCGGCTACTCGACGGCGACGATCGGCCTGGTCGCCACGGTTGCCTCGACGGCCGGGGCGCTGGTCGCCTTCCCGGTCAGCGCGGCCTCCGATCGGCTGGGCCGGCGCGCGGTGATGGGCGGCGGGATCGGGCTCGCCATCCTGGCGCTCATCGGCCTGCTGCTGGTCGACGCCCTGCCGTTGATCATGGTCTTCGCCGCGATGTGGTCGATCGGACAGCAGTCGCTGATCGTGGTCCAGGCCCCGTTTCTCACCGAGCACAGCGACCCGGAGCACCGCAACGAGCTCTTCGCGCTCCAGGCGGCCGTCCAGATGGTCACCAACATCGTCGCCGCGGCGCTGGGCGGCGTGGTCGCCACCAGCCTTGCCGGCGCGTTCGGGTTCGCCGAGGGCGGCCCGGGCGTCTACCGGATCATCCTGGTGATGATGACGGTGCTGCTGGCCATCGGCCTCATCACCGTCACCCGGCTCACCGACGACCGGCCCGGGGCGGTGCGCGGCCGGGAACGGCTGCGCGCTCTCCGCGAGCCTGCCGCCTACCCGACCGGTGCCACGCCGACGCGGACGCTGATGGGCGTCGTCATCACCGATCGCGGCCGCTTCGCGCGCCTGCTCTTCCCCGGCTTCCTGATCGCCACCGGTGCCGGGCAGGTGATCCCGTTCCTCAACCTGTTCGTCCAGCAGAAGTTCGGCCTGGACCTCGCCTCGCTCAACTTGCTCTTCGCGTTCACCAGCCTCGGCACCGTCGCGGCGATGCTCGCCCAGCCGCGCCTTGCCAGCCGGTTCGGCCAGATCAGCTCGGTGGTGATCGTGCAGGCGGCGAGCATCCCGTTCCTGGTGGTGCTCGGCTTCTCGCCGCTGCTGTGGAGCGTGATCCTGGCCATGGTGGTGCGCAACTCGCTCATGAATGCCGGGAACCCGATCTTCGCCGCATTCGCCATGGAGCAGGTGACGCCCGGTGAGCGCGCGACGCTCTCGGCGGCGATGAGCGTGCTGTGGCAGGTGGGCTGGGTGATCGGCGGCGGCTGGTATGCCCTGCTCCAGGCGACCCTGGGCTTCGACGCCGGTTACGCGGTGAACTTCGCCACCGTGATCACCCTCTACACGGTCGCCACCATCCTGTACTGGACCTGGTTCCGCGACGCGGACCGCCGGGCGCTCGAGGCGCGTCGCGCCGCGCCCTGACCACCGGCCTCAGGCGTCAGCCAGCAGTCTGAGCAGGGTCGCCGCTTCGGCTGGGTCGCGGAGCACGACGTCGGCCGCCTCGGCCACCGCGGGCGGCGTCTCGCCGTCGTCTCCCCCGACGCCGATGACCACGCCACGCAGGCGGCCGGCGTCCCGGCGCTCCACGACGGCGGCGAACATGTCGAGATCGGTGATGTCGTCGCCCATCACCACGGCCCCGCGAAGCCCGAAGCGATCGATGATGGACCGCGTGGCGGCGCCCTTGTCGCCCAGGCCGGTCGGGCGCAGCTCCAGGCTCATCCGGCCAGGCCGCAGCTCCAGCTCCCCGTCGGCGCCGACGTCGGGCAGGGCGCCGAGCACGGCCGCTCGCGCGGCCTCCGGATCGGACGCGGTGCGGTAGTGGATCGTGGCGGACAGCCCCTTGTCCTCGACCGTCACGCCGGCCAGGGATGGCACGGCGGCCAGGACCGCGGCGATTCGCTCGCGCACGCGGGCGGCCTCGGGCGAGGGGATCGGGGCATCGGTGCCGGGCTCCAGCCACTCCATGCCGTGGTTGCCCGCCACCAGCAGCGCCGGCACGCCGGTCATGCGGCGCGCGTCGAGCGGCGCACGACCGGTGACGACGGCGACCACCGCCAGCCGCCGGGCGAGCGCCTCGAGCGTCGATGCGGTCCCGTCCACGAGCCGCGACGTGGCCGGATCGGCCACGATCGGTGAGAGCGTGCCGTCGAAGTCGGTGAGCAGCCCCGCCGGCGCCTCCGCCAGCGCCGCGGAGGCGAGGGCCAGGGCGCGGGTCAGCGCATCGTCGGTGCTGCGGCTAGACTCGGCCACGTGAAGCGTCTCTCCTCCTGGGCGCTGCCCATCGTCCTGGGAATGGTCGGGGTCGTGCTCATTATCGTCGGCACCATCGGCTCTGCCGATCCGCCAGCTGCCAGCCTGCCGCCGATCGCCCGGCCCAGCGAGACGACCGAGCCAACCCCCGACCTGACGGTGCCCGCGACCGGTTCCGGCAGCGCGGTCCCCACCGAGAGCACCGAGCCGACGCCGGAGCCGACGCCGACGCCCCTGCCCGACAACGTGGTGGCGGAGCAGATGGAGATCGCCTCGGTCGGCATCAACATCGCAGTTCGACAGTCGACCAGCATCGAGACCGATTCGTTCCCGCCGACCGACGCCGCGTACATCCTGCGCTCCAGCTCGCAGCCCGGCCGCAACGCCAACAGCTACGTGTTCGCCCACGCGCTGAACACCTTGTTCAAGCCGCTGTGGAACGTGCAGATCGGCGCCGAGGTCCTGGTCCGCATGAGCGACGACTCGGTGCTGCGCTACATCGTGACCGAGGTGCGGCCGAACGTCGCCTGCCCCGACCCCGATGCCGATCCGGCACTCAATCCGCCGAACCCGCCGCTCGCCCTCCAGATCCACGACGACTGCAGCGAGGGGGCCTTCTGGACCGATGTGACCGATCACGAGCGGCTCACCCTCCAGACATCGCAGGGCTACAACCGCAACTGGGGTGAGCTGGTGGTCGTGGCCAAGCCCGCCGGCTGATCGGGGCCGTCCGCCGATCTATCGGCGACCGCGCACGAACCAGGCCGGCAGGAGCGTGGCAAGCGCGACGCCCAGCGCGATCGTGAACACCAGGCGCAGCACGCCCGCCGCCTCGCCCTGCGACCACGCCTCGAGCACGTCGACCAACGCCAGCGAAGCCTGCGGGTCGACCCCAACGAACTCCGGCCGGCCGAGCTCGCGCACGAGATCGTCGCGACGCGCGGGATCGTTGATGAGGCGCGACAGCTCGTCGATCCGGTTCTGGCCGATGGACGTCAGGAGCGCCAGCCCCACCGACATGCCGATGGTGCGCGTGATCTGGAGCATGGCGCTGGCCACCCCGTAGGCCCCCGCGCCGGCCGCCTCGACCGCGGCAGTCGCGCGCGGCGCCACGGTCAGGCCGAAGCCGACGCCGAACAGGGCGAGGTCCGGCACCAGGCGATCGAGATCGGTCTCGACCCCCCAGCCGAGCGCGAACCAGAGGCCGGTGGCGCTGAGCAGGACGCCGCCGACGGTGACGATGCGCTCGCCCACGAGGCCCGACACGAACCCGCCGATCAGCGCCCCGCCGGCGATCGCCAGGGTGAGCGCGGTCAGGGCCACGGAGGCATCGGCATCGGTCCCGAACAGGACCCGGTTCACGAACACCGGCCCGCCGATGATGGCCGTCGCCAGGGTGTAGCCGGTCAGCAGGCTCACGCCGTTCGCCGCGCTGAAGGCGCGGTCCGCGAACAGCCGCAGCTCGACCAGCGGAGCGGCAGAGCGAAGCTCGAACCAGGCGAATCCCGCGCCCGCCACCATCGACAGCGCCAGGCCGCCGAGCACCACCGGATCGGTCCAGCCGCGCGCCCCGGAGACGGTGATGCCGCCGATGCCCGCGACCAGCGCGACCGTCAGCAGTAGCGCGCCGACCAGGTCGAGCCGTGCCCGCACTCGCGGCGTCTCGATCCCGCCGGCCACGACGTAGATCAGGAGCAGCACGACGATGCCGATCGGCACGTTGAGCAGGAAGATCCACTGCCAGCTCGCGATGTCCAGGCCGGGGATCGGCAGGCTGAAGTTCAGCAGCACCCACGCGCCGTAGGCCGGGCCGATCGCCATGCCGATGTAGGTCGCGGCGCCCTCCAGCCCCAGGGCGGCCGAGCGCGCGCGGCCAGTGAACAGGTGGCTGGCCAGCGCCATCGAGAGCGGCACCAGCGCCCCGCCGCCGAACCCCTGCACCACCCGCCAGCCGATGAGCCAGGCCAGCCCGTCCTCCGGACCGGCGAGGCGCGAGAGCCCGGCCCCGGCGCTGCCGATCACGAACAGCAGCAGGGCCACGACGTACAGGCGGCGCGCGCCCCACAGGTCGGCGCCACGGCCGGCCAGCGGCATCGCCACCACGTAGGCGAGCAGGTAGGCGTTCACGATCCAGCTGACGCGGCCGAGGTCGTTCCACCCGCCGAAGTCGGCCACGATCGACGGCAGCGCGATCGCCACCACCATGAGCTCGGCACCGCCCAGGAGGACCCCGAGACTGGCGAAGACGAGGGCCGCCCAGGCGGCGACGGGGTGGATGCGGACCGTCGGTTCCGTCACACCGCCCTCCGGTGTCACAGCTCAGCGCGCTCCAGCAGCAGCCGGGCGGCCGCGAGCAGGACGGCCGTCGCGACCAGCGCGGCACCGGCTGCGCGCATGCCGCTTACTGGAGCGGCAGCGCCCTCGCGGACGGCGGCGAGGTCGGCGAGTGCCGCGCCCGGGACCAGGTCGGCGGCGCCGGGCACGAGCCAGGCCAGCGCGCCGAGACCCATGCCGATGACCACCATCGCGCCGATCGC
>Ga0299913_10001981_pt1 | contig 15788 bp, 10 predicted proteins | sample RVTome_9_FD_201360 | JGI IMG/M metagenome (GOLD analysis project Ga0299913, IMG submission 201360) | Soil microbial communities from uranium-contaminated site in the Upper Colorado River Basin, Wyoming, United States - RVT155D38 (version 2) ...
GCACGGTGCTCGGCATCCCGAGTGACGACTTCGCCGGGATCCTCGACGAGGCCAAGGCCGCGAGCGGCGCGCAACAGGATCTGGACCTCACCCACGGGGACCTCCAGCAGCTGGTGCTGCGCTACCAAGAGCTGATCGAGAAGGAGTCCGGGCGCCCGTTCCCGCAGGATCCCCGCGAGCAGCTGGACCTGGCGGTGCTCGCGGTGTTCGAGTCCTGGAACACCGAGCGCGCGGCCCTCTACCGGCGCCAGGAGGGCATCCCGGACGACCTCGGGACGGCCGTCAACGTGCAGGCGATGGTCTTCGGCAACCGGGGCGACACCTCGGGCTCGGGGGTGTGCTTCACCCGGGACCCGGCGACCGGCCGGCCGGGCGTCTACGGCGACTACCTGCAGAACGCGCAGGGCGAGGACGTCGTGGCCGGCATCCGCAACACCGTGGCGCTGACCGACCTGGAGGAGATCGACCCGACGTCGTACCACCGGCTCCTGGAGATCATGGCCACCCTGGAGCGGCACTACCGCGACATGTGCGACATCGAGTTCACCATCGACCGCGGCACGCTGTGGATGCTCCAGACCCGGGTCGGCAAGCGCACCCCCGAGGCGGCGTTCCGGATGGCCGCCGAGATGGTGTCCGAGGGCCTGATCGACCTCGACGAGGCGCTGCAGCGGGTCACCGGCGCCCAGCTGGCCGGACTGATGTTCCCCCGGTTCGACGCCCGCGCCACGCGCGACCTGCTGGCGACGGGGGTGAACGCCTCCCCCGGCGCGGCCGTGGGCAAGGTCGTCTTCGACTCGGCGACGGCGGCGGAGTGGGCCGCCCGCGGCGATGACGTCGTGCTGGTCCGCAAGGAGACGGCGCCCGACGACCTGCCCGGCATGGTGGCGGCGAAGGCCATCCTGACCAGCCGCGGCGGCCGGACCTCGCACGCCGCGGTGGTCGCGCGGGGCATGGGCCGACCCTGCGTCTGCGGGGCCGAGGCCATCGAGGTCGACGCCGAGGCTCGCACCATGAAGGTGCGCGGCGGGCCGGTCGTGGCCGAGGGCGACGTGGTGTCGATCGACGGCGCCACCGGCGAGGTCTTCCTGGGCGCGGTGCCGGTGGTCGACTCCCTGCTGGTGCGCTGGTTCGAGGGGGACGACGTCCACGACGACCTGGTGGAGGCCGTGGCGCTGCTGATCGGACATGCCGACTCACTGCGCCGGCTCCGGGTGCGCGCGAACGCCGACACCCCCGACGACGCGGCCCGGGCCCGCCGCTTCGGCGCCCAGGGCATCGGCCTGTGCCGCACCGAGCACATGTTCCTGGGCGAACGACGTGAGCTCGTCGAGCACCTGATCGTGGCGGAGGACGACGACGCGCGCACCGCGGCACTCGACGCGCTGCTGCCGCTCCAGCGCGCGGACTTCGTCGGCCTGCTCGAGGCCATGGACGGGCTGCCGGTGACGGTCCGCCTGATCGACCCGCCCCTGCACGAGTTCCTGCCCGACTTCACCGAGCTCTCCGTCCGGGTGGCCCTCGCCGACGATCACGACCAGCGCAGCTCGCTCGACCACCGGCTCCTCGACGCCGTCACCCGCCTGCACGAGCAGAACCCGATGCTCGGGCTGCGCGGCGTACGTCTCGGCATCGTGGTCCCGGGGCTCTTCGCGATGCAGACGCGGGCCCTGGTCGAGGCGGCGGCCGACCGGCTGGAACAGGGCGGGGATCCCCGGCCCGAGCTGATGGTCCCGCTCGTCGCCACCGAGCGCGAGCTCAGCCTGGTGCGCAGAGAGCTCGAGGGGATCGTCACCTCCGTGGAGGAGGAACGCGGGCTCGCCATCCCCTTCCTGATCGGCACCATGATCGAGCTGCCCCGGGCCGCGGTCACGGCCGACCGGATCGCCGGGGTCGCCGACTTCTTCTCCTTCGGCACCAACGACCTGACCCAGATGACCTGGGGCTTCTCGCGCGACGACGTCGAGGCGGCCTTCTTCTCCGCCTACCTGGATCGCGGAGTGTTTGCCGTGTCGCCGTTCGAGTCCCTCGACATCGAAGGCGTCGGCGCCCTCGTCGCGACGGCGACCGAGAAGGGCCGCGCCGCCAACCACGACCTCCACGTCGGCGTGTGCGGCGAGCACGGCGGCGACCCCGCATCGATCCACTTCTTCGACGAGGTGGGCCTCGACTACGTGTCCTGCTCGCCCTTCCGGGTGCCCGTGGCCCGGCTCGAGGCCGGGCGCGTGAGGCTGCAGCGGCGGACGAACGGCTGACGAGCGACAGGAAGCACCGCAGGACTCACTGCGCGGACCGGCGGCGTACGGCGCACAGGCCGGGCACCGCGGCGAGCAGGACGACCGATGCCACCCCGGTGAACGGGAGCAGTTCGGTACCGAGCAGGTCGCGCAGCGGTGGCCAGGCGACCGCGAGCACCTGGAGCCCGGCGGCCGCGGCCACGGCCACCTCGAGTCCGCGGTGCGCGAACGAACCACGCCGGCGCGGCGCCCGGAGTGCGAGGGCCAGGCCGAGCTGGGCCAGACCCAGCGTCAGGAAGATGGCGGTCTGGACGTGCCAGCCCTGCTCCCGGGCGAGCAACCCGGCGATCACGCTGACCAGTGCGATCAGCAGTCCGGAGACGACGATCTGGCCGAGCAGCCCGCCCCCGAGGACCGAGCGCTCGGGCGACGGCGAGGGACGTCGCATGACGCGCGGATCGAGCGGCTCACCGCCGAACGCCACACCCGGTACGCCGTGGGTGATCATGTTGATCCACAGGATCTGCGCCGGCAGCAGCGGCATCAGGATGCCCAGGAACGGCGCCATCAGGATGACGAGCACCTCCGCCAGGCCGCCGGCGAGGCCGTAGCGAAGGAACGCGCGGATGTTCGAGTAGATCCGGCGCCCTTCCCCCACCGCCTTCACGACGGTGCGCAGGTCATCGTCGGCGAGCACCAGATCGGCCGCCTGCCGCGCGACCTCCGTGCCCCGGTCGCCCATCGCCACCCCGATGTCGGCACGGCGGAGTGCCGGGGCGTCGTTGACGCCGTCGCCCGTCATTGCAACCACGTGGCCGCGGGCCTGCCAGGCGTCGACGATGTCGACCTTCTGCTCGGGCTGGATCCGGGCGTAGACGTCGATCGACTCCACGCGGTCCACGTGCTCTCCTCGGGCCACCGACGCGCCGTCGGCGACCTCGCCGCCCGGCCGGATGATGCCCACCTGCTCGGCGATCGCCCGGGCCGTCGCCGGGTGGTCCCCGGTGATCAGCACCGTACGGATCCCGGCGTCGTGGCACGCGTCAATGACGTCGGCGGCGTCGCTCCGGGCGGGGTCCGCGATGCCCACCAGCCCCACCAGCTCGAGCTCGTGGCCCGACTCCGGCGTCCGGTCGGCGACCGCAAGCACTCGGAACCCCTGCTCCGCGAGGGCCTCCGCGGCAACCCGCGCCTCGTGGGCGACGTGCCCGTCAGGCACCCGGTCCAGGACCACCTCCGGCGCGCCCTTCAGCACCTCGAGCGTGCCGTCCTGCCCGTGGTCGAGCGTGCGCATGTACTGCCGGTCGCTGTCGAAGGGTGTCTCGTCGATCCGGGTCCAGCGGGCCCGTAGACCGGATCGGGTCAGTCCCTGCTTGGCGGCCGCAACCAGCAGCGCCGCCTCCATCGGGTCGCCGATGATCCGCCATTCCGAGTCCTCGCCGCGGGCGAGCCGGGCGTCGTTGCATAGAGCCACATCCCGGAGGAGCCGGCTGACGGGCGGACCATCCGCCCCGGAGCCGACGACCTCACCGTGGACGTCGTACCCGAGGCCGGTGACCTCGCAGTGCCCGTCGCGGGTCCACAGGCGCTGCACGGTCATCCGACCCTCGGTCAGGGTGCCGGTCTTGTCCGACGCGAGCACCGACACCGAGCCGAGCGTCTCGACCGCTGGCAGCCAGCGGACGACGGCGGACCGGCGCGCCATCCGGAAGGCGCCCATCGCGAGCGCCACCGACACCACCGCGGGCAGCGACTCCGGGATCGCGGCCACGCCGAGGCTGACCGCGAGGATGAGTGAGTCCGTCCAGGAGACACCTCTCAGGACCGACATCAGCAGCACCAGCGCGCAGAGAGCCGCGGTTACCACCACGAGCTGCCGGGACAACCGGGAGAGCCTCGTCTGGAGCGGTGTCGGGCGCAGGCCCGTCGACGCGATCAGCGAGGCGATCCGGCCCAGGCCGCTGTCGGGGCCGGTGCGGACGACCGTGCCGAAGCCCCGACCACGGGTGACGACGGTGCCCGACAGGACCTCCTCGCCGGCGGCCCGCGACACCGGGACCGACTCCCCCGTCATCGACGCCTCGTCGACCTCCAGGCCGACCGCCTCGCCGAGGAGCAGGTCGGCCGGCACCACGTCGCCCGCCTCGAGCCGGATGACGTCCTCGACGACCAGCTCCGCGGCGTCCACGTCGATGACCCTGCCGTCGCGCCGGACCCGAGCCCGGGGCGCCGCCATCCGGTCGAGGGCGGCGATCGCGCTCTCCGCACGCACCTCCTGGACGACGCCGATGGTGGAGTTGAGCACGATCACCGCGGCGATGATCACGGCATCCGAGACGTCACCGAGCAGGAGTACGACAACCAGGGCGGCGCACAGCAGCAGGATCATCGGGTCCCGCAGCTGGGAGAACACCCGCGCGACGACACTGCGGCGCCTCGGGCTGGGTACGGCGTTGGGCCCGTTCTCGGCCAGCCTACGAGCGGCCTGTTCGGACGAGAGGCCCTCCTGCCGTCCCGGCACCGGCGTGGTGACGGTCATCGCAGCATGGCACCGGACTTCTCGAGCTCGAGGCCGGGTGCATCGGTCAGGGCCCGGACAGCGGGGACGACCTCCACGGGGCACGGCGCGGCGCGCAGCACCGCGCGCGCGGTGCCTCCGAGGTGCGAGCCGAGCACCCGGCTCGGGAGCCGCCGTACCAGCATCAGCAGCCGCGCGTCCCGCGATGCGTCCACCAGCGCGTGCGCGGGCTCGTCGTGGACGACCCTGACTGTGACGGGAGTGTTCGGGTAGTCCCGGCGCCAGGGCGCCAGCTCCTTCTCCACCAGCTCGGAACCGCGGGTCAGCCAGTACTCACCGTGGGTGCGTTCCTCGATCCGGTCGAGGTACTCGTCCGGGAGCTTCCAGGCGTGCACCACCTCGATCGGCGCACCGGTGGCCTCGGCCCGGTGGAATGCCGCGCCGAGCAGCTCCTCGGCGTGTGCCTGGGACTTCAGGCCGACCACGATGGGGCCCGTTGCGGCCTCCGGCGTCCACTCGGACGGGACGGCCACGACGGGGGCGCTCGCGTGCGCGGCGACCGAGGCGGTGGTGCCTCCGGCCAGCAGCCGCTCGAGTCCGCTCCTGGTCTCGTGTCCGACGACGAGAAGCCGGGCACCCTCTGCACCGGTCACCAGCTCCGCGACCCGGGAGCCGGTGTGCCGGATGGTCTCGACGCCCAGCTCGGGCGCCAGCTCGGTCACCTCGTTCCGCGCTTGCTTCAGGATCTCGTTCCCGGTGCTGGCGATGTCGGCGGGCAGCGACGGCATCATCGGCGACATCGGCGGGTAGCTCGGGCTGACGTGCACCAGGTGGAGCTCGGCGCCGGTCCGGCGCGCCTCCTCGACGGCATAGCGCAGCGCTCCCGAACTCCCTGGACCGCCGTCCACGCCGACGACGACGGGCCCGGTGTTGTCGTGGGTCATGTCGAGTCCTCTCTCTCGATGACCATGCTCGTCGCCAGCGGCGCTGCGATGGAGGGTCGCTGCGCCCTGGGCGGCGGGACCTTCGTCCCCGGTGGTCGTCTCGGCGGTGGCGTCGCAAATCGGTGGCCAACGTCCCGATCCAGCCGGGACCGCCGCCTCAGGCGGTTCGACGCGGAGCGCGGCACCGTGGAGACACACCCGAACACAGGAGGTCCCCCATGAGCACCGCGCTGCGCGCCCTCGTCGTCTACGAGTCGATGTTCGGCAACACCGAGCAGCTCGCCCGCGCCGTTGCCGAGGGACTGGAGCTCGACCACGTCGACGTCACCGTCACCGAGGTCGGCGACGCCCCAATCGGCACCCCGCTCGACGTCGACCTCTTGGTCCTCGGTGCGCCGACCCATGCGTTCTCGCTGAGCCGGCCCAGCACCAGAGCCGACGCCGTGCGCCAGGGCGCGCCCGAATCACGCGAGGATCGCGGGCTCCGGGAGTGGCTCGCCGCCGTGCAGCCGCCATCCGTGTCGAACGGCCTGGGCGTGGCCGTCTTCGACACCCGGGTGTCGAAGGTACGCCGCCTCCCGAAGGCCGCCGGCCCGCGCGCGGCCAAGATCGCCCGGCAGCGCGGGTTCACGCTGCTGAGCAAGCCGATCGCCTTCGTGGTCGACGACGTCAAGGGTCCGCTCGGACCCCACGAGCTCGAGCGTGCCGTGCAGTGGGGTCGATACGTCGCCGGAGTCGCCCGGATCCACGTCGCAGCCGAGAGGTCCCGGCGCGCCAGCTAGCTGGGCCGAACAGGGACCGCCCAGCGCAGCCGGGTCCCCTCTCCGGGGGACGAGACGAGGTGGAACTCGCCGCCGTGCCGTTCGGCCCGCTGCCGGATGTTCCCGAGGCCGCTCTCGACCACGTTCTCGGGTAGTCCCCTCCCGTCATCCGCGACGGTGAGCACCACCTCCGTGCCTGCCTCGAGGACCACGTCGACGGTGGTGGCCTCCGCGTGCCGGCTGGCGTTCGAGAGCGCCTCGCCCAGCACGGCGAGCAGGTCCGGCGCGACCGCGGGACTGACGAGCGTGCGCACGGGACCCTGGAAGGTCACATGGGGCCGGAACTTCAGGGTGGCCTCCGCCCGCTGCGCCATCCGGGAGACCTCGGTCTGGATGTCCGAGGACGCTTCCGGCGCCCCGAGGGCGAAGATCGTGCGGCGGATGTCCTTGATGGTCGCGTCCAGGTCGTCGACGGCCTGCTCCAGTCTGCTGCCGACCTCCGGACGGTCCGACAGCCGCGCCGTGCTCTGCAGCCCGAGCCCCACCGCGAACAACCGCTGGATCACCAGGTCGTGCAGGTCGCGGCCGATCCGGTCGCGGTCCTCGAACACGGCGAGCCGCTCCTTGTCCTCCCGGGCCCGCGCGACATGGAGGGCCAGGGCCGCCTGCTCGGCGAAGCTGGCGGGCAGCTGGGCGTCCAGCAAGCGGTACTCGTCGGCATTCTCGAGGGTCCAGGCGAGCGCGAGGGCTCCTTCGCTTCCCGCGGCCGTGCCCAGCGGTACGACGACGGCCGGGCCCAGACGTGGCCAGCCGAACTCCTTCGAGAAGTCGATGGCTCGGGGATCGTCGCCGATGTTCTCGACCGCGACCGACTCGCCCTTCTCGATGACCTGCCGGGCCAGCGACCGGTCCAAGGGGACCTGAGCCAGTCCCGCGGCGTCCGCGGAAGGGCCGGAGACGACGCGCAGCACCAGCTCGGAGGTCTCTCGGCCCGACACGATCCACGCCGCGTCCGCCCGGGCGACCTCGCGCGCCCGGTCAGCGACGGTCTGGAGCGGGTCGACGCCGGGCTCCGGCTGCGACAGCAGGCCGATGATCTCGGCCGTGGCCGCGAGCCAGGCCTCGCGCTGGGCCGCCTCCTCGTAGAGCCGGGCGTTCTCGATCGCCACACCGGCGGCCGCCGCGAGCGCGACGACGATGTTCTCGTCGACCTCCGTGAAGTCTCCGCCGCCGGCCTTCTCGGTGAGATAGAGGTTGCCGAAGACCTGGTCCCGGATCCGGACCGGGACTCCCAGGAACGAGCTCATCGGCGGATGGTTCGGGGGGAACCCGTACGACGCCGGGTGCTCGGCGATGTCGTGCAGCCGGAGCGGCTCCGGGCGGTCGATGATCAGCCCGAGCAGGCCGTGACCGGTCGGCAGGTCGCCGATCTCGACCACCTGCTCCTGGGTCACCCCGTGGTGGATGAAGGTCCGCAGCCGGCGCTCCGGGCCGGCACCGAGCACGCCGAGCGCGGCGTACTTCGCGTCCACCAGCGTGCTGGCGATGGACACGATCCGGGACAGCACCCCGTCGAGGCTGAGATCGGCGGCCATCGTGACGACGGCGTCCAGCAGCAGGCGCAGCCGGGCCTGCTCGTCGAGCACGCCCTGCATCCGCTCGAGGACCTCGCGCAGGAGATCGTCGAACTCCACCGCGTGCAACCGGCTGGTCGGCCCTTCGGCAGGCCCGTCCGCGTTCGCGGCCACAATGCCCCCTTATGCATGCCCCGTCAGGCCTCGACGCTAGCAGTGGGCGCTCCGGCGACGAGCCGAAATTCAATTCATGGCGGGAGCGACTGACCGGCCGCCGGCGGCTCCCCTGGGCCCAAGGTCCCCCCTGCGGGAGGCGCAAGGAACTGGTATCCGGGCCCGCCGTCGGGCAGGCTCGACCCATGCCCGATGCCGACCCTGACGAGCGCGCCGCGAGCGGCCAGCTGACAGACCTCACACCAAACGAGTGCTGGGAGCTCCTGGGCACGCGGCCGGTCGGTCGACTGGTGTGGTCGGGTGCCAGCGGGCTGACGGTGGTTCCGTTGAACTACGCGGTCCGCGAGGGCCGCATCCTGCTGCGCACCGCGGCGTACACGTCTCTGGCCCGCGAGTGCCGCGACCGTGAGGTCGCCTTCCAGGTCGACGACATCGACGCCGACTCCCACTCGGGGTGGAGTGTGCTCGTGCGCGGTCACTGCCGCGACGTGGAGGCCGGCTCCGGCGACCAGGCCCCGGACACGTGGGCCTCGGGCACCCGCCGGGTCGTGTTCGCGGTCGAGGCCCAGGAGGTCACCGGCCGGCGGCTCACCGCCGGCTGAGCGCCGGGAGCCTGCTCGAGCACCCTCCGAGAGGCGCGTCAGCTCTTGGTGTGCTTGACCGAGAAGATGGCGGCCTGGGTGCGGCTGGTCAGGCCCAGCTTGGCCAGCATCGACGAGACGTAGTTCTTCACGGTCTTCTCGGCGAGATACATCTGCTGGGCGATCTGCCGATTGGTCAGCCCCTCCCCGATCAGGTCGAGGATCTTCTGCTCCTGCTCGGTCAGCGACTCCAGCTCCTTGTCCACCGGGGGCCCGCTCCGCACCCGATCGAGGACCTGCGCCGTGACCGACGGGTCCAGGGTCGACTGTCCGGAGGCGACCCGGCGGACCATGTCGACGAAGTCGTTGCCGCGCACCTGCTTGAGGACGTAGCCGGCGGCGCCCGCCATGATCGCCGAGAACAGCGCCTCGTCGTCGTCGTAGGACGTCAGGATCAGCGCCTTGATCTCGGGGTCCCGGGACCGGACCTCGCGGCACACGTCGATGCCGGAACCGTCCGGGAGCCGCCCGTCCAGGATCGCCACGTCCGGGCGGAGCGCGGGGATGCGGCGTGCGGCCTCCTCCGCGAGGCCCGACTCGCCGACGACCACGATGTCCGGCTCGCCCTCCAACAGCTCCTTGATGCCGCGGCGGACGATCTCGTGGTCGTCGAGGAGGAACACGCGGATGGGCTCGCCAGAGGTCGGCTGATCGGTCGTCTCGGTCACGCACCCCACCGTAGCCGCGTGCACCACCCGCCGACAGCGGGCTGAACGCCCTCCGTGAGGGGGACTTTCGTCCCTGCCGCGCGCGCTCGTGCCCACGCACGATGGGCACAACCTCAGGAGGAGAAAATGTTCGTCCGCCAAGTGATGACCCCCGACCCCGTGACGGTGCGGGCCGGGACGACGGTGAAGACCGCCCTGCGTCTCCTGGACGAGAACGAGATCTCCTCCCTGCCGGTCGTCGACGCCAACGGCCGCATCTGCGGAGTGGTGAGCGAGGCGGACCTGATCCACGACCTGGTGGGGCCGGACCAGCGGCTGCACGAGATCCCCGTGGCCGAACCCTCGCCCCAGCACGGGTGCGTCGACGAGGTGATGACGGCGAAGGCGATCACCGTGCAGCAGGACACCGACCTGGCCATCGCGGTGGACCTCGTGACGTCGACCGGGATCAAGAGCCTGCCGGTGGTCGACTCCGAGGACCGGGTGGTCGGGATGGTCAGCCGTCGCGACGTGGTCCGGGTGCTGGCCCGGGCCGACGAGGCGCTGGAGCAGGAGGTCGACGCGCTGCTCGTCGCCGCGGGGATGCCCGACTGGCTGGTCGACGTACACGACGGGATCGCGGAGATCAGCGGCCCCGAGACGTCCAGGGAGCGCACCTTGGCGAAGGTCCTCGCTCGCACGGTGCCCGGCGTCATTGCGGTGAACGTTGCCTGAGACCCGCCGTCCTCGGGACCAACGCCCCTGGGGGATCGGACCCACACCAGTGATCGTGGAGGCACCATGAACCGCCGAGAAGGGGGGCGTCCGATGACCGTTCAGGCCCAGCCCGCACACGCCACCCTGCCGTACGACGACGCCCGGCGCATGGTCGAGCTCGCGACCTCGGCCCCCAGCGTCCACAACACCCAGCCCTGGACCTGGCGGATCGACGGCGACGTCATCGAGCTGTACGCCGACATGTCCCGCCGGCTGGTCGTGGAGGACCCGGTCGGTCGCAACCTGGTCATCAGCTGCGGAGCGGCCCTGCACAACCTGCAGGTGGCGGCGCTCGCCCTCGGTTGGGCCACCACCGTCGATCGGATGCCCGGTGGATCCGATCCGACGCTGCTCGCGCGGGTGCGACTGCACGCGGACGACGTCCCCACCGACGCCGACGCCCTGGCCACGCTGCGCGAACGACGCACGGACCGGCGACGATTCACGTCCTGGCCGGTCCCGGACCAGCGGCTCCAGCACCTGGTCGAGGTCGCCGGCGAGTGGGGCTGCCACGCCGTCGCTCTCCTGGAGGACCTCGCCCGGATCCGGATGGAGCTCCTCGTGGAGACCGCCCTCGCTGCCCAGGCGGCCGACACCGCCGCAGCCGCCGAGCAGGACCGGTGGGTCGACCGAGGACACGCCGACGGCGTCCCGTCGCGCCTCCTGCCGGCCGACCCCGCCGAGGCGCTTCCCAACCGGTTCGGGCCCGGTCTGCTGTCGGAGGCGGAGGCCGAGCTCGAGACGTCTGATGGCGTCATCGTGCTCGGTGGCACCGCCGACGACGCGGGCGCGTGGCTGCGCACCGGTGAGGGACTGAGCGCGCTGTGGCTCAAGGCGACCGAGGGTGGCCTGTCGGTCGTGCCGCTCAGCCAGCCCGTGGAGGTGGAGCAGACCCGCAAGGCGCTGCGCCGCGAGGTCCTGGGCGGGCTGCTGGTGCCGCACCTGGTCCTGCGGATCGGGTGGCAGGCGATCGGTCGCAGCCAGCTGCCCCGCAGCCCCCGACGGGCCGTGGACGACGTCCTACGTCCTTGAACGGACGCTGGGTGGCGGCGTGTGCCGCGGCCGGCACCGTGCTCGGAGTGGTCACCGGACGGTTCGCCGCTCGGGACCTTGGTCCCCTCGATGCGGGCCGTGTAGCCATAGGGGCGCGTGTCGCCTGACTCCTAGCGTGAAGCCGTTCCCTCGTCACGCCTGTCAGGAGCTCCCGTGGACCCGACCGACATCGCCCGGTGGCAGTTCGCCATCACGACCGTCTACCACTTCCTCTTCGTGCCGATCACCATCGGCCTCTCCGCGATCATCGCGGGCTACGAGATCACCTGGTTGCGGACCCGCAACCCCCGCTGGCTCCGGCTCACCAAGTTCTTCGGGAAGCTGTTCCTGATCAACTTCGCCATCGGCGTGGTGACCGGCATCGTCCAGGAGTTCCAGTTCGGCATGAACTGGAGCGACTACTCACGCTTCGTCGGGGACATCTTCGGTGCGCCGCTGGCGGTCGAGGGCCTGCTCGCGTTCTTCCTCGAGTCCACGTTCCTCGGGTTGTGGATCTTCGGCTGGGACCGACTACCTGCCAAGGTGCACGCCGCCTGCATGGTGCTCGTGCACGTGGGGACCCTGTTCTCGGCATACTTCATCCTGGCCGCGAACTCGTGGATGCAGAATCCCGTGGGCTTCGGCTACAACCCCGACACCGGTCGTGCCGAGATGGACGACTTCGCGGCGTTGCTGTTCAACAAGGTGCAGCTCGTGACGTTCCCGCACGTCGTGCTGTCGGCATACCTGACCGGGGCGGCGTTCGTGGTCGGGGTCGCGTTCTGGCAGTACCGCAGGGCTAAGACCGACGAGGACAGCGGGATGTATCGCAAGGCCCTTCGCACCGGTGCGGCGATCGTGCTGGTCAGCGGCATCGGCGTCGTCGTCTCCGGCGACATCCAGGGCAAGATCATGACCGAGGTGCAGCCGATGAAGATGGCCGCCGCCGAGGCGCTGTACGAGAACGAGGCGCCCGCCGACTTCTCGATCCTCACCGTCGGGAGCCTGGACGGGTCCGAGGAGCTGTTCTCCATCAAGATCCCGAAGGTCCTCTCCTTCCTCGCCACCGGCAACACCGAGGACGAGGTGCAGGGGATCAATCCACTGCGCGAGCAGTACATCGAGGAGTACGGGCAGGATCCGGGAGAGAAGTACTACTCCCCCGGCGACTACACCCCGGTCATCCCGCTCACCTATTGGACGTTCCGCCTGATGATGGGCCTCGGTGCGCTCGCGGCCGCTGGGGCGCTCTGGCTCCTGTGGGCCACCCGAAAGGGTCGCGTCCCGCCCGGCCGGCCGATCATGTGGGCCGCGCTCTCGCTCCCGTTCCTGCCGCTGCTCGCCAACTCCTTCGGCTGGATCTTCACCGAGGTGGGGCGTCAGCCCTGGGCGGTGTTCGGGCTGATGACGACCGACCAGGCGGTGTCGCCCGGCGTCAGCACGTTCGAGGTCCTCACCTCACTCATCGTGCTCACACTCGTGTACGGCGTGCTCGCCTACGTCGAGGTCCGTCTGCTCCTGACCTACATCCGCAAGGGCGCCGAGCCCATCGAAGACACCGACCAGACCCCATCCGAACCCGGCGACGACCAGCCGCTGGCGTTCGCCTACTGATCGCGAAGAGAGCAGATTCATGGAACTCACGACCGTCTGGTTCATCCTGATCGCCGTCCTCTGGATCGGCTACTTCACGCTCGAGGGCTTCGACTTCGGGGTCGGGATGCTGCTTCCGGTGCTGGCCAAGAACGACACCGAGCGCCGGGTCATGATCAATACGATCGGCCCTGTCTGGGACGGGAACGAGGTCTGGCTGCTGGTGGCCGGCGGCGCGACCTTCGCCGCGTTCCCCGAGTGGTACGCCACGCTGTTCAGCGGCTTCTACCTGCCCTTGTTGCTCATCCTGGTGGCGCTGATCGTGCGCGGCCTGGCGTTCGAGTACCGCGCCAAGCGGCCCGAGGACAGCTGGCGGGCCCGCTGGGACCTCGCCATCATCATCGGCTCGTTCGTCCCGGCGCTGCTGTGGGGCGTCGCGTTCGCCAACATCCTCCGGGGCGTGCCGATCGACGCCGACCACGAGTACACGGGCGGGTTCTTCAACCTGCTCAACCCGTACGCCCTGGTGGGCGGCGTGACGACCCTCCTGCTGTTCCTCGTGCACGGCGCCCTGTTCATCGCGCTGAAGACCGACGGTGAGATCCGGCACCGGGCTCGCGCGCTCGCGATCAAGGTCGGGTTGGGCGCCGCCGTCGCGGCGGTCGTCTTCCTGCTCTGGACACAGCTGGAGACCGGCACCACCGCGTCCGCGGTGGCGTTCGTCGCTGCAGCGGTCGCACTGCTGGCGGGGCTGAGCCAGGCGCGGGTTGCCCGGGAGGGCTGGGCGTTCCTCGGCACCTTCGTCGCGATCGCGGTGGCGGTGGCCGGGCTCTTCCTCGCGCTGTTCCCCGACGTGATGCCGACGACCCTGGCCGCCGGCGACGGGCTGACGACCACCAACGCGGCCGCCACGGCGTACACGCTCAAGATCATGACCGTGGTCGCCGTCATCTTCACCCCGATCGTGCTGGTCTACCAGGGCTGGACGTACTGGGTCTTCCGCAAGCGGATCGCGGTGCACCACATCCCGGCAGCGGAGGCAGAGGCAGCGGCACAGTGAGGCCGTCCGACCCGCGGCTGCGGTCCCAGCTCGCGCCGGCTCGCAGCCAGCTGCTCGGGATCGCCGGGGCCGGACTCGTCAGCGGCCTGCTGATCATCGCCCAGGCCTGGGCGGTCGCCGGGCTGGTCGTCGCCGCGCTTCGCGGTGGCGACCTGGCGGTGTGGGGCGCGGCCGTGGCAGGCATTCTGCTCGGCCGAGCCCTCGTCGGCTCCGTGGGCGACGTCCTGGCGGCCAGGGCCGCCGCGGTGGTCGGCACGATCCTGCGGCGCCGACTCGTCCTCGCCGCCACGGGCCGGCACGCGGACGCCGCCAGTGGTGAGATCTCCGTGCTGGCCACCCGGGGCGTCGCGGCGGCGGAGCCGTATCTCACCCGCTACGTGCCCGCCCTGGTCCTGGCCGCCGTCCTGCCGCCCCTGACGATCGTCGCCATGGCGACCCAGGACCTGCTGAGCGCCGTGATCGTGGTGGCCACCCTCCCCCTGGTCCCGGTCTTCGGGGCGCTCGTGGGGCTGGCGACGCGGGACCGGGCGGAGGAGCAGTGGCGCGCGATGGCGGCCCTCTCCGGTCACTTCCTCGACGTGGTGCGCGGGCTGCCGACTCTGGTCGCCCACCGCCGGGCCCGGGCCCAGTCCCGGCGCATCGGCGAGGTCACCGACCGCTACCGGATCGCGTCGCTCCGCGCGCTGCGGATCGCGTTCGCCTCGTCGGCGATCCTCGAGCTGGTCGCCACGCTGTCGGTCGCCCTGGTCGCCGTGACCGTCGGGGTCCGCCTGGCCGGCGGCTCCCTCGACCTGCGGACCGCCCTGGTGGTCCTGCTGCTCGCGCCCGAGGCCTACTGGCCGCTGCGCAAGGTCGGGGCGGAGTTCCACGCCGCCGCGGAAGGCGCGGCGACGTTCGAGTCCGCCCACGACCTGCTGGAAGCGGCGCCCCTCCAGACCGGCTGCGCCGCACCCCTGGGCGCCTTCCTCGACCTGCACCAGGTGGAGGTCACCCACCCAGGCCGCACTCTTCCCGCCGTACGCGGGCTGACCGGGCGGATCCCCGCCCGGGGCGTCACCTGCGTCACCGGCCCGTCGGGCTCGGGCAAGTCGACGCTGCTCGCGGCACTGGCCGGCCTGATGCCGACCAGCGGCGGCACCATCACGGCCGGCGGCCGGACGCTCGGCGGACCCGACTGGCAGTCCCAGGTCGCCTGGCTCCCCCAGCAACCGCAGTTCGTGCAGGGCAGCCTCGCCGACAACCTGCGCCTGGCCCGGCCCGACGCAACGGACGAGCAGCTCTGGGCGGCGCTCCGCCAGGTGGCCCTGGAAGTGCGGGTGCAGGAACTGCCCGACCGGCTCGACAGCCCGCTCGGAGAGGACGGCGCCACCCTCTCCGCCGGCGAACGGGCCCGCCTCGCCCTGGCCCGGATCGTGCTGGCCGACCGGCCCTGGATGCTGCTGGACGAGCCGACCGCCCACCTCGACGACCTCACCGAGCGGGTCATCGTGGACACCATCGGCGAGCTGGGCCGCCGGGGCGCGGTCATCGTGGTCGCCCACCGGCCGGCGCTGGTGGCCCTGGCCGATCACCGGATCCACCTCGCCGCCCATAGGGCCCACGACCGGACGGCGCAATTGCGGGGTTCGGACACGTTTCTTGCCGTGAAACCCGTCCAACGGCCGCAATTGCGCGGAACCGGCGAGGACCGGACTTCCGCCCCCCAGGGCTTCGTGTCGAGCACCCTTATCGGGGCGCTCGCCTCGGCGTCGGGGGTCGCCCTGACGGCGACGGCAGGCTGGCTGATCGTCCAGGCCTCCACCCACCCGGCGGTCCTGACCCTGCTCGTCG
>Ga0299913_10001982_pt1 | contig 15788 bp, 15 predicted proteins | sample RVTome_9_FD_201360 | JGI IMG/M metagenome (GOLD analysis project Ga0299913, IMG submission 201360) | Soil microbial communities from uranium-contaminated site in the Upper Colorado River Basin, Wyoming, United States - RVT155D38 (version 2) ...
CGTCGAGCCGGCCGGCGAACCAACGTCGGACCTGCCGGTCGGACACGGTCAATGCCTTACCCTGCCCGGCCTCCGCCAGCCGGCGGGCGGTGGTGGCGTACTGCTGGCGGAACCCGGCCACGGTCAGCCGCGCCTGCTGCGCCAACTGTTCCAACCGCGTCTGTGGATACGACTGCGATCCGACCACGGTCGCTCCTAACTGACGTTCCCGGAGTGCTGAATCCAGGCTAGGGGATACCGGCCGTGACGGGGCGTTCACGCGGCGAGAAGGCCGGCAGATGGCCGGTAACCGTCCGGCCAATGCCAACAAGTGACCATCGCGACCCGGACAACGCCATCGGCCGTCCAGTCGAATGCGCGACGGCACGTGAATGTCCGACCACCGTCCGCTGGTGTCCGCGCGCGGTGGAGGCCACGCCGCCATCAACTGCCCGACGATCCCGTCATGACCGATGGTCGAGACGGGCCGGTGGCATGACTACCGATGAATGCGCGTGCCGAGCAAGCAACCGCCTGGTGCTGTGACCGATTGCGAATGGCTGTCCTGGTTCACGCTTGGCGCGGTCAACGGACTGGGCATCCTGCTGCTGGCCTGGCTGATATGCGGCGACCGACAAGAGATACACGGACAACGCAGGACAACCAGACGTTGGAGAAAGGTGACCGTCGCCGCACTGGTATCGCGAATCGAAACCGAACGGAACGAGTCAGAGGGGCGCGTCGATGACGGATGATGTGCAAGTGGAGGTGTCGCGGCACTGCGAGCTGGTGCTGCGCGGCACGGACCGGTGCGCCGTGCTGGACCGGCTGGCCGCCTGGGTGAACCAGTGGGACTCCGACATCCTGATCACCGGCCTGCACTGGACCAACGAATGGGTGCTCGACCCCGACGGCGTGGTCGACGGCGACCAACGCCCGAACTACATCGTGACGATGCAATTCCGCACCGGCGCCCAGATCGAACTGGACTGGGGCAAGGACTGACCACCATGGCCAGACGACCCAGGAATGAATGGGCGCCGGTGTACCGGATCCTGCTCAAGTCGAGTTGGTACGGCGACTGTGTGCCGACGTGCGTGGTCGCCGGACCGAACCGGCACCGAGCGTGGCTGTATGTGCACACCACCACGCCGACCGTGCTGCGGCTGCACCCGCAGGTGGTGCGATTCCTGCACGACTCGTTGACGGAGTTGGCCACACCAACCGATAACGGCATCTCGTGCTGGTCGCTGCCCAAGCGTACCGACGTGTCGTACCCGGGGTGCGTGGTCAACCGATACAACGACGACGCGTGGCTCTATGTGCACGCGGCGACACCGAGCACGGTCAGGCTCGTTCCGTCTGTGGTCGAGTTCCTCCTCGATGCGCTGGCCGAGCTACCGGCGCCTGGGGTGTCTGACCCACGCCGCGCTGAGATTCGCCCGCGACACAGATAGGGTGGCAGGAGTCTGACCAGCGGCCGTGGGAGGTTTCAGCGGTGACCGTCCGAGTAGGTATCAACGGGTTCGGCCGGATCGGTCGTAACTTCTGGCGTGCGGTCAACGCGGCCGGCGGCTACGACTTCGAGATCGTCGCGGTCAACGACCTCACGGACAACGCGACGCTGGCCCACCTGCTGAAGTACGACTCGGTGCTCGGCCGGCTGGACGCCGACGTGAGTGTGGACGGCGACGCGATCGTCGCGGACGGCGCGCGGATCAAGACACTCGAGGAGCGCGACCCGGCCAAGCTGCCGTGGGGCGACCTTGGCGTGGACGTCGTCATCGAGTCCACCGGCCGGTTCACCACCGGCGACGACGCGCGCAAGCACATCGAGGCCGGGGCCAAGAAGGTGATCATCTCCGCGCCCGCGAAGGGCGAGGACCTGACCGTCGTGATTGGCGTCAACGACGACGCGTACGACGGCACCCAGACGATCCTGTCCAACGCGTCGTGCACCACGAACTGCGTGGCGCCGATGGCGAAGGTGCTGCACGAGTCGTTCGGCATCGTCAAGGGCCTGATGACCACCGTGCACGCCTACACCAACGACCAGGTGATCCTTGACTTCCCGCACAAGGACCTGCGGCGCGCCAGGGCGGCGGCGATGAACATCATCCCGACCACCACGGGCGCCGCGAAGGCCACCGCGCTCGTGCTGCCCGAGCTCAAGGGCCGGCTCGACGGCATGGCGATGCGGGTGCCGGTGCCGGACGGCTCGGTGACCGACCTCACGGTCGAGGTGTCCCGCGCCGTGACGAAGGACGAGGTCAACGCGGCTTTCCAGGCGGCCGCCCGTGGCGCGCTCAAGGACATCCTGGTCTACACGACCGACCCGATCGTCTCCAGCGACATCGTCGGCTCGCCGGCGTCGTGCACGTTCGACTCCGAGCTGACCATGGTGATCGAGAGCACCACCGTCAAGATCATCGGTTGGTACGACAACGAGTGGGGCTATTCGAACCGGCTCGCGGACCTGACCGCGCTCGTCGGCGCGAAGCTGGCATGAGGACGCTCGACGACCTGCTGGCCGAGGACGTGCGCGGGCGGCGCGTCCTGGTGCGCGCCGACCTGAACGTGCCTCTCGAAGGCGGCGCCATCGCCGACGACGGCCGCATCCGCGCCTCGCTGCCGACGATCACCAAGCTGACCGAGGCCGGTGCCGCGGTCGTGGTCGTCGCGCACCTCGGCCGGCCGAAGAACGGGCCCGATCCGGCGCTGTCGCTGCGCCCGGTGGCGCTGCGGCTCGGCGAGCTGCTCGGCCTCGGTGCGCCCGTCGCGCTGGCCGAGGACGTCACGGGCCGGTCCGCGCAGGCGACCGTGGAGGGGCTGGCCGACGGTGCGGTCGCGCTGCTCGAGAACGTCCGCTTCGACCCCCGGGAGACCAGCAAGGACGACGCCGAGCGCGGCGCGCTCGCCGAGGAGCTCGCCGGGCTGGCCGGCGCGTTCGTCTCCGACGGCTTTGGCGTGGTGCACCGCAGGCAGGCGTCCGTGTACGAGGTGGCGAAGCTGCTGCCGAGCTGCGCGGGCGACCTGGTGGTCGCCGAGCTGGACGTGCTGCGCCGGCTCACCGGCGACCCCGAGCGGCCATACGTGGTGGTGCTCGGCGGCTCCAAGGTGTCCGACAAGCTCGCCGTGATCGAGGCGCTGCTGCCGAAGGTCGACACGCTGCTCGTCGGCGGCGGCATGTGCTTCACGTTCCTGGCCGCCCTGAATCTCCCTGAGACAGGGCGTCACGGCGTCGGCGGCTCGCTGCTGGAGGCGGACCTGGTGGACACCTGCCGGCGGCTGCTCGACGATGCCGCCGGCAAGATCGTGCTGCCGGACGACGTGGTGATAGCGCAACAGCTGGACGAGGACGCCGAGGCGCGCGTGGTGCCGGCCGGCGAGATCCCGGACGGCTGGAAGGGCCTGGACATCGGCCCGGCCACCGTGCGCGGGTTCGGCGCCGAGCTGGCCAAGGCGGCCACCGTGTTCTGGAACGGCCCGATGGGCGTCTTCGAGCTCGCGCCGTTCGCCGCCGGCACCCGCGGCGTCGCCGAGGCCATCGCCGGGTCCGGCGCGTTCAGCGTGGTCGGCGGTGGCGACTCGGCCGCCGCGGTGCGCCAGCTCGGGCTGGACGAGGGCGCGTTCGCGCACATCTCCACGGGCGGCGGCGCCTCGCTGGAGTTCCTGGAGGGCAAGCAGTTGCCCGGCATCGCGGTCCTGGAGGGCTGAACGAACATGGCGCGTACGCTCCTGATCGCCGGCAACTGGAAGATGAACCTCGGCCACCTCGACGCCATCGGGCTGGTGCAGAAGCTGGCCTTCTCGCTGCCGGAGAAGTACTTCGCCAAGGTGGAGGTCGCGGTGCTGCCGCCCTTCACGGCGATCCGCAGCGTGCAGACCCTCGTCGACGGCGACAAGCTGCTGATCCGCTATGGCGCGCAGGACCTCTCGCACCGCGACTCCGGCGCCTACACCGGCGACGTGTCCGGCGCGATGCTGGCCAAGCTCGGCTGCAGCTACGTGGTGGTCGGGCACTCGGAGCGCCGTGAGCACCACGGCGAGGACGACAAGCTCGTCAACGCCAAGGTGAAGGCGGCGCTCAAGCACGGCCTCACCCCCATCCTGTGCGTCGGCGAGGGCATCGAGATCCGCGAGGCGGACGGCCACGTCGCGCACTGCTGCGGGCAGCTGGACGCCGACCTGGCCGGGCTGAAGGCCGATCAGGTGCGCCAGGTGGTGCTGGCCTACGAGCCGGTGTGGGCGATCGGCACCGGCAGGGTGGCCACTCCCGCGGACGCCCAGGAGGTCTGCGGCGCGCTGCGGGCCTGGCTCGCCAAGTCGTTCGGCGCCGGCGTCGCCGCCGAGGTGCGCATCCTCTACGGCGGCTCGGTCAAGGCCAACAGCGTGTCCGACCTGGTCAAACAGGACGACATCGACGGCGCGCTGGTCGGCGGGGCGAGTCTCGACGCCGAGGAGTTCGCGAAGCTCTGCGCGTTGGCGGCGGGCGGGCCACTGCCGTGACGGATCACCAGGTAGGCTGACTCGGCGAATAAAATTACCGCGAGGGTGAGATGCTGCTGTTCTTGCAGATCGTGCTTATGTTGTCCAGCTTCGTCCTGATCTTGCTGATCCTGCTGCACCGCGGCCGTGGTGGTGGGTTGTCCACCCTGTTCGGCGGCGGTGTCCAGTCCAGCTTGTCGGGGTCGAGCGTCGTGGAGAAGAACCTGGATCGCCTGACGCTGTTCACCGGCGCCATCTGGGTTATCTCCATCGTCGGGGTCGGGCTGCTGTTGAAGGTCGGTTGAGCCCGCGTCCGTCCGGCGTGACAACCACAAACCACATCGTGCGCTGAGGGTCGGTGACCATCGTTGGCTAGTGGTAATGCAATTCGCGGTACCCGTGTGGGTGCTGGTCCGATGGGTGAGTCGGAGCGGGGCGAGACCGCGCCACGACGACGGGTCGGCTACTGGTGTGCCAACGGGCACGAGACCAGGCCGTCCTTCGCGATGGAGGCAGAGGTGCCGGAGACCTGGGACTGCCCGCGCTGCGGCCTGCCGGCTGGCCAGGACTGCGAGGCGCCGCCAGCGGCTCCGCGCAACGAGCCGTACAAGACGCACCTGGCCTACGTGAAGGAGCGCCGCTCCGACAACGACGGCGCGGCGATCCTGGACGAGGCGCTGTCCCGGCTGCGCGCCCAGCGCGGCGGCTGACCTCCGGTGCGGGCCGGGGCTCGCTGTCCGCCGGGTACCGATCCACAGCTTCCGGAGCAGCGCAACGACGAATAGCTCAGGCGAGGGGCGGGGTGAAGCTGCGGGGGAGCTTGGTGGCGGCCGTGCGGTCGAGCAGCCACAGGGTGCGGCGGCGGCCGGTCACGCCTGCGGCAGGCACCTGGGTCGGCCCGGCGCCACCGAGGGCCATCGCGACGGCAGCGGCCTTGTCGGCGCCCGCGACCATCAACCACACCTCGGCGGCACGGCAGATCGCCGGCAGGGTGAGGCTGACGCGGGTGGGCGGCGGCTTGGGCGAGCCGTGCACCCCGACGACCGTGCGCTCGGTCTCGTACACCGCGGGCGCGGACGGGAAGATCGACGCCACGTGGCCCTCGCCGCCGACGCCGAGCAGCAGCACGTCGAACGTGGGCACCGGGCCGTGGTCCTCGGGGCGGGCGGCGCGGCGCAGCAGCTCCGCGTAGGCAGCGGCGGCCGCGTCGACGTCGTCGCCGAACTCGCCGCCGGACGGCGCCATCGGATGCACCCGCGCCGGGTCGACGGGCACGTGGTCGAGCAGCGCCTCGCGGGCCTGCGTCTCGTTGCGCTCCGGGTGCCCAGCCGGCAGGAACCGCTCGTCGCCCCAGTAGACGTCGACCCGGCCCCAGTCCACCGCGTCCCTGGCGGGTGCGGCCCGCAGCTCCCGCAGCACGGCGGTGCCGGTGCCACCCCCGGTCAGCACCACCGAGGTGGAGCCACGGGAGGCCTGGTTGTCCACCATCCTGGTGACGAGCCGGGCCGCGACCGCCGCGGCGAGCAGCGCCGGGGTGGCCGACACCACGATCTCCGGCCGGCCGGGGTTCGCGTTCACGACGGGATCTTCTCCTTCGCGCCCGCCGTCGCCGCGCGCCCGCGGCGGACCTCCGGCAGGTGGGCCAGCGCGGCCTGGTAGATCTCGTCGGGGTCCAGCCTGCGCAGCTCCTCGGACAGGCAGTCGCGCAGCGGCCGGCGCGGCAGCGCCATCCTGCGCTCGGGCTGGCCGGGCTGGGTGAGTACGCCGATCGTGCCGCTCGGCCTGGCCAGCAGCACGTCCCCGGAGCGCCGCACGAGGCGCACCGACTCCATGCCGCCGGCCACGTCGGCACGGGTCCTGGTCACCGGCGCGCCGAGCGCCCAGCCGAGCCAGCCGGCCATCAGGTCGGTCGACGGGGAATCGGCGGCCCCGCCGACCACGGCGCGCAGCACGTCCTCGTGCGGCGGCTGGTCGAGTGCGGCCGCCAGCAGCCCGCGCCACAGGGTGAGCCTCGACCATGCGAGGTCCGTGTCGCCGTCGGCGTACGAGGCCCGCCGCTGGGCCAGCGCCTTGCTCGGGTTCCGCGCCACGGCTGCGTCGGTGATCCGCCGCTGGGCCAGCTCGCCGATCGGGTCCTCGGCCGGCGCCGGCGGCGCGTCACCCGGCCACCAGGCCACCACGGGCGTGTCCGGCAGCAGCATCGGCACGGTGAGGCTCGCGCCCTGGTCGGCCAGCGGGCCGTACATCCGCAGCACGATCACCTCGGACGCGCCCGCGTCGCCGCCGACGCGGATCTGGGCGTCCAACCGCGCCGCCGCCCGCCGCGCCCCGCGGGCCAGCACGATGACCCGGCACGGATGTTCGCGCGACGCGTCGTTGGCGGCGTCGATCGCGCTCTCGGTGTCGCCGCCGTCGTCGGTCACGATCACCAGCGTGAGCACCCGGCCCAGCGTCACCGCGCCGCCGCTTTCGCGCAGCTCGACCATCTTCTTGTTGACCGCCGACGTGGTGGTCGACGGCAGGTCGACGATCACCGTCGCCTCCCCGTATTGGCGGTAGTTAAAGGCCCACTAAGGCCACAATGGTGGTACTTGGAGGCAGGCCAACTCACGGCCGCCTCCAGCTGCACCCGGTGCGCTCGATCATGCGGTTCGCCGACTCAGGGCCCCAGCTGCCCGCCGGATACGGGTCGGGGCGGCCGCCGGCGGCCCAGTAGTCGAGCACCGGGTCGAGGATCCGCCAGGACTGCTCGACCTCCTCGTTGGACGGGAACAGCGACGGCTCGCCGAGCAGCACGTCCAGCAGCAGCCGCTCGTAGGCCTCGGGGGAGGACTCGGTGAACGAGTGGCCGTAGGCGAAGTCCATGGTGACGTCGCGCACCTCCATCGACGTCCCCGGCACCTTCGAGCCGAAGCGCGTGGTCACGCCCTCGTCCGGCTGCACCCTGATGACCAGGGCGTTCTGCCCGAGCTCCTCGGTGGCCGTCGAGTCGAACGGCAGGTGCGGCGCGCGCTTGAAGACGATCGCGATCTCGGTGACCCGGCGGCCGAGGCGCTTGCCGGTACGCAGCAGCCACGGCACGCCCGCCCAGCGCCTGGTGTCGATCTCCAGCCGGATCGCCGCGTAGGTCTCGGTGGTGGACTCCTTGGAGAAGCCCTCCTCCTCCAGCAGCCCCGGCACCCACTGCCCGCCCTGCCAGCCGGCGACGTACTGGCCGCGTGCCGTGGTCTCGCCGAACGGCTCCACCACCCTGGTCGCCGAGAAGACCTTGTTCTTCTCGATGCGGAGGTCGCGCGGCCGGAAGGAGACCGGCTCCTCGATGGCGGTCAGCGCGAGCAGCTGCAGCAGGTGGTTCTGGATGACGTCGCGCGCGGCGCCGATGCCGTCGTAGTAGCCGGCGCGGCCGCCGAGGCCGATGTCCTCGGCCATGGTGATCTGCACGTGGTCGACGTAGTTGGAGTTCCAGATCGGCTCGTACAGCTGGTTGGCGAAGCGCAGCGCGAGGATGTTCTGCACGGTCTCCTTGCCGAGGTAGTGGTCGATGCGGAACACCGACTCCTCGGCGAACACCTCGTTGACGATCGCGTTCAGCTCGCGGGCCGACGCCAGGTCGTGCCCGAACGGCTTCTCGATCACCACCCGGCGCCACTGGTCGCCGTGCTGGGCGGACAGCCCGGAGCGGGCCAGCTGCTTGCACACCACGGGGAACGCGCTCGGCGGGATGGACAGGTAGAAGGCGTGGTTCCCGCCGGTGCCGCGGACCCGGTCGAGGTCGTGCACGCAGTCGGAGAGCCGGTCGAACGCGTCGTCGTCGTCGAAGCTGCCCTGCACGAACCGGAAGCCCTCGGCGAGCTGGCTCCACACGTCGTCGCGGAACGGGGTGCGCGCGTGCTGCTTGACCGACTCGTACACCACCTGGCCGAAGTCCTGGTCCGCCCAGTCCCGGCGGGCGAAGCCGACCAGCGCGAAGCCCGGCGGCAGCAGCCCGCGGTTGGCCAGGTCGTACACGGCCGGCATGAGCTTGCGGCGGGACAGGTCGCCGGTCACCCCGAAGATCACCAGGCCGCACGGGCCGGCGATGCGGGGCAGCCGCTTGTCCCGCGGGTCGCGCAGCGGATTCACCTCGAGCATGGTCACTGCCCGAGCCCCATGATCGCGTGCCCCAGCTCGGCGAGCCCGACGCGCCGATCCCGCAGGTGCAGCCGCAGCACCGGGCGGCCGCGCTCGGCGAGCACCTGCCCGTCGCCGGCGGCCTGGGCCAGCTGCAGCCGGCCGAACGAGTACGGCCGGCCGGGCACCGGCAGGTCCTCCTCGACCGCACCGGTGATCTGCAGGAACACGCCGTTGGGATGGCCGCCCTTGTGGTACTGGCCGGTGGAGTGCAGGTACCGCGGCCCCCAGCCGAAGGTGGTCTGCCGGCCGGTGCGGCCGGCGAGCTCGGCGCGCAGGGCCGCGGCCGGTGCGTCGCCGACGCGGTCCAGGTAGGCCTGCACTGCCAGGTAACCGTGGTCCGGGGTCGCCGCAACGAGCGCCTCCAGCGCGCTGTCGACCGTGCTCACGCTCGCGGGCAGCCAGTCGCCGTAGGCGTGCACCTCGATCGAGCCGTTGACGAACAGGGGCTCGTTCGGCTGGTCGGAGCCGGCCCCGGCGTCGGGCCCGGCGTCGTGAGAGTCCAGCAGCGCGCGGGCGGCCTTCTTGGCGGCCTCCACGTCTGGCTGGTCGAACGGATTGATGGCGAGCAGCAGGCCGGCCACCGCGGTGGCGTACTCCCACAGCAGGAACTGCGCACCGAGCGGTCCTGCGGTGGCGACCTTCGCCTCTCCCATCGGCGCGCCGATCACCGTCTGGGTGGCGTCGCTGCGGGCCACCGCGAATCCGGGTGCGTCCACGGACTCCACCACGACGGGCAGCAGCCCGGTGCCGTTCTTGCCGGTGGACTCCGCGACGAGCTGCTCGACCCAGTGGCCGAAGCCGGCCAGCCCCGAGCCGCCGTCGGCGAGCACCACCTTCTCGGCGCCCTTGGCGTGCGCGGCACACAGCGCGCAGGCCAGCCGCAGCGCCGGGTTGTCCGCGGCGTCGCGGGACAGCTCGGGTGCCACCGCGGCGGCGTCGTCCAGCAGCTCGGCGACATCCACCCCGGCCAGGCCGGCCGGGACCAGCCCGAACGCGGTGAGCGCCGAGTAGCGGCCGCCGACGTCGGGGTCCGCGTTGAAGACCCGCCGGTAGCCGGCCGCCCGGCCGGCCTCGTCCAGCGGCGAGCCGGGATCCGTGACGACCACGATCCGCGACGGCGCGTCGATACCCGCGCCGGCGAACGCGGCCTCGAAGGTGCGCCGGTGGCTGTCGGTCTCCACCGTCGAGCCCGACTTGGACGACACCACGAGCACGGTGCGCTGCAGCTCGGTCAGCGCGGCGCGCACCTGCGCCGGGTCGGTGGTGTCCAGCACCACGAGCTCCGCGCCGGCGGTCGCGCAGATCACCTCGGGGGCCAGCGACGAGCCGCCCATGCCGGCCAGCACCACCCGGTCCACGCCCTCGGCGCGCAGCTCGGCGGCCAGCGCGTCGATCTCGGCGAGCAGCGGGCGCGACGTCTCGTGCAACCGCGTCCAGCCGAGCCGGATGCTGGCTTCGGGCTCGGCGTCCGGCCCCCACAGCGTGGCGGCCTGCGCGGCGACGAGCGATGCCACGTGATCCTCGGCCAGCTTCCCGGCCATCGACTCCGCGTCGGCGGCCAGCGCGTCCTCGACCACCTCGACTGTCAGCACGGCTCAGCCCCGCACGGCGTCGAGCTGCTCGTCGACGGTGTCCAGCAGTTCCACCCAGGACCGTTCGAACTTCTCGACGCCCTCGCGTTCCAGCGTCTCGAACACGTCGTCCAGGTCGACGCCGCAGCCGGCTAGGCGCTCGAACACCGCGGCGGCCTCGTCGCCCCGGCCGGTCACGGTGTCCCCGTGCACCTCGCCGTGGTCGGCGAACGCGTCGAGCGTCTTCTCCGGCATGGTGTTCACGGTGCCGGCGACCACCAGCTCGGTGAGGTACTTGGTGTCCGAGTAGCTCGGGTCCTTGGTGCCGGTGGACGCCCACAGCGGCCGCTGCGGCGAGGCGCCGGCGTCGGCCAGCGCGTGCCAGCGGTCGGTGCCGACGACCTCCCGGTACGCCGCGTAGGCCAGCCTGGCGTTGGCCACCGCCGCGGTGCCGCGCAGCTCCTGCGCCTGCGGGGTGCCCAGTTCGTCCAGCCGCCGGTCGACCTCGGTGTCCACCCTGGACACGAAGAACGACGCGACCGAGCCGATCGACGCGAGGTCGTGGCCGTTGGCCATGGCCTGCTCCAGGCCGGCGAGCCAGGCGTCCATCACCTGGCGGTAGCGCTGCACCGAGAAGATCAGCGTGACGTTGACGCTGATCCCGTCGGCGAGCGTCGCGGTGATCGCCGGCAGGCCGGCCTCGGTGGCCGGAATCTTGATCATCAGGTTCGGCCGGTCGACGGTCTTCCACAGGTCGGCCGCCTCGGCGCAGGTCTCCTGCGTCTGGTGTGCCAGCCGCGGATCGACCTCCAGCGACACCCGGCCGTCCACCTTGGCGGTGTTCTGCCAGACGTCCCGGAACAGATCGCAGGCGTCGCGCACGTCGGTGGTGGTCAGCTCGCGCACCACGTCCTCGACCGAGGCGCCGCGCTCGGCCAGCTCGCGCAGCTGGGCGTCGTAGTCCGCGGCCTTGGCCATGGCGGCCGCGAAGATCGTCGGATTGCTGGTGACGCCCATGGTGTGCCTGTCGCGGATGAACGCGGCCAGGGTGCCGGTGGTCAGCCGGCGCCGGTTCAGGTCGTCCAGCCAGATGGAGACGCCGGCATCGGCCAGCGCCTTGAGCCTGCTGCTCACGGTGAGCCCTCCACTCTCTTCAAGCTTCGCCCCGCGGCGGCGACGACGGCATCGGCGGTGAAGCCGAACTCGCGGAACAGGGTCTGGTAGTCGGCCGACGCGCCGAAGTGCTCGATGGAGACGATCTCGCCGAGCTCGCCGGCGAAGCGGTGCCACGGCTGCGCGACGCCGGCCTCCACGACCACCCGGGCCTTCACGATCGGCGGCAGCACCTGGTCGCGGTACGCCTCGTCCTGCGCGTCGAACCACTCCACGCACGGCATGGACACCACCCGGGTGCCGATGCCGTCGGCCTCCAGCGCATCGCGCGCGGCGAGCGCGAGCTGCACCTCGGAGCCGGTCGCGATCAGCACCACCTGCGGCTGCGGGGTCGACTCGGCGCGCAGCACGTAGCCGCCGCGGGCCACCGCGAGCGGCTCGACGCCGTCGAGCACCGGCACGTTCTGCCTGGTCAGGCACAGCCCAGCCGGCCGGTCGGTGTGCTCGAGCACGGCCCGCCAGCACGCCGCGGTCTCGTTAGCGTCGGCCGGGCGCACCACGTCGAGGCCGGGGATGGCCCGCAGCGCCGCCAGGTGCTCGATCGGCTGGTGCGTCGGACCGTCCTCGCCGAGGCCGATCGAGTCGTGCGTCCACACGTAGATCGTCGGCAGCTGCATGAGCGCGGCCAGCCGCACCGCGGGCCGCATGTAGTCGCTGAACACGAGGAAGGTGCCGCCGTACGGCCTCGTCGGGCCGTGCAGCACCATCCCGTTCAGCGCGGCGGCCATCGCGTGCTCGCGCACCCCGAAGTGCAGCGTGCGGCCGTACGGGCTGGCCTTGCCCCACTCCTTGGTCTCGATGCCGATCGGTCCGAACGACTCCGCGCCGGGGATCGAGGTGTTGTTGCTCTCCGCGAGGTCGGCCGAGCCGCCCCACAGTTCGGGCAGCGCCTCACCGACGGCCTTCAGCACCTCACCGGAGGCCTTGCGGGTCGCCATCCCCTTCTCGCTCGGCTCGAACGTCGGCAGCAGCTGCTCCCAGCCGGCCGGCAGCTCGCGCCGCGACAGCCGGTCGAGCAGCTCCTGGCGCTCCGGGTTGGCCCCCGCCCACGCGTCGAAGCCCTCCTGCCACCGCGCCCTGGCCTGCTTGGCCCGCTGCACGACCGCGCGGGCGTGCTCGAGCACCTCCCGCTCGACGGGGAACTGCACCGCGGGGTCGAAGCCGAGCGCCTCCTTGACCTTGGCCACCTCGTCGGCGCCGAGCGCGGAGCCGTGCGCCTTGCCGGTGTTCATCTTGTTCGGCGCCGGGTAGCCGATCACGGTGCGCAGCACGATGAGGCTCGGCCGGCCCTGCTCCGCCTTGGCCGCCTCCAGCGCGTCGAGGATCGCGACCACGTCCTCGCCGGACTCGACCGTCTGCACGTGCCAGCCGTAGGCCTCGTACCTCGCCGCGACGTCCTCGGACAGCGCGATGGCGGTGTCGTCCTCGATCGAGATGTCGTTGTCGTCGTAGATCACCGTCAGGTTGCCGAGCTGCTGGCGGCCGGCGAGCGAGCTGGCCTCGCTCGTCACGCCCTCCTCGATGTCACCGTCCGAGGCGACCACGTAGATGTGGTGGTCGAAAGGGCTCTCGCCGGCCGCGGCGTCCGGGTCGAACAGGCCGCGCTCGCGGCGGGCCGCCATCGCCATGCCGACCGAGGCCGCCAGGCCCTGGCCGAGCGGCCCGGTGGTCATCTCCACGCCGGCCGTGTGCCCGTGCTCCGGATGGCCCGGCGTCTTCGAGCCCCAGGTGCGCAGCGCCTTGATGTCGGACAGCTCCAGCCCGTAGCCGCTGAGGAACAGCTGCAGGTACAGCGTCAGGCTGGAGTGGCCGGCGGACAGCACGAAGCGGTCCCGGCCGAGCCAGCCGGGGTCGCTCGGGTCGTGCCGCATGACGCGCTGGAACAGCGCATAGGCCACCGGCGCCAGGCTCATCGCGGTGCCTGGGTGGCCGTTGCCGACGTTCTGCACGGCCTCGGCCGCCAGCACCCGGATGGTGTCCACGGCCCGGCGGTCGAGGTCGGTCCAGTCCGGCGGCACGCGGGTGGTGGTGCGCTCGGCCAGCTCCCTCGGAAGGTCGGCCGAGAGGTCGGTGACAGCCACGGTCAGGTCGCTCCTCATGGTGTTCTCGGCGCCGGCTGAAGGCACCGGTGATCTCGGTCAACCCTAGTGGCGGCCCGCTCAGCGGGCACGGTTACCATCCGTTCAGTGCCCAGCGCCAGGGCCGAATCCGCCACGACAACGACAGGTGTACCCGTGACCACGTGCCATCACACCCCCGGGGCCGGGGGAGCGAGGCCGTGAGCGCACCGGTATCGGCGCCGGTCGGTGGCGTGGCGCTGCTGCGGGCGTACCTGGCGCTGACCAAGCCCCGGGTGATCGAGCTGCTGCTGGTCACCACGGTGCCCGCCATGCTGCTGGCGTACCGCTCGACCGGGGTAACCGGGTTCGCGCTGCCCAGCCCGTGGCTGGTGCTGGCGACCCTGGTCGGCGGGTCGATGGCGGCCGGCAGCGCGAACGCGCTGAACTGCGTGGTGGACGCCGACATCGACGCCGTGATGAAGCGCACCAGGGCGCGGCCGCTGGTTCGCCACCAGGTGCCGGTGCGGTCGGCCCTGGTCTTCGGGCTGGCGCTCGGCCTGGCGTCCTTCGGCTGGCTGTGGGCCGCCACGAACCTGCTGGCCGCCGCGCTCGCGGTCGCCACCATCGGGTTCTACGTGCTGGTCTACACGCTGGTGCTGAAGCGGCGCACCGCGCAGAACATCGTCTGGGGCGGTGCAGCTGGCTGCATGCCGGTCGTGATCGGTTGGGCCGCCGCCACCGGCACCGTCGGCTGGCCCGCGCTGGTGATGTTCGGCGTGATCTTCTTCTGGACGCCGCCGCACTTCTGGTCGCTGGCCATGCGCTTCCGCGACGACTACGCGGCCGCCGGCGTGCCGATGCTGCCCGTGGTGGCCGCGCCCGTGCAGGTGTCCCGCCGGATCGTGGCGTACTCGTGGATCATGGTCGGATGGTCGCTGTTGTTGCTGCCGGCGACGTCCTGGGTGTACGCGGCCGTCGCGCTCGCCGCCGGCGGGTGGTTCCTGTCGATGGCGCACCGGCTGCACTCGGCTGTGAGGCGCGGCGAGCCGGCGCGGCCGATGCGCCTGTTCCACCTGTCCAACACCTACCTGACGGTGCTCTTCGTGGCCATCGCCGTGGACGCCGCGCTAGGGCTCGCTCCGCTGCTCTGACCCCGCCAGACGCTGGCAAAGGATGGCTGCAAGACCGCATCATCCGTCCGTCAGGTCAATGGGACCAGCGCAGTGCGTGTATCGTTGGGAATCCAGCGCCGGTCATGCGGCCCGTTGAAGACATCGCGTCGCAGCGAGACCGCGCAATCGCTGAAGGTCTCGAAGATGTCCAGGAAGATGTCGTTGCTATGCGGCACGGCTTCACCAGATGCCTCTTCGAGGAGAGCCACAGCTTCCTTCGTGGCGTCAGAGAACACACGGTTCTGTTCTTTCCACTGTCGGGACCATTCTCTGAATGCCAGATCCTCCTGTCGTAAGATGGCGACCGCGCTGATGTACTCGTGGTGGCCACCGACCTGTTCGCCGGTTTCGGGGTCTACGACGTACAACCTGCGGTTGTCTCCTGTTGTCCAGGTGACGTCGCCGGTCACCTCTTCGCCGCTAACCGGGATCTCAATCGTGACGTCTCCGTACATGGCAGCCATGACAGAGAAGGGACCGAGAGGAACCGGACATGCCCGCGGATTGGCCAAGACGACGACAAGCGGCCGATCCCGAATGCCTTTGAGCTGCTTGGACGCCTGCTTGATCAGGTTCCGGATCGGCGCCAGGATCTCTTTCTGCGACCGTGTGCCTACCTGGGCTGCCTGGAAGGCACCTGCCGTGTTGAATGATTTGACTTCACAAACGAACTCCTGGTTGAGCCCTTGCACCAGGTAGTCAGGATGCTTCCCGTTTCCCAGATCGGGATGGTGGACGAAGTCGTATTCGAGCTCGCGTAGGTAGTGCTCGAACCGTGCTTCGGCCGGATTTCGCTCATGGAGCCCAGCATCCCACGGTTCCGGTGTCCGAGCGAACGGTGCCGCCAAGCACCCTCGGCTCCCAGATAACCCACACCTGAGTAGTAGGTTGCGACCTCAGTAACCTGGCGCGATTACCCGCAACATGATGATCTTTAGCTGGTCGGCGACTACCGCATACACAATCACGCCGTATTCGAAATCGGTGACGTAGTTGTCAACCTTCTTGTCGTAAGTACCGTACCGAGTCGGGTCCTGTTGCAGCAGTCCGATCTTCGCCATCACGGCCTGCCGCACGGGTGCGACCAACGAGTTGAACTGTTGCTCGGCGTGGCTGACCCACACCACATCATGCAACGGCACCCTCAGGCCTCCGCCGTGGACCGTACGTAC
>Ga0299913_10001983_pt1 | contig 15783 bp, 19 predicted proteins | sample RVTome_9_FD_201360 | JGI IMG/M metagenome (GOLD analysis project Ga0299913, IMG submission 201360) | Soil microbial communities from uranium-contaminated site in the Upper Colorado River Basin, Wyoming, United States - RVT155D38 (version 2) ...
TGCCATCAGGCCGATCCCGGCGAGGATGGCCAGGTCGTAACGTCGGAACCACAGACTGGTGGCTCCGGCGATGCCGGTGGTTGCCCCGAAGATTCCGACCAACAATGGGATGCAACACGCCGCACAGACGGCGGCGACGAGGAGCCCTTTCAGCCTCTTGCTCATGCAGCTCCCCCGAACACTGCGGCGATGACGTCTTGGGCGTCGTCGGGCCCGGTCACCTCGAGCGACACCCCGTCGGATCCAATGCCGATCCGGAATTCGAAGAAAGTGCAGCAGGTCTGTTCGGCTGCGGCTAGTTCGACCAGAGCGGCAACGTCGACATCACGATCGAAGACCACGCGCAACCCGTGTTCGATGCGGAGTCGGGCGGTCGCCGCGACGAGTGTCCGGTTCCATTCCTCGATCCTGTCCCCGACGGAGCTCGGGTCGAGGGCGCAAGCGATGTCCCCGCTGACAATGCCTACGAGAGGAGTCAATTTCGCCTGGTCTGTGGCTGTTGGCCAACCACCGTTGGAAGTGCATCCGCACTCCTCGTCGCAAGCCCCGTCCGGAGTGTGAACGTCAAGCCGGGCTGCGGTCTGTCGCAGTTGGATGGTGAACGACGTCAGCGCGGCGATCTGATCCTGCGCTTGGCCCAATCGCTCGTGGAGGAGGTGGGATCCGCTCTTGCAGTGGAGTGCACTCCTCCCGGTCGAGCAGAGCCAACAGCTCGGTGATGTCGTCGAGGCTCAATCCCAATTGCTTCCCCCGAGCCACGAAGCGGAGTGCGTCGACATGGTCGTCTCGATAGCAGCGGTAGCCGGTGGCCGTCCGCTCGGGAACCACCACGCCTTCCTGCTCGTAGAAGCGCAACGCCGACACCGAGAAGCCGGTGGCTCGGGCTGCTTCCGAAATCCGGTAACCGTCCATGACCTACACCCTAAACCCTCGACCTGGGTTGAAGGTCAAGGGGTCTCCCGTCTGATGTGTCGGTTGGGCGGAGGCGCCGGTCGCCAGATCGATCCGGGTCCGGCGAGCATGAGAAGCACCGTTGCCGGATGAGGAGTTCCGAGATCGACGCGGGTGCGGGGTCCCGGTCCGTCCGATTCAGACTCGACGTTTTGGGGGCGAGGAGGTCTAACCCGCGGTCTCGCACTACGAATGCAAGGAAAACCAGGTCAGCCAATGGGCAAGTGTCTATAGACAAAATGATATGTGCGCCGGTGGCGGGGCGTCCGGAGAGCGTATGAGGGAGAACCTCCCACGTCACGGCGATCTTCGGTGTCGCAAAGACGCGGTGAGAAGCCGGTAGAACTAGTCGACCTCTGAGGCGCGCTCGCCAGACTGGCCTCCCAGTAGGTTTGTCAGAGGCGACTTCGGGGAGGACTCAACCCGGCCAGCCTGTCGACAGCAGAGGGTCCAGAGGTTTCCGTTGAAGGGTCTGGCCACCTGGAGTAGGTTGCCCGCCCACCATGGAGCAGTCTTGGCAGCATTGGTGGCGTCTTCGCTCGTTGCTGGTGGTGTTGGCACTGCTGGCTGCTGCGTGTGTGGAGAATGCTGAGCTGCCGTTGTGTGCCAGCGCGGTGATCCGAGAGCCAACCGGTGATCTTGCTGTCGATCTGGTCGGAGCATGGAGTGGCACCACCGGCGAAGGTGGTTGGCATCATCCGATCGCTTATCTGGCAGGGCGGGGGGAAGAGGGTGATCCTCCTCGGGACGAGTGGACCGGAGGGCGGATCTGGATGTTTCGTGACGACGGTACTGGTCATGTTTGGTGGGTCAACAACGACCCGAGAATCGCCTATGAGAACGACGTGGAGTTCGTCTGGGAGGTAGTGGACGGTGAACTGGCAGTCAACGACCTTCCCCCGGCCACGGTGGAGGTACGGAGCCCTACCCGCGCCCTCATTCACCCGATCGACGAATCTGTTGACCCTCTAAGTGGAGTTGGTGTCTCAAGGTGTGATCTTTCTGTACCCGAAGGAGTGGAGGGGTTGGATGCGTGACCGCAAGCACGGTTGACCGCGGTGGGAAGGCTTTTCTTGGTTCTGGGGCTCGTGGTCTCAACGCTCGGACTGCAGGCCGAGCCAGCCATGGCGGTCGAACCAGAGGAGTGCACGATCGTGGGGACAGAGGGGAACGATGTCGTGGAGGGGACCAACCATGATGATTTGATCTGCGGGTTGGGTGGAGACGATGAGATCCATGCCGGAAATGGAAACGACATCGTGTATGGCGGCGAAGGCGGCGATTTGATCCATGGGGACGGTCACCGGATCGAGATCGATGGTCCGAGCTTGGTGAGCGCCGAAGGTCGTGGAGGTCGGCTCGATCCAGATCCCGGTGTTGATCTGGTGGAGGATTACGATACGAGCTGCGCCGGCTTCCTTCCTGGTCCGGTAGCTGCCATACCACATACGCCCATACTCGTATCAACGAGACCGGCTGTCTGGATGTGATGCGGACCTTGCAATTGAACGAAGCCTGGCGACCGCCGCGTGGACTTCGTCTCTGTCTCTTGTAGAGGTCAGCGGGTGACGGCAATATTGAAGTTGGGGGTTTGTAGGGCTCCGGCCAGGGCGATGAAGAACAGGAAGTAGTGTTCGACGGCGCGTGCGGCCGCAATCCCTCCTAGGTCGACCTGTCGATCTGTCTCCCAGCCGAGATCAGCGAGCAGACCCGAGACGACATTCTTTGAAGTCTGATCGTCTGCGGCGAGGAACACATTGGTCGGTGCCGATAGCTGGGACGGGGCCACACTGATCGTGCCTGCGAGCGTGTTGAGCGTCTTCACCACCTTGGTCTCGGGGAGGGCTTGCTGCAGCCGCTCACCAAGGCTCGCATCCGGATACATGAGTTCCATCCGTTCGTCGACCGCGTTGCCGATATCAATGAGCACGCGACCAGCGAGGTTCTCTCGCAACGGTGCCAGGGTCTGGAGCGAGTGCGCGGCCGCGATTGCACTCACGATCACTTCGCTGCGTGTGATCGCTTCGACATGGCTGTGCGCAACGGCGGGTAGGTCCGTGGCTAGAGCCGGATCGCGGGATCCGTATACGACATCGTGGCCCCCTCTGATAAAGGCTCTTCCCAGGGTGCGGCCCATGTGACCGGTCCCGAGGATTGCGATTTGCATGGGGTTCTCCTCTCTGCGGCGTCTCCGCCTGATATGGTTCCATTTTGAACCAGTCTCCCAGTTAGTTCGAATTTGAACAAGCTCGGACTCAGTGAAGATGAACTCGCCGCGTACTTCGCGCTGCGTGGTGCCGGCGATCGTCTACAGCGAGCCGTAACCGAACAGCTCCGGTCCTTTGACCTGTCCGAAGTGCAGTTCTCCATCCTCGCCCAGCTGGGGCCACACCCCAGTGGTATCGGAATGAGCGAGCTGGCACGAGGCCTCGTGGTCACCAAGAGTGGACTCACCTACCAGGCGGCGCTGCTCGAAAGACGTGGTCTGGTCACCAGAGAGAGAAGCAAGGCCGATGATCGGGTGGTCCTGATCCGGCTGACACCGGAGGGACAGGCACTGCTCGCCAATGTGCTGCCCGCTCACGTCAACCTCGTGAAAGAGCTGTTCATCGACCGCATCGACCCCGGTGACCTCGCGACTGTGCGCCACGCCCTGGCGCTAGTGACAGAAGACTGAGACATGGCGGAAGGTGCGCGGGCTCCCTCAGTCTCTGCTTGCAAGACCGTTCTCGCACCTCGCGTCGGCGGCAGCATCGGTGTTGGTGAGCGCAATGCCGATCGGTGCGGTTGAGATACCCCTATCGGAGACATGATTGGCCAGGAAATCCGTACGACAATACGGCAGGTCGCTTGTGGTGACTTTCGCCGGGGGCGTGCGCCAATGCCTTGAGTCGGAGCGTTCGGTAGACGTGTCAAGTCGATGCCGCATTGTGGGCATGCACCCGTATGGGTTCTAGGAGTGGCTGGGGTCAGTATCCGCCCGGTGGCGATCGGGTGGTCAGTCGCCTCGGCTCCGCCTGATCTGCTCGCCTTTGTGTCGAGTATGACCGATTCCATCGTCCGAGTTTGGTCAGGTCAGTCGCCCCGTCAGCTTCCTTCGGTGTTGCCCCTTCGGGTGAGCGGGGCGACGTGTCAGCGTCTATCTGTCACAAATCGATGTCCTGCACTGTCGTATGTGTATGGAGACGACCAACGTAGCTAGCCAAGGAGGCGACATGTCCAACTCAGCGAGAATCCGCAAGGCGGAGCTCACCGGCATCTCGGGGACGATGGTGAAGAGAGTCAGCAAGAAGAGGCTGGGCGAAGTGCCGTCGCCGCTCGGGGTGTATTGGCACAACCGCCCGGTACTCAAGAGCTTCTTCGCGGTCAGCAAGAAGGCCGACAAATGGGAGGAGTGTGATCAAAACCTGAAGTCGTTCGCCCACATGGCAGTGGCGTCACAGGTGGGTTGCTCCTGGTGTCTCGACTTCGGCTACTTCGCGGCCCGCAACAATGAGCTCGAGTTGGAGAAGGCGCGTCAGGTGCCGCGCTGGCGTGAGTCCGATGTGTTCACACCATTGGAGCGCGACGTTATGGGCTATGCCGAGGCAATGAGCCAGACGCAGCCAACGGTCACCGACGAGATGTTCGCCCGGCTGCTGGACCAACTGGGAGAGCCAGCGATGGTTGAGCTGACCGTTTTCATCTCGCTGGCCAACTTCATTACGCGGTCCAACGTGGCGTTCGGGATCGAGTCGGATGGCTTCGCGGCGGCCTGTGGCCTGAAGCCGATGGCTGAGCCGGCTGTCCGGCCGCAGGTAGCGACGACGCCTTGACCGACCACCTGCACGTCGCCCACCACGGTCCGTGCTTCATAGCCACATTCGACGGTGCTTGGGGTTGGTGGGCGTTTATGAGGCGGGAGTAGGGGACACATGCATCGATCAGCGTCCTCGGGCGACGGTAGGGCAAGACGCATGGCGTTGCCCTAGAGCGGGCCGCTTTCGACCGGGGAGCGCGAACGGACTTCAGACGAGGAGAACGATCCATGGACCACGAAACCATCTATCGGAGACGTTGGCTCACTCTCGCCGTGCTCGCGCTCAGTCTGGTCATCATCGGACTCGACAATACGATTCTCAACGTTGCGCTTCCCACCCTGGTTCGTGAGTTGGGGGCCACTGCAAGTGAGCTGCAGTGGATCGTCGACGCCTATGTGCTGGTGTTCGCCGGTCTGCTGCTGACCATGGGAGCACTGGGCGACCGGTTCGGGAGGAAGCTGGCGTTGAACGCCGGTCTGGCGCTGTTCGGCCTGGCATCGGTGGCCGCCGCCATCGCAGACACGCCAAGCATGCTGATCGCGGCTCGTGCGGCGATGGGCGTAGGGGGAGCGTTGATGATGCCTTCGACACTGTCGATCATCGCCAACATCTTCGAAGGGGCGGAGCGTGGTAGGGCCATCGCCGCCTGGGCTGCGGTGGCAGGGCTCGGCATGGTCATCGGGCCCGCTGTCGGTGGCTGGTTACTCGAGAACTTCTGGTGGGGGTCGATCTTTCTGGTCAATGTCTTTGTGGTGCTGGCCGCCCTGGGGGCCGGCTGGTTCCTGGTCCCAGAATCCAAGGATCCCCAGGCAACTCCCCTCGACCCGCTGGGGGCCGTGCTCTCTATCGGCGGGCTCATCGCCCTGGTCTACGCCATCATCGAGGCTCCCGCCATGGGGTGGACCAATCAAGTAGTGCTGGCCGGGTTCGGCTTGGCCGCGGTGCTTCTCACTGCGTTTCTCTGGTGGGAGACCCGTATCGAATACCCCATGCTTCGCCTCAGCTTCTTCGAGAATCCCCGTTTCAGCGCAGCGAGCGGTGCCATCACACTGGTGTTCTTCGCGATGTTCGGCACCATCTTTCTCCTCACCCAGTACCTCCAATTCGTACTCGGGTACGCGCCACTCGAGGCCGGGTTTCGGGTCATGCCGGTGGCGACGATGGTTCCGGCCGCTCCGATATCGGCGCGGATAGTTGAACGCTTCGGCACAAAGCGGGTAGTGACAGGCGGACTGTTGGTCGCCGCCGGAGCCCTGGCGGTCCTGGCCATGATCGATGATGGCTCCGGCTACGGCCGGGTGGCGTTGGCTATCTCCCTGCTGGGAATGGGCATGGGGACCGCCATGGCCCCAGCCACCGACTCGATAATGGGCTCGCTTCCCCTCGCCAAGGCCGGGGTGGGATCGGCGATGAACGACACGACCCGCCAGGTGGGAGGTGCGTTGGGTGTGGCCATCCTCGGAAGTGTCCTTGCGTCGGCATACTCATCAGAGATGGAACCGCTGGTGGCTGCCGTTCCCCTATCCGGCGAGGCTGCCGGAGCTGCGACAGACTCCATTGGTGGCGCCCTTTCGGTCGCCGCTCAGCTCGGAGATGCCGCTGCGCCAATCGTGGAGGCTGCGAAGTCGGCGTTCATCAACGGCATGCAGACCGCCCTATGGGTGGCAGTCGGGTTCGCGCTGGCCGGCACTGCGGTGACCTGGATTTTCTTGCCTGCCCGCGCGCGGGACTCACAACCCAGCGAGAGCATCGCAAAGGGAGCGACTCCGATACCGGAGGGTATGGGCGGTATCGATCGTACGGCTTAGGCCCGCCTGCTAGTGGATCGCTTGCTCGACAACGAAGCAGGTGAATATCAAAGCTCCAAACGGAGCTCGGCATATCGACAGCGGCTTTGCCGCGCCGGCGTTTCGAGACTCGGGACCGTTCACGGCTACCCCACCACTCTGCTGGGGACGGGGATGCCCAGGGGCGGTATCCAACGACGGGCGGCCTGTCTGGTTTCTTTCAGGCGGGATGCATAGGCGCTGTCAGCCGGTGAACGACTCAGGGCCCAGGCGGCCCCACACTACGAAGGCAGCCAGGGCGAGATAGACCAGATCGCCCGCCATGGCTTTGAACTCGCGACGGCGGAGACGCATGCGCGCAGCGCCACCCATCAACAACACCAAACCAATCGCCGCCATGGGAACCAGAACGGGCGCAACGTCCAACGCGGCAGGCAAAATCAGGCCCACCGCAGCCAGGACCTCGAGTGCTCCAATCGTTTTGAGGCTTCCAGGACTGAAGTCCTCGACCCATCCCGTCGCCTCGGACATGGCGGCGATCTTCTCCTTGGACATGATCAGCTTGCCTGCGCCGGAGAACATGTAGGCAACGGCCAACAGTCCGGCAACGATCCACAAGGCGAGGTTCATTGGGTTCCTCTCTGAGAGACGTGGTCGACATTGCGATCATTTGCAGCGTGGACCATGCCGGTCACTTCGGCAGCCATAGGCCGGCGTCCTCGGCCTCTTTCGATTCCAGCACCAGGATCCACCTGCCAGGTCACCCTCGCCGAAGCCGCCTGCTGACGGGTACGCCACACGAACGGGGTCAGGATTTCCTCTTCTCTCACCGCAGGTCCGCCCGTATCGGACACTTGCTCGACACCATCGCCTTCTGATCCAGGGACTGTTTCTGTCCATATGACAAGACAGCTCGGTCGTCTGTGACATCGGAGCTGGCAAATCTTGGACTGAAGCTCGGGTCAATGGAACCCGTTGCCTCGGCGGGTTGTCTGAGTAGAGACGGGGGAACAGGATCGTGCCTCCGATTCGATGATTCATCGGTCGCTTCGCCCTCCGGGGGCTGGGCCCGGTGTCCGGATCCCGTTGGGTCGTGGTGCCGGGGTCGCATTTCAGAGCCCGTGGAGGGAGGTCGGCAACCACGGCGGTGTCACAGATGGGACCGTTGTCTTGTCTTATTACATGCAAGGCCCTCCCGAGGAAGGAACTCACCGTGACAGGGTTCGCCGCGTTCGCGATCGCACAGATTGGTAGCCACCTTTGGCCACGTCTGGTCGACGGTGGCACGGGTTACCGCAGAGGTGGCAATCGGTGCATCCAAGGCGTGGAATCTCCAATTTGCCCGGGCACTCAGGAACCCCTGTCAAAACGTCTCCCCAACCGGTTCCTATGAGCGGCCGCCTGGTCCGCCTCAGAGAACGGGTGAAGGACACCAACGACAAGCTGTGGGGGTCCGAGGTCGTCGAGTCGGTCCTTCGACCGGGCTCGCCTTTCAAGAAGGGATATTCGGACTCGCCCCGGAACCGGTCATATGTGGTGATGAACAACGTGATGTACCACCTGCATCCGGTCAAGGTGAAGCGGCACGGAGTCAAGCTCTCTTATACCCTGTGTCTGGGTGGTCTCAGTTTCTTCCTGTTCATCCTGTTGACCATCACGGGCATCTTTCTGATGTTCTACTACACGCCCACCGCCGAGTTGGCCTATTCGGACATGGAGGCGCTGTCCACGAGCGTGGCGTTTGGCTCGCTCGTTCGGAACATGCACCGGTGGGGGGCCCATCTCATGGTTCTGGCGGTGTTCTTGCACATGAGCCGGGTCTTCTACCACGGCGCTTACAAACCTCCTCGTGAGTTCAACTGGGTGGTTGGCGTTGTCCTCTTCTTCCTCACGCTCTTGCTGTCGTTCTCGGGTTACCTGCTCCCCTGGGACCAGCTCGCACTTTGGGCGGTCACGGTCGGTACGAACATGGCGGGATTCACGCCGGTGATCGGTGACCAGGTCAAGTTTGCGTTGTTGGGCAGCGTCGAGGTGAGTGGTGCAACCCTCTTGCGGTTCTATGTGCTTCACGTGCTCGCCTTCCCGTTCCTTCTCGTCATATTCATGGCCATCCACTTCTGGCGTACCCGCAAAGACGGCGGCATCTCCGGTCCTCTATAGGAGATCACCATGGTTGAGATCCCAGATGGCTTGCTGAGACGGTCCGCTGAGGCCAAAGCGAAAGCACTCCGCATACCAGTCGAGGCGGTCCTCGCCGAGATGCACCAGGAAGCGAGCAGTGCAAAACGCACCGGTTCGGTCGGCACCGAGAAGGAGGGCGGTGCCGGGATGACCGGCCTGGCGGGGAGCGATCCGCATGAAGCCGATGACGACACCGACGAGCTAGCCCGGGACGAAAGCGACGCTTCGAACCAGGTGAACGGTAGGGCGCCCGACGACTCGGCCACGAAAAGCGCCGGCAACGGACGTGGAGCTTCGCTGGTGACTCCACGGACCTCCGTGCCGCCCGTTGGTCTCCCAGAAGGCGTCCGGACCCAACGGTTGCTTACCGTCGTCAAAGCCGCGGCGATCCAGGACGTCAAGGCCGAACCGACCGACAAGGTCAACACGTGGCCACACCTGATGCTCATGGAGTTCGCTTCGCTGCTCTTGCTGACCGGCTTTCTCGTGGTCCTGGCAGTGATCATCCATTCGCCGCTGCTCGAACCGGCCGACTTCAACGCCACCCCAAATCCCTCCAAGGCACCATGGTATTTCCTGGGCCTCCAGGAGCTCCTCAGCTACTTCGATCCTCAGATCGCAGGAGTGATGGTGCCACTGGTCGTCGGGCTCATCGGATTCATGATCATCCCCTACGTCGATAAGAACCCTTCGACCCGGCCCAGTGACCGCAAGTTCGCGATCATGCTCTACTCGATCTTCCTGGCAGGCTCGGCGACCCTGACCATCGTGGGTGTCTTCTTCCGGGGTGCCGGGTTCAACTTCACCTATCCATGGAGGGACGGGATCTACTTCGATGACCTCAAAGACTGGCTGGACTTCGAATGACATGGGCACTGTTTCTTGTCTCCTGTCACAGAACGGGTTGTTGTCTTGTCAATGGGATACGGGACAATCCTCTATGGAGAGAATGGCGATGAGAGTGTTTCAGCCCGGCAACCGGGGAGACGACAGCGGCCGATACCACCTCGTAGCGAGACGCAACAGGGTGATCATCGCTCTCGTGGCGACATACGGTGGACCAACCCGAAATGACTGATCGTGAGCGTCTACTCGACGAGTTGAGGTCGGTTTCTTTTGCGATCGCCTACCGGATGCTGGGTAGCGTCTCCGAGGCCGAGGATGTCGTGCAGGAAGTCCTGTTGCGGGTGCACCAGACGCTCGATGCCGGCGAGAAGGTCGCATCACCACACGCGTTCACCGCCACGGTGACCACCCGGCTTGCGATCAACGAGCTCAAATCTGCCCGCGCCCGCCGTGAACACTATGTCGGCGAGTGGCTACCGGAGCCCATTATCACCGACGGCCAGGACGACCCTGCGTGGCAGGCTGAAATCGCCGATTCCCTGTCGCTGGCCGTCCTCGTGTTGTTGGAAAGACTCTCGCCTGAGCAGCGGGCCGTGTTGGTGCTTCACGACGTGTTCGAATACGGATATGCGGAGATCTCAGAGATCGTGGGCAAGACCGAGGACAATGTCCGACAGATCGCCAGCCGCGCCAGACACCACGTCGCTCTGCGCCGGCCCCGATTCCAAACGACCCGGGCACAGCGTGATGAGCTGGCCCAACGTTTCTTCGCCGCCGCTGAGCAGGGCGACATCGCTGGGCTAGAGGCGCTGCTCGCTCACGACGTGGAGTTGACCGGCGACGGCGGCGGGAAGGTTCCCGCCTTCCGGCGATCGTTGCACGGACGCAGCCGCGTCGCACTTACGCTGATCAATGGAATCCGCAGCCTTGCCGAGCTCCCGGGGGTGTCATGGCGTCACGTCGAACTCAACGGCGGGCCAGGAGCACTCGTTCTCGACAGAGAACAGCATCTGATCGGCGTGATGGCGCTCGACATCAGTGCCGGTCAGATCACAAACATCAGCTCGATCCTCAATCCCGACAAGCTGGCCCACCTCGGACCACTCGCCGACCTCACATCGCTGCTGGGGTCTTGGCCTACGTCCCCGGCACCCAAGAGTCCCGACGAGGAGGATGCCTGATGTTTGAGCTCTGCGGGACCGATTTGGAACCCGGTTGTGACGAGCAGCACAACCCAAAGATTGGTATGACATCGCCTTTGTGCTCCTACACAACGACGCTGGTGGCCCGAACCAGGCAGCGACCGCGGTTCTCGACCGTTTTGGTGATGAACTCAGCGGCTCCATTCGCACCGCCATCGAGGATCTGCGAGCGAACTTCGCCACACCAACTGCACAAGGTCCGGTCGCGTACGCAGACCAGATCGTGCTCGACCAATCCCGAGTTGGATCGGGCGACGGTGACCGCGGATGCCGTCATTGCCGTCGACCGCTTCACCGAGCAAGTCCTGTCATGACCGAACGTCGGGATCACAGCGGTTCGGAGCTTTCGTTCGACGAGCTGACCCGGCAGCCTCTCGGGCTCGTCCTTGCCTCAAGTGCGGTGTCGAGGCATGGTTCGAGACTCCCGCAGAGGCCCACACTGCGAGCTGGGACGTCTCTCCCTACTTCACCTTCCAGCCGCTCTGCCCGAACTGCTTGTTCGGGCCCTGGGCGAAGGAGTTCTTTCTCTCGTGATACCCGAGATCGACCTAGCCCGAGTGCGGCGGTGGATCGAAGGTCGCAATGCGAAGCTCCCCGAGCGCCAGGTCCGCTATGAGCGGGATGTGACCGACCGGGCCATCACCATCCTTGAGTACCGCCCTCCGTGGAGGCCCGAACGCGGGCCGGAGTGGACCCCGGCATCCGGTGGCTCGCCTGCGCTACACCAAGGCGAGAGGCGATTGGACTCTCTACTGGCGTGACCCCAAATTGAAGTCTCACGAATACGACCTCGTGCCTCCCGCTCCTCTCGTTGACGAGCTCATTGCCGAGATCGAGCGTGACCCGACCTCGATCTTCTGGGGCTGAGAGCGGTGGAGCACCATCCTCACCAACCGGTGACCCGAGTAGACTCCGTGTCAGCGCGTGAGGGCGCTGCCGGGCCCGCGGGAAGGACCGAGTCCACCTCTCTGGATCGAGACGAGCGCTGATGGTTGACGGCGTCTCCACTGCCTGAATGTGGGCCCAGGCGGAAAGGGAGATACCGTGAACGAGGTCCTTCCAGAGCGTCCCGACCTGGATCTGCTACGCCGAAAGGCCAAGGAACTGCTCCGCGCCGCCCGAGCAGGCGAACCGAATGCGGCGGGCGACATGGCGCGGCTTTCCGCTCGGGTCGACCTGAGCACGGCGCAGCTGGCGTTGGCCCGACGATACGGATACGGATCCTGGCCTCGTCTCAAACTGGAGGTGGAACGCAAGAACGCCATCCATCACGGAGACATCGACGGACTCCGCCGGCTCCTGCGTCGGTACCCGGATTTGGCATTCGAGCCGGTCAGCTCTTGTTTCGGCAACGACTCCGCACTGGGCTACCTCGGGGTTGCCAGATTCCACGGTCTCACCGACCACGACCGGGCCGGTGAGATCGCCCAGGTACTGCTCACAGCCGGCGGATCGGCTGAAGGCCCAGCCGACACATCCGAACCTCCATTGATCACCGCCGCCAGCTACGGCGAGGCCGACATGGTGCGAGCGCTCATCGCCGCCGGCGCCGACCTGGAAGCAAGGGCTGCTCGCAACGCAGGTGGCGTGCCGGGGGGGACTGCCCTGACCCACGCCATCGCGTTCGGCAACACCGAGGTGGTGGACGTGCTCGCCGCCGCCGGGGCGGTCGTCCATAGCCTGGTCGACGCCGCCGGCGTCGGCACCATCGATGGCTACCCCCTCCACGGGACCCCGATCCGCACACGAGCCCAAGCCGCCCGAGCGGCAGCCGTCTGTGAACGACTGGACACTCTCGGCCAGCTGCTCGCCAGTGGTGTACCGGTCGACGCCGACCCCGACACCGGTCTCGCCGAAGGGTCGAGCAGCCTTCTCCACGAGGCCGCCTACTGGGGCCAACCGGCATCGGTCGGGTACCTGATCGCCCACGGCGCTGACCCCAATCGACGCGATCGCGAACACAACTCCACTCCCCTCGGGTGGTGCCGACACCGCCTCAACGAGATCGCAGCATTCGGCGATCACCTCACTGCCGGCCACCGCCAAGTCGAACGCATCCTGGAACCGGTGACCGAGGGGAACTGAAACGCCGTTGCTCCGCTCCAGAGTCGACTCGACCGTCCCGCCCTGGTACCCCGACATGACCTGGTCCATCGCGCCTCCATTGCGCGTGAGGGTGCGATGGGGCGGTCAAGAACGCGAAATGACGCGAAGTCTCGGTCATTCGGTCGAGACGGATCCGGCAGGGCCCGAGAAGTGCGCTTGATCGTAGGCGTCGCTTACCTTCTTCGGGACGCACATGCTCCACGCGTCGATGAGCAGCTCTCGCAGTTCGTCGACGTCGATGGCGTCGAGCCGGACCTGGACCCATCGGTACCGCATGTCAGAAGGACTGGGCATGAGGAACTTGTCGGGTTCCGACGCCACGAGTGCCTCCCGTTCTTCCCGCGGAAAGCCGAAGCCCATGATCGTCTCATCGCGGGAGAACGCGGCGTAGACGAGACTGCCAACCCGAAACTTGACCCGATCGCGCACGAGCGCCTCGTACGAGCGAGGGAGCGTGGCGGCGATCAACCGGGCATCGTCGATCGTTACGGGCATCGGCGGCGCAGCATTTCGGCGGTGGACTCGTCGGCGGGGAGGAACGCCTCGAGGTGCAGCTCGGCGAGCGTCACGTCGGCCGCGGTAGCGAACGACGTGAGCATGGTGATGAGCCGCAGATCACCGTCTTCTGAGGCCAGCTCCAGCGGCACCGAGAAGCCGAGGACGTCGACTTCCGAAGGCAACGGCGGTAGGTAATCCTCGAGCTCCGTGAGCAACGCCTCCAACGACGGGTCCGGGCTGCGCACGAACTTCGTTCGCAGGTTCCCGGTGACGTGCCGGCCCCACTCCGGCAGGTTGCGAACCCGGCGCGCCAAACCGTCGGGGTGGAGGGCAAGGCGAAAGACGTTGACTGGCGGCGTCAGCAATGCCGGATCGACACCCTCGTGGAACACGTCGAACGCGCGGTTCGCGGCGACGAGGATGCCGTGCGGCCGAACGACCATCGTCGGGTACGGGAGATGGCCCTCGAGGATCGTGTACAGCGCCTGGCGCACCGGTCGAAGCGTCTCGTCGTCGAGGGGTGACTCGGGGAAGACTGGGGCGAAGCCGGCGGCGAGCAGCAGCTCGTTGCGCTCCCGCAGCGTCAGCTCCATCGACTCCGCCAGCCGCACGACCATGCCGCGCCCGGGGCGGGAGCGACCGTTTTCGAGGAAGTCGGAAACGCGGAGGCCACGGGTTGATTGTCGCCAACTCCGACTATCGATGCCATTCCCTCCCGGGAATTGCTGCGAGGCCTCTTGCTGCGGAGGATGAACCCATGAACAACACAGCGACCGTCATCGATCAGTTCCACTCCGCCTTCCTTGAGCGGGCACCCGAACAGCTCGTCGACCTCATCGCCGCTGACTGCGTGATGGAAGGCGTCGGCCCGGCCCCAGACGGCAACGTCTGGACGGGTTACGACGAATGCCTAGCCGGCTGGCAAGGATTGGCTTCCGACCCCACGATCCAGTTCGAGCACGAACATGTCGACGTCCACGGCGACCGAGCCATCATCCGCTGGCGGCTCACGGGCGCTCAGGACTACCGAGGCGTGACCCTCATGCGCGTGCGGGACGGGAAAATCGTCGAAGCGCTGGGGTACGGCAAGCGGCCTTGAACCCGCGAGCGGCGAGACGCTGAAGGGGACACCCGATGCCCACCCACGTTCCGAGTCTTCCCACTATCGGTTTGGCAGGGTACCGGCATCTCTGTTGACTCTTCCTCGGATCGAACCAATGGTGGAACTGTCGGATCCTCTTTGCCGGACCCCCACGTCTGCGCGCCGACCAGTTTCAGTGACACGCTGGCCGGCCCTCGAACAGTGGAACCCTGCAAACCCCTATGAGTGGGAACGTCACCAAGTGCACCTCGTCCACGAGCCGCTGTCTCGAGTCAAGGAGTTGGCAAGACGGACATGCAGGCCAGTCCCGCAAGCGGGCGCTAGCCAGGCGTCCGGTCGCGATCGCTTCTTTCGGCGAGGCTCCGGAGTTGCCCTGCGTGTATGTCGCTTACCCATTCCCAGCCGGGCTTGGCCGATGGGCCGATCCGCTGGTCGTCGGAAACATCGCCGTCACGCAGGGCTTGAACGTACTTGCGATCCAGTTCGATCCGTGCGCGTACCTGATCAGCTTTGCCGACGGAGCCGTGACCGGGGATGACGACATTGACGTCGTCCGCTACGCCTTCGAGCAGCCGCAGCCCAACGAGGTACTCCTCGATCGGGTCGTTGGTGCTGTTGAAGTCGTCGAGCATCGGGATGAACACGTCAGACAGCATGTCGCCGGCGACGAGAACGCCGCGTTCTTCGATCAGCAGCGCCGCGTGGCCCGGGGCATGCGCCGGATGCTCGACAATCCGGACGTCGGGGCCATCCCAAGGAATCCGTGCAGTCTCGGCAGACAGACCGGTGATGAGACCGAACGGGTCCAGCGGTATGTCCTCGGCGATCTCCGGCGGCAACCCCTCTGTGACGCGGGCCTGCCAATACGCTTGCGACCGCAGTTCCCGCATGGCAGCTGCGCAGCGAGCCGTGCCGTAACGGGGCGCTTCGCCGAGTTCGGCGTGCCAGAGCACGTGATCCCAATCGGGATGCGTCGAGAAGCCTGCCACCACGGGCTGGCCCAACTCGCGAAGGTCGTTCGCCAGGCAGGCCATTTCGGAGCCTGTTATCCCAGCGTCTATGAGTAGCACGCCGTGCCTGGCCTGCACGACGACGGTGTTGTTCTGAAGTAGCTCGCTCTGGTGGGTTAGCACACCCTCCGCGACCTGAGTCAGCATGGGGTCTCCTTCCGCTTGTGGCTTGCCATCACGCCTTCGCAATGGGTCGATACCGTACGTTGACTTCCGAGTTCGGGTCGGCGTCGCCGACGAGGTGTAGATGGATCGGTTCGCTGCCCGGGTTGTCGTAGAGCCGGATGCCCCCGCCGAGTA
>Ga0299913_10001984_pt1 | contig 15777 bp, 13 predicted proteins | sample RVTome_9_FD_201360 | JGI IMG/M metagenome (GOLD analysis project Ga0299913, IMG submission 201360) | Soil microbial communities from uranium-contaminated site in the Upper Colorado River Basin, Wyoming, United States - RVT155D38 (version 2) ...
GGCCAACACCCTGGGGCCCTACCTGGTCACGGCCGACGAGGTCGAGCAGCATCGGATGGCCGACGGCTACCTGGATCTCAGCATCACCGTCGAGCTGAACGGAGAAGTGATCGGCGAGGACTCCACCGCCAGCATGTCGTGGACCTTCGAGGAGCTGGTCGTCTACGCCTCGCGCGGCACCTGGGTGATGCCCGGCGACGTCCTCGGCTCCGGGACCTGTGGGGGCGGCTGCCTCGGCGAGATCTGGGGGCGGCGCGGCGAGCAGGTGCCACCGCCGCTGACCCCTGGCGACGTGGTCACCATCACCGTCGAGGGCCTCGGCACGATCAGCAACAGGATCGTCGAGAACACCGGGCACCTGGTCGAGGTGCCGCCCGCCCGGAGGCGCGACCGCGGCCGGAGGCACTGACGTGGCCGACGGTGCACGCGAGCTCGAAGACCGGACCGTTGTCGTCACCGGCGCGGCCCGGGGGCAGGGCGCGGCCGAGGCCCGGCTGCTGACCCGGCTCGGCGCCCACGTCGTGGTCACCGACGTCCTGGATGACGAGGGCGAGGCCCTCGTCACCGAGCTGGCCGCACTGGGCTCGACTGCTGGGGGCAAGGCGGAGTACATCCACCTCGACGTCACCAGCGAGCAGGACTGGGCGGTGCTGGCCGAAGGGCTGGCCGGCCGCGGCCAGACGGTGCACGGCCTGGTCAACAATGCCGGTGTCCCGCAACGGGAGCGGGTCGGCGAGGTCGACGTCGCCGCCTGGAACCGGACCTTCGCGATCAACGTCACCGGCCCGCTGCTCGGCATCCAGGCGCTGCTGCCGCTGATGGGCCCGGGCTCCTCGATCGTCAACGTCGGCTCCGTGGCCGGGCTGACCGGCCACCACGCCGCGCCGTACACCGCCAGCAAGTGGGCGCTGCGCGGCCTCACCCAGTCCGCGGCCCTCGAGCTGGGTCAGCGCGGCATCCGGGTCAACATCGTGCACCCGGGACTGGTGCGGACGCCGATCGTGGACGCCGCTCCGCAGTCGTTCCTCGACGCCCACCTGTCGATCACCCCGCTCGGCCGCGCCGGGACGGTCGACGAGATCGCCGAGGTCGTGGTCTTCCTGCTCACCGACCGGGCGTCGTACGTCTCCGGCGCCGAGCTGCCGGTGGACGGCGGCTTCAGCGGCCACGGCGGGGCGATGGTCACCTCCCGCGGCGCGCGCACCGGCTGACGGGCCGGCCACCCCTCCACGAAGAAAGGTTCAGCATGTTCGAGTACTTCCCGACCAACTACATCTGGAGCCTCGGCGTCGCGGCCACGCTCAACAGCGGCGGCACCATCGACGAGGTGGACCGGGCCTGCCGCCCGATCCGCGAGGCCGCCGAGCGGGGTGATGCCGGCACCCGTGACCTGATGCTCGCCTGGAAGCGGGTCGCCGACCAGGTGGCCGAGCAGGCGGAGGCCGCGGAGAAGGCGGGCCACCGGCGGACCGCCGGCCAGAAGTACTTCCGCTCGGCGGCCTACATCTGCCAGGCCGAGCGGATGCTCAGCTCCAAGGATCCGGAGCGGATCCCGTTCTACCAGCAGGGGCTGGACGCGGTGCAGAAATCGTTCGACCTCGTCGACCCGGCGACCACCCGGGTGGGGGTGCCGTTCGAGGGGGTGGAGCTGCCGGCGTACTTCACCCGGGCCGAGCGCCCGGACGGGAGCCCGGCGCCCACGATGATCATGTGGAACGGCCTGGACTCCACCAAGGAGCACATGTACACCTCCGGGTGGCCAGCGGAGCTCGCCACCCGGGGGATCTCGACGTTGATGGTCGACTGTCCGGGCAGTGGTGAGGCACTGAGGTTCCTCGGCCTCACGGCCCGCGTGGAGACCGAGGACTGGGCCCGGGCCTGCGTCGACTACCTGGAGACCCGAGACGACGTCGCCGCCGACCGGATCGGCCTGGTCGGCTGGTCGCTCGGCGGGTACTACGCGCCGCGCGCCGCGGCGTACGAGAAGCGGCTGAAGCTGGTCGTCGCCTGGGGCGCCAACCACAACTGGGGCGAGGTGCAGAAGGCGCGGCTCGAGCGTGAGGGCGAGAACCCGGTGCCGCACTACTGGGAGCACGTGCTGTGGGTCTGGGGGTACGACGCCGTCGACGCGTTCATCGCGGGGGTCGAGGCGGTCAACCTCGAGGGGGTGGTCGAGCAGATCACGTGCGCGCTCCTGATCACCCACGGCGAGAACGACCGCCAGATCCCGGTCCGGTACGCCCACCGCTCCTACGAGCAGGCCATCGACGCACCCAAGCGGGACCTGCGCGTGTTCACGCCCGAGGAGGGCGCGACCGAGCACGTCGGTCTCGACCACCTTCCGCACGTGGGCGCGTTCACAGCGGATTGGATCGAGGACACCTTCCGCGAGCTCGACGAAGCCGCCGGGGCGGCCGGGTAGTGCCCGCGACCCTCGGGTCGCTCGACGGCGCCGTCGTCCTGATCACCGGCACCGCGGGCGGCCAGGGAGCGGCCGCGGATCGGCTGTTCACAGAGGCCGGCGCGAAGGTCGTGGGCTGCGACGTGCGGCCGACCGACGGCAGCGAGCCGGTCGACCTCACCGACGAGAGTGCCGTACGACGGTGGGTCGACGCCGCGGCCGAGGAGCACGGCGGCATCGACGTGCTCTACGCCAACGCCGGCGCGACCAGGTTCGGCCCGCTCGAGGAGATCACGGCCGAGGACTGGGACTTCAACCTGCGCCACGAGCTCGACGTGGTGTTCTTCCCGGTCAAGCACGCGTGGCCCCACCTCAAGGCATCCGACCGGGCAGCAGTCGTGCTGGTCGGCTCCACGGCAGGCATCACCGGGTCGATGACGAACAGCAGGGTCGCCCACACCGTGACCAAGGGCGGCGTCGTCGCGATGACCAAGCAGCTCGCGGCAGAAGGCGCGCCGTACGGCATCCGCGTCAACTGTGTGAGTCCGGGCATGATCGCCACGCCCGCCACCCGCGCCGACCTGCTCGCGCCGGACCACCCGATGCGCGACATCGCCCGCGCCATCCCGCTCTCTCGTGTCGGCGACCCGGAAGAGGTCGCCCGCTGCGCACTGTTCCTCGCCTCGCCGGACGCGTCGTACGTCACCGGAGCGCATCTGGTGGTCGACGGTGGCTGGTCGAGCGTGCTGCCGGGGGTCTCGTGACAACACCCGCAACAAGGAGCCGCATGAGCTGGGAACTCCAGCGCTCCCGACAGGATTCGAACCTGTGACCCGCGGAATGAAGCGTCTGTCCAAACCTGGTCAAAGGAGGCCAGGTTCCGGCAGGATGCGGCAGGTTCCGGCGTCCAAAGTAGTCCCCACCGCACGGTACGAGCCTCTTCGATCCGCGCTCCGGTCCCGGCCAGAAACGCAACGAGGTCGGCGGCCGCCTGCCGCTTCCTGACGCTACGCGGGTTGAGGGTCAGGGCCTGCGCCCGGTTGTCGGCGTAGGCGATCACGGCGTCACGCTCCACGCGGGCGAACGCCCTTGTCCGGTCGCGAGGATCCGGCGTCGGCTTCTGCGACTTGACGGCCCGAACCTGCCTCATGGCGTTCGCGGTGTGCCCGCCGTTGTCGACGGCGTATCCGAACACGTTGGAGAGGATCGTCGGCAGACCTTGGCGGTTCCGGTGCCGCGTCGGTCCGCCGCATCAGGCGGTCTACGGTGCAGAACGCGACCTCGTGGCCCTGACGGCGCAGCCAGTGGGTCATCTTCCGGCGGCCGTAGAGCCCTTCGGGGGTGCCCTGGACGGCGAGGAGCGCGTCGGTGATGACCGCGTCGCTCATCGTTCGGGTCGCGATCGGGCGGTTGTCCTGTTTCCAGGATCGGTAGGTCCGCGCGGCGACCTTGCAGCCGTGCTCGGTGAGCACCCTGCAGGTCGACTCGACCGCGTGACCGGCGGCTCTCATGTCTCGATGAACGCCATGATCAGCGGTTGCGGGAGTCGAGCTCTCCCGCGAAGAAAGACGTGGCCGCCTTCAGGATCTCCACGTCCTCGCGCAACCGCCGGTTCTCTGCCTTCAGGCGCTTGATCTCGGCCTGCTCCTCGCTGGTGGCGCCGGGTCGGTTGCCGGCGTTGACATCGGCCTGGATCAGCCAGCGGCGTGCGGTCTCCCGCCCCACGCCGACCTTCTTGGCCACCGCCTCGGCCAGCGCGGTGTCCGATCGGTAGTCCTGCCGATGCTCGATGAACATCCGCAGCGCCCGCTCCTTCACAGCGGGATCGATTCTGCTGGGCATGTGCACATCCTCCTGGACTCAGAAAGATGCGGCATCAAACCCGTGACGCCTCACCACCAGCAAGGAGGCGATCGACACCCCCACCGCCGTCACGGCATAGTTCAACCCAGCAGAGCGCCACGCGCCGCTACTTGCACCACGCCACGGGACTCGATCGAGGCACGGCGGCGGCGCGCTGGGCAGTGTGGCCTGATGTGTCGGGCGAGACTGCGCCGGTCCCGTGCCTGTCGGCCCAAGGGCGCCAAGGAGCAGGCGTCAGAACTGCCGATCGGTATCCAGACCGCGGAGGGCGCGACCCGGCTGGAAACCGCCGCTTCCTGCGGTCAGGCGTCGATGACCAGGGGGATGATCATCGGGCTGCGGCGGAAGGTCTTGTGGGCCCACCGGCCGATGTCGCGGCTCAGCATCAGCTCGAGGCTGGGCGCGTCGCCGATGCCCTCGTCGGCGGCGCGGGCGAGGGTCTTCTCGATCACGGTGATGGCGGGCTCGAAGGCCTTCGGCTCGTGGATGAAGCCGCGGACCAGGAAGTCGGGGCGGTCGGCGAGCTTGCCGGTGTCGGCGTCGACGATCGCGAGCACGGTGACCACGCCCTCCTCGGCGAGGGTGCGGCGGTCTTTGAGTGCGGCCTCGGTGACGCCGCCGACGGTCTGAGCGTCGACGTAGACGTTGCCCGCCGGGACCTTGCCGGTGATCGTGGCGCGGCCGCCGACGAGGTCGACCACCACGCCGTCCTCCGCGATCACGACGCGGGAAGCGTCGATCCCGGTGCTGATGGCGAGGTCGGCGTTGGCGCGCAGGTGGCGCCACTCGCCGTGCACCGGCATCACGTTGGCGGGCCGGATCAGGTTGTAGCAGTAGACGAGCTCGCCGGCGCTGGCGTGCCCGGAGACGTGCACCTTGGCGTTCCCCTTGTGCACCACGTTGGCGCCCCACCTCGTCAGGCCGTTGATGACGGTGGAGATGGCGTTCTCGTTGCCGGGGATCACCGAGCTGGCCATCAGCACGGTGTCGCCCCTGCCGACCCGGATTTTGTGGTCGCGGCTGGCCATCCGCGACAGGGCGGCCAGCGGCTCGCCCTGGGATCCGGTGCAGATCAGGGTCGCCTTGTCGGCCGGGAGCCGTTCGAGCTGGTCGAGGGGGACGATCAGGCCCTCGGGAACGGTGAGGTAGCCCAGGTCGCGGGCCACACCCATGTTGCGGACCATCGAGCGGCCGACCAGCGCGACCTTGCGTCCGTGGGCGTGGGAGGCGTCCAGGACCTGCTGGATGCGGTGCACGTGGCTGGCGAAGCTGGACACGATGATCCGCCGGGGAGCGGTGCGGAAGACCTGCTCGATGGCCGGGGCGAGATCCCGCTCCGCGGTGGTGAACCCCGGCACCTCGGCGTTGGTCGAGTCCACCAGGAAGAGGTCGACCCCCTCGTCGGCGAGCCGGGCGAAGCCGCGGAGGTCGGTGATCCGCTTGTCCAGCGGGAACTGGTCCATCTTGAAGTCGCCGGTGTGCAGGACCATTCCCGCCTCGGTGCGGATCGCGACGGCGAGTCCGTCTGGGATGGAGTGGTTGACGGCCAGGAACTCGCACCCGAACGCGCCCAGGTCGATGCGGTCCCCTTCGCGGACCTCTCGGAGCGCCGGGCGGATGCGGTGTTCCTTGAGCTTCTCCTTGATCAGCGCCAACGTCAGGCGGGAGCCGATCACGGGGATGTCCGGCCGCTCCTTGAGCAGGTAGGGCACGCCGCCGATGTGGTCCTCGTGCCCGTGGGTGAGCACCAGCCCGACGATGGAGTCGAGGCGGTCCCGGATCCAGGTGAAGTCGGGCAGGATCACGTCGACGCCGGGGTGGAGCTCCTCGGGGAAGAGCACCCCGCAGTCGACGACGAGCAGCGCGCCGTCGTACTCGAACACGGTCATGTTGCGCCCGACCTCACCCAGCCCACCCAGACCGACGATGCGGAGCCCGGAGGCGGGTAGTGGTGGAGGTGGCTGCAGTTCGGGATGTGGATGGCTCACGCCATTCCCCTTCGCTTCTCGGCCCGGGTGTGGCTCCCACGAGCATTCCTCGGGTTGCGCCCAGAATGACGCAGACGTGCCGTTCGGGCTCTCTCGCAAGACGCGTGGCGTGCGAAGGGAGTCATCGGCACGACCGTACCGTGACGTGACCGTTGAGTCGCGCAGAAGGGTGATGCCCCCATGCCTGACCCCGGTGCGACGTCTCCGCAATCAGGTCAGCGTTGTGATGAGGGGTCGAGCTCCGCGGGAAGTGGCCTGGTGTGGACGATGGTGAGCCGAGAGACGGCCCGGGTCAGCGCGACGTACAGGTGTCGTAGCCCGACCCGGGGTTGCGGGTGGTCTCCGCCGGTCCGCCACGCGGCAAAGTCGGCCGGCTCGACGACAATGACGTGGTCGAACTCCAGCCCCTTGGCCAGTCCGGCCGGGACCAACTCGAGTCGGTCGCTGGCAGGAAGCGCCTCTCGCAGCAGGTCGAGCAACTCGTCCGGGGCGATGACGCCCACCATCCCCTCCTCGACAAGAGCCTTCTCCACAGCACCGGCGGTCCCGCTTGCGGCATCGTCACAGCTGATCACGGCGACGGCGCCGTCCGACCGAACGGAGCGGGCCGGCGAGACGGACACACCGAGGTGGGGGAGCACCTGGTTGGCCAGGTCGATGATGATATCGGGCACCCGGAAGCCTGCCGTGAGTTCGGTGTACGCCGCCCCGCTCCGGTCCAGGTGCCCCATCTGGAGCCCCCAGTCCGCTGCCGCCCAGGGAGTCGTCCCCTGGGCCAGATCGCCGAGCACCGTGAGGGACCCTGTCGGGCAGCGACGCGCGATGGCGCGGCACTCCATCGGAGACAAGTCCTGCGCCTCGTCGATCACGATGTGTCCGTAGGTCTGCATGCTGGGCAGCAGGCGGAGATGGGCCTGGATCTCGTCCAGCAGGAGGGTGTCCGCCGCAGATGGCTTGAACGCGCCCTTCCCGCGAAGGAGGAGGTCCGTTTCGCTCGTGGCGAGCAGACCCTCGCACACCGAGGCGCGGAAGGCGTCGTCCTCGTACAGCCTGCGGAGGACCTGCTTGGCGGTGAGCCTCGGCCACGCTGCGTCCATGTACTGCTTGAACTCCGGCTGCCGCTTCAGCTTGTCCGTCCACTGTTTGTCCCGAGCCCGTCCGGTTCGGGTTTCGGCATCCCGCACGAGCCCGTGCACGACTGCCTGCTCGAAGGACTTCCGGCCGGTGTCCCAGGTGCGGCAGGTGGCCAGGGCCCGCATGGCGGCTTCGGAGAGGTAGTCGGCGTCCAGGGCGTACCGCACGCCGGTGTGAGTCACCTCCAGGTCCTCCGCGGTGTCTCCCACGTGAGACCAGACCGCACGCTTGCACACCTCCGCCATCCGGGCGCCGTGCTTGACGAGAGCGACGTCGTCGGTGTCGCTCCCGGGCGCCTCGGCGGATCCGGTCAGCTCGCCCACCGTCACCTGCGACACGGACGTCTCGCCCAGAGTGGGCAGTACACCGGCGATGTAACGCATAAACCCGTCATTCGGCCCGACGACGAGCATCCCGCTCTTCGAGAGCTTTCCCGGGTAGGTGTAGAGCAGCCAGGCCGCGCGGTGCAGGCCCACCGCGGTCGTTCCGGTACCGGGCGCTCCCTGCACGCAGAGGTCGGTGTCGACGTCCCGGCGTATCAGCTCGTCCTGCTCGGGCTGGATGGTGGCGACGATGTCGCGCATCGGGCCCGTGCGGGGGTCGTTCGATCTCGGCGACCAGGATGTCGGAGGAGAAGTCCAGGCCGAGGCGTAGGTCCTCGTCCTCGTAGCTGGTCAGGGCGCTCCCCTGGAACCCGAAGCGTCGCCTTTTGACGACCTCGTGGCGGTCGTGGGGCGAGGCCCGGTAGAAGCGCTCGGCCAGCGGTGCCCGCCAGTCGACGACCAGCGGGACGGAGCGGTCGGTGTCGTCCCGGATGTGCCGGCGCCCGAGGTGGTAGTCCTCGCCCGAGTCCAGCCAGAGGCGTCCGAAGAACAGCGGCACGTCCCGGTCGGCGAGGTCGTCGAGTCGTTCGCGCGAGTGCCGGGTCATCGCGAAGCCCATGTTGTGGTCCGGCCGCGCATCGCCGGGACGCCTGTTCCGTCGACTCTCCACGAAGTCGGTCTCGTACCTGCCCAGGAGCTCGATCGTCGTGCTCCGCATCGTGGCCATCGCCGACCGCACACGCGCGTGGTACTCGAGCTCGGCGCGCAGCTCGATCTCCGACAAGGTGGCACTCCCGCAGCGGATGGGATGGCGGACGGTCTCCGACCGGTCGCAGGCGAGTGCCTTCCCGACTCCGCCGGCGGCCAACTCTACCGTTGCGTCAGGGTCGGAGCCAATCCGGGATCAACCGCAACGACCCGCCAGTCGACGACCTGGCCTCAGCCTGGATCCAGGCTCAGTGCGACGGAAGCTGCCCACTGAGCCGGCCGTGCATGGAGGCGCTGGCCTCGTTGAGGCCGTAGATCTCCACGAGCTTGCCCTTGCGGTCGTACTTGGTGGCGATCGCGTCCAGTGCGGCGACGGTCGAGGCGTCCCAGACGTGTGAGTGGGTCAGGTCGATGACCACCCGGTCGGGGTCGTCGGCGTACTCGAACTGGGTGTACAGGTCGTTGCTGGATGCGAAGAACAGCTCGCCGTGGACGGTGTAGCGGGCGTGTGCTTCGCCGTGGGTGCCCTCGATGAGCTCCCGCTCGACGGTGGCCAGGTGGGCAACACGTCGGGCGAAGAGCGTCATGGCGACCAGGACGCCGACGGCCACTCCGTAGGCGAGGTTGTGGGTCGCGACCACCACCACGACGGTGGAGAGCATGACCGTGGTCTCGCTCTTGGGCATCCGGCGCAGCGTGGCCGGGGCGACGCTGTGCCAGTCGAAGGTGCCGACCGCGACCATGATCATGACCGCGACCAGGGCGGCCATCGGGATCCGGGCAACCATGTCGCCGAAGCCGACCACGAGCACGAGCAGCAGCAGCCCGGCCGCGAAGGTGGAGATCCGGGTGCGGGCGCCGGACGCCTTCACGTTGATCATCGTCTGGCCGATCATCGCGCATCCGCCCATGCCCCCGAAGAAGCCGGTGATCACGTTGGCGCCGCCCTGGCCCCAGGCCTCGCGGGTCTTGTCGGAGTGCGTGTCGGTGATGTCGTCGACGAGCTTCGCGGTGAGCAGTGACTCGAGCAGTCCGACCAATGCCATGGCCAGCGCGTAGGGGGCGATGATCCGGAAGGTCTCGAGGGTCAGTGGGACGTCAGGAAGGAACGGCGTGGGGAGCCGGTCCGGCAGCTGGCCCTCGTCCCCGACGTCAGGCAGGGCGAGCCCGGCGGCCAGGGTGAGGATCGTGAGGGAGACGATGGCCACCAGCGGGGCGGGGACGGCCGTGGTGAGGCGGGGGAGCAGCACCATGGTGGCGATGCCCGCCAGGATCATCGGGTAGACCAGCCACGGGACGTCCCGCATGTGCGGCACCTGGGCCAGGAAGATCAAGATGGCCAGGGCGTTGACGAAGCCGACCATGACCGAGCGGGGGATGAACCGCATCATCCTGGCCACGCCCGCCAGGCCGAGCAGGATCTGGAAGACCCCGGCGAGGATCACCGTAGCGATGAAGTAGTCGAGCCCGTAGTTGCGCGCCACGGGGGCGATGACCAGGGCGATGGCGCCGGTGGCGGCGGAGATCATCGCCGGGCGCCCGCCGAGGAACGCGATCGAGACGGCCATCGTGAACGCCGCGAACAGGCCGACGCGCGGGTCGACGCCGGCGATGATCGAGAACGAGATCGCCTCGGGGATCAGGGCCAGCGCCACCACCAGTCCCGCGACGATCTCGCGGCGCAGCAGCTTCGGGGACCGGAGGGTCGCGCGGACGCTGTCGTCAGGGTGAGCCGGGTGGGCGAGGGGAGGCGTCTGGGCGGGCGAGGACAAGGGGACTCCGTGAGGGATCGGGTGTCGCGTGGGAACGGCACGAGATCCAACTGGCTAGGAGCGGTCGGCCGTGAAGACTGGGCGGTGCGAGGCCCGGCGCGTGCGTAACGCGGCCGGGCCAGGACAAACCCTACCGTGACGTGAGACTAGGGTTGGCATCGGCGACGTGCCGCAGGCCGTGATGTCGCGCACATCGTGCCGGGAAGCCCTCAGCCGCCACCGGCGGGAAGCTCGGCCAGGGCCAGGTCCGGGTGTTCCCGCTGCAAGGCCTGGGCGCGCCACTTGTCGGTGAACAGCGCCAGGTGTACGCCGTCGGATCGACGCAGGGACTCGGTGCCGCGAAGCCCGTTCAGCCGCTCCGCGTCGTCGCCGCCGACCCGGCGCGCGAGCTTGTAGTCGAGGAGCTCGAGGCGGATCGGCGACTTGAACTCGGTCTCCATCCGGGCGGCGACGACCTCGAACTGCATGGGGCCCACGGCGGCCAGGACGGGGGCTTGGTCGCCGCGCAGGTCCGAGCGCAACACCTGGACGACGCCCTCCTGGTCGAGCTGTTCGATGCCTCTTCGGAACTGTTTGTAGCGGCCGGTGTCGCCAGCACGGGCCACCGCGAAGTGCTCGGGCGCGAAGCTGGCGATCTGCGGGTACTCCACGGGCGTGCCGTCGTAGATGGTGTCGCCGACCCTCAGGGCGCTGGCGTTGACCAGCCCGATGATGTCGCCCGGAAATGCGCGGTCGACCGAGGTGCGCTCCCGACCGAAGACCGCCTGGGCGTACTTCGTGGCGAACGGCCGCCCGGTCGCCGCGTGGGTGACCACCATGCCCCGCAGGAAGACTCCCGAGCACACCCGCGCGTAGGCGAGCCGGTCCCGGTGGGCGGCGTCCATCCCGGACTGCACCTTGAAGACGAACGCGCTGAAGTCGTCGTCGACCGCGCGGAGCGAGCCGTCCACGGAGGCCGTCGGCCGGGGGGCGGGGGCGAGGTCGAGCAGTACGTCGAGCAGCTGCGCGACGCCGAAGTTGAGCAGTGCCGAGGCGAAGATCACCGGCGTCGTCTTGCCATCGAGGAACCGATCCTGGTCGTGGTCCGCGCCGTCGGCGCCGAGGAGCTCGGACTCCTCCCGGGCCCGATCCCAGTCGGCACCGGCCACCTCATTGGCCTCGGGCGGGCCCAGATGCCGCTCCGGGGCGCGGGTGGCGCCACCCGCCGTACGGGTGAAGTGCACGAACCGGCCGGTGCGCCGGTCCAGGACGCCGTGGAAGTCGCCCGCGATCCCGACGGGCCACGTCAGCGGCGTGGGTCGCAGGCCGATCTGCGCCTCGATGTCGTCCATCAGCTGCAGGGGTTCCAGGCCGGGGCGGTCCCACTTGTTGATCACGGTGATGACCGGGATCCCGCGGTACGCGCAGACCTGGAACAGCTTGAGCGTCTGCGGCTCCAGGCCCCTCGCGGCATCGACCAGCATCACCGCCGAGTCCACCGCGGACAGCACCCGGTAGGTGTCCTCCGAGAAGTCGGCGTGCCCCGGGGTGTCCACCAGGTTGATGACGTGGTCGCGGTAGGCGAACTGGAGGGCGGTCGAGGTAATCGAGATCCCGCGGGCCCGCTCCATCGCCATCCAGTCCGAGACGGTGCCGCGCCGCCCGGCCTTGCCGTGCACGGCGCCGGCCTCGGCGATCACCGCGGCGTGCAGTGCCAAGGCCTCGGTCAGCGTCGACTTGCCGGCGTCGGGGTGGCTGATCACCGCGAATGTGCGGCGGGGTCGGAGGTCGGCCATCGCCGCGGAATCTACTATCACGTGAGGGTATGCTCCGAATCGTCACATGGGTCGGTCTGGGAGGAGCGCCGGTGCCAGTCACCACCTGTCCCGCCTGCGGCGAGGCCGAACAGCTCGCCGGCACCTTGGTCGGCGACGACATCGAGGTGACCTGCCAGGCCTGTGGCGCCCGGTGGATGCGGGGCGCGCCGCGCTGCAAGACCTGCGGCGGCGCCGAGTCGATCTCGGTCCAGCAGCGGATGACCCGGCATCCCAGAGGCACCCTGCTGTCGGTGGTGGGGATGCGAGAGGTGCCCCTGTGCCGCACCTGCGACCGCGAGGTGCTGGACACCGCCCTGAGCGAGAAGCGATCCGTCCCAGAGGGCTACGTGTCCCGCTTCCTGTTCGACGCGGCTACGCGGAAGGCTGTCTCGGACCCGTCGCCGCCGCGACGGGTGCGGCCCGCGAAGCCCGCACGCGCGCGCACGGTGGCGCCCCCGCCGCGACCCGCGCCAGCCGTGGCCGAGACGCCCTCCGCGCCGGGCGACCCGACCCTGCGCCAGGCCGTGGAGGCCTACCTGGGCCAGGTCGACGGCCCCACCGACAGCGTCGCGCTGGTGCTGCTGGGCTCCGAGCTCGGCTCCAGCGTCCGGCTCAGCACGCTCGACTCCACCGAGACGGCGGGCCGGCTGGCCGACTGGGTGCAGCGGATCTGGGGCTCGCGAGCCGACCAGCGCGACCGCGCTGTGGCGACGCTGCGTGGCGCGTTCGACTACTGGCGCGACCAGGGATGGATCGGTGGCGATCTCGGGGAAGACCTCCCTCGAGGGCCGTCCTGAACCGAGTCACGCCAGCACCCCGCGCGTGGCGTCGTAGATGACGCAGAAGTGTCGTCGGAGCTCTCGCGCAAGACTCGTGGCGCCGGGCTCCAGCGCCACGGACATGTCGTGGCGACTTGCCTGGATCTGTGCGCGCAGTGACTGAGCGCGCTCTTCGCCCGGCGTTCCTGCGTCGTACGAGATCGCGATCCTCGCCGGGTGAGGGCAGGGGCAGCAGACCGCACGTCGGACCAGCAGCTCTACGAGCTCGGTGTCCACGGACTCCGGGCCGTCGCGGGTGGGTCCGATCAAGGGTGTGTCCCCTTCCGCTGAGCGGCCGTGGGAGCGGTCGCGAGCGTTCGTGCGATGCGAGCCATTGGAAAACCCTACTCTGACGTAACCGTCGATTCGCTCTACTCTTACGCGACGGTAGGGTGCGGCGCGACGACAGTCTGGTGAAAGGGATGCTGGTGGGATACCCGGAGTCGACCGAGTGACCAGTCGGTTCGAGGAGCTGGACTGGGCAGCCACCTCCTGGGGCACCTTGAGCCTCCGCCGCCGATGGGACCCGATGACGGGACGGGACGTCCACGAGGTGAAGCTGGACGACGACTTCCTGATGTCCAGCCAGTTCACCGCGACCGAGCGGCAGCTCGCGAGCCTGGGTCTGGGGGCCGTCGCGGGCGGGGACCTGAGGGTCCTCGTGGCCGGGCTCGGACTGGGCTACACCGCGGTCGAGGCGCTGCGCGAGGCCCGGGTGGGGGAGCTGACCGTGATCGAGGCGCTGCAGCCCGTCATCGACTGGCACGAGCGCGAGTTGTTCCCCGACACTCGAGGGCTGACGCGGGACCCGCGGGCGAGCATCGTCTGCGCTGACTTCTTCGAGCTCGTCCGCACCCGCCGCTGGCAGCAATCGCTCGACGTCCTGCTCGTTGACATCGACCATGCTCCGGACCGGGTGCTGCGGGAGGACCACGCCGACTTCTACACGCCGGCAGGCCAGTCTGCGGTGGCGTCGATGCTGAGTGCCGGTGGGGCGCTGGCCCTGTGGTCCGACGAGCCGCCGGACCAGGAGGTGGTCCGGGCGATGCTCTCGGCGTTCGTGGACGCCCAGTCGTACGTGCTCGGCTTCGACAACCCCCTCACCGGCGGCGTCTCCAGCTGCACGGTCTACCTGGCCAAGGAACCCCGGCGCAGCTGAGCCCGGGGCCGCTGGGCCGGCCGGCAGAGCGTCAACGACTCCGCTGGGTCGCCCGCTTGTGGCTACGGATCCGCTGGGAGAGGTCACTGGCGAAGCCCTCGGCGACGCTCAACTGCTCGCGCACCGCGGCCACCCGGACCTGGGCCGCCTCGTGGTACATCTCCAGGCGATCCACCAGCTCGGTGCGGCGACGCGCGGAGCTGGTCGACTCCAGGCCGTCGAGGATGTCGAGGAGCTCCTTGGTCTCCTCGAGGGTGAAGTCCAGGGGCTTCATCCGCTTGATCACTTGCAGCCGCGCCACGTCGGTGTCGGTGTAGAGCCGGAACCCGCCGGAGGTGCGGGCGGAGGGCACCACCAGGCCCATTTCCTCGTAGTACCTGATCGTGCGCAGACTCAGTCCGGTCTGCTGCGCAACCTCACCGATCTGCATGTGCTCCTGGTGCGCCATTGACTTCCCAACTCGTCGACGGGCGATTCGCCGATCGTACCCTCACGGAACGGCAGTGTGCGGGGGCGCGGGAGGGCCGACAACAAACTACCGTAACGTGAGAGTAGAGTTGGGGCAGCGGGCCAGATCCATGACCGAACCCGCGAAGGAGGATGTGTGCCCACTCTCACCCGGCTTGAGATAGTCGATCTGATCGAGGACGCCTTCGCGCCCGGCGGAGCCACGCGCTCGGCGCTGCTCGCGGTCGCGGCTCAGAAGGGAGCCCACCCCGCGGTCCTGGAGAAGCTCGGCGAGCTGCCCGATCGGCGTTTCCGCACCATGAGGGATCTCTGGCAGCACCTGCCGGATGTGCCGCTTGGCTAGCGTCGGCACTGAACCGGATCGGCACGAGCGGTCAGTGCAACGCCTCGCCTGACGACTGCTGTAGCAAACGGCGATGGGCACCGCGGCGGTCTGAAAGTGCAGAACATGTGCACAAGTCGCGAGAAGGCAGAAGTCCCACACGGCTTTGACCCGCGCGAATGCGCCGGGTATGCGAGCCAACCAGCGGTCACGGCTGACGAGCGCGGCTTCTCCCTCCTCCCGATGGACATCGTGCCGCCATGCCATATCGAGCACTGACCCGGACACCGGACAGCGCAACCGGGGCGAGATGTCCGAAGCGGGCGTCACGCTGTTGCCTCTCTTCGCAGGAGTCCGCAACTCGCCATCGTCATGACGACCGGAACCCATCCAGCGGTCACCGTCGGGGTCCACCGCTGAGTCGGGGGTCTCGGCTCTGCCCCGGTGAGTCAGCTGGGCTTGTGACGGTGCATCGGAGGTGAGGCAGTTGGTTTCCACCAACGGAAGACGTCCGCGCGACGCAGAGCGTTTGGAAGCGGGGGCGCCCGCCATGGCCAGGAGCGACCTGCTCTCGCCTCTCGAGCTTGCTGATCGGTGGGGTGTCACAACTGGGCATCTCGCCAACCTTCGACACCAGGGCCAGGGCATCGGGTACCTGAAGATTGGGAGCCGCGTGGCCTACCGGCTCACTGACGTTCTGGCGTACGAGGATTCTGTCTACGTCCCCCTGCGTGCCGGGAGCGCGCGGTAAACGGGTAGCCGCTGGTCGCGCCCGAATAGGCGGCGCGACACACGGAGCCGTGTTGTGACGCAATGACTTCCGGGCCCGGCGCCGTTCGCAACCCCGCGTCGTGCACGTTGCCCAAAGTGGGGAGCAAAGTGGGGATTAGCCTCGATCTGAACTCTGGAGGTGGACGACTTCCCCATGGTTAAGCGGGATTTGCGCCCCCGACAGGATTCGAACCTGTGACCCGCGGATTAGAAGGCCGCCGCTCTGTCCAGCTGAGCTACGGGGGCCGGGAGGG
>Ga0299913_10001985_pt1 | contig 15777 bp, 19 predicted proteins | sample RVTome_9_FD_201360 | JGI IMG/M metagenome (GOLD analysis project Ga0299913, IMG submission 201360) | Soil microbial communities from uranium-contaminated site in the Upper Colorado River Basin, Wyoming, United States - RVT155D38 (version 2) ...
ACTTGCAGCAATCTCTTTCAGGAACTTCAAAATCGAAAAGCGGCACTAGAATTATAGACTTGCTGGTGCCCCTTTTGCTTCCGAAGTCAGAGGGTGCTGCAATGTAACGCGAACTTCGGAAGCGGGGCACTGGTCGGCTTTTGACCGAGACAACGAACGGATCGAACCCATGCCATTGCGGATCTCCGGCAAAAATCTCGACATCGGCGAGGCATTGCGCGAGCGGGTGGGCGAGCGTGTGGGTGAAGCACTCGGCAAGTACTTCGACGGTGGCTATTCCGGACATCTGACCATTGGCAAGGAAGGGTTTGGGTTCCGCACCGAGTGCGCAATCCATCTCGATTCCGGAATCGTACTGCAAGCGGAGGCGCACGCCGCGGACGCCTACGCAAGCGCCGACCAAGCGGCAATCCGCATCGAGAAGCGCTTGCGCCGGTACAAGCGACGGCTCAAGGATTACTCGGGACAGGCACGGGCCGCACAAGCGGCTGATCTCGCTGCGCTTGAGGTGCCGAGCTATGTGATTGCCGCGCCGGATCACGACGACGAAGGCGCAGCGGCCGAGGGCTTTGCTCCGGTCATTATTGCGGAGTTGACGACCGCGCTCCCAACTTTGGCGGTCAGCGAAGCCGTACAGGATCTCGACATGACTGGCGCTCCGGTCCTGGTGTTTCGGCACGCAGGTCATGGACGCGTCAATCTTGTCTACCGCCGTCCCGATGGTCATATCGGCTGGATTGATCCGCCGGCGGTCGGTCATAAAGGGGGCGACGATGACGGCGGTTGACGGTTGGGCGGTGCCTCCCTATGGTCCGCCACCCTTCGCCACTGGACGGGCGGCGTGCTCAGTCTATTCCCGGATTTGACATCCCCGGACCCACCACGATGCCGCTAACCGACCTCGTCGCGCAGAACGGAATTCTTCCTGCCCTGAAGGTTACTGGGAAAAAGCAAGCTTTGCAGGAGCTTGCCGCGAAAGCCGCGGAGCTCGTCGGGTTGCCCGAGCGCGGGATATACGAAGTTCTGCTGCAACGCGAGAAGCTCGGATCGACAGCCGTCGGAAATGGCATCGCCATACCGCACGGAAAGCTTGCGCGCTTGGATCACTTGTTCGGCTTGTTCGCTCGGCTCGAACGCCCAATCGACTTCGAGTCCCTCGATGGCCAACCCGTTGATCTGATCTTTCTTTTGCTGGCGCCGGAATCGGCAGGCGCTGATCACCTGAAAGCATTGGCGCGCGTCGCCCGACTGCTGCGCGATCCGGAGATCGCAGGCAAGCTGCGCGAGTCGCGTGATGTGGATGCGATCTACGCTGTCTTGGCAATGCCGCCGGCGAGCACTGCGGCGTAGGCGGATATTCTGAAATCGAAATCTGCGCCGCCACGCGTCCTCAGTGCACGCTGAGGGCGTCGAGCTGTCGCTGCGCTGCCGTGGCGGCCACCGATTCAAAGGATTCCGAAACAACGAGCGGGCAGCCGTCGGCGCCGTGCAGCACGAAAACGCACCGGCCTGGCGGAAGCAGCGGGGCGTCGGCGTGAAGGAAGCCGACCTCCTCGGACCGGTGCACCCGCACATAGGCGAGATGTCCAGCGCCGAGCCGCGCGAACGCTTTGCGCGATAGGGCCGGGAACTTCCTGCCGAAGGCGAACGGCATCGCTCCAATCTCCTCGTCCGTTGGTCGGACGAGGAGGCCGTTCGGTTCAAATACGGCAGAATGGCTGGGGCGGCCGGCGCTCCCGCGGGGGCGGTGATCCGCGCGTCAGTGGACGCTGACGGTCTCCAGCTCCTGTTTCCAGGCGGTGGCGATCGCCGCCTCGCGGCTGTCCGTCAGCATCATCGGCGTGCCGTCGGCGGCGTGGAGGGCGAACAGCTGCAGACCTTCCGGAATCTGCGGCACCTGCGGGAACTGCGCCGGCACGTCCTCCGAGCGGATCGGCTTGATGTAGGCGATATGGCCGGCGCCCATCGCGGCGAGCGCTTCCGGCGAAACGGTGATGTTGTTCTCGATATTCTTGTCTTCAGTCATGGCCCTCGACTCCTTTCTATGAGTCCGTGGTCGAGTCCTTGCGAGTTAGTCCCGGTCCGTGATGGCGATCGTCTTGACGATCCGTTCCGGCTCCGGCCGGGCGAGATCGATCGACAACAGCCCGTTCTTCAGGTCCGCCGTCAGCACCTCCATGCCGTCCGCCAGCACGAAGGTGCGCTGGAACTGACGCGCCGCGATGCCGCGGTGGAGGTATTGGCGGGTCTTGTCGTCCTGCTGCCGCCCGCGAATAACGAGCTGGCTCTCCTCGGTCGTCACGTCGAGCTGGTCGCGGGTGAAACCGGCGACCGCCAGCGTGATGCGCAACCGCTCGGGATTCTGCCCTTCGCGGCCGAGGCGCTCAATATTGTAGGGCGGGTATCCGTCCGCACCCTTGGCGACGCGGTCGAGCACGCGCTCGATTTCGTCGAATCCGAGGAGAAACGGACTGGACAGAGACGGGAGACGGGACATGGTCTCAAAGCCCTCTGGTGAAGCGACTTTGTGGATGGGGCCCTTCTGGCGCCCCAACCGTCCGGCGGCCTGCCGGGCGGTCTGATCACAATATGGGCAGGCGAGGAGGGGGGTGCAAGGAGGTAGGTCGTTCCGGGTCGTGCGCTCCGTTCGCCCCCGCGCAAGCGGGGGCCCAGGGCTCCAAGCAGGATTCTCGCTTGGGAATCTGGGTCCCCACTTGCGCGGGGACGAACGGTGAGGGTTACCCCATCCCGAACAGCTCCAGCGCATTCGTCCGGCCGATCTTGAGCCGGTCCGCTTCGCTGATGCCGACGTTGTCGAACCACTCCACCGATTGCGCGACGTCCTCGAACGGATAGTCGGTCGAAAACATCACGCGGTCGGCGCCGAGCTCTTCGATGCACATCTTCAGCGCGGCGGTCGCGAAATTTCCCGACGTGGTGATCCAGAAGTTCTCGCGCATGTAGTCGGCGATCCACTTCTTAGCCGGGTAGGCATGCCGCCGGTCGAACCACTTGTTGCGGTTGTCGAGCCGCCAGAGGTTTGCTGGGATGCCTTCGCCGAGATGGCCGATGATGATCTTCAGCCGCGGATGCTCGTCGAACAGACCGCTCGCCATCAGCCGCAGCGCATGCACGGCGGTCTCTGCTGCGAAAGCCCAGCTCGCGCCCAGGAGCCAGTTGTGGCCTTGGTAGTTCGGCTGCCAGCTTGGCAGCGGATTGCGCGGGTGCAGGTAGAACGGAACGTCGAGTTCTTCGACCACCTTCCAGAATGGCCGGTATTGCGGCAGGTCGTAATAGACCTGCGTGTTCTCCTCGCCGACCTGCGAGAAGCCGTTGACCAGCGCGCCCTTGAAGCCGAGCTCCCGCACGCAGCGCCGCAATTCCTTCGCCGCTTCCTCCGGGTCCTGCATCGCCAGCGCGGCGACGCCGACGAACCGGTCCGGATGTTTCGCAACCTCGGCGGCGAGATGATCGTTGGCTTCCCGCGCCACCGCGATGGCGCGCTTGACGTCCCAGATCGCCTGCACGGCCGGCGCATTGAGCGACAGGATCATCCATTCAATGCCGTTTGCGTCCATCTCCGGCAGCCGCATCTTCTCGATGTCGAGAAGCTGCGACCCCAGCCGCTTCCAGATCTCCGGCGTGAAGGTGCGCGGATCGTTGAGCGTCGCCTGGACGGCGAAGTGTTCTTCGAGAATGACTTTGCCTTGCATGGTTCCTCCCCTGTCATTGCGTCATGCCCGGCCTTGTGCCGGGCATCCACGTCTTGCTTCCTAATTCAAGGCACGAAAGACGTGGATGGCCGGGACATAGGCGAGCAAAGCGACGCCGTTCTTCGAACGGCTATGCCCGGCCATGACACGCTGCGCTACCCCAGCTTGAACAGCCTCATCGCATTGGTGCGGCCGATCTTGAGGCGGTCGTTGTCGCTGATGCTCGCCGCATCGAACCAGTCCGCCGCATGGTCGACGTTCTCGAACGGCCAGTCGGTGGAGAACAGGATGCGGTCGGTGCCGAGCTCCAGGATGGCGTCGATCAGCGACTGGGTGCGGAAGTTGCCCGACGTGGTGATGTAGAAGTTCGCGTGGAAATAATCGGCGATCTTCTTCTTGGCAGGATAATTGTGCCGCGGCTTCACCCACGCGTTGGTATTGTCGACCCGCCACATGCTGATCGGCAAGCCTTCGCCCATGTGGCCGATCACGATCTGCAAGCGCGGGCATTCGTCGAACAGGCCTGAGCCCATCAGGCGCAGCGAATGCACGGCAGTCTCCTGGCCGAACGCCCAGGAGGGGCCCATCAGCCAGCCGTGCCCTTCGTAGATACGGGAGTCGCGCGGCAGCGGATTACGCGGGTGCAGATAGAACGGCACGTCGAGCTGCTCCACCGCCTTCCAGAACGGCCAGTACTGCTTGAGGTCGTAGTAGACCGGCGTATCCGGGTCGTGGATCTGCGAGAAGCCGTTGACCAGCGCGCCGACGAAGCCGAGGTCCTTGACGCAGCGCTGCAGCTCCTTCGCGGCCATGTCGGGATCCTGCATCGGCAGCGCGGCCAGTCCGCGGAAGCGGTCCGGCCGCTTGCGCACTTCCTCGGCGAGGAAATCGTTCGCCCTTCGGGCGATCTCGTTCGCGCGCTTGGGATCGGGAATTCCCTGCACGGCCGGCGCATTCAACGACAGGAGCATCATCTCGATGCCGTGCTGATCCATGAGCTTGACGCGGCGTTCCTGGATGTCGAGCAGGCGCCCGCGCAGCTCGGTCCAGATGTTGTCGGGAAAGAATCCCTTCGAATCGTCGAGCGTGTCCGGAATCGCAAAGTGTTCTTCGAGCGCAATCTTGCCCTGCATGGTTTACTCCCTCTTGTCGCCCCATGATGCACGGCAGAGCGGATCGTGGCCAGCCCACGGCTTCCGTCTCGGGCCAACGGCAGCTACCCTTCACGCATGACAATCATCCCGAGCAAGGCGCCGCAGCTCACCGTCCGCGACATTCGTGCCGTCGGCGTCGAGGTGCCGATGACCTACGCCCTCGGCACCAGCCGCGGCAGGGTGACCAAGGCGCCGCTGCTATTGATTGATGTCGAAACTGAGGAAGGCATCACCGGGCGCTGCTGGCTGTTCTGCTATCTGCCGGCGGCCGCGCCGGCGATTGCGAAGATTCTGGAGGAAGCGCTCCGCGTCACCAAGGGGGACCGGGTTGCGCCGGTCGACCTGTGGGGCAAGCTCGCAGGGCGCTTCGCCCTGATCGGCGTTCAGGGCATCGTGCGCATGGCGATGTCGGGATTCGAGGTCGCTTGCTGGGACGCACTTGCGGTTGCCGCGGGGCTCCCGCTTGCCAGTTTCCTCGGCGGCCAGCCGAAGCGCGTGCGCGCCTACAACAGTTGCGGGCTCGGTCTGATGAGCGAGCCCGAGGCGGTCGCCGACGAAGCCGAGAAACTGCTAGCGCGCGGATTTCATGCGGTGAAGCTGCGGCTCGGCTATCCGACGTTGCGGCAGGACGTGGCGGCCCTGCACGCCGTGCGCCGGCGCTTGCCGGAGTCGGCCGCCGTCATGGTCGACTACAATCAGGCGCTCACCGTCGCGGAGGCGTTGGCGCGGGGGCACGCCCTCGACCAGGAGAACATCGTCTGGCTCGAGGAGCCGATCCGCCACGACGACTACGCGGGATGCGCGACATTGGCGCGTGAATTGAAGACGCCGATCCAGATCGGCGAAAACTTTTCCGAAAGCTCCGCAATGGCGGCGGCGCTCGCAGCCGGCGCTGCGGACTATGTGATGCCGGACATGGAGCGCATCGGCGGCGTCGGCGGGTGGCAGCGCGCTGCGGCGCTTGCGGTGACGCACCGCATCGAGATGTCGTCGCATCTCTTTCCGGAGGTGAGCGCGCATCTCCTGGCCGCGACGCCGACGGCGCATTGGCTTGAGTGGGTCGACTGGGCCGAGGCGATTGTCGAGGAGCCGCTCGCCATCGAGGATGGGTTCGCTGTTGTCCCCGACCGCCCAGGCAATGGGCTCACATGGCGACGCGATGCCGTCGAGCGCTATCGGATGTGATACCGCCGCCCGTTGGGCGGCGGTCTACAGGTTTTTGCGATGGCTCTGCCGATTACGGGCAGGGATGGCGCAGGCCGTCGTAGCCGAGATAGGTCCCGCTTTCCGGGTCGTAAGAGCGGAAGCGCTGCATGCAGTAGGCGACGTCGTCACTCGCTGCCGGCGCCGGTGCCGGTTGGTAATACGCGACGGGTTCGCAATAGCGCGGCGGAACGCGCTCCCAGCCACCGGCGGGGTGCTGCACGTAGCACCCGCGTCGCCAATAGTAGTAACCGCCGCGGCGCCGCTCGCCTTCCGCGCCAATAATCGCGCCGGTGGCCGCACCGATCCCAGCCCCGATCGCAGCCCCGCGCCCGCCGCCCGCAATTCCGCCGATGATGGCGCCGGCCGCGCCTCCGAGCAGCGCGCCGCCCAGTGGGTCCTGAGCCGCCGCCTCTTGCGTCGGCGTGGCCGCCAACAGGGTCACGAGCGCCAAAGCTGCGAACATCCGCAACATGGGTTTCTCCTTCCATGATTGGGTTTGGGGGATCACCGCAACCAACGGCGCGCCGCGCCAAGTCTTGCCGTCTCTGCGAATGACTTGAGATTCCAACTTCTCGAGTGGTGGAGCCAGGCGGAGTCGAACCGCCGACCTCTTGAATGCCATTCAAGCGCTCTCCCAACTGAGCTATGGCCCCTCCGGGACTCAGATATCAGGGATCGGCGGCGAGTGAAATCTGATTCCTGATCCCTGATCCCTGTGGATCAGGTCTCCTCCTCCTTGTCGACGTCGCCGATGATGTCGGTGACGTCCTCGTTGTCCTCTTCTTCTTCCGGGATGAACGCGGCATCGTCATCACTATCGTCGATCTCGATGTCGTCATCGGTATCGGCAGTCGGGTCGACGCCTGCTTTGGCCTTGCCCTGCGCCTCGGCGTCGGCCTCCTCGAGCGAAACGAATTCGGCGTCGGCGGTCTCCGGCGATTCGACCTCCTGAACCGGGGCCTCCGCGCGTGCTGCGGCTGCTGCATCGGGCCGGCCGCGCGGCGTGAGCGCGGCGACCTGGAATACCGTGCCGCACTTCGGGCAGATCATCGGATCCTTTTTGAGGTCGTAGAACTTCGCGCCGCAACTGGCGCACAAGCGCTTGGTGCCGAGTTCCGCCTTTGCCACGATCTGTCAATCCTCGGGGGTCTGAAAAGTGGTGCTTCACTTGGCTAGTTGCGGCGGCCCTGTCAATAGGAATGGAGGCCCAGAAGCGCCTCGTGATAGCCCACAGCGCCGGGTGACGCCGCCTCCGGGGGCGTGCTAGTTCTGCGGTCCCGTCGCGCAAATTTGCCCCGATTTGGATGGCCTCGCCGTGAGCACCGCCGTTATTTCGCCCGTCGCCGCGCGCCGTAGCGGTCCGCTCAGGGGGCGCCTGCGCGTGCCCGGCGACAAGTCGATCTCGCACCGTGCGCTGATCTTCGGCGCCCTGGCAGTGGGGGAGACCCGCATCGGCGGCCTTCTGGAGGGCGAAGACGTGCTCAACACCGCCAAGGCCATGCAGGCGCTCGGCGCGCGCGCCGAGCGCATCGGCCTCGGCGATTGGCGGGTCTGGGGCGTAGGCGTCAACGGCTTTGCCCAGCCAGCCGGGCCGCTCGATTTCGGCAATTCCGGCACCGGCTGCCGCCTGGTGATGGGGGCGGCCGCGGGCTGTCCCATCACCGCGACCTTCGACGGCGACCCGAGCCTGCGCAAGCGGCCGATGCGGCGGGTGCTCGATCCGTTGCAGGAGATGGGTGCGAAGGTCGTAGCCGCAGGGGAAGGCGAACGCCTCCCGGTCACGTTGGCGGGTGCGAAGGACGCGATCCCGATCACCTACCAGACACCGGTGCCCTCCGCGCAGGTGAAGTCGGCCGTGCTGCTGGCCGGTTTGGGTGCGCCGGGCGTCACCACGGTGATCGAGCGCGAAGCGACCCGCGATCACACCGAGCGGCTGCTGCAGCATTTCGGCGCCGACGTCCGCAGCGAGCCGGACGGCGAACACGGCCGGCGCATCGCGCTCGCCGGCCAGCCCGAGCTTGTGCCCGCGCCGGTCGTCGTCCCGGCCGACCCGTCCTCGGCGGCGTTCCCGTTGGTGGCGGCGCTGATCGTGCCCGGGTCGGACGTGATCCTTGAGGCGGTGATGACCAATCTGCTGCGCACCGGCCTGTTTACGACGCTGCGCGAAATGGGGGCCACGATCGAGCCGCTCGACGTCAGAAACGACGGCGAGGAGGTGGCGGACCTGCGCGTCCGCGCATCGGCGCTGCGCGGGGTCGAAGTGCCGCCCGAGCGCGCTCCGTCGATGATCGACGAATATCCGATCCTGGCGGTCGCCGCGGCGTTCGCCGTGGGCACCACGCGCATGCGCGGGCTGAAAGAGTTGCGCGTGAAGGAATCTGACCGGCTTGCCGCCACCGCCAATATGCTGCGGGTCAACGGAGTGACCGTGGAGATCGATGGCGACGACCTGATCGTCGAAGGCCGTGGGCGGGCGAAAGGCGGCGGCGAGGTCGCGACCCACATGGACCACCGCATCGCCATGTCGGCGCTGGTGATGGGCCTTGCCAGCGCGAAGCCGGTGGCGGTCGACGATGCCGGCTTCATCGGCACGAGCTTTCCGGGGTTCCTTGACGTGATGCGCGGCCTCGGGAGCGATCTGGCGTGATCATCGCCGTCGACGGGCCGGCCGCCTCCGGGAAAGGCACACTCGGCAAGCGGCTTGCCGCCCACTACGGTTTGCGCCATCTCGACACCGGATTGCTCTACCGCGCCGTCGCCAAGGCGGTGCGCGACGCGGGCCATGCGCTCGATGACGTGCCGCATGCGGTCGCGGCTGCGCGCGCGCTCGATCCAGCGCAATTCGACGAGCAGGCGCTGAAGGCCCACGCGGTCGGTGAAGCCGCTTCCGTCGTGTCGGCGATTCCGCAGGTTCGTGACGCGCTGTTCGCCTTACAGCGCAACTTCGCCGCCACGCCGCCCGGCGCTGTGCTTGATGGGCGCGATATCGGCACGGTGATCTGTCCGGATGCGGACGTGAAGATCTTCGTCACCGCGACGCCCGAGGTGCGGGCGCACCGGCGCGCCAGGGAAATGCGGGCGAGCGGCGTGGTGATTGATGATGCCGAGGTGCTTGCCGACATTCTGCGCCGCGATGAGCGTGACAGCACGCGTTCGGCGGCGCCGTTGCTACGCGCTGCCGATGCCGTGGAGCTCGATACCACTGACCTCGACATCGAGGCAGCGGTCGCCGCCACCATCGCGATTGTCGAGCGCGCCCGGCGCTGACGAAAAGGGCGGGCGAGACGGGCATGGCCGGCCTATTACCTGCCAGCGTGAATACCGCCGCTGGCAAATCCGGCTTGGGAACGCAAGAGCGGCCGTCTGCGTTTGATGGAACAAGCCGCGCCCGGGAGGTCGCCATGCAGGTTACAATCATCGCCCTAATCGCAGCGCTCGTCGCGTCCACCGGTGCGCTTGGTCAGCAAAGTGACGATGACTCGTCACTGATGATCGGCCCGTGGCGGATCGAGGTCGCCACGAAAGGGAATAAGTTCGATAGATGTTCGATGAGCCGTCAGGCAAATGACGACATCAAAGCTACGATCCTACGCGCGTCGGACGGCCTGACGCTGGTCCTCGATTCGTCAAAATGGAAGCTGGAACGCGGCAAGCAATATCCCGTCGATTTGGCGATCGGATCGCGCCGATGGTCTGCACGGGCTTCAGCCGACCGCGACGCCGTTACCATCGCGCTGACGGACTCGACGCTCGTCGACATGATACGAAAGGCAAATGTCCTGGAGGTCAGGGGCGAAGGTTCGACGATCTCCGTTCCGCTAGACAAGAGCATGGCGGCGCTCGATCGGCTCGAAACGTGTTTCGAGAAGAACAGCCGCTCGCCAGAAACCAATCCGTTCGTTGCCCCAGGGCGAAACCCGTAGGGCCGCGTGCACCATACCCGGATTGGGGCTTGTCTGAAGGCGCAAGTTACACCTCTATCTTTCTTCTTGCTGCGGCAATTTTCATCCACGTCAATGCCGTTCTGAAATTCACGGATCGAGAGACCGCAACTCTCTTTTGCTAGACTATGAGACCTCATTTTCGCGGAGGAGGTTCTCGAATGATCGCCGTCGTCATCGCGCTTCTGAGCGTCGTGCTTCCCCTGATCCACCTTTGGCTCAGCCCGCTCCCGCGGACGCGCGGCCGCGTTATTCGTCTCCTGCTCCTCTACGCTTTGGTGCTCGGCGTCGGCGTCATCGGCTTCTTCATGGGGTTCATCCCGCATGTCTTCTTCGCCGACGCGGCAGCACGCCTCATTGGTTGGCCGACGGGAAGCCCGTTCCAGTTCGAAGTCGGAATCCACGACGGAGCATGGGGCGTCCTCGGCTTCCTGTGCATCTGTATTAGCGGCACGTTCTGGCTTGCGACCGGGTTGGGCTGGTCGCTTTTCATGTTGGGAGCCACGTATGGGCATATCCACCAGATGATCATCGCGGGAAACTACGCCCCTTATAACTTTCTGACGATCTTCTCGGACGGGTTCATCGCGATCTGGCTGCTCGTGCTGCTCTACCTTCACTACAGGCAGGGAGGCTTCAGGCAGGAACGCGGCCAGGAATGAAGTCCGGCGCCGGTCTCGTCTAACTGCCTCCCTCCTGCTTGCGCAGGGTGTTGAGCATGGCGAGGCCGTGGTTCGCAGGCATCAGCGATCGGGTTGCGGCGGCGAGTTCCACGATCTTGTGTAGTTCTTCCCAAGAAGCGCCGGCGCGCCGCGCCGCCAGCGCGTGCATTTGCGCGGCGTGATGCCCTTCGACGATCAGCATGCCGAACAGAATGAGCTGCGTCGTCTTCATGTCGAAGACGTCGGAGTAAAACGCATGCGCGCGGAATTTCTCCGAGATGCGCAGGAATTCCGGGTTGACGTCGCTGGAGAACTTGAACCGGCCCTCCGGCAGCGTCGGCCTCACGCCGAACATCTCGACATAGGTCTGCAGCAATGCCGCAAACTCGGCGGGCAGTTCCGGCTTCGGTTCGGACACTTGGTCGCTCCGCTGGATGACGGCCTGAAAACCAAATCCTATTTGATCTTGATCCCGGTATCGCGCACCAACTGCCCCCATTTGGCGGATTCCGATTTGACGAGAGCGGCGAGCTCCTCCGGCGTGCTCGGCGTCGGTTCGAAGAATCGCTTTTCCAGGAACGTTTCTCGAATCTTCGGATCGTTCAGAATGCGGACGACTTCGTCGCGGATCTTATCGACCACTGGGCGCGGCATGCCCGCCGGGGCGAACAGGGCGAACCAGGACACCGCCTCGAAGCCCGGCACCGTCTCGGCAATGGTCTCGACGTTGGGAAGCTTGGCCAGACGCTTCGGGCTGCCGATGCCGAGGAATTTGACCTTGCCGGCGGCAACCTGCTGCACGGCGGTACCGGTTGCCACAAAGATCAGTTGGATATGCCCGGCGAGGACGTCATTGAAGGCCGGCGCCGCTCCTTTGTAGTGCACGGCCGTCAGCTTGGCGCCGGTGAGCTTGCCGAACATCTCCATGTTGAGATGGCCGCTCGAGCCGACCCCGAAGGTGCCGTAGTTCAACGCTCCCGGTTTCGTCTTTGCGAGCGCGATCAGTTCCTTCACATTGTTGGCCTGAACGGAGGGGTGCGCCACTAGAGCCTGACGGATGGAGATAAGGCCGGTGATTGGCGTGAAGTCCTTCTGCGCATCGTATGGCAGCTTGGAGAAGAGGAACGGATTGACGACGAACGTCGCCTCCGGCGAGAGGAACAAGGTGTAGCCATCCGGCGCGGAGCGCGCGACGTATTCGGCGGCGATCTGGTTGGTCGCGCCGGGCTTGTTCTCGACGATGACCTGCGACTTCCAGGCCGCCGACAGGTTCTGCGCCAGCATGCGCGCCATGGTATCGATCACGCCGCCGGGCGAGGCGGGGACGATCAACGTGACGGCCTTTGCCGGATAAGGCTGCGCCTGCGCGCCGCCTGCCGCCAGAGCAATGGACAACAAGGCGCCAGCAAGGAACGCCGATCGGATGGTCATGCTCGTCTCCCCCGGGCCGTGAATGGCCGGGTGCACTCTGCCAAGCCGTCCGCGCCCACCGCAACGCCGGAAATGCATAGCGGCCGCGTTGCGATATCGTGGCGGTTAGGTGTACGCCGCCCGATCTCCCGGAAAAGGAAGAGCGGGCCGGGTCATGCCGGGCCGCTCCCTTGCTCAAGCCGATAGACCTATTCCGCAGGAACGATGCGTCCACGCGGCGCCGTTGTCGGAGGAGGCGCCAGATCGCCATCGACGTCGTTTCCCAGGTCTTCGCGCCACGGACGCCAGCGCTCCAAGGCGGCCAGGACCACCACAATCACAGCCGCAAGGGCGAGCGCACCAATCCAGTAAGGAATGCCAATCACGTCACTGAGGATCAGTCTGCTGCCGCCGCCAAATGCTGTGGTCAGAGCCGGCTCCAGGTAGGAGTAGGCGACGGCGCCCGCGATCCCGCCGGCCAGCGTGAACAAAGCGTCGCGATAGCCGACTCCGACCTGCGCCAGCGTCGTGCCCGGACAGGCGCCGGCGAGCGCAATGCCGGCGCCAAGGACAAGGCCGCCGACGATGTCGGCCGAATAGATCGCAGGTTTGGGGCCGAGTTTGATGAAACCAAATCCGTGAAGCACGGCCAAGACCACCGCTCCGGTGGCGACCGCCACCAGGAAGACCTTCAACATGATGAAGTTCCGCAGCTGCATCTGACCGACGATCATGCCGGGCTCGAACACTCGCGACTTCTCAAGCGCGAAGCCGAACACGATGCCCATGAGCAGGCCGACCAGGATTCCGACAGAGACGGACATGATGGTTCTCCTTCGGTACGACGGGGTTAGATGCGGCGGAGCAGCAGCGTCGCGGTGGCGATGCCGCCGGCGAACATGGCGGCCACCGCCACCATCGATCCGACGGCAAGCTGCGCCATTCCGGAGAGACCGTGGCCGCTGGTGCAGCCGTCGGCGATGCGGGCGCCGAGCAGCATCAGGAAGCCAGCAATGAAAGCGACGGCGTAGCGCCTGGCGGGCGACGGCGAGCCCAGCGCGCGCGCCCAGATCGGCGAGATCGGCCGGCGTGTCGCGCCGGAGAACTTCATCGAGATGAAGGCGCCCAACGCGATACCGCCCACGAGGGCGACCTGCCACCAGTTCTTGGCGGTCGGAGCGATGTGGTTGGCTACGTATTTGATCTGCGTCACCGAGGGATCGAACACGGAAGCGATCAGGCCGCCGACGGTTACGTAGGATGAGGACGCGCCCAGCGCGGTTGCGATGATCAGAAAGGCCGGAATTTGCAGCAATCCGATCAAGATCCCTGCCGCATAGGGCGACCAGGCACGGTCAAAGATGGAAGGCATCGGCATTGCTCCTGCTGGGACGCCCGCGCCCTCTTGGCCGAACGTCCAGATATATTCATTGTAAAGAATATGATTTAGCGGGAATTGGTGGGCCGCCTTGATCCAGGTCAAAACCATGCGCGGCCTTGCGGGAAGGGGAGGGTTTGGCTATAGAGCCTGCCATCCGGGCTTCCGAAATTGTCGGCTGTGCCGGCGGATCGGGGCGTGCTTGCACGCCCCTCTTGGCATTGGCGAAATTGGTCCAAGGCCGGGTCGGCTTATCCGCCGCGCGACCGTACCCGGACACTAAGCATCGTCCCGACCGTTCGCTTGATCGGGCCGGCCTGCCGGAGAAATCCGGCGGCAACCAGGGGTCTACGGGGCTCTTGGGTAGCGAACGGTTGGAGCGGATCGTCACACGAGCCGCCGGTCCCCCCGTTAGGAGAGTTCATGGCCACTGCCACCGCCACCAGTTCAGCGCCGTCGCGCGAGGATTTCGCCCAGTTGCTCGAAGAGTCGTTCGACCAGGGCAACCTGCAAGAAGGGTCCGTCATCAAAGGGACCGTCGTCGGGATCGAGAAGGATCTCGCCGTCATCGATGTGGGACTGAAGACAGAGGGCCGCATTCCACTGCGGGAATTTTCCGGCCCCGGCCGGCAGAGCGACCTCAAGGTTGGCGATGAAGTGGAGGTCTATCTCGAGCGCGTCGAGAACGCGCTCGGCGAGGCGGTGCTCTCGCGCGACAAGGCTCGCCGCGAGGAAAGCTGGGGCAAGCTCGAAAAGGCGTTCCAGGCCAACGAAAAGGTCACCGGCGTCATCTTCAATCAGGTCAAGGGCGGGTTCACCGTCGATCTCGACGGCGCGGTGGCGTTCCTGCCGCGCAGCCAGGTGGATATCCGGCCGATCCGCGACGTCTCCCCGCTGATGAACGTCAACCAGCCGTTCCAGATCCTGAAAATGGATCGCCGCCGCGGCAACATCGTCGTCTCGCGCCGCACGGTGCTGGAAGAGACCCGCGCCGAGCAGCGCCAGGAACTGGTGCAGAATCTCGAAGAGGGTCAGGTCATCGACGGCGTGGTCAAGAACATCACCGACTACGGCGCGTTCGTCGATCTGGGCGGCATCGACGGCCTCCTGCATGTCACCGACATCGCCTGGCGCCGCGTCAATCACCCGACCGAGGTGCTCAACATCGGCCAGCAGGTGAAGGTCAAGATCATCAAGATCAATCACGAAACCCACCGCATCTCGCTCGGCATGAAGCAATTGCTCGATGACCCGTGGCAGGGCATCGAGGCGAAATACCCGGTGGGCGCCAAGTACAAGGGCCGCGTCACCAACATCACCGACTACGGTGCGTTCGTGGAGCTGGAGCCCGGCATCGAGGGGCTGATCCACGTTTCCGAGATGTCGTGGACCAAGAAGAACGTTCATCCCGGCAAGATCGTCTCGACCTCGCAGGAGGTTGAAGTCCAGATTCTGGAAGTCGACCCGGTCAAGCGGCGCATTTCCCTCGGCCTTAAGCAGACCATGCGCAATCCGTGGGAGTTGTTCCTGGAGAAATACCCCGCGGGGACGATTGTCGAGGGCGAGGTCAAGAACAAGACCGAGTTCGGTCTGTTCCTCGGCCTGGACGGCGACGTGGACGGTATGGTCCATCTGTCCGATCTGGACTGGAAGCGCCCGGGCGAACAGGTCATCGACGACTACAAGAAGGGCGACATGATCAAGGCGCAGGTTCTCGATGTCGATGTCGAGAAAGAGCGCATCTCGCTCGGTGTGAAACAGCTCGAAGGCGACCCGTTCGCCGAACCGGGTGACCTGAAGAAAGGCGCAGTCGTGACCTGCGAGGTCACCGAGGTCAAGGAAGGCGGCATCGACGTGAGCATCGTCGGCACCGAGTTCACCGCCTTTATCAAGCGCTCGGAACTCGCCCGCGAACGCGCGGATCAGCGATCCGAGCGCTTCGCCGTCGGCCAGAAAGTCGATGCGCGCGTCACGCAGTTCGACCGTAAGGCGCGCAAGGTGTCCGTCTCGATCAAGGCGCTTGAAGTGGCCGAGGAGAAGGAAGCCATCGCGCAATACGGTTCGTCCGACTCGGGCGCGACGCTTGGCGACATTCTGGGCTCCGCCCTGAAGCGGGCGACGGAAACGCCGGAAAAGGCCGAATAAACCTCTACGCCGCCTCGTGCGTCCCTAAATTTGTCCGGTTCTGGCCGCAGCCAGGACCGGACAATTGCTTTGTGCGAGAAGTGATTGTTGCCGCCCGGGCTGACACATCAACGCGGTTGACCGCCGGTCACCCTGGGCTCACTGTTTCCGCCGAATCATCGAGGGAGC
>Ga0299913_10001986_pt1 | contig 15776 bp, 15 predicted proteins | sample RVTome_9_FD_201360 | JGI IMG/M metagenome (GOLD analysis project Ga0299913, IMG submission 201360) | Soil microbial communities from uranium-contaminated site in the Upper Colorado River Basin, Wyoming, United States - RVT155D38 (version 2) ...
CGCGCGCGATGCCTGCCAGCATCGCGCCCTCGGCGAGCGTCAGGTCGATCGCGCGCTTGTGGAAGTAGAAGTCCGACGCCGTGCCGAACCCGTACACGCCGTTGCCGAGGTAGAGCTCGTTCAAGTAGAGCTCGAGGATCTCATCCTTGGAGTACTTCTCCTCGACCCTGATGGCAAGCGCCAGCTCCTGGAACTTTCGTTCGAACGACCGGTCGTAGGGGTCCAGCCCGAGTGAGTTCTTCACCAGCTGCTGGGTTAGCGTCGAGCCTCCTTGGACGATGTCGCCTGCCTTCAGGTTCTCGATGACGGCGCGGAACAGAGAGGACCAGTTGAGTGGGCCGTGCTGGTAGAAGCCTGCGTCCTCGATCGCCAGTACGGCACGCTGCGCGATGGGACTCACCCGATCGAGCTTCACGATCTCACGGTTGTCCAGGTACACCGTGGCCAGGACGGTCCTTCCGTTGTTCGCGTAGATGATGGATCGCTCCGGGAAGTCCGGGATCTTGTTGAAGTCCGCACCGGCCGCCTGCAGCCGTCGGTCGATCTCCTGGACGGCGAAGGCGGCGCCTACGAACGGTGGGGAGAGCACGACCGCCATGAGGCCCGCGGCTCCGCCGATGATGGGTACCACCAGAAGGAGCGCCAGTAGCCTGAGCGACAGGCGCGCCCGGGGCCTACCAAGGAGATCTTCGAAGCCCTGCATGGGGTTCTGCGGCAAGGATACGCCGGTAGACCCCCGGGTACGATGGTCCGCCGATGCGCCGCCTCGCCCTCTGGTCGATGACCCTGATGCTGGTCACAGCCGTGCCCGCCCTGTCGCAGGAGGCCCGGGCTCCCACCAAGGTGGAGGTCATCCAAGTCTCTGGAGCGATCGACCGGCCACTTCTCGCCTACATCGACGAGCGGCTCTCGATCGCGGAGCGGGACGCCGCCATCGTGGTTCTTCAGCTCGACACGGCCGGGACGCTCGACGAGGACGGCGTGGCATTGGCCGATAGAATCGCGAACCTGTCCGTGCCTGTCGTGAGCTGGGTGGGTCCCGCCCCGGCCAAGGCGGCGGGCGCGGGACTGCTGCTGATGTACGCGTCGTCCCTCGGCGCGGTGGCGCCCGGATCGCAGACCGGACCGTTGTACCCGGTCGATCTGGCCGCGCCGCTGGAGCGGCCGGATCTCATCACGACCATCTCCGGGTGGCTCGAGGCGCGCGGCAAGGCCACGCGCCTCGAGCGCCTCGACGAGCCGCTCCCCGGCACCGACGCGATCGAGCTGGGCGTCGCCTTCCCCGAGGGCGTGTTCTCGGTCCCGGACCTGCTGAATCGCATCGACGGGGAGACCGTTGGTACTCCCTCCGGCCCGGTCGTGCTTCGGACGGCGATCGCGACGACGGGCTCCAGGCCGACGGTGGACATCCGGTTCGCGAACCTCGGTCCGATCGAGCGCGTGAAGCACGCCGTCTCGACGCCCTCGTTCGTGTTCGTCCTGCTCGTGCTCGGCCTCGCGGGCCTCGCGTTCGAGCTCACCCAGCCCGGGTTCGGCTTCGCGGGTTTCAGCGGTGTGTTCCTGGTGGGGCTCGGGGTATACGGGCTGACGGTGGTGCCTTTTTCATGGCTGGGGCTGGCCTTGTTGGTCGGGGGGATAGGCGCGATGGCTCTGGACGTCGTGCTTCGACGCTTGGGCCCATGGACGGCACTCGGCGTCGTCGGGTTCGCGGCCGGATCCATCCTGACATTCCGCGGGCTGGACGAGGCGCTCCGGATATCCCCGTGGCTCACCGGCGGGGCGATCGCGGCCTCCGTCTTGTACTACGGGTTCGGTCTGACGGTGGCGCAGCAGTCCCGGGATCGGATCGTTTCGACCCAGCGAGGGCTGGTCGGGCTGGTGGGCGAGGCGCGAGGGCGGCTGGCACCCGACGGCCCCGTCTACGTGAAGGGGGCGCTCTGGCGAGGCCGCTCGGCTGGGGATCCCATCGAGCCCGGAACCGCTGTGCGGGTACGAGGAGTCGACGGCCTGATCCTGCGCGTCGAACCCGAGCCGGCCGACGAGGAGCCCGTCGCCGTCGGCGAGTGACCCCCTGACCCGGCTGCCGTGCTGTAAGGCTGTGAAGGTTCCGTGACCTCCCTGCGAGCGGAATCCCTGCCGCTGCCGCCTACGAACAATCGGGTAGATGGCCTCTGCGGCGCACTCGAGCTGGCAGCGCCACGCCGCCTGCCGCGGCGAGGACGCCTCGTTCTTCTTCGCCCCCTCCTACTTCGAACGCCGCTCCGAGAAGCTCGCGCGCGAGTCGGTCGCCAAGTCCATCTGCGCACGTTGTCCGGTCCGTGCGGAGTGCCTCGATTTCGCCCTGGAGGTCCGCGATCCGCACGGCGTCTGGGGCGGTCTGAACGAGATGGAGCGCCGAACTCTGCTGCGGGAACGCGCTCGACGAGCCGGCTGAGATACTGCGGCTCGTGGACGACGAGCGGATCCTGTCGCGGTTGGCCGAGCTGGGCGAGGAGCTGCCGGAGCCCCCTCAGGCGTTGGCCGCATACGTGCCCGTGGTGGTGAGCGGCTCGTCCGCGTTCGTCTCCGGTCAGGTGCCGACCGTGGACGGGGCACTCCTGCATCCAGGGCTCCTCGGCGAGTCCGTCACGGTGGCCGAAGGCGCAGCGGGGGCGCGGAGGGCCGCGCTCCAGGCCCTCGCGGCGCTGCGAGGCGAGCTCGGATCGTTCGGTCCCCTCCGACGGATCGTGAAGCTCACGGTCTACGTGGCCGCATCGCCGGGGTTCGTCGACCATCCGGAGGTGGCGAACGGAGCCAGTGAGTTCCTGATGGATGTCCTGGGCGAGCCGGGAGGCCATGCGCGCGCCGCGGTGGGCATGTCCTCCTTGCCCAGGGGCGCCAGCGTCGAGCTGGAGGTCCTCGCCGAGATCGAGCCCCCTCCGGGCCTAGCTCCGCGGGAACCGTAGGTCGCCCTCCCGCTGGGTGAAGCCGGTCCGGTCCAGGTGCTCGGCGAGGGGTACGGCGTACTTCCGGCTCGTGCCGAGGGACTCGCGAAGCAAGCTGAGCGTGATCCCGCCGGGCCCCGCCGCTCGGACGATCTCGACCGCTCTCTCGACGAGCGACGGAGCGACGACCAGGTCGGGCGAGAGCCGAACGACGAGCCCGGCCCGGGCGGCGGCATCGATCACGTCGCGGCCGTAGCCGTCGTCGAGCAGCTCCTTGACCGTCGGCGGTGTGGCCTCACGCTCGCCGGAGAGGGCCGTGAGCAGACGATCGACGTCCTCTTTGCGTGCCCCGAGGTCCACGTGGTGGGTGGCCAGCCGGATCGAGGTGGCGCTGCGAGCGATGACCCCACGACGGTCGAGATCGTTCAGGAGCGCATCGATCAGGGACTCGTCCTTGGGGGACCGGCACTCGACGAGAGCGCGCGCGAAAGCCTGGCGAGCGTCGCCGAGCGCTGCGCCTTCCTCGAGCGGATGGGCATCGTGGAACGTCGCTAGCCAGGCCATCAGGTCGCTCGCGGCCCGCTCCCGAACCGATGGGTCGATCACCCAGGCGCCAACGACGTCGCCACCCGGGACGTCGGAGCCGGTGAGCATCTTGGCCTCCGCGGCCGGCACGGCCCCCCGTTCGGCCACCAGCAGCGCGGGGAGGTGGTCCCGTTGAGCGGCCTCGCGCCCGACCAGGGCGGCCACCCGATCGGGTCCGGCGAGCGGCCCCGGCGCCGGATCGAGCACCAGACCTCCGGCCACCGTCTGCCGGCGCCCCGCCTCTCGGAGAACGAACCGATCGAACACGTCCAGGACGAGCGGCCGGCTCGTGGAGATCCGCGCGAAGGCCTCGCCGCCGGGTTCGAGGCCGGCGGGCTCGAGGAACCGGAGCCGCGCATCGACCTCGGCGGCGCCCGCGTACACCTTGAAGGCACCCTTGGAGGTGAGCGCAGCCGCGAGGTCCCGGACCGGTCGAACGAGGACATCGAAGCTCGACGATGATCGCCACGCTCCGGGATGACCGAGGACGTCGCCGCGTTCCAAGTCCTCTCGTTCGGCTCCCACGAGGTTGGCCGCCACCCGCGCGACGGGACACGCTCGCTCCTCCGCGCGCTTGTGCGTTTGTAAGGAACGGATCCGGGCGCGCGAGCCGGTCGGGTACAGCTCCACATCGTCGCCCGACCGCAGACAATCGCCGGTCAAAGTGCCGGTCACCACCGTGCCGGCGCCCCTAATCGAGAAGACGCGATCGACGAACAGCCGCGTTCGCGCGTTGGGGGGTGGCGGCGCGGTCGCGAACATCGCGTCGAGCGCCTCGACCAGCTCCGCGACCCCGTCGCCGGTGCGTGACGAGACCGGCACGATCGGCGCATCGGCGAGAGCCGTCCCTTCCACTCGCTCGACGACCTCTTGGCGCGCAATCTCGAGCGTCTCGTCGTCGACGAGGTCTCGCTTCGAGAGGGCGATCACGCCTCCGGAGAGCCCGAGGACATCGAGGATCTGCAGGTGCTCCTCGGATTGACGGCGCCATCCCTCGTCGGCTGCCACCACGAACAGGACGAGGCGGACCGGCCCCACGCCCGCCAGCATGTTGCGGATGAACCGCTCGTGGCCGGGTACGTCTACGAACCCGATCTCCCTGCCGGAAGGCAGGGTGGTCCACGCGTACCCCAGATCGATCGTGAGGCCACGGCGTTTCTCCTCGGCCCACCGATCGGGGTCGATGCCGGTGAGGCGGATGATCAGGGAGGACTTGCCGTGGTCGACGTGCCCCGCTGTCGCGCACACACGGAGCTCGGCGGTCGACACTCCGTTCATTCCTCGCCCGGGTCGTCGCCCTCCAGCGCGTATTGGATCGCGCGGGCGAGGTGGGGAACCTCTTCGTCGGTCACCGTTCGGGCATCGAACACGACAGCGTCACGCTCCACGCGGCTGAAGGCGGCGGGGGAGCCCGAGCGCAGGCGAGCTGCGAGCGCCGCCGGGTCCGGTGCCGAGAGACGCACCCCCCAGGAAGGCATCACCGCGCCGGGGGTCGATCCGCCGCCAACCACGGACTCGGTCTTCACGACGCGGGCTCCGGAGAGATCGCCGTGCAGGGCCGCCGCCAACCGTCTGGCCCGGGCGTGGATCGCGGTGACGGACTCCTTCAGCATCCGGGTCACCGGCAGCTCGTCGTCCCGGCCGGTGGCGTGCAGCCTCAGCACCTGCTCCAGCGCGGCTATCTGCAGCTTGTCCACGCGCACGGCCCGTGCGATCGGATGGCGCTTCAGACGCCCGATGAGGTCGGACCGCCCGACGATGCAGCCCGCCTGGGGGCCACCGAGCAGCTTGTCGCCGCTGAACGTCACGATGTCCGCCCCGTCGGCGAGCGCATCGGACACCGACGGCTCGTCCGGCGGCATCCCACGATCGCTCGCGAGCAGACCCGACCCCACGTCGTACACGAACGGAACCCCGTGTTTCGAGGCAAGTGCAGACAGTTGCCGTGCGCTGACCGACGAGGTGAACCCCACCACCCGATAGTTCGATGGGTGCACCTTGAGGAGGGCTCCCGTCCGCTCGCCGATGGCCGAGCGGTAGTCGGCGAGGCGCGTCCGGTTGGTGGTGCCGACCTCGACGAGCCGCGCACCCGAGGCGGCCACGATGTCCGGGATGCGGAACTCCCCGCCGATCTCGATCAGCTCGCCCCGCGAAACGGGGACCTGCTTGCCCTTGGCCAGTGCCGCGAGCACCAGGAGCAGCGCGGCGGCGCAGTTGTTCACCACGAACGCGTCCTGCGCGGCCGTCAGCGCTCTCAGCATCCGTTCGGCTCGGGCCGCCCGCCCACGCCGCTCGCCGAGGTCCCTGTCGATCTCGAGATCGGTGTAGCCCGCGGCGCGGGTCACTGCCCGCACCGCCCGCTCGGGTAGCGGCGCCCGACCCAGGTTGGTGTGAAGGACGACACCGGTGGCGTTGATCGCCGGGGTCAGGCCGGTCGCGACTCGTGACGTGCGCTGCAAGGCGCGGGCAAGCATCACGTCGTCATCCTCCGGTGCTCGACCCCCGGCGGCCGACGAGCGGGCCTCCGAGAGCACCTCTGCGAGCATCGCTTTCACGAGGGGGCGGCCGAACGTCTCCGCACCGCGACGAGCGGGCTCGGAGCGAAGCAAGGCATCCAGCGACGGCAGCTTTCGGCGCGCGTCTTCTGCCACGCTGGCTAGGATAGGCGGCGATGGTCGAGGCGCGGTCCCGTCCGGCATTCCAGAGCTCGCAGGTCACGTCGATGATCCGCGGCGGGGGGCTGGACGTGGAGGTGGTGCCGGCCGGCGACCTCGCCGCCGAGGAGATGATCCTCAACATCGGGCCGCAACACCCATCGACCCACGGCGTGCTTCGCATCGTGTTGGAGCTGGACGGCGAGGTCATCACCCGCGCCGAACCCGTGATCGGATACATGCACCGCGGCGCCGAGAAGCTCGCCGAGTTCCGCGACGCTCGCCAGACGCTCGTTCTGATGAATCGCCACGACTGGATCAGCGCATTCAATAACGAGCTGGGTTTCGTGATGGCCGTGGAGCGACTGGCGGGAATCGAGGTGCCAGAGCGCGCGCAGTGGATCCGTACGATGTTCGCCGAATGGAACCGGATCCTTTCGCATCTGATGTTCAGCGGCTCGTATCCATTGGAGCTGGGAGCCATGACGCCGATCTTCTACGCGTTCCGTGAGCGCGAGATGATCCAGGACCTCATGGAGTCCGCCACCGGCGCGCGGATGCATCACTCCTATTGTCGGGTCGGCGGCCTGAAGGACGATCTGCCGCGCGGCTTCCTCAAGGAGAGCGCAGAGGCGCTCGTCGTGATGCGGAAGGCGATCAAGGACTTCGAGCAGCTGATCATGGGCAACGAGATCATCTTCAAGCGTTGCCGCGACGTCGGCGTGCTCCCCGCCGAGACCGCGATCGCCTACGGGACATCCGGGCCGGTGCTGCAGGCAAGCGGCGTACCGATGGATCCCCGCAAGGACGAGCCCTACGAGAAGTACGGCGAAGTCGAGTTCGAGGTGCCGGTGGGCACGCGCGGTGACAGCTACGACAGGCTGTGGGTCCTGGTCGAACGGATGAAGCAGAGCTGTCACATCATCGAGCAGTGCATGGATCGGCTTCCGCCGGGTCCCTTCCGAGCCGGGAAGCTGCCGAAGACGCTGAAGCTCGACGGTGAGGTCTACGTCCGTACCGAGAACCCGCTGGGGATGATGGGCTACTACCTGGTCGGGAACGGGAAGAAAGAGCCGTACCGGCTGAAGATGCGCACCGCCTCGTTTTCGAACGTGAGCGTGATCCCCGCGATGCTTCCCGGCACGCTGGTGCCGGACTTGATCGCGATCCTCGGTTCGATCTTCTTCGTGGTGGGCGACGTCGACAAGTAGGGCAGCCGCAGGCTGTACCGAGGACCCCCTCGTGCCGATACCTACAGGATCATGGGGGGTTCGATCACGCAGACCGAAGGGACCTTCAAGGTCCGCCGTCACGAGAACGGCGACGTAGAGGTCTGGGCCAAGGGATGGCGGCTCGAGATCCGGTTCCTCTCGCTCGTGCCGGCGCTCTTGGCGGTCGGATTCGCCCTCTCGACGATCTTCTTGCCGATCCGGATGCTCGGCTGCGCCGGCCTGCTCGGGGCGGCGTTCGTGCTCCATCGGCTCACGGAGGTCGGGATACGCATGGATGCCTCGGGGCTCACGTTCCACGACCTGATCCGCAGCCGGCAGATCCCATGGGACGACGTCGTGGCATTCATGGGTGAACGGACCCGTCACGACGGCAAGGTGGTCCTGCTGCGGCGCGACGGCTCGACCCTGAACGCGCCCGGATCGCTCACCGGCGAGGACATGAATCCGATCGGCGACGAGGGCGATCTCTCGGCGGTGGAAGAGCTGAACCGGATGACGGACCGCTTCCGGCGGGGTCTGCCCGTCGCCTCAGCGGCGCCAACGCAGGACGTCCCGGCTGAGCCGCGCCGCCGCGTCCGAGCGAAGGGTCCGACCACCCGGCCACGAGCCGTGGAACCGCCTTCCCCTCAGGAGCCGAGGGCGGTCGAGGGTCCGGCCGTCACGACGGGAAGCGCGCCATCCACGTCGGCGGAGCCTCCACCGCTCCGCCATCCGCACGTGCCTCGACCACCCAAGCCGGAGCCCGAACCCGAGCCCACGGGCCGAGCCGCCCGAAGGGCACGTCGCCGCAGGGGGAACGATTCCTCGGCGCTGATCCAGGTTCCCGACGCGGACCATCTGTCCCCCGGGTCCCGCCTCCTCGCGTCATTCGACGAACACGACGACGGCAGATAGTCCTTAGAGCAACCCCGCCCACACCCGCGCCCGTTCGCTGATCCACGCGAGTCACACGTTGGTCGTCGTTCGGCCCGAAGTACCCTTGGCCCGTGAAGACGGCGGCCGCGCGGGAATCCGTCGGCTGGGCGGCGATCGTGATCGCCGCCCTCTTCCTGCTCCCTCTGTGGATCATGGCCTCCGGGTCGCTCAGACCGCTCGGCTTGCCGCCGCCGGTGACGGTTGAGCTCCTGCCTCCGTCGTTCGCGTTCGACAACTACGCGGAGGCCTTCCGCCTGGTGCCGCTCGGGCGCTACACGGCGAACTCACTGCTCGTCGCCGCGGTGGCGGTGCCCATGGGCGTGGTCGTGGCGTCGTGGGCCGGTTTCGCGGCGGCGCGGTTGCCGCGGCGGCAGGGGATGCTCGTGTTGATCGTGGCCGGGGCGGCCGCGCTGACCCCTCTGGCCTCGCTCCTGGTGGGTCGCGTGGCCATCTGGCGAGTCCTCGGCCTGGCCGGGACCCCTGTGCCGCTGATGGCGGCAGGCCTCGTGGGCGTGACACCCCTCGGCGTGCTGGCCTTCGCGTGGGCGTTCCATCGGCTCCCGAGGGACCTGTTCGACCTCGCGCGCGAGGTGGGGCTGTCCCCACTGAGGACCTGGGCGGCGGTCGCGATGCCGCTCTCGTGGCCGGTCACGGCGGCAGTGGCGGCGCTCGCCTTCGTGACGTCGTGGGGAAGCCTCGTCGAGCCGTTGGTGGTGCTCGCCGATGAACGCTGGTTCACGCTGCCTCTCGGCCTTCGCTCCCTCGCTGCGTTGGATGCGCCTTTCCGTCCCTTGATGCTGGCCGGCGCCGTCGTTGCAACCGCTCCGGTCGTGCTGGCGTTCGCCGTGCTGCAGCGCGGGCTGCTTCGTGAGCTGGGGGGGACCCGCTCGGCGTGAGACTCATTGCCGGGTTGCTCGCGCTCTTGACGCTGGCGGTTGCGTGCGCCGGAGCTTCTCCTCCCGAGGTGACCGTGCTGGTTGCCGGCGATCCCTTCGAGCTGGCGGCGTACCGCGAGGTGGTCGAGGCGTCCGGTCTGGCAGTCCGTCTGATCGAGGTGACCGAACGCGACGAGCTGATCGCGCGCCTGTCCTCGTCGATCGCGGGCGGCGAGCCACCCGACCTGTTCCTGTTGAACTATCGCTACCACTCCCAGTTCATGGCGACCGGGGCGGTGGCTCCCATGCAGCCCTTCGTGGATCGCTCGGAGATCCTCGCCGAAGGCGACTTCTACCCCCGGGTGTTGGACGTGTTCCGAGAGGACGGCGCGCTGACCTGCCTGCCCCAGAACGCGGCGACCCTGGTCGTGTACGTCAACGAGAGGCTGTTCTCTTCGGCCGGCGTGCCACTGCCGGCGGCCGAGTGGATGTGGGACGAGATGGTGGGGCGCGCACAGCTGCTCACACGGGACCTCGACGGAGACGGCGTCGTCGACGTGCACGGACTGGGCGTGGAGCCGGAGATCATCAGGATCGCGCCGCTGGTCTGGTCTGTCGGCTCCGAGCTCGTAGACCGGGAGAACGAGCCCACCAGATTCGCGCTGGCGAACCCGGTGGCGGTCAGCGCGGTCCAGGCGTTCCTCGACCTGCGCAGTCGCTTCGAGGTGGTTCCCACCGACGAGGAAGCGGAATCACAGGATCTCGAGAGCCGATTCCTCGCGGGTCGCATCGCGATGTTGATCGAGTCCAGGAAGGTGGTGCCGTCCTTCCGAACGATCGAGTCGTTCGAGTGGGACGTGGCGCCTCTGCCGCCGATCGGCGATCCGGCGAACGTCCTGCATTCCGACGCGTACTGCCTGACCTCGGCCTCCGATCACAAGGAGGAGGCGTTCCGGTTCGTCGAGTTCGCGCTGGGCCCGGAGGGCCAGCGGATCCTGTCGGAAGCCGGGCGGATCGTTCCGGTGCGCCCCGACATCGCGGAGTCGGAGGCGTTCCTCGATCCGCAGGAGGCCCCGGCGAGCTCACAGGTGTTCCTCGATCAGCTGGCCACGACGAGAGCGCTGCCGCGGATCGCCGCCTGGCCGGAGATCGAGGACGCCGCCAACGCGCTGGTCGAGGAGGCGTTCTACGACCCGGTCGGCGGAGCCGAGGCCGGCGAGCTGGTGTTGGCGTTGATCGCTGAGACACGCCCGCTCTTCGGGCGGCAAGGGTGAATGGAACGCGAGCACCGGTCCCTCTGGTTGCTCGCGGCGCCGTTCCTGATAGGCGTCGTGGTGCTCGTGGCCGCGCCGGCGCTCCTTACCGTCGTGATGTCGACGTTCGAATGGGATCTCGTCTCGAGGCCGCGGTTCGTTGGGGTCGCCAACTTCAGCGAGTTGCTGAAGGACGACATCTTCAAGATCTCGCTCAGGAACTCGCTGTGGTACGTGGCCGTCTCGGTGCCGCTCAAACTCGTGGGGGCGCTCTGTCTCGCCCTGTTGCTGCACAGGCGGGCGCGAACGGGCGGGGCCGCGCGCGGTGCCGTGGTGCTGCCGACCGCCATCCCCGACGCCGCGTGGGCGCTGGTGTGGCTCTGGATCCTGAATCCCTTGGCGGGGCCGCTGAACCTGACACTTCAGACGCTCGGGCTTCCGACACCGGCGTGGCTGACCCAGCCGGGCGCCGCTCGGTGGGGCGTCGTGCTGATCGGTGCTCTGCAGCTGGGCGAGGGCTTCCTGATCGCGCTCGCCGCTCGCCGCGGCGTCCCGCGGCATCTGCACGAAGCGGCAGAGGCTGTGGGAGCCGGCCCGTGGTCGCGCTTCGCGCAGATCACCGTGCCGCTCATGGCGCCAGCGCTGCTGCTCGTGGCGTGCCGGGACGCGGTCGCGAGCTTCCAGGCAACGTTCGTGCCGGCCCTGCTCGTGACGGGCGGCGGACCACCACCGCACGCCACGACGTTCCTGCCGCTGTTCGTCTACCGGAACGCCTTCGAGTACCTGCGGTACGGATACGCGGCGGCGGCGACCGTGGTGATGATCGTCGTGTCTGCCTCGATCGTATGGTTGATGATCCGGATCGTGGATCGGTGGCGAGGCGGCCTGGTGGAGCCGGTTCCGGTCGGCTAGGCGCTACGGGATCGTGATCACGCCGTGTTCGTCGGGCATGAAGGAGGGGTTGAAGGCCACCTCCCAGGCATAGCCGTCGGGATCGGCGAAGTACCCGGACACGCCACCCCACTCCCCACGTTCCGCCGGCTTCAACAGTGTTGCGCCGGCAGCGACGGCCGCGTCGAGCGCGCGGCCGACCGCGTCCTCATCGTCGACGTTGATCGCGAGCGTCACACCCGCGAAGCCGGGCCGCCGGTCGGCCGGCAGCGCCGCGTCGTCCGCCAGGGCGGCGAACGGGAAGAGACCGAGATAGGCGCCGCCGGTGTGGAACCAGCAGATCTCCTGGTTCGAGGAATCCGCCCGCCGCCACCCGAGCCTTTCGTAGAACGTCGACGATCGATCCAGGTCGCCGACCCCCAGGGTCACGATGTTGATGCGAGCGGGAACGGGCATCGAGGCTCCTCCTTCGGTCCTGCACCCGACCCTATCGGGGAGCGACGACACTCACGCGATGAATGACGGCGCCGGAAGACCGTCGGTTGCCAGGAGCAGCCAACGCATCCGGCCGAGGGCCGCCGGGTCCACCAGCAAAGTGGCTCGACTGCGGCCGCTCCATGTCCGGACCGCCTCGACTCCCCGGCTCGCCTCGAGCTGCGCCGCCTGCCTCGCGAGCTCCTCCTTGATCCATGCCTCGAAACCGAGTCGGGACAGGGCGTGTCGTTGGGTGACCGACGGGTACGCGGTGAGCCCGAGCGACGCCGCCCGTCGCGAGATCCAAGCGAGGTCGACTCCCGCGGTGATGTCGGCCGAGCCGGGATCGGCGAGCGGGTCCTCCACGATCCGGTGTGCCCGATAGCCGTGCACAGGGCCGCCCGTCTCGCCGACCGCGCCGTAGTCGATGAGCAGGACGTACCCGGGGTCGGCGAGACGGGCGGCGACCAGGTCAACGAATGCGAGAGCGCCCGTGGGGACCACGGTTTCGCCCGGGACAGAGGGCGGTCCGTCGAGCAGCTGCAGGAGCTCGTCGTCGGGCTCCGCCCGGAGCTCGACGAGTCGATCCCCCTCCAGATCGATGCGAACCTCGAGGCCCTCCCGAAGGAGCCGGAACGGCAGATTGTCCAGCAGTTCATGTGCAAGCACGAGGTGGCTCCCCGCAGGCACATCCTCCGCCGTTTCGATCCCGGCCGCGTGCAGCGCTCGCCGAGCGCCGGGGCTCCGTTCCACCGCGGTGTACACGATCGACAGATCGGCGAGGGCCATCCGCAGAACGGCTGCGAGCGTCCCGTCGCCTGCACCAACCTCCGTGATCCGCAGCGGCGAGGGTTGCCCGAGGAGGCTGCCCAGCTCCCGGAGGCCGGCGCCGAGCAGCCTCGCGAACACCTCGTGCACGTGAGGGCTCGTGACGAAGTCCCCCTCGGCGCCGACCGGTGGCTCTTCATAGAAGCCGCCGGGGCCGTAGAGGGCGAGCTCCATGTACTCGTCGAATCCGATGGGACCGTGATCGCGGATGGCCGTGCGGACGGCCTCGGCGCCTCGAGCGCTCACGGTCATCAGTATCGGGGTCTTCGGGCGCCTGGGAGAATCGCGTCATGGACGACCGATCTCTCCGGCGGGCAGCGTCGGTGTTGGTCGGCCGTGACGGGCCCGGCGGCCTCGAGCTCCTCGTGGTCGAGCGCGGAGGCGACAGCCGGTTCCTCCCCGGCTACGTGGCGTTCCCCGGCGGTTCCGTGGAGGTGCACGACGCGGAGCTCGCGCTGGCGTGGTTCGGCGACGAGAGCGAGTCTCTCCGCGCCGCAGCGGTTCGCGAGCTGGTCGAGGAAGCAGGACTCGCGCTCACCGGCGCCGGCCTGGTCGATGCCGGCACACCGGACTCACTCTCTCGGGTGCATCGGGAGCCGCCCGCTCGCGAGCAGCTTCCGGAGGTGACCAACTGGGTGGCACCCGAGCGCGTGCCGGTCCGGTTCGACGCGCGGTATTTCGCGGTGGCGGCACCGACCGGCCTGGAGCCCGCGCCCGACGGCTCGGAGACGGCACACGCGTGGTGGGAGTCGCCGCGCTCGCTGCTCGACGGGTGGGAGGCCGAGACGCGCAAGCTGTACTGGCCGACCTACTTCACGATGCTGCAGCTGGCGCCGCTGACCGGTGTGGCCGATCTGCTCGCACTCCGGTTCGAGTCGCGCGAGCCCGTCCCGGACGAGGAAGCAGCACTGCCACGTTCGGTGTTCGAACAGGACTGACGATGCTGCCGATCCTGCGCATCCTCGCTCCCAACCCGAGCATCTACACGCTCGAGGGAACCAACACCTGGGTCGTGGGACGCGATCCTTCGATCGTGATCGACCCGGGGCCCGACGACCCCTCCCATCTGGACGAGGTTGCCCGCGCGGCGGGACCGGTGGCACTCGTGCTGGTCACTCACGACCATCCCGACCATGCGCCGGGGGCGCCGCCGTTCGCGGGTCTCGTGGCGGCACCCCTGCACGCGTGGCGCATGCAGGGTGCCGAGCCGATCCGCGACGGCCAGGTGTTCCACGCCGGCTCCACGACGCTCACCGCGGTCCACGCGCCTGGCCATTCCGTCGACCACGTCGTGTTCCACGTTCCTGCCGCCGGCGCAATGTTCACCGGTGACGTCGTGCTGGGACGCGGCACGAGCTTCGTCGATCCACCCGACGGTGACCTGGTGAAGTACCTGCGCTCGCTCGGGCGACTGCAGGAGATGCGGCCGCGGGTCCTCTATCCCGGACACGGGCCCGTCATCCTGCACGCCGAGGCGAAGCTCCGGGAGTACGTGGAGCACCGCGCCGAGCGGGAGGGCCAGATCGTCGCGGCGCTGGCGCGGGGGGATCGGACGATCGCCGACATCGTGGAGGAGGTCTACGCCGAGTACGCGGCCGACGTACGCCCTCTCGCGGCCCGCTCGGTGCTCGCCCACCTGATCAAGCTCGAGAACGAGGGCCGGGTGACCCGAGAGGGGAAAGGCGAGGGCGCTCGGTGGACGGCCTCGGAGATCAGGGCGTGTGCGCGGTGCGGTCGGCCGGTCGTGGGCCGAGGCCGTTACTGCGCCAGCTGCAGCCTCATCTTGCTGCAGGAAGGCGCGAGCGAGGTCGGCGAGACGGCGGTGGAGTAGCCCGGCTACCCGGGAGCTCGCCACACGGACACGTGCTTCCTTGCGTCTGCGGTGAACGGTTCGTGCTGCCAGTCCGCCCAACGCTCCGAGAGCTCCAGTCCTGCCTCCGAGGCCCACCGATCCAGCTCGTCGAGGAAGGCGTACCGAACCCGGAGAGGGAACAGCTCGACAGGCTTGCCCTGTCGCAGGAACACCATGTTGGCCGAGACACGCTGTGGGTCGTCGGCGTCGACGATCGCAGCGTCCAGGACCACGAAGTCGCTCTCCACGCGGCGCGCGGCGACAGCCTGTCCGCGATCGTAGCGTCCCGGATCGGGAACGAAGGCCTCGACCACGAATGCGCCTCCGGGCTCCAGGTGGCGTGCCACAGCGCGCACGCACGACGCCTGCTCCTCGGCGGTCCGCAGGCTCCAGATCGTGTTGAAGACGACGTAGATCAGTCGGTAGCGCCGGCCGAGATCGAAGTCTGCCATCGAGGTCATCGAGACGGGAAGGTCTCCCCCCGGCTTGTCCCGCAACTTCGCGACCATCGCTTCGGAGACGTCCAGCCCGTGGACCTCGACGCCGGCCTTCGAGAGGGGGACCGCGACCCGACCGGTGCCGATCCCCAGCTCGAGCGCGCTCCCGTCGCCTGCGATCCCGCGCAGGAACGCGACCGCCGACGACGGGTCCGCATCGAACCCGGGCGGGAACGTCCAGGTGTCGTAGATCTGGGCCCAGCGGTCACCGTACGTGGCGTCGGTGTACCGGTCTCGCTCCATCCCCGGATGCTACCGCCGGCCTTCGGCGGACATGCCGGGAACGGCCGAGGGGCCGGGCAGCACGTACCGGCCGCGGCCGGCGGTGCACAGCCTGCCGGCAGCGATCATCGACCGGATCGCTCGGTTCACGGACTCGCGGGTGCAGCCGGCGACCTCGGCGAGATCCTCCTGGGTGAGTCGGACGCCGAGTCCGAGCCCTCCGCCCGGCACCGGACCACCGAAGCGAAGCGCGGTCTCGCGAAGTCGCCGCTCCACACGCTCGGCCACCCCGAGCCACGCCAGCTCGTGCGCCAGCGCGAACGCGCGAGCGGTCCGCGCGTCGAGCAGTGCGGCCCGCTCAAGGGGTAACGCGCACCTCAGTCGACATGGACGGAGCGCTCGGACGGTCACGGGTGACGGCAGCGCCTCGGGGCCGCCGACCGCGTCGCCGGGGCCGAGCAGCTCGCCCAACCGACGCCCGTCGTCGGTCACACAGCTCGAGAGCAGAACACCCGACTGGACGACGAACACCCCGGCGGACGGCTCGCCCTGCCGTGCCGGCTGGGCGCCGGCA
>Ga0299913_10001987_pt1 | contig 15775 bp, 15 predicted proteins | sample RVTome_9_FD_201360 | JGI IMG/M metagenome (GOLD analysis project Ga0299913, IMG submission 201360) | Soil microbial communities from uranium-contaminated site in the Upper Colorado River Basin, Wyoming, United States - RVT155D38 (version 2) ...
TTGGCCAGGCTCTCGTCCGGCACGTCCGCGAACAGGGCGACTCTCTTCAGCTGGCTGACATCCACTAGATCCTCCGTGTGCTCCGGTGGGCCAGGAGAACCTAACCGATCGGCGCTCAAGAGTCAGGTGTGAGCCCCCGTTGCGCGGTAGGGCGAGCGGCATCTGCGAGGGTTGGGGAACCAGGAGATGGCTCGGACCCGAAGACGGAGATCGCTGGCGGAGGACCACACCCCGCGCGCCGTCAGCGCCCGGCTCGGCCGCAAGCCGGCCCCCAGCTACCTGCACGACTTCATCTACGGAGCCATCGACGGTGCCGTCACGACCTTCGCCGTGGTCGCGGGTGTGCAGGGGGCGGCGCTCGACGAGACCATCGTGATCATCCTCGGGGTGGCGAACCTGATCGCCGACGGGTTCAGCATGGCGGTGAGCAACTACCTGGGGTCGCGCGCGGAGCGCCAGCGGCGCGAGCGGGCGCGGCGCGAGGAGGAGCGACACATCCGCGAGGTGCCCGAGGGCGAGCGCGAGGAGATCCGCCAGATCTTCGCCGCCAAGGGATTCGAGGGCGTGGAACTCGACCGCGTCGTCGAGGTGATCACCTCCGACCGCGAGCTGTGGGCGGAGACGATGATGAGCGAGGAGCTGGGCTTCGCGAGCGCCGATCCGAACGAGCTTCGGGCAGCGGCCACCACCCTGGTCGCGTTCGTCACCGTCGGCTTCCTCCCCCTGTCGGCGTTCGTCTACGACATCGCCGGCATCGGCGAGGTGGAGAACGCGTTCGCCTGGAGCGCGGTGATGACCGGGGTCGCGTTCCTCGTCGTCGGCGGGCTCAAGTCGCGCTTCGTCGACCAGAGCTGGTGGCGCTCGGGGCTCGAGACGCTCGCCGTCGGCGGGTGCGCGGCCGCGCTCGCGTACGCCGCCGGCTCGCTGCTCCAGGGCGTGGGCTGATCGTTCCGCCCACCTATTCGCGGCCGCTCGCGCTCGCCGCCTCGGCCTCGCGCTCGGCGCGCTTGCCAGCGAGCAGGCCCAGGTTCGAGACGATGAACGGAACCATGAAGTTGGCTCCGGCCTTGACCCAGGTCACCGCGGTCGCATCGCCGCCGGCGATCACATCGGCCTGGTTGATCAGGGTGAGGATCGCGCCGACGACGAGCGCGATCCGGACCGTGCGACGCAGGTGCTCGCGGTGCAGGCAGATCCGCAGGGCCTCGGACATGGGACGATGATCGCACCGCGTAGACGGATAGGCGCCACGGGTGGGGAACCGTCTGGGGCGGGCGGAGGTCGCGCGGCTTCAGGCGTGAAACCCTGACCAGCCAGCGCACGCGGAAGTGTCGCTTTGCATGGAAAGCGGCACTCCGCCGAGCCCTCGGGTCGCGCGCGATGTCTCGATGCCTACCCGAAGACGTCAGCGAGTGGTCTGTGCGATGGACTGTTTAGGCGATCGCTGGCGGCACACCTTCGGCCGAGGCAGCGAGAGTCGCATCCCATTCACACACAACGCAGGCGTGCCGAAAGGCCGAGTGCGCGAACTCGACCGCCAGCGCCTGCGGATCGGGCCTCTCGCGGATGTCATCGACGTCGAGCACGAAGAGGCCGAGGTCGGCGTTCCAGTGCGCGGCCTCGGGGGCGATGTCGCCCTCGGCGAAGCCGTCCTGGGCGGGGTGCGCGTACGCGTAGAAGGCGGCGCGGTCGTACTTTGGATCTCCCGGCCACCAGCCGATCGCGACCTCCTGCGAGTCCATCGAGTTACGCGTGATGAAGTCGTCGGAAGGGGGGTCGGCCGGCAGGCCGGAGAAGAGATTGACGGCAAGGTCGAACGACCCCCACCAGGCGTTAACCGGCGTCGAGCGTCCGCGATATGCCGCGCGAAACTCGGCCAGCGCGAGCGCGGCCCGGGTTGCTATGTCGAAGTACGCCGTCACCTGCTCGGGCTCGTACGTCGCGTGCTCCCGATCCTCGTCGAGCGGCGCCGTCCAGGGGACCTCCTGCGGCGTCGGATCGATCTCGACTTCGCCCGCCAACCGCCGTACCGCCGCCATCAGTTCGCTCGTCACCTCGGCTACGGACCGGTCGGGCGTGAGTGCGATTCGGATGCTCCCCCCGTCGCTGTGTTCCACAAGTGCCTCGTGAGCGCGCAGGTCAAGCCCAGCCACAAGCGCGCCCGATCCATCTGGGGCGGGCAGGGCGTTGGTCTCCCACCCGCGAGCCGTCAGGCGCAGAGCGGCGTGTTGAAGCTGAGGTTCCGGTGGGGCAAGCTCCACGCCGAGCTTCCCGAGCGGCTGCGTGTGGGCGTGAAGTGTGTCGCAGGTCTCCCTCCAACTCTCGTACGAGAGTGCCGGCCAGGCGTTCATGAGCCCGGATCGCGCTCGTGCGCGATCTCCTCGCGATACCCGGCATCCTCGGCCTCGACCCTGCGCGCGCCGTCGAGCACCTCGTCGATCTGCCCGTCGGGGATGACCACGACACCGGAGGTGTCGGCGAACACGTACTGGCCCGGCATCACGCCGACCCGGTCGACGACCACGGGAATGTTGGCCAGGGCGGGCGTCACCTGATCGCCTCCGTAGCGGGTCGCCTCCCCCGAGCAGTACGCGGCGAATTCGTAGCGCGCGAGCTCGTCGAAGTCGCGTAGGCGGCCGTCGGTCAGCACTCCCGCGCAGCCGTGCTCCTGCAGGCGCATGAGTTTCGTACCGCCGCCCATCGAGACGTCGGTGTAGCCGTTGCTCGCGAGTACGACGACCTTGCCCTGCGGATCGTCGCCGACCGCCTCGTAGAAGAGGTTGGCGAGGTTATAGCGCTCGGGGTCCATCGCCGCCGCGCAGGACGGGAAGTACGAGATCGTCACCGCGGGGCCGAACAGCACCCGGTCGGGCGTGGGGGTGACCAGGTCGAGGATGTGGCAGTGATGCCGGTGCAGCCGGCCCATCGAATCGACCAGGTCGGCGCACTTTAGGCCAGCTACGTCCCTCATCCGAGCGGTGAGGGCGGAATCTGCGTCTCGCCCTGAACCTGCGGGATCTCCATCGCGACCTCGTCGAGGAAGCAGAACGACCAAACCTCACTGGGCTCTAGCGATCGGACCAGGGGATGTCCGGTCTCCTCGGCGTGCCGCGATGCGTGCCGGTTCGGCGAGCTGTCGCAGCAGCCGACCTGGCCGCACTCGAGGCAGATCCTCGGGTGCAGCCACGGATCGCCTGCCTTCAGGCACTCCTCGCCGTCGACCGACTCGGGCAGCTCCGTGATCTCGACCCGGTCGAGGTGCGTGCAGCCCGCCATCAGAGGTTCGGCTCGGGAGTGGCGTCGTTTGCGGACTGAGCTTCCATCGACTTCCTCCCGATGATCTTCTCCGGCGTCACGGTCCACTGCCGCCGCTTCGCCCTTCTGCGGGCAGCATCTCAAAGTCGTCAAGTCAGCTTTCGATGGAATCGGGTAGATGCGATAACTGGCGCCCATGGTTAAGGCGCAGCCGCTTCTCGTCCTAAGCACTACTCCTCGGGCGCAGGCCGATCACGCATCCACCGGAGCACTTCCGCGGCGTGCTTGTCGGGGGGGAAGATCGGATAGAAGGCGTGCTCGATCACGGAGCCTCGTAAAACGAGCGTCATCCGCTTGTAGAGCCGCTGCTGCTGCGCGGTGAAGGTCGGGAGGTCCAGGGCCTGGGCCAGCTCAAGCCGCATGTCGGACAAGAGCGCGAACGGCAGGCCGATCCGCTCGGCGAACTCAGCCTGGTAGTCGGTGCTTTGGCTCGAGAGTCCGAACAACGCATCTGCGCCTGCGGCTTGAAGTTCGCCGTAGTGATCACGGAAGCCGCAGGCCTCCGGTGTGCAGCCGCGGGCGCCCGGGATGCTGTCCCAGCCCGCGGGCAGATCCACTCCGGGCCGCCCGCTCAGCGGGTAGACGTAGAGCACGGTGAGGCCGGGGCCAAGGGCCGACAGTTCGGCTTCGGCGCCATCGGTGCTCGGCAGGCTGAGGTTGGGCATCCTGCGCCCGGGCAGGTGCCTGGCGGCACCGTCGTCAACGGGAACCGGAAGATCTGCGGGGAGGTCGACGAAATTCGACATCGGTCTCCCCACGCTTATAGCGCCTGAGGTTCGGCGAGCCACAGAGTGGTCGGTAGCGCTTTCCATGCAGGGGATGATCCCCTTGACTCAGGGGCATGCGTAGAATGGGCGCGTGGTGATCGTCACTCTCGCCCGCCTCGGTGCCTTTGGTTCCGGAGGCCTGTTGATCCAAGACAGGGCGTTTGAGGGCGTGGATTTTCAGAGTCCATGGGAGGCGATCTTCCTCGCGGTCTTTGCGGTTTGCGCGCTGATCGTGTTCGTGACGTGGAAACCGGTAGCGACACGGCTTCCATCGTCCCTTCAACGCGTGCTAGGTGGAGCGATGACAGACGAGAACAAGCCGCAACAAATCAACGTCACCTCGCATGGACAAAGCGGTGGGATCACCGCGCATACGGTCAATGTGAGCGAGGTTCCCCCGAGCGTGGACGTTGATCCTGAGGCGCAAGCGGAAAAGCACGGTGATCAATTCACCACAAGCTTGGGTTTGAAGCTTTCAGGGCGCCCCGGCCGCTTCGGGGTCGTGGTCAACGGCGAAGGCATCGAGGAATTGATGTTGCGCCAGGAAGGGCCGACTACAGCTCTGTCCAATGTGCAGCGCGGGAAGACTGCCGATGGCGCCTATTTCTTTACGGTCGGTAATCCGCCTCCGGGTCGTTACGTGGTTGAAGTCATGAGCAGTCAGGCACCGGCGCTGAATGTCACCCCGGTGCTGGATTAGGTTTCGTGGGCGCCGCCGTGAACCAGTTCCTTCAACGGCAGAGTCTCCCCGTGGATGAGCCGCAGCAGCGTGTCGCGGAAGAGGTAAGGGTTGTCGCGGTTATTGAACTTGAACGCCACTTCGTCCAGGTAGGCGGGCAGGTGCTTCGTCGAAAGTTGGTGATAGCTGCCGACGATGGAGCGCTTGAGCAGCGACCAGACGCCCTCGACCGTGTTGGTGTGGACGATGCCGCGAATCCACTCACCTTGGTTGTGCGAGACGAATTCGGGGGCGGTATCGGCGTCTCCGATCCCTCCGTAGGCTTGCCAGGCGTCCGTGTGGATGGCCTCGGCGTCGTCGGCGACGTTCTCACGGATGAAGGCGTGGAGGGTGGCCTTATTGGGCCGATCCCCGACGCGGATGCGAACTTCCCCGCCCCGCTGGACAGCGCCGATGACCATCGCCTTCTTGGTTCCGCGTCCGGGTCCACCCTTGCCCTTGACGCCCCTGCTCTTACCGCCAACGTAGGTCTCGTCAACCTCCACGATCCCACTCAGGGGAACCGGCGAGTCCTCTTCCATCGCGCTTCGGATGCGATGTGCGAGATACCACGCCGTCTTGTAGGTTATGTCAAGCGTGCGCTGCAACTGGCGGGCGCTGATCCCCTTCTTAGACTCGCCCATGAGGTAGATAGCCATGAACCACTTGGAAAGCGGCAGATGCGAGTCCTGAAAGACCGTGCCTACGGTTACGGAGAACTGGTAGCGGCATGAGGGCGCGTTGCACTCAAAGAGCTTGCGCGTCTCGATCCGCGAGATTGACCGCTCGCCGCAGCGAGGGCACTCGGGGCCATTCGGCCAGCGAAGCTGTTCCAGGTACTCGCGGCACTTGTCCTCCGAGCCGAACCGCTCAAAGAGCTTCGGCAGGTTCATCGAGGGCTTGGGCTTTGGCTTCGTCTGTGTCACGAGAGGACTCCTGTGCCTAGGCGACCGAAGAAGCCGCGTGAGTTGACGGATGAGCAGGTACTTCGCCGTGTGTTCCCCAAAGAGGTCCGGCAGGAGCTACGCAAAACAGCCCGAAAAGCCCGGTCCAAAGGGAAAAAGAGCGACTGACCATGCCCAGGAGTATAGCACAGACCCTGAATGAAAGGGATCATCCCCTCCATGCAAAGCGGGCATCTACTCGTGCCCGCGACTCGCCAGCCACGATACGGAGCGCAAATCGACAGGCCGTTCCCGGTTCTAGGACGGCGCCGATGCCGGCCAACTGGGGCAAACGCTGGGGCAGAGTGACCCAAAGACGACGAAATCCCGCTCCACAGAGCGGGATGTCGAGGCACCGCTACCGGGATTCGAACCCGGGTTTCCGGACTGAAGAATCCGGGCCCGGGGAAGGAGAACAGCGCCCCGAGGTTCCGAACGGCCTGACGAGTTGCCGACAGGCGGCGTGCTCTCGCTGGGCTCGACGAGCGAGCTCGGCGATTTGGGCAGGTCTCGGGTCGTTTCGACCGGTGGAGGCCCTCATGAGTGCTTAACGGCCTGCGCCTTCAAGCGTGGTCTCGGCGCCGCGCTGGATGACGTCGACGCTCCGCTGGCCGGCGTCCAGCCCGTCGGGTGAGGTACACGGTCGGTTCAGCGCGGGTTGCGGAGCCGGCTGCGCCTCGGCCACCTCGAGCCCATCCGCCGGGGCGTTCTGCCGCCGCGACAGAGCCAGGAACGGCAAGGCGACGGCTTCGATCGCCGCGCCGAGCAGGTAGGACGGCCCGTACCCCCACACGTCGGCCGCCCGGCCGAGCATGGGCTGCGCCCAGACTCCCCCGCTCGAGGCCATCAGCGCGTCGAACGAGATAATCGTCGCCCGCTGTTGCGAGGGGATAAGACCGTTGAGGTAGGTCTGGCGGATCGGCATCGTGGCCGCGAACAGCAGCCCCCAGCCGACGATCAGGCCGAGCGCTGCCCAGAAGCTCTCGATGGTCCCGATCAGCAGGAGGTTCACCACGCCCAGCGTCCCCATCGCGATCAGCGCCGTGGTGCGTCGGGCGAACATGCGGCGTATCCGCGGCGCCGCCCATCCGCCGACGATCTGCGCGCCGGCAACGATCGCCGCAACCAGACCGGCGATCTGATAGGCGCCGGGGTCTCCATAGAGCTCCAGTAGATAGGGCTGTAGCGCGTAGAACACGTAGATCCCGACGCCGCCGCTGAACACGGCTCCGACCATCAGCCATTTCACAGCCGGCACGCGCCAGCCGTATTCGATGGAGCCGGAGGCGATCTTGCGCATCTCGGCGACCGGGCGACCGCCCTTGGCCGGAGAGAAACCGACGTCGTGCATGAGTCTGAATGCGACGACGAACATCACCACGAGGACCGCGCCCCGCAGCACGAACGGCATTCCGAGGCTGGTCAGCTCGGCGATGAAGCCGCCCGCGAGGGAGCCGCTCAGCATCGCCGCCCCGGTGACCATCTGACCGCGCCCGAACACGTTCTCCATGTCGCCGTCGAAGCCGGTTGCGGTGAGTGCGTCGACGAGCCATGCCTCGACCGCGCCGGAGAAGAAGGTGAAGCCGAGGCCGAGCAGGATCGAGGCCACTGCCCACTGCCAGAACGGCGCCTCGACCTGCCAGAGGAGCACGTAGAGAAGCGTCGACGCGGCGAGCGTGATCGTGCCGAGCAGGTACGAGGCGCGGCGGCCGACGGTGTCGGCGACGATCCCAGTCGGCACCTCGAACAGCACCATTCCCGCCGTGAAGAAGGCGTTCGCCGCGAACGCCTCGAGGTTCGAGAGGCCGGCGTCGAGCAGGAAGATCGTGTTGATCCCCCAGATCAGCGACGCCGCGAGCGTATTGCCCAGCAGCAGGAGGAAGTAGGTGCGCTGGATCGAGCGCGGCGTCGGCATCGGTTGAGAGGCTAGAAGTCGAGCTCATCGTGGACATCCCCGCCAAGGGAGTCCAGATTTTCCACGACGCGGACCAGCGGACGGCGGTGGTGATCCAGCTCTTCGAGACGGCCGACGACATGGCGGCCGCGGAGGCGGCACTCGACGCGATGGACCCGTCCGACACGCCGGGCTCGCGCGCCTCAATCGACCGCTGCGAGATCAAGGCCGAGCTGAACCCGAGCTGAGAGGTCCCGTCCGACTCGCGAGGCACCGCTACGGGGATTCGAACCCCGGTTTCCGGACTGAGAATCCGGCGTCCTAGTCCCCTAGACGATAGCGGCGCGAGGGGGCGATGCTAGCAACGAGAACCCGGGCCTTACCCGAGGTCGAGACAGTGCGGCTGGAGGGATTCGAACCCCCAAGGGCTTTCGCCCACGGCCGCCTGAGGACCGCGCGTAGACCAGTTCCGCCACAGCCGCGTACGACTCAAATTTAGCGCCTTACCGCTTTCGACCTACGTGCTCAAGCATCGCAGCGACGCTGGCGCGGCGATTGATCCGGACGTCCCAAAGGCCTTGCGCATTGCCGTTGGCGACGCGGTACGCCACGCCGACGAGGTCGCAGGCAGCGGTGAACAGGTCAACTATGGCCTTGGACATGTTCGAGAAGTCGTAGCTGAGGTACTCATACGGCCCAGTTCGATTGACGAAGCAGGAGCCGTCGGAACGGATGCAGCCGCGCATGAACGCCCAAGGAGCTTGCTCGATCTGCTCCCACTGCCACGACTCGACGTGGAGCTGCCGCTTGTGCTTCAGCCCCGGTCCGTGTTGGGGGAGCACACAGGGCAGATGGGACGAGTAGACGGAGACGAAGTACATCGTCCCGCCGTGGGCTTCGACCAGCCCGACGGGGTTCTGAGGGAAGCAGCGCTCGAGCAGGCACTTCGTGTCCGCGATGATCGCTGGGTACCTTGCGTCGAGCGCGATCCGTAGCCGGTGCGTCCGCGGATGCGTTGAGATGCAGCCATCGCCGAGGTAAAGGCCGAGGACCTCCGCGTAGTCCTCGGGTGTCAAGCGCATCGGCTTCGCCGCGCGCCAGCAGCGCGGGCATGTCTGCGCCTCGCGGAGCGCGCCGTTCCTGGGTACGTAGGTCGGCCGGCGCCAGTCGCGGATGGTGCCGCGCGGGATGCCGAGCCGCCGGGATACCTCGCAGTCGTTCAGTCCCTCGGCGACCAGCTCCAGTGCTCTTTGCTTGACCTCGGGCGGGTGCATCCATCCGAGGATGGATGCAGCCGGCGCGCGGGTGGCGCGCGGAATGTGCCAACGGTGTGACCGGATCGAGCCAATTCCTTCACCGCCGCTCGCTCCACCCCACTCCGGTTAGGCTCGGCCCGGCCCGCCACGCGGGCGCACCGTGGCCGCAGCAGCGATCGAGATCCACGACATCCCCACCGTCACCCTGGCGATCGCGACGCTGCTGGCGATCGCCGCGCTGCTGGCGGTCGTCACCCGGCGCCTGCGCATCCCGCTCACCCTGATCCTCGTCGCCGTGGGGTTCGCCGCCGGCGCCCTCGCCCGCGGGGGCGACGTTGACCTGCCGATCGAGGGCGAGACCTTCCACGAGGTACTGCTGTTCGTGTTCCTCCCCGCGCTCGTCTTCGAGGCGGCCCTGACCCTCCCCGCCCGGGTGTTCGCGCGCAACCTGGTCCCGATCCTGACCCTGGCCATCGTCGCCCTGCTGATCTCGGCAGTGCTCGTCGGCCTTCTCGTGCACTTCGGCCTCGGCGTCTCGCTGACCGCGGCGCTGCTGTTCGGGGCGCTGATCTCGGCCACCGACCCGGTCGCGGTCACCGCCACCTTCCGCGAGCTTGGCGTGCCGAACCGGCTGCTGGTGCTGGTCGAGGGCGAGAGCCTGCTGAACGACGGCATCGCGATCGTCCTCTTCGACATCCTGCTGCTGGCGGCGCTCGGGACCGCCGACGTCGGAGTCGCCGCGGGAATCGCGGACTTTGCCTACGTCTTCGTGGGCGGCGCGGCCCTCGGCGCCGTGCTCGGCCTTGGCGTCGCCGAGATCGCGGCGCGGCTCGGCCGCCTGCCCTCCACCGCGCTCACGATCGCCCTCGCCTACGGATCCTTCGCCCTGGGCGAGGAGATCTTCGGCTTCTCCGGGGTTATGGCCAGCGTCGCCGCCGGGCTCGTCCTCGCCGGCCTCTCGCGGACGCTGATCCCCTCGGACGAGGTGGCCACCTGGCACAGCGTCTGGGAGTCGCTTGGGTTCGTCGCCAACGGCATCCTGTTCGTGCTGATCGGCGTCGTCATCGATCCCCAGCTGATCGCCGACAACGTCGGCTCGATCGCCCTCGGGATCGGCGCCGTGATCATCTCCCGCCCGCTCGCGATCTTCTCGGTGATGCCGGTGGTGACCCGGCTGGCGCGCCTGCCCGCGGTCGGATACCGAAACCAGCTCGTGCTCGTCTGGGGCGGGCTGCGCGGCGGCGTCGCCCTGGCGCTGGCGCTCGCCATCCCGGACGCCCTCCCCGAGCAGGAGCGGTTCATCGCGATGACCGCCGGCGTCGTCCTCGCCACGCTGATCCTGAACGCGACGACGATCCGCCTCCTGGTCAAGCGCCTGGGCCTCGACCAGCCAACCCCGCTGGAGCAGATGATCGCCGCGGCAGCGCGCTTCGACGGCGCCCGCACCGCGCGCGCCGAGCTTCACACGACGTTCGCCGACCCCGCCACCGAGCAGAAGCTGACCGAGATCGAGCGGGTCGCCGCGGCCGAGATCGCCGCGCTCGACCTCGACGAGGCCGAGGTCGAGCAGGCGCTCTTGCGCCGCGGGCTGGCGGTGGAGCGCGCGACCCTTCAGGAGCTGGTGGACGACGGGCTGGTGCCCCAGTGGCACGCCCGCGCCGCGCTCAACGCGCTCGAGGACCAGCTCGACGAGCTGGGCGTGGGCGGAGCCGCGGACCGCGGCCTGTTCGAGACCCGGGGGCTGGGCCGGCTCGTGTACGCGATCGCCCGCCGCATCCACCTCGGCAAGGTGACGCCGGAACGGTTCGTGGACGTGGCCTGGCGCGACGGCAACGCCCGCCTGCGGGCCACCGAGATGGCGATCGACGCCCTCGACCACTTCATGGACTGCCCCGGGATCCGGCCGGACGCGCTGGGCGTGGTTCGCGGGAAGTTCGAGGGCTGGCGGGCGCGCGCCCAGCAGCTGCTGGACGGGCTACGCGAAACCGCCCCGCCCGAGCTGCTGACCGCCGCCCGCCGCCGCTACGCGGCGGACCTCGGGCAGCTCTCATCGAAACGGGAGCTCGACCACCTCGCCGCGGTCGGGCTGGTTTCGTCGGTAGCCGTGGACCGGGCTACCGAGACGATCTTGAAGCACCTGGAGCTCAGCGACCGCAAGGGGATCGAGGTCTCGATCTCACCCGACGAGGACATCGGGACCTGACGCCGGGGCGACCCCGCGGGACCCACCCCTGTAGGCTGGCGCCACTTAGCACCACCAGTCAGGAGTAAGCATGCCAACCGGAACGGTGAAGTGGTTCAACGACGAGAAGCGCTTTGGCTTCATCACGCCCGACGAGGGCGGTAAGGACCTCTTCGTTCATCAGAGCGGTATCGCTCAGGGCAGCACCCTCGAAGAGGGCGCGAAGGTGTCGTACGACGCCGAGGATTCGGACCGCGGCCCAAAGGCCGTCAACGTCTCGCCCGCCTAGCGCGGCCAGCGTGGGCCCAGGTGGCCCGCTAGCGCCGCTTCACCACCAACCGGGAGCACCGTCGTCCTCTGGGCGGCGGTAGCCCTCGGCTGCCTGACGAGGGTCGCTACGGCCCCTCGCACTCGACGACCGTCTCGCCGTTCACGCACTCGTCAACCCCGTCGTCCCCGTCGAGGTGGTCGGTGCCGGGGCCGCCGTCCAGGAGGTCGTCGCCGAAGAACGGGAAGCCGTCGAGATCGAGCACTTCAAGCTGACCCCACGGGAACGGGCGTCGCGAGCGCGTCCCCGATCGAGGCCATCCCCACGCTAGCGAAGGCGCGGCGGGACGTCGCTTTGGCCCGAGTCATCCCGGCCCCAGCAGCGGACCTTGCCGCTCGCCTTGACGCCGCAGCTGTGGTAGGCGCCGGCGCTCACCGATCGGAACCTGCCGCCGGGCGGGTCGGCCTGGCCGTAGTCAACCTTCTCCCCCTCGTCTCCCCAGCAGCGCGCCTTTCGGCTCAGCTTGACGCCGCAGGCGTGGAAGGTGCCGAGATCCACCGACCTGAACGCCTGAGCCGGCGGCGAGGCCTCCGAGCCGGATCCCCAGCAGCGGACGTTGTCGTTCGGGCGCACCCCGCACGTCGCGAAGCTGCCGGCGCTGACCGAGCGGAACTGGCCTGCGGGAGGCGACGCCTGGCCGGCGTCGTCCCGGCCCCAGCAGCGAGCCTTGCCGCTCGCCCTGACGCCGCAGGTGTGGCTGCGCCCGGCGCTCACCGAGCGGAACCTGCCGCCGGGCGGGTCGGCCTGGCCGTAGTCAGCGCCGGGGTCGTGGCCCCAGCAGCGGACCTTTCGGCCCGGCCTGACTCCGCAGCTATGGTCGTCGCCGGCGCTCACCGAGCGGAACTCGCCCGGCGGCGGGGAGGCCTGGCCGAATCCGTCGTAGCCCCAGCAGGCGAGTTCGTCGTCAGCCTGAACGCCGCAGTTGTGAGTCCACCCGGTGTCTAGGGATCGGAACTCGCCCGGTGGCGGCGAGGCCTGACCGGCACCGTTCCCGCCCCAGCAGACGACCTTGCCGCTCGCCTTGAGCGCGCAGCTGTGGTCCTCGCCGGCACCGACGGCGACCGCTCTCGCATCCGCGCTCGTCGGGGCAACCAGGACGGCGAGCGACGCGGCGAGGAAGATCGCCGCCACGAGGCGGTTTGGGGACCTCTTTGCCCTGCCGGCGCTCATGGCTCGACGCACCCGCTGCCGGTGTTCTTCTTGTAGGCGATCACCCGCAGCGCGCCGAGGGGAAACGGCGGCGTCAGCCCGTCGAGGGCGATTCGGTCCTTCTCGCCGGTCGCGTCGTTCAGCTTGCCCTCCTCCGTCCACGGGTTGTACCCGCGGCCGAGCTTGTTCTCGCCCTGGATCGCGACCGAGCCGCCGGTGTCGCGGACGAAGGCGCCGTGGCGCTTCAGCGCCTCAGCGATCGTCTCGATCGCGTCGGGCCAGCCCGGGGGAATGGCGTAGCTGGGGTCGAGCTGGACCCGGGCGCCGATCGGGACCGCGTCGGGGTCGGGCGACCAGCCCTCGCCCCGGCTCGTCCCCGGGCAGGCCATGATCCCGGCCCGGGTGAACGGGCTCGAGATCGCGAGCGCGTGGTCGATCGAGCCGTCGGCGATCTCCTCGGGGCGGACCACCCCGGCCATGTTCGAGAGCCCGGACACGGTCGGCCCGCCGCAGAAGTCCCCCTCGCCCTGGCAGGGAGTGCCGTCGTTGTCGTCGACCGCGAAGCCGCTGCCGTCGATCCGGTAGCGGGCGCGGCCAGTTGAGGTCCAGGCAAGGCTCCCCGCGCCGGTGTCCTTGCTGGCGTCGTAGGCGGCCTGGTTCATCCCGTACTCCGTGTTGCCCGCAGGGTCGAGGACGGTGAGCTTGCGGTCGTCGCCCTGGTTTACGGCCGCGGTCGCGTAGCGGGGGAGCCGGACCAGGTCGCGTGCGGGCACGTACGGCATGTAGCAATCGGGGACGGGCAGCGGCGCCGTCGGGCACTTGATCGCGTAGGACCGCGAGGCCGGGTCGGCGTAGACGAGCGACTGCCCCCAGGTCTCGTTGGCGGTGAAGTTCGGTGGCTCGGCTGGATCGCCGTCCTTCTTCACCGGGCTGACGAAGGACTTGCCGACGACCGCGGTCGAGTTCGGCGCCAGGTCCGCGGGCTCGAGCTGGTCCCAGGGCTTGCCGCTCGCCGGGCCCGTGATCGGCTTATTCCAGAAGCTGGTCCCGGCATAAAGGCGCGGGATCGTGGTGGCGGGGGTCGCGGCCGGGATCTCCTCCTCCATGCTCTCGCCCTCGCTCCCGGCCAGCACCCGGTACTCGTAGCTCGTCCCCCGCCACAGCAGGTAGTCGGTGTAGGCGGAGGTGCCGGCCGGGACGACGTCGATCGTCCGCCAGCCGGCGCCGGCGCCGACCTCGCGGCGCTCGATCACGGTCTCGGCGCTCACTCCCGCCGGCGGGGCCCAGGTGAGCCGGGCGGAGTGGCTTCCGAGCGCCTGAATCGCAAGCCCGAGCGGGCTCTCGTAGGTTACGTTCAGCACCGGGTCGGTGGTGTCGGGGCCCTCGCTCGCGTCGAGCTTGACCACAGTCGAGTTCGTCTCGGAAGTGGTCTTGAGCACGAGGCCGTCGTTCTTGGTCACGTCGCCGTGCCAGGTGCGCGCCGGCCCGGTCAAATCCCAGCTCTCCCAGGCGCCGAGCGCCTCCCCGACCTGGGGGTTGGGGTAGGGGGAGGCGAGGTAGGTGCCGCCGGGGCTGGTCCAGTTCGCGGTCGCGGTCCGCTTGACCCAGGTGACCGCGTTCTTCGACCACCCCTGGCTCAGGCGGTGGCCGTCGGCGGCGGGGCTCCCCCCGCCCGTCTTCGAGTTGACGTGGAGGTCGAGGCGGGCGGCGAGGATCTCGGCCTCGTTGGGGATCGACTTGAGGTTGAAGCGAAGCAGCGCCCGGCGGCGAGCGGAGCCGGCGCCGCCGAGCTGAAGCGAGCTGCTCGTGCAGCGCACCGCGGCGACGTCGGGGCCGATCCAGCAGTCCTTGCCCAGCTCGGGGTCGCTGCCGCCGCCGGCGCCGAGCTTGGTCACCACTGTCGGATCGACCGTCACCGGGTAGACGCGCTCGGGGTCTTGGAGCCACTCGGGGTCGGGGGTGAGCGAGACCTCGGCGTCGGCGCCGGCGACCGTCTCGTCGAGCTTGAGCTCGAGCGGCTCGGCCTCGCCCGCCGCGTCGTAGATCAGCGCCGGCGCCAGCTCAAACGGCTCCTCCCCGCGCTCATCGACCACGGCGAGGCCGCCATCGGCCTCGCGCTCAAGCTCGAGCCCGGCGCTGAGATCGGTGGCGAAGCTGAACTCCTGGGCGGCCTCGGGGCCCGGCAGCTCGATCAGCTCCTCGACCGAGTCGGCCAGCACCCGGTAGGAGACCTCGACCCCGGGGAGGGCGTCGGGGTAGGTGGCGGTGCTCTCGCCGGCGCCGGCGGGCGCGGCCGGGGCGCCGGCGGCGCCCTCGAGCTGAAACGAGACCGACTCGCCGGCGGCCTCGACCCGGATCGGCTTCGCCTCGAGGTCGGCGGGGAACAGCACCTTGAACGAGTTGGCGCGGTTCTCGTAAGCGTAGCCTGCCCGCGGCGAGCCGACCAGGGTGTTGTCGATCTCGCGCCAGCGCCCTTCGGGGGCCTGGTAGTGGACCGGGCCGGCGAAGACCTCGGCCCGGCGGGTGCCCTCGCCCTCCTCGTAGGTGGCCGAGTAGCGCGTTCGAAGCTCCTCGATCTCCCGCTCAGGCCCGGCGCCGGCGGCGGTGGCGCTCTCGGCGCCCCCCCCCGCCGATGGCGAGCGCCCAGGCGGCAACGAGGCCCAGGAGCAGGACGAGCGCGCCCGCTCGCGCCGGGGTGGCGCTCGCGCCCGCGGGCGGGCGGGTCCGGACCGGTCGCCAGGGCGAGGCCTTCATCCGGCAAGCCTCCGCGATGGCGGCGGCCGGGTCAACCGTGGTCCGCCGCCGCTCTGCTGCGGGTTTCTACGGACTCGCTTCGCATCGCGTCCCGGGCGCCGGCTCCTACGTGTCGTGGAGCAGCACCGGGTTGCGCCCCTGCGCCGAAGCCGCCGGAGGCTCAAGCGCAGCGACCGCGGCGAGTGGTTCAACGACGAGAAGCGCTGTGGCTTCATCACGCCCGCCTAGCGCGGCCAGCGTGGGCCCAGTGGCCCGCTAGCGCCGCTTCACCACCAACCCGGGAGCAGCCGTCGTCCTCTGGGCGGCGGTGGCCCTCGGCTGCGCTCGCCCGCCTACGGCACCTCGCGCCCGAGCCAGCCACCGTAGAAGCCCTCGATGTCGGGCAGGAAGTCGTGGACGACGGGATAGCCCGGCGTCACCGCCTCGACCTCGAGCAGCCTCCCCGAGGCGGGGCAGTAGAACTCGCGC
>Ga0299913_10001988_pt1 | contig 15771 bp, 14 predicted proteins | sample RVTome_9_FD_201360 | JGI IMG/M metagenome (GOLD analysis project Ga0299913, IMG submission 201360) | Soil microbial communities from uranium-contaminated site in the Upper Colorado River Basin, Wyoming, United States - RVT155D38 (version 2) ...
CGCCCGATCAGGGTGGGCGACTGGGTCGGCAAGGACGCCGACCAGGCGATCGCCGCGCTCGAGAAGCGGGGGCTGGTCGGCAGGGTCGCCAAGGAGGAGCACAGCGACACGGTCGACGAGGGCGACGTCATCGCCCAGGACCCCAGTGGCGGCACCCTGCACAAGGGCGACGAGGTGTCGCTGACGGTGTCCCTCGGCCCGGAGCTGGTGGAGGTGCCGAACGTCCGAGGCTCCGGCGTGGAGGCCGCGACCGAACAGCTGGAGGGTCTCGGCTTCGACGTCGAGGTCGATTCGTCCTTCCCCGACCCGCTGGGCTTCGTCTTCGGGACCAACCCGGGCGCCGGTGAGCTGGCGCCCAAGGGCAGCACGATCACCCTGATCATCGTCTGACCGAGTCGGGCGATACCTTCCGCCCATGCGTAACCCGGTCGGCACCCACGTCCTGGTCGGGAAGGGCCTGGTGGCCGGGGCGCTCGCGGACGCCGAGGCGCTCGGCTGCGAGGCGATCCAGGTGTTCGTGGGCAACCCGCGCGGCTGGGCGCTCTCGGCGGGTCGGCCGGCCGATGACGCGGCGTTCCGTGACGAGTGCGCGCGCCGCGGGCTGCGGGTGGTCATCCACACGCCGTACCTGGTGAACCTGGGGAGCCCCACGCCGCAGACCTACGCCAACTCGGTCGCGCTGGTCGCGCACAACCTGCGCCGGGCCGCGGAGATCGGGGCCGAGGGGGTGGTCGTGCACACCGGCTCGTACGTCGACCCCGACGGCGGCGCGGACCGGCACGCGGAGGCACTGGGCCGGGTCCGCGAGGCGCTGCTGCCGGTCCTGGACGCGATCGCGGACGAGGCCGCGCCCTGGCTGCTGCTCGAGCCCACCGCCGGGCAGGGGCGGTCGTTGTGTGCCGGGGTCGAGGATCTCGGGCCGTACCTCGCCGCCCTGGACTTCCACCCCAAGGCCGGCATCTGCCTGGACACCTGCCACGTGTTCGCCGCGGGTGCGCCGCTCGACGAGCCCGGCGGCGCGACGGTGACCCTCGACCGGATCGTGGAGATCGGCGGGCCCGGCCGGCTCCGGCTGGTGCACGCCAACGACTCGATGGACGTGCGGGGTGCGTTCCGGGACCGGCACCAGAAGCTGGGCGAGGGGCACATCGGGGTGCGCGCGTTCGCCGAGCTGCTCGCGCACCCGGCCACCGAGGGAGTGCCGTTCATCGTGGAGACGCCGGGCTCGCGGAGCCCGGACAACGCGGACATCCCGCTGCTGAAGTCGCTGCGGGTCTCGACGGGCTCGACCGCCGGTTGAGGTCCACACCCTGGCGTGGTGAGCCGGGAACGACGGGGGTCCATTACCGTCTGCGCATGGTCGTGGTGATGGCTCCCGACGCGACGGACGAAGACATCGCCCACGTCGTGGAGCGGGTCGAGAGCGTCGGCGGCGAGGCGTTCGTCTCCAAGGGCGTGGTGCGCACGATCATCGGCCTGGTCGGCGACATCGACTCCTTCCACCACCTCAACCTGCGCACCCTCAAGGGCGTCGCGGATGTCCATCGGATCTCCGATCCCTACAAGCTGGTGAGCCGCCAGCACCACCCGGACCGCTCGACGGTGTGGGTCGGCCCGACCGGCATCCAGGTGCCGATCGGCCCGGACTCGTTCACGCTGATCGCCGGGCCGTGCGCGGTCGAGACGCCCGAGCAGACGCTCGAGGCGGCGCAGATGGCGAAGTCGGCCGGTGCCACGATCCTGCGGGGCGGCGCGTTCAAGCCGCGCACTTCGCCGTACGCGTTCCAGGGGCTGGGGGTGCGGGGCCTGGAGATCCTCGCCGACGCGCGGGCCGCGACCGGCCTCCCCGTGGTCACCGAGATCGTGGACGCCCGGGACGTCGACGTGGTCGCCGAGCACGCCGACATGCTCCAGGTCGGCACCCGCAACATGGCGAACTTCGGGCTGCTCCAGGCCGTCGGGGAGGCCGGCAAGCCGGTGCTGCTCAAGCGCGGGATGACGGCGACCATCGAGGAGTGGCTGATGGCGGCCGAGTACATCGCCCAGCGCGGCAATCTCGACGTGGTGCTGTGCGAGCGCGGCATCCGCACGTTCGAGCCGTCGACGCGCAACACCCTGGACATCTCCGCGATCCCCGTGGTGCAGGCCACCAGCCACCTGCCGGTGATCATCGACCCGTCGCACGCGGCCGGGCGCAAGGACCTGATCGTGCCGCTCGCCCGAGCGGGCATCGCGGCGGGGGCCGACGGCGTCATCGTGGACGTCCACCCGACCCCCGAAACCGCCCTGTGCGACGGGCCCCAGGCGCTCGCCGGCGCGGACCTGCGCGAGCTCGCAGCGGCCGTACGCCGGCTGCCCGAGCTGCTCGGCCGTGCGGACGCGCGCGACCTGGTGCGCTGACGCGACCTGGGCGTTGAACCGGGCGGTTACCTACAATCCCGGTGTCGGATCTACTCGGGGAGGCGGCATGGAGTTCTGTACTGGGTGCGGCCACCGCCTGGGCGAAGGCCGGTTCTGCACCAACTGCGGCCACCCGATCTCCCCGGGCGCCCGGTCGGACGACACCGCGGAGCGTCCGGCCGTCCCGGTGCCGACGACGCCCCCGCCCTCGGTGCCGCCACCGCCGGCGTACACCCCGCCGCCGAAGCCGCGGTACCCCCTCTATGCCGACCAGGCGATGGGCCCCCCGCCACCGACCTACCAGCCGGCACCGGCCCCGGCACCTGCCCGGGCCCCCTCCCGTGGCAGTCGCCCGCCCTGGCTGCCGCTGGCCCTCACCGTTCTCCTGGTGCTGCTGATGGCGGTGGCCGGCGGGCTGTTGCTGCTGTCCGGCGACGGCGAGGAGCGGGCAGAGGACCCGGCCCCCGCCAACGGCACGGCCGAGACCGAGAACCCCCCGCCCTCCGAGCCGTCGCCGACCTCCTCACCACCGAGCACGAGCCAGTCTCCGCCGCCTGCGGACGGGCCGCAGGACGTGGCCCGGTTCGCCACCGCGACCGCCGCGAAGACGGCGAAGCCGAACCTCGACACCCAGGGCAACCAAGTCCGCTACGAGGCCGCCAACATGCTGGACGGCGTCGCGCAGACCTGCTGGCGGATGCCGGGCGACGGCACCGGCCAGGAGATCGTCTTCACCCTCGCCGAGCCGACCGAGCTGACCGAGGTCGGCCTGATCAACGGCTACGCGAAGAGCTCGGGCAGGCTCGACTGGTACGCCGGGAACCGCAAGGTCCTCGCCGTGGAATGGGTCTTCGACGACGGCACGATGCTGGAGCAGTCGTTCTCCGAGACCAGGCAGATGCAGTCGATGCCGATCGAGCCGGTCACCACCTCCCGGGTGCTGCTGCGCCTGGTGTCGGTGGGCGAGCCCGGGAAGGGCCCGTCGGCGCGCAACTACACCGCGATCAGCGACGTCCGCCTGGTCGGCGAGCCGGCCTAGCGCTCGGTCCTGGGCCCAAGGAGGATCGACTCATGCCGTTCTGCGTCCAGTGTGGGAACGAGATCCCCTCGGGGACCAAGTTCTGCGCCAACTGCGGCAGCCCGGTCGGACCCCCGACCCGCCCACCCCCGCCCACGCAACCCCCGCCTATCCCGCCGCCACCGACCAGCCCACCGCCGCGGGCGACGCCGACCTTGGACTGGCGGCGCCTGGTCGTGGGCAACTGGGTCGGGGCGGGGATGACCGCTCTCGTAGCACTGCTCCTGACCGGCCTCCTGAGTGCCGTGATGGCGCTGGTGGCCAAGCCCGCTGACTTCGGCATCGACAACACGCTCACCCTCATCACGCTGATCGCCACGGGAGCCTTCGGTGCCGACGTGGTGACGGACCTCGACCTCGAGGATGCCGACAGCGCCCTGTCCCTCGGCATGTACCCGCTGACGGTCACCGTGATCGTCCTGCTCGTCGCCGTCCTGGTGTTCCGGCGGGTGCTGCGCGACTACTCCTCGCCGTACGTCGCGCTCGGCGATGCGGCCCGCTCGGCGCTCATCTTCGGGTTCGGGCTGATGATCCCGGCGCTGATCTTCCGCAGTGACAACGACGAGACGGGTCGGGGTTGGGCGCGCGCGCTGGACGACAGCGAGTTCGGCGAGGCCGACTTCGGCAGCTACGCCGCATCCGCCTTCTTCCTCGGGTTCCTCATCCTGTTCAGCGTTCTCGCCGTGGTGGTTCTCCTGCGGAGCGACTGGCGACAGGGAGGTTTCCGGCGCGTGCAGGCCTGGGCGGCGGCCCCGCTGTACGGACACGCGACAACCTTCGCCCTGCTCCCGGTCGCCGGACTCGTCGGGTGGCTCCTGCTCGGATTCGGCGAGCCCTCCCTCACCGAGAACGATCCCACGGGCGACGACCTCCAGGCGCTCCTGACGCTGGTGTTCGGACTGCTCGCCAGCGGTGGCGTCTGGTTGATGTCGCTCGGCGCCGGTGGCTCGGTGGGATCCGACACCGAGGCGACCGGGGAATCCGACGACGCGGAGTGGCACCACCTGTGGGGGCAGGTCACCGAGGACGAGCCCGGCCTCTGGGCGGCTCCCGTCGTCATGCTGGCGATCCTGGTCGCCAGTGCCCTCGTGGTCATCCGCAAGTCACCGACCGGGCTGGTCCTGCGTGGCCTCCTGGTCTGGGTCGGCTCGCTGCTGGCCTTCGTTCCGCTGCTCGTTCGTCTCTCCGGCGCACACTTCTCCGGCGAGGCGACGTACCTCGGGGACGACTACGAGTACGCCGCCTACTTCGGCGCCCACGGCGTGCAGGCCACGTTCTACCTCACCGGGCTGGCCCTGCTCGTGGCACTCGTCGCCGCCGCCCTCACCGGGCACCTGGACGCGGCCACGGTGCGCCGCGACGTGTCGACCCTGTTGCGCCGTTTGCAGGCCTCTCCGACCCAGGCTCCGCCCCCCACCGGCCCGCCCGGGCCGTCACATCCCCCGCCGTCGGCGCCTCCGCCACCCCCGCTGCTTCCCGATCAGGGCTCCGGTCGGTCGGGAACGTAGGGGCTCAGCCCTCCCCACAGCAGGGTGACCGAGTAGTCGACGATCCGGTCGCGGCTCAGGTCCGGATTGCGGATCCACCAACGACCCGCCTGCTCGAGGGCTCCCGATATCAGGTGCCCGACGGCGTGGATGGTGGTCTCGGACTCCCCCGTCAGGTGCAGCCGGAGCAGGTCGACGATCCGCTCCACGGTGTGGAACCGGGCCTCGGAGAGGCGCTCGCCGAGCTCGCCCAGGATCGGGGTGGAGGAGCCGTAGAGGATGGTCCAGCGCCGGGGCTGCTGGTCGAGGTAGTCGAAGTAGGCGCCGATCCCCACGCGCAGCTGTTCCCGGGGGTCCTCGACGGAGAGCGCGGCCGCGGTCATCAGCTCCTCGAGCTGGGCGCGGACCCGGGTGACGACGGCGAGGTAGGCGCCCTCCTTGTTGCCCAACCGCTCGTAGACCACCGGCCGGGTCACTCCGGCGGCCCGGGCGATGTCCTCGATCGACGTGGCGTCGTAGCCCCGGTCGGCGAACAGCTCCTCGGCCACGTCGAGCAGCTGCTGGGCACGGAGCTCTCCGGACATTCTTCGGGGCTGGGACCGGGCCGACACGTTGACAACTTTACACGGCGTAACTTACGGTCTGTAACCTCGACCCTTCCCAGGAGCTCTCGTGACTGTCCCTCGCCCCCGCGTCGCCCTCCGCCTGGTCGCCGCCGCCCTGCTGCTCGGCTCCGGCCTGGCCGTCGCCGCACCGGCCCAGGCCGCCCCGTCCTCCGGCCTCAATGACTGGTCCTGCCGGCCGTCGGCCGCCCATCCGCGTCCCGTCGTGCTGCTGCACGGCCTGAGCAGCAGCAAGGAGGCGAACTGGGCCTTCCACGGTCCGGCGGTCGCCGCCGCGGGCTACTGCGTGTTCTCGCTGACCTACGGCGTGAACGAGACCAGCCAGATCTGGGGCGGCGGCGGCTTCGACCAGATCGACGAGTCCGCCCGCGAGATCGGGGCCTTCGTCGACGACGTGCTCGCGGCGACCGGCGCGGCGAAGGCGGACCTGGTCGGCCACTCCGAGGGCGCGTTCCAGACCCTCTACGTCACCAAGGTCACGGGGTACGCCGCCAAGGTCGGCCGGGTCGTCGCCCTGGCTCCCCCGACGCACGGCACCTCCTTCGCCGGGATCGTCACCCTCGGGCAGGTCCTGGGCGGGCAGGCGCTCGTCAACGCGTTCACCGACGGCGCCAGGTGCTTCGCATGCACCGACCTCGTCACCGGCGGTCCCGCGATCGCGCGGCTGACCGACGGACCGATCGCCCAGGCTGGTGTGCACTACACGATCGTCGGCACCCGCTGGGACGCGGTGGTGACCCCGACGTCCACGTCGTTCGTGCGCGAGCCCGGGGTCGTCAACTACTACATCCAGGACAAGTGCCCGCTCGACCCGGTGGGCCACGTCGGGATCGCCGTCGACAACGGGGTCACGTCGATGATCCTCAACGGGCTCGACGCGTCGGCGCCGGTCCGGTGTGGGTTCGGTCCGCCGGTCTGACGTACGGCGTCACAGGCTCAGCGGGCGCCGTCCTGTCTGTGGGCCAGTGCCCAGGCGGCCGCCTCGGCCCGGTTGCGCAGGCCCAGCTTGGCCAGCAGGTGGCTCACGTGATGTGAGGCCGTCTTCGGGCTGATGTAGAGCCGGGTCGCGATCTCCCGGTTGGACAGCCCCTGCGCAACCAGGGCCAGCACCTCCTGCTCCCTGTCGGACAGCTCACCCTCGCGTCGTACGCCGGTCCGGGCGGGACCGCCGAGGTCACGGTGCAGCGCCCACGCCTGGTCCAGCTCTGCCCGCGCCCCCAGCCAGGCGAACGTCTCCGCTGCGGCACGCGCCTCCGCCGCGGCGAGAGCCCGGTCAGAGGAGGCGACCAGCGTGGCGAACGCCAGCCGCGACCGGGCCTCCTCCAGAGGTAGCCGCGCGGTGGCGAAGGCGGTCATTGCCGCCTCCAGGTGTTCCACGTCTTCGTGGACCAGGCCCGCCGCGTGCCGGGCGTAGCCGACCAGGGCGTCCACGGGGTCGGTCGCGACGAGCCCGAGCAGGAGGTCGGCCGTGGCCCGGGCCCGCACGGCGTCGCCGCACCCTGCCTCCAGCTCCGAAAGCAGCGCCAGCGTCGGGACCTCGAACACGTCCACGCTCGTGGCATTCACCGCCCGGCGCAGCCGCGTGACCACGACGCCGCGCTCGTCCGGACCTTCGGCGCGTGCCCAGCGCAGCCGGGCCAGGGGCCGCGCCGCGTAGTCGTCCTGGTCCTGGCCGTCCAGCAGCCGCTCGGCCTCGGCCATCCGGCCCTGCCGGACCCGGAGCTCCGCCAGCCGGACCAGGGCCGCAGAGCGCAGGGCGCGGTAGCTGGCGTCGTACTCCTCGAGCGCCCGCACCAGTTCGGACTCGGCCTCGTCCCAGCGGCCGGCGGCGACCAGGATCCCGCCGTAGTGCATGCGGCAGATCGCGGACGCCCAGACCACCGCGGGCTCGGCCCCCATCAGCCCGGTCACCTGCTGCCACTCCTCGGCCCGCCGCACGTCCAGCGTCCCCTCGCAGGCGACGAGCAGCTTGCAGTAGATCTCGCCGACGACCACCCGGTCGCCCACCTCGCCGCCGCGCGCCGCGGCGGCCGCCTCGTCCAGTCGGCGCATCCCCTCGGTCACCTGCCCGGCCTGCACCAGGGATGCTCCCTCGTAGGCCAGCGCGTCGAAGTGCAGGTCCGCGTCGCCGTGACGCGCCGCCGCCTCGCGCGCCTCCGCGACCAGGCCGGCCCGTTCCGCCGGGTCGATGGCACCGAGCGCCCGGGCCAGCGCCACCCAGCCCGCCTCGGGGCAGTCCCCTGACTCCTGGGCGAGCCGGATGCCACGCTCCAGCCACCCGGCCGACACGGCCTGGTTACCGAAGAGGGCCAGGTGATCGAAGGAGATCTGGTACGCCGCGAGCCGGGCCGCGCGCCGCGTGTCCCCCGCGGCGCGGAGGGCCGCGAACGCCCGCTCCCGCAGGACCAGCGCCCCGGCGTAGTCGCCTTCCCTCGCCCGGTCGTCGGCGAGCCGTTCGAGACGGCCTGCCTCGGTCTCCACCGCACCATTATCGACGCCGGCTCGGCGGACGGGCTCACGAATGGGTCATTCGCCCGATCCTTCCGGGCCGGGTCCGGGGCAGGCTGCGGTGATGGCGACCGAGACCTTCCAGATCAGCTCCGCGCAGGCGGAGACCTACGAGACGCAGTTCGTACCGGCGCTGTTCGCGCACTGGGTCGAGCCGGTGCTGGACGCGGCCGGCGTTGACTCCGGGCAGCGGGTGCTGGACGTGGCCTGCGGCACGGGGGTCGTGGCCCGGCGGGCCGCGGACCGGGTCGGCGCGTCCGGGGAGGTCGTCGGCGTGGACCTGAACCCGGCCATGCTCGCCGTGGCCGCCCGGGTCCGCCCGGACCTCACCTGGGAGCAGGGCGACGTGGCCGCCTTGCCGTTCGACGACGACGGCTTCGACGTCGTGACCTGCCAGTCGGCGATGATGTTCTTCCCCGACCCCACCGCGGCGCTGCGGGAGATGGGCCGCGTGGCACGACCGGGCGGGACGGTCGCGGTGCAGGTCTTCGACCTCCTCGGCGACCAACCGGCGTACGGGCCATGGGTCGAGATGGTGGCCCGCCATGCCGGGGAGGAGGCCCTGCACATGCTCGGCACCTACTGGGTTCACGGCGACCAGCAGGTGATGCGCGGCCGGTGCGCCGATGCTGGGCTGGAGGTGCGCACGATCCATCACCACGAGCGTCCGGCGTACTTCCCCTCCGTCGAGGCGATGGTGCTGACCGAGGTCAACGCCACTCCACTCGCCGACCGGCTCACACCTGTCGAGCTGGACCGGATCGTTGCGGACTCGTTCGAGGTCTACCGCCCGTTCCTCACCGACGACGGGCTGGTGCTGCCGCTGGGTGGGTATGTCGTGGTGGCGACGCCGGCCTGAGGCCTACAGGGAGGCGAGCGCGGCCGCCGCGGTCTCGGCGGCGGCCCGGTCGACCCCGAGATGAGTCACCAGACGTACGGCGGTGGGTCCGACGGTGGCGACCGCGACTCCGGCCTCCCGGGCGCGCGCGACGAACTCGGTCGCGTCCGGCCGCTCGACCACCACGATGTTGGTGTCCACCGACTCCGGGTCCACCCCGCAGGCGTCGGCGAGCAGGCGGGCATGCCCGTGGTCCTCGGCGAGACGCTCGACATGGTGGTCGAGCGCGTGCAGCCCGGCCGCCGCGAGGATCCCGACCTGGCGCATCCCGCCGCCCATCCGCTTGCGCCAGACCCGCGCCTCGGCGATCGCGTCCCGGCTCCCCACCATCAGCGAGCCGACCGGGGCGCCGAGCCCCTTGGACAGGCACACGGAGAGCACGTCGGCCGTCGCGCCGTACTCGCGCAGAGGGGTGCCGGTGGCGACATGGGCGTTCCAGATCCGGGCGCCGTCGAGGTGCATGGCCGCGCCGGCCCCGGTCGCGAACTCGCGGAGGTCGCGGAGGTCGGCGAGCGGCAGCACCGCTCCCCCGGCGAAGTTGTGGGTGTTCTCGACCGAGATGGCAGCGGTGGGCACGAAGAACGGGCCCATGTCGGGGGCGAAGAGCGACCGGATGGTGACCAGGTCGACCTGGCCGCGCGGCTCGATCCAGGTGCGCATGGTGACGCCGGAGTACGCGCCGTGCGCACCCAGCTCGGCGCGGGCGATGTGTGCGCGGGACTCGCAGAGCACCTCCTGGCCCGGCTGGACGACTGAGCGCACCGCGAGCACGTTGGCCATCGACCCGGTGGGGGTGAACAGTGCCGCCTCGTGCCCGAAGAGCTCGGCCACCCGGTGCTCGAGCGCGTTGACCGTCGGGTCCTCGCCGTAGACGTCGTCGCCCACCTCGGCCCGGGCCATCGCCGCCCGCATCGCCTCGGTCGGCTGGGTGAGGGTGTCGCTGCGCAGGTCGATCACGTGCCCATCTTCGACCATCGCCGGCATGAGATCGCGCGTGCCTCCGGCGCACCCCGGCCCAGCGGTGCCCCAGCCACCGAACCGAGCCCGCCACTCGGTGGCAGACCCACCGCCACCCGGCGCACCCCGGCCCAGCGGTGCCTACGCCACCGAACCGAGCCCGCCATTCGGTGGCAGACCCACCGCCACCCCGGCGCACCCCGGCCCAGCGGTGCCTACGCCACCGAACCCTGCCCGGCATTCGGTGGCAGACCCACCGCCACCCCGGCGCACCCCGGCCCAGCGGTGCCCCCGCCACCGAACCGCGCCCGGCATTCGGTGGCAGACCCACCGCCACCCCGGCGCACCCCGGCCCAGCCGCGGTGCCGCCTCGGTCAGCTCAGGCCCGGCGCAGCATCGCGGCCACCAGGAACGCCAGCTCCAGCGACTGCACCCGGTTGAGCCGCGGGTCGCACACGGACTCGTAGCGGTGGGCGAGGTCGACCTCGGCCAGCTCCTGGCCGCCGCCGACGCACTCGGTGACGTCGTCGCCGGTGAGCTCGACGTGGATGCCGCCGGGCCAGGTGCCGAGCGCGTGGTGGACGTCGAAGAAGCCCTGCACCTCCTCGATCACGTCATCGAAGCGGCGGGTCTTGTAGCCCGAGCTGGCCTCGAAGGTGTTGCCGTGCATGGGGTCGCACACCCAGGCGACCTCGACCCCGGACGCCGTCACCTTCTCCACGAGGTCGGGAAGTCCGTCGCGGATCTTCTGCGCACCGAAGCGGGTGATGAACGTGAGCCTGCCCGGCTCGTTCGCGGGGTTGAGCTTCGCCGCCAGGGCCAGCGCGTCGTCGGCGGTCGTGGTGGGGCCGAGCTTGACGCCGATCGGGTTGCGGATCCGGCTCAGCAGCTCGACGTGCGCGTTGTCGAGCTGGCGGGTCCGCTCCCCGATCCAGACGAAGTGGCCCGAGACGTCGTAGGGCTGCTCGGTGCGCGAGTCGATCCGGGTCATCGCGTGCTCGTACTCCAGCACCAGGGCCTCGTGGCTGGAGTGGAAGTCGACCCGGTGGAACTCGTCCGGGTCGGCGCCGATCGCCTGCATGAACGACATCGCCCGGTCGATCTCGTTGGCCAGCTTCTCGTAGCGCTGGCCGACCACGGAGTCGCGAACGAAGTCGGTGTTCCAGGTGTGCACCTGGCGCAGGTCGGCGTAGCCGCCGGTGGCGAACGCGCGCACGAGGTTGAGGGTGGCCGCCGAGGCGTTGTAGACGTCCACGAGCCGCTGCGGGTCGGGGACCCGTGCGGCCTCGGTGAAGTCGTACCCGTTGACCGCATCGCCGCGGTAGGCCGGGAGCGTCACGCCGTCACGGGTCTCCAGGTCGGAGCTGCGCGGCTTGGCGTACTGCCCGGCCAGCCGGCCGAGCTTCACGACCGGCACGGAGGCGGCGTACGTGAGCACGACGGCCATCTGGAGCAGGACCCGCAGCTTGTTGCGGACGTTGTCGGCGGTGACGCCGGCGAACGTCTCGGCGCAGTCGCCGCCCTGCAGCAGGAACGCCTCCCCGCGGGCGACCGCGGCCAGCTTCTCCTTGAGCTCGTCGCACTCCCCGGCAAACACCAACGGCGGCATGGTGCGGAGTCGGGCCACGGCGGCGTCGACGGCCACCCGGTCCGGGTACGACGGCTGCTGGGCGGGCCCCAGGGCGTGCAGGCTCGCGAGGTCGGGGATCTGGCTCACCGGACAAGGGTACGCAACCGGCATCGCCGAGGCCGCTTCGAGGCTCCCGTGTCAGCGCACCTCGCAGTCGACATCGTTGTCGCACGGCTTCAGCGGGTGGTCCTCGATCACGTCACCCGAGGCGTCGTAGGCGACCACCTTGGCCAGGTCGCCCGGCACCCGGGCGGACATCATCGACGCGCCCTCGACGAGGGTGGTGTCCACGCGACCCTCTACGACCTCGCCGGTGGTGGTCACGAACTCGACCTCGGCCACGTCGGTGCCCGGGAGCCCGGCGAACGCGAGCTCGCCCGGTGACCCGGTGCTGTAGTCGGCGGTCTTGAAGACCTCCATGTCGGACCCCGGCGTCAGGAAGACGTCGGTGCCCATCCCCCAGTCGTAGTGCAGCTTGCCGTCGAGGGTGCGGGTCATCAGCGCCGGCCCACAAGGGTTGTGCTTCCAAGACGCGCAGGCCAGCACGGCGTCGCCGGACTCCACCAGGATGCCGTTGTCCGTGGAGCCGACGGGGTACCCACCCTCGTCGTCCTTCTGGGACTGTTCGAAGTCGAGTACGCCCTGGTAGAGCCAGGCCGGCCAGGCCTCGGCCGGGAACATGGTGACGCCCTGGTAGGTCTTGGCGTCCAGGGGCACTTCGCCTACGACTCGCATGTCGCGCTGGCCCGCTCCCACCCAGTAATCGCTCTTGGCGTCCGGCGCCGGCAGCACCACCTGCCACTCGGAGACCTGGACGGCACCGGGGACCTCGGCCAGCGCCCGCTGCGCCAGCGGGCTGAGCTCCTTGGGGGTCTCCTGCACGTCGTTGGCCACGGGCGGCTCGTCGGACCCTCCACCGACCGTCCCGGTGAGCGCCAGGGTCAACGCGACGGCGCCCACCACCACGGAGGTCCCGACGCCCGTCAGGACCCGCGCCGTCGTACGCCGTCGGGCGCCGCTGCGCCGGATCGCGGCCAGGGTGCCACTGTCGAGCATCTCTCCGTCGCTCGCGTGCAACGCGTCCTGGAGTTCCTTGATCGATCGGTCGTTCATGGCTTCACGGCCTCCTCGAAGCTGTCGTCGGACACCCGGAGCTTGGCCAGCGCGCGCGAAAGCGTGCTCTTGACCGTGCCCGGTGCGATGCCGAGCTCGCCGGCCACATCGGCCTCGGAGAGGTCGAAGTAGTGCCGCAGCACCACCACCCGCCGCTCCTTGTCGGTGAGGCCCGCGAGCAGACGTACGACGTGGTCGCGTTCGGACGTCGCCCGCTCGGCGTCCTCCCGATCGGCCGTCCGGTCGAGCTCGTGCTCGGCGGAGTCCCCGCCCACCTCGACCATCCGCCGGCGGCGCAGCCGGTCGATGTTGGCGTTGACCAGCACCTTCCGGCTGTAGGCAAGCGCGTCGTGCCGACGGATTCGCCGCCAGTGCGCGAACGTGCGCGCCAGCGCGGTCTGGGTCAGATCCTCGGCGAGGTGGTGGTCACCGGTGAGCAGGTACGCCGACCGACACAGCCGCGGCCATGCCGCCACCGCGAACTCGTCGAACCCGTCGTCCCCGCCCGCCATCGCATCTCCTGGGTATCACTGGTTGCAGTGTCACCCATCCCTACGCAGGTGGAGCGGGATCGGTTCTGTCTGAGCAGGAGACTGCGAGGAACGAGCAGGCTCCGTGGGCGAAGGCAGGTCGAGCAAGCCCCGCGACCGAGCCCGCGACGGGTGCGTCGAGACCCGGTGAGCCGACAGCAGACCTCAGCCGCCGAAGAAGACCTGGGCCTCGGCGTACTCCTTCTCGGAGACCAGCTTCAGCTCGCCGGTGCCCTCGATCAGGGGAACCCGGATGATGTCGGTGCCGCGCAGCGCCATCATGGTGCCGAAGTCGCCCTCGGCTACGGCGTCGACCGCCTGCAGGCCGAACCGGGTGGCCAGCCAGCGGTCGAACGCCGTCGGCGTGCCGCCGCGCTGGATGTGGCCGAGCACCACGGCCCGCGCCTCCTTGCCGGTGCGGCCCTCGATCTCCCGGGCCAGCCGGTCGCCGATGCCGCCGAGCCGGACATGTCCGAACTCGTCCTTCTCCCCGGAGACCAGCGTCATCTCGCCCCCCTCGACCGGGACCGCGCCCTCCGAGACGACGATGATGGGTGAGTACTGGGTGCGGAACCGGGCCTCGACGTGGGCGCAGACCGCCTCGATGTCGAACGGCTGCTCCGGGATGAGCACCGCGCTCGCACCGCCGGCGATGCCGGAGTGCAGGGCGATCCAGCCGGCGTGCCGGCCCATCACCTCGACCACGAGCACCCGGTGGTGGGACTCAGCGGTGGTGTGCAGCCGGTCGATCGCCTCGGTGGCGACGTTGACCGCGGTGTCGAACCCGAACGTGAAGTCGGTGCCCGACAGGTCGTTGTCGATGGTCTTCGGGACGCCGACCACCTTGACGCCGAGGTCCGCCAACTTGGTGGCCACGCCGAGGGTGTCCTCCCCGCCGATGGCGATCAGCGCCGCGACGTCGGCCGCCTCGAGGTTCTCCTGGATCCGCTCCACGCCGCGGTCGATCGAGAACGGGTTGGTGCGCGAGGAGCCGAGGATGGTGCCGCCGCGCGGCAGGATCCCGCGGCACTGGGCGATGCCGAGGGGCATGGTGACGCCCTCGAGCGGACCCCGCCAGCCGTCGCGATAGCCGACGAACTCGAACCCGTGCCGGGTGACCCCCTTGCGGACCACCGCCCTGATCACGGCGTTCAGGCCGGGGCAGTCGCCGCCTCCGGTGAGCACTCCGACGCGCATCGGACCTCCATGAATTGGATCGTTCACATTCAGCGGCCCACCCTAGCGATGCGGGCACGTGGGTGGCGAGGGGACCCGAAGGTACGGGAACAGCCTAGGAGTCGACGCACGCCAGAACGGCCTCGACCAGGGCCACGCTCCTGGCGTCCGCGGGCGTCGCCGGACCCATCTGGTTGACGGTGTACCCGAAGCCGACGCCGTGGCGGGTGTCGGCGAACCCGGCGGATCCGCCCAGCCCGTAGTGGCCGAACGCGCCCTCGCCCGACATCGGCCGGAACGGGAACGGGAGCTGGAAGCCGAGGCCGTAGCAGGTTTCGTAGCCAACCACCGCGTCCTCACCGACCGAGGCCGGCCGGAGGACCTGGCCGACGGTCTCGGCATCGAGCAGCCGGATCCCGTCGACCTCGCCGAGGCAGGCGGCGTACATCCTGGCCAGGGCCCGGGCGGTGCCCATGCCGTTGACCGACGGCACCTCCGCACTCCACAACCGAGGCTCGTTGATCCATCCGAACAGGCCGGATCCCACGAAGAACGCGCGGAAGGCGGGGCTGTCCGGCGTCAGCATTCGCAGCGTGAAGGGGTCGGGCGCCCGGCCCTCCGGTGGCGAGAACAGGTGCAGCGGCGCCACCCTCGCGTGCTCGCTCTCCGGGAGACCGACATGAAGATCGAGGCCCAGCGGCGTGGCCACCTCGGTGGCGAAGAAGACGCCCGGCGAGCTGCCCGTGACCCGGCGGATCAGCTCGCCGATCAGCCACGCGTGAGTGATCGCGTGGTAGCCGTGCCGGGTGCCCGGCTGCCAGGCCGGCACCTGGGACGCGACCGCCGCTGCCGCCGGCTCCCAGGCGACCAGGTCCTCGATCGTGAGTCCGCCGTCCAGGTGGGGGACGCCCGCCCGATGGGCCAGCGCGGCCCGTACCGACACCCCGCCCTTCCGCGCGGCGGCGAAGTCCGGCCAGTACTCCGACAGCGGCGCGTCGAGGTCGATCCGACCGGCCTCCGCGAGCCTGAGGACGCAGATGGCCATCGCGCCCTTGGTGGCGGAGGCGACCAGCTGCAGCGTGTCGGGTCCGTACGGCGGCGCGCCCGCCTCCCGGGACGTCGTCCCGCCCCACAGGTCCACGACCAGCTCGTCCCCGGCGTACACCGCGCAGGAGGCGCCGAGCTCACCGCGCGAGCGGAAGTTCTCCGCGAAGGCGTCCGCGACCCGCTCGAAGCCGTCCGCGTCCGTGCCCCGGATCTCGCTGTCCTGGTTCTCGACGGCCCCGGTGCCCGTGGTCATCCGGGCATCCTGGCAGGGCCCCGCTGAGGGCGTCCACCGTCCGGCGGTGGTTGACGTGCGAGGGAAGCGAG
>Ga0299913_10001989_pt1 | contig 15769 bp, 13 predicted proteins | sample RVTome_9_FD_201360 | JGI IMG/M metagenome (GOLD analysis project Ga0299913, IMG submission 201360) | Soil microbial communities from uranium-contaminated site in the Upper Colorado River Basin, Wyoming, United States - RVT155D38 (version 2) ...
CACCCAGGGCGACGACGTCTTCGGTGCGGCGGGCGACGCCGGCGGAATCAACGTCTTCGGGCTCAAGGCCGCGGTCAACGTCTTCTTCCAGGAGCAGGCCAACGACCGCCTGACGCTCAACGCCCTGGGCGGACATGACACCGTCGACGCCACCTCGCTCGAAGCCGACGGCATCCAGCTCACGATGAACGGCGGCCTCGGGAACGACGTGCTCCTCGGCAGCGAGGGCGACGACCTGGTCAACGGCGGCGACGGCGACGACCTCGCCCTGATGGGCGCCGGAGACGACACGTTCGTCTGGAACCCGGGCGACGACAACGACACGCTCGAGGGCCAGGCCGGATTCGACACGATGCTGTTCAACGGCGCCAATGTCGCCGAGAACATCGACGTCTCCGCCAACGGCGGCCGCGTCCTGTTCTTCCGCAACATCGCCTCGGTGGCGATGGACCTGGACGAGGTCGAGAGCATCGACTTCCGCGCCCTCGGCGGCGCCGACACGATCGTCGTCAACGACCTCAGCGGCACCGACGTCACCGAGGTGAACACCGGCCTGGCCGCAGTAGGCGGCGCCGGCGACGCTCAGCCGGACAACGTGATCGTCAGCGGCACGAACGGCGACGACGTGGCCCTCGTCTTCGGCGACGCCTCCGGCGTGTCGGTGATCGGCCTCGCCGCGCAGGTCAACATCACCGGCGCGGAAGCCGCCAACGACCGGCTGACGCTCAACATGCTGGCCGGCGACGACGTGGTGGATGCGTCCGGCCTAGCCGCCGGCGCGATCCAGCTCACGGCGAACGGCGGAGCCGACAACGACGTCCTGATCGGCGGCGACGGCAACGACGTCCTCCTCGGCGGGCCCGGTGACGACGTGCTCATCGGCGGTCCGGGAATCGACATCCTCGACGGCGGAGAGGGCGACGACATCGAGATCCAGCTCGTCGGCGGCGAGGACAAGGTCGCCTCGGCGACGACCGCAGGGAAGGAGTGGCTGAAGAGCCACGCCCGGATCGTCGGCGGCAAGACCGTGCTCGAGGTCGGTGGGAAGGAGCGCACGCTCCCCCGCGCGGATCTCAGCCGGCTCGTCCAGGACGCGTCCAGCGCCTGAACCCCGCGCTCGTCCCGGCACGCCGGCCGGGTGGATCGTAGGAATGGAGAAGCCCCGCCGAGAGGCGGGGCTTCTCCGTAGCAGGCCTGTAAGCCGGATTCTGTCGAGGGTGACCATCCATCTTTGCGGCGCACCCGGCTCCTCGACGGGCCGTCTCGAGCGGAGCCTGTTCGCCTTGCACCGGACGGGGTTTGGCAGCCGCCGTGTCGCCACGACGCTGGTGGGCTCTTACCCCACCTTTTCACCCTTGCCTTCGGCGTCTCCGGAGAGTGCTCGCCGCCGGCGGTCTCCTTTCTGTGCCACTTTCCGTCGGCTTTCGCCGCCTGGGTATCCCCAGCGTCCTGCCCTGTGGTGTCCGGACTTTCCTCGAGCCCCGTGGGGCCCGCGGTCACCCGGCCTGCCCTCGTATTGTAGCCGCGCTTTTCGGCGCCGCCCGGGCCCGGATATGGTTTTGCCGTGACCACGACCGACCCGCGCGAGCACGCGATCGCTGCACTCCTCTCCGAGGAGCGGAGCTACCCGCCCCCGGAGGACTTCGCGGCGCAGGCGAACGCGCAGCCCGAGATCTACGAGCGCACCTTCGAGGAGCTCTGGGAGACGGAGGGGCGCGAGCGCGTCACGTGGTTCGAGCCGTTCACCGAGCTCTACGAGTGGGAGCCGCCGTACGCGACGTGGTACCTCGGCGGGAAGCTCAACGTCTGCTTCAACTGCGTCGACCGCCACGTCGAGGCCGGGAACGGCGACAAGGTCGCCTACCACTGGGAGGGCGAGCCGGTCGGGGAGCGCGAGGCGATCACGTTCGCCGGCCTGCAGGAACGCGTCGTGCGCTTCGCCAACGTCCTGAAGAAGCTCGGCGTCGGGAAGGGCACGCCGGTCGGGATCTACATGGGGATGATCCCGGAGCTCCCGGTGGCGATGCTCGCGTGCGCCCGGCTCGGCGCGCCGCACACGGTCGTCTTCGGCGGCTTCAGCGCCGACGCGCTCGCGGGGCGGCTGAACGACATGGGCTGCGAGGTCCTCATCACGCAGGACGAGGGCTGGCGCAAGGGCGCGAAGGTGCCGCTGAAGAGGAACGCCGACGAGGCGCTCGCCGCCGCGCCCGGCGTGCGGCACGCGGTCGTCGCCCGCCGCACGGGCGAGGCCGCGATGCAGGAGGGCCGCGACCTCTGGTGGGACGAGCTCGCCGCGGGCGAGAGCGCCGACCCCGAGACCTGCCCCTGCGAGCCGATGGACTCGGAGGACCTCCTCTACCTCCTCTACACGAGCGGCACGACCGCGAAGCCGAAGGGCATCGCGCACACCACCGGCGGCTACCTCGTCGGCGTCGCCACGACGCACCACTACATCTTCGACGTGAAGCCCGACTCGACATACTGGTGCGCGGCCGACATCGGCTGGGTGACGGGACACTCCTACATCGTCTACGGGCCGCTCTGCAACGGGACGACGAGCGTGCTCTACGAGGGGACGCCGGACTTCCCCGACCGCGACCGCTGGTGGGAGATCGTCGAGCGCTACCGGGTGGACGTCCTCTACACCGCCCCGACGGCGATCCGCGCGCACATGAAGTGGGGCACGGAGCATGCGGAGAAGCACGACCTGTCCTCGCTCCGCCTGCTGGGTTCGGTCGGCGAGCCGATCAACCCGGAGGCCTGGATGTGGTACCGCGAGACGATCGGCGGCGGGCGCATGCCGGTCGTCGACACGTGGTGGCAGACCGAGACCGGGATGATCATGATCTCGCCCCTTCCCGGCGTGACGACGGTGAAGCCCGGCTCGGCGACGAAGCCGTTCCCGGGCGTGGACGCGGCCGTCGTGGACGAGCGCGGCGAGGAGGTGCCGAACGGCCAGGGCGGCTATCTCGTGCTGCGCAAGCCGTGGCCGGCGATGCTCCGCGGCCTCTACAAGGAGCACGACCGCTACGTCGACACCTACTGGAGCCGCTTCCCCGGCATGTACTTCACGGGCGACGGCGCGAAGCGCGACGAGGACGGCGACTTCTGGCTCATGGGCCGCGTGGACGACGTGATGAACGTCTCCGGGCACCGGATCTCGACGATCGAGGTGGAGAGCGCGCTCGTTGACCATCCCACGGTGGCCGAGGCGGCCGTCTGCGGGCGCCGGGACGACCTGACGGGCGAGGCGATCGTCGCGTTCGTGACGCTCAAGGGGTCAGAGGGCGGCTCGGTCGAGATGCTCGAGACGCTGCGCGACCACGTCGCGCAGAAGATCGGGAAGATCGCGCGCCCCGCGAACATCGTCTTCACGCCGGAGCTCCCGAAGACGCGCTCCGGGAAGATCATGCGCCGCCTGCTCCGGGACGTCTCGGAGCAGCGCACGCTCGGCGACACGACGACGCTCGCCGACCCGACCGTGGTCGAGGAGATCCGCGACCGCGCCGAGCACGAGAAGGCGGAGGACTAGACCACTAAACCACTAGACCGCTTCTCGCCGCGCGTCCGCGGCACGTCCGGCGGTGAGCGCGATCCCGGCCAGGCAGCTCTGGCACTCCGGGCAGCGGATCGACCCGTCCGCCGCGTGGAGGACGAACTCTCCGCAGACGAGGCATTCGAGGCTCACGCCTCGCGCGAGCGCGAAGAGCTCCTGCTCGAGCGTCCGGTTCAGCTGCAGCACGTCGCTCACCTCATACCCTCCGGAAGACGCCCGTCACCTTGCCGAGCAGCTGCACGTGGGCCGGGTAGAGCGGCTCGAGGGCGGAGTTCTCCGGCTGCAGGCGCACGCGCCCGTCCTCGCGGAAGAACCGCTTCACGGTCGCCTCGTCCGCAGCCTCGTCGTCGCCGACGAGCGCGACGACGATGTCCCCGTCGGTCGCCGTCTGCTGCCGGCGGACCACGACGTAGTCGTCCTCGAGGATCCCGGCCTCGATCATCGAGTCGCCGCGCACGCGCAGGAGGAACTCCTCCCCCACCCCGGACGACAGCGGCTCTGGGACCGCCATGTGCTGCTCGACGTTCTCCTCCGCGAGCAGCGGCGCGCCGGCCGCGATCTGCCCGACGAGCGGAAGAACCCGCACGCGTCCGGCCTCGCCCACCGCCTCCGCGGCCGGAGCGCGCTCGCGCCCGACGAGCTCGAGGGCGCGCGGCTTCGTCGGGTCCCGGCGCAGGTAGCCCGCCCGCTCGAGGTTGGCGAGGTGCGCGTGCACCGTCGACGGAGACGCGAGCCCGACGGCCTCGCCGATCTCCCGCACCGTGGGCGGATAGCCGTGCCCGTCCACGTATCCGGTCACGTAGTCGTAGATCTCGCGCTGTCTCTGGGTGAGCATCGCACCTCCCTTGAACGAACGTATGTTCGTAGGGTACCGCCCCCACCGGACGGCGTCAACGACTCGCTAGACTTGACCCTCGCGCGCTGGTGGCGGAATTGGTAGACGCGCAAGGTTGAGGGCCTTGTGGGCCGTATGGCCCGTGGAGGTTCAAGTCCTCTCCAGCGCATGCGCGAGAAGGGCGGCTCGGGGAGTCGCCCTTCTCGTTCGGTGAATCGAGGCCGAACGAGCAGTGAGGGCGCAGGCCTGGCCCGAGCCGGCCGCAAAGGGGGGCCCGCGTCGCGGGCCCCCCTTTGCTTCCCCTCGGCGCCTGATCGCGCCTTGCTTCTCTCGGACTAGCGGCGCACCGCCCGGGCGATCGCCCTCGACGAGGAGCAGTTGCCCGTGATGTTCAGGTTGTCCGCCTCGCGGACGGCGACCCTCAGCGTGCCGCGCCTGGCCGCCCTGACCGTGGCGGTGGCGACGCCGTTGTCGTTCGTCCTGACGAGCCGGTTGAAGCCTGGCCCGCTGATCCGGACCTTCGTGTCCTTCGCGGCCTGGAGCGGAGCCGGGCCGAACAGCTTCGCCGTCGCCCTGACCGTCCGGGTCTGGCCGGCGCGAACCGGGCCGCCCCTGAAGGACACCTGGCAGCGGATGAAGTTGGTGACCGTCTGCGCATTGTGCGCGGGCAGCGTCATCGTGTCGTTCCAGAACGGCAGGTCGACGTCGAAGATATGCAGGCCCCAACTGAGCTCGTTGCAGAAGATCGAGCCGTTGTACCAGTAGGCCGACCAGCAGCCTGCGCCGCTCGGGATCACCGGGCCACCGCCGGGCGTCAGGACCTGGTCGATGAACGCGACCTCCTTCGGCGCCTTCGGGTTGGTGAAGTCGATGATCGACGCGCCCGCGGTGTAGAAGCTGTGCGCGAGCACGTTCTTGTTCGCGAGCGGGAGCACGTTCAGGTTGTGGACGGTGCAGTTGCTCGTCGAGCTCGTCGTCTCCTGCGGGCGTGGCAGCGTCCACGTCCCCTCGAGCGTCCCCGTGTCGGCGTCGAGCGCGAACACGGTCGGCTTTGCGGGATGGTCGTCGAAGGCGCACTCGGAGGAGCTGCCGCCGCCGGGCTCACCGTTGACGTACACGTAGTCGCCGCTCCAGCTCCAGGAGCCGGTGTGCCAGGTTCCGTGGTTCGGCCAGGTGAACGGGCCCCACACGGTCGTGGCGTTGAGCGGATCGCTGATGTCGAGCATCGAGACGCCCGAGCCGAGACACGCGACGAGGATGCGCTGCTTCTCCTCGAAGACGTTCGTGTCATGGCAGCCGCCGGAGCCCGGATACGTGATGTTCTCGCTCGCGATCCGGGCGGCCTTCGGGTTCGACTTCGGAACCGTCACCGCGGTGAGGCGGTTGGACGGAAGGCCGGCGCAGCTCACGCCGAAGCCCGCGACGGAGCCGGTCGTCCCGCTGCGGGTCATGTAGACGACCACGCGGTTCCGCGCCTTGTCGTTGTAGACCGTGTGCGTGTGACCGCCGCCGCAGACCGGGACGGCCTTCAGGAACACGGGGTTCGAGACGTCGCTGATGTCGAAGATGTACATCCCGACGAAGCCGACGCCGGGCGCGCCCTTGAGCTGCTCGACGACGGTGCCCGTCACGTCGCCCGTGCCGTTCACGACCGAGAGCATCGGGACGTCGAATGCCGCGTACTCGCCCGAGAATACGACGTTGAAGCCGGCGTCGGTCAGGTTGCTGACCGCGGAGAGGCCGCCAGCGATCCACGACGCGATCGGCCCCGTGCCCTTGACCGTCTCGCGGACGGTTCCGGTGACGTCCGGTGCCCCGTTTACGACCGCAAGCGGGTCGACGTCCGTCTGGCTGAGAACGCCGCCGAACGTCAAGGTGAAGCCGGTGTCGCTCGGGTTAGTCACCGACGCTATCGTGCCGACCGGGAAGACGCCCGGGCCTCCAGCCGTCGTCTCGGCGACGACCCCGGCCGGGACGGTCGCCCCGCCGGCGACGCCGTTCGTGACAGTGACCGGGTCGACGTTCGTCCCCTGGAACCCTTCGCCCCCGAACGTCAGCGTGTACCCCGTGTCGGAGAGGCTGCCGACGGAGACCGCGCCGTCCGCCGGCCAGGACGCGATCGCGGCGCCGCCCTGAGCGACCTCGCGGACGGAATGCGTGCAGGCGACGCAGTTCACGACGAGCGTCATCGCGGGGGCGTCGGTGTTCGCCGACGCGCCCCCGAAGGTCACAGTGAAGCCGTTTGCCGACGACCCGCTGACGCTGACGGTCCCGGCGAAGCCCTCGATCCCGTTGATCGCGCTCGCGACGTTGTTGTTGCGCCCGTTCGTGTTCCCGGACGTGAAGTTGAGGCCGCCCTCGCCGAGCGTGGCGGAGTTGTTGCCGCCGATCTGAACCTGGAGGGAGTCCGTCGCGGAAGTGAAGCCGCTGAGCGACACCTGCTGGACCTCGTCCCCGCCCTCGAGCGCGGTCTCGATGCCCTGCGCGGTGTCGTTCTGGCCGCGGACGATGGGAATCGTGTCCTCGCCGCCGTACGTGAGGGTGTACGAGTCGCCGTCCTCCTCGTAGTCGGTCAGCGCGACCGTCTGCACCTCGGTCGGGCCGTGGATTTCGGCGAGAATCGACGCGGCGTCGTAGTTCGTCCCGCGGGTGAAGGTACCGGTCGGCGTCCCGTTCAAGTCGAGCTCGAACGAGTCGCCGTCCGTGTCGAAGCCGGTCAGCGTGATCGCCTGCTGCTCGTTGCCGCCCTCGAGAACGGCGTCGATGCCGGCGGTCGTGTCGTTCTGTCCGCGGACGATCGGGATCGACGTCTCGCCCATGAACTCGAGCTGGAACGAGTCGCCGTCCGTGTCGAAGCTCGTGAGGGTGACGCGCTGGTTCTCGTTCCCGGAGGTCTCGCACGCGCGGTTCAGGTCGGCGAACGGCACGTTGTGCGAGCCGTCCGACGAGCGGAAGAGCAGGTCGCCGACGATCGTGATGTCGCCCTGCGAGCCGCCGCACGGCGTGTCCGACATGAGAACCGGGTTGGCCGGATTCGAGATGTCGAAGATGCGGAAGCCGGCGTAGTTCCCCGCGGCGACGTACTTGTCGGTGAAGGCGAAATCGGACTGGGTCGCTGTGTTCGACCGGATCACCGAGCTCTTCCAGATGTAGTTCTCACGCGGCGCGGGGCAGTCCAGCCAGTACGGCGACGACGGGTCGTCGACGGCCCAAGCGCCTGCGCCACACGTGGTGTTGGTCTGGGCCGATGCCGTCGTCGGCATGGCCATGACCGCTCCGAGCACGACGAGCGGCACGAGAATGCGAAGCAGTTTGGGCATATGCGATCAGACCTCCGAGGGAAGCTCCTGGAAAAGGGGCTCGATCGTAAACCATTTACGGACGCGAGTCCAGAGCCCGTTGGGGCGCGCCAACGGCCGTTCGAGGCCTTCCTCTAACCTCCCTCCCGACCATGCGCGAGCTCTGCAGTGAAGCCGTCGGCGACGCCCTCGCGGGCGGCGCCTCGTACGCCGACGCGCGGGCCCACGCGCGCCGGTTCCAGACGGTGCAGACGAAGGGCCGCGAGGTGGATTCCGTGGCCGATTCCGAGACCGAGGGAATCGGCGTTCGCGTGCTCGTGGACGGCGCCTGGGGCTTCGCGTCGAGCCCGGATCTCTCTCGCGCCGGCGCACGCGAGGCGGCGGGCCGGGCGGTCGAGTTCGCGCGGGCAAGCTCCTCGCGCGCGGGCGCGCGCGCGCGTAGGACCGAGCTCGCCCCCACGCCCGCGGCGCGCGGCGAGTACCGGACACCTGCCGAGCGCGACCCGGTGGACGTCCCGCTGGAGGAGAAGATCGAGCTTTGCCTGCGGGCCGAGGAGGCGCTGGCCCGGCCCGGTCTCGCGCTCACGTCCGTGTTCGTGCGGGCGCAGCGGGAGCGGCGCGCCTTCGCGTCCTCCGAGGGAGCGGACGTCCTCCAGGAGCTGACCGAGTGCGGCGGAGGGCTCGAGGCGCTCGCGCTCGGCGACGACGGCGGCGTGCAGACGCGCTCGTACCCCTCCGCGCACGGAGGCTCGAGCGGGCAGGCGGGCTGGGAGTACGTGGAGGCGCTCGGCCTCGAGCGCGAGGCGCCGCGCGTGGCCGAGGAGGCGCTTGCACTCCTGCGCGCGGACCCCTGCCCGGCGGGGGTGACGACGATCGTCCTCGACTCCGACCAGACCGGCCTCCAGGTGCACGAGTCGGTGGGCCATCCCACCGAGCTCGACCGGATCTACGGGACGGAGGCCGCCTACGCGGGCACGAGCTGGGTCCGCGCCGAGGACGTCGGCTCACTGCGCTACGGCTCCGAGCTCATGAACGTCACGGCCGATGCGACGACGCCGGGCGGGCTCGGGACGTTCGCGTGGGACGACGAGGGGGTGCCCGCGGCGCGGGAGCCCGTCGTCGAGCAGGGGATCCTTGCCGGGTTCCTCACGTCGCGCGAGACGGCGGCGCGGCTCGGGCACGGCGCCGGCGGCTCGATGCGCGCGGACGGCTGGAACCGGATGCCGCTCGTCCGGATGACGAACCTCCACCTCGACCCCGGCGAGGGGACGCTCGAAGACCTCCTCGCCGACGTCGACGACGGGATCCTCCTCGCCACGAACAAGAGCTGGTCGATCGACGACAAGCGCCTCAACTTCCAGTTCGGGACGGAGATCGCGTGGAAGATCGAGCGCGGCCGGCGCGGCCGGATGCTGCGCGACGCCACGTACACGGGCACGACGCCGGTCTTCTGGGGCTCGCTCGACGGCGTCGCGGGGCCGGAGGAGTGGCGCCTGACGGGGCTCACGAACTGCGGGAAGGGCCAGCCCGGCCAGCACGCGCACGTCTCGCACGGCGCATCGCCGACGCGCTTCCGGAACGTTCAGGTCGGCGTCCGCTCGTGAGGGAGGCGCCGGAGGCCCTCGAGCTCGCCACGCGGGCGGTCGCCGCCGCCGAGGGCGACGAGGTCGACGCGCTCGTGCACCGGGAGCGGTCCGGGCTCGCGCGCTTCGCCGCGTCGGTCGTGCACCAGCCGACGCTGGTGGACGATGCCTCCGTGACGATCCGCGTGGTCCGCGACGGACAGGTGGGCGCGGTCTCGACGAACCGGCTCGACGACGAGAGCCTCGGTGCGGCCGCGCGCCGCGCGGGCGAGGCGGCGGCGAGCGGCCGGCCCGACCCGGCCTTTCCCGGGCTCGCACCGCCGGCCGCCCCGCCGAAGGTCGAGGGGTGGGACGAGGAGACCGCTGCGCTCGATCCGGGCGGGATCGCCGCGCAGGCGTGGACTGCGATCGAGGCGGCGGAGGACATCGGGCTCTACGGCTACTTCACGAGCGGGGTGACGGAGCTCGCGGTCGCGTCGAGCACCGGCCTCTCCGCGTCGCAGGCGCTGACGGACGTGACCGTGCTCGCGCTCGCCGCCGACGAGACGCGGTCGGGTTACGCGGAGGCGACCTCCTGGCGGGTCGGCGAGCTCGACCCGGCCGCGACCGGGCGCGAGGCGGCCGACATCGCAGCGCGGACGACGGGTGCGGGCGAGCTCGAGCCCGGCACGTACCGGACCGTCCTCTCCCCGTACGCGTTCGGCGAGCTGCTCCTGTACTTCGGCTACAGCTCGCTCGGCGCGCTCGGGCTGCTCGAGGGGAGGAGCTTCATCACCGGCCGGCTCGGCGAGCGGCTCTTCGACGAGCGCTTCTCGCTCGCCGACGACGGGCGCGACCCGCGCGGGCTTCCGAAGGCCTTCGACCTCGAGGGCGTCCCGAAGCAGCGCGTGGAGCTCGTCGAGGCGGGCGTCGCGCGCGACGTCGTCTGGGACCGCCGGACGGCGCACCGCGAAGGGCGCGAGTCGACCGGTCACGCGCTCGACGCGACCGCGCAGGCGCACGGGCCGCTGCCGTTCAACCTGAGCGTCGCACCCGGGGACGCGACGGACGAGGAGCTTGCGGAGCGGGTCGGCGACGGGATCTACGTGACCCGGCTCCACTACGTGAACATCGTCGACGCGCGCGAGGGGCTCCTCACCGGGATGACCCGCGACGGGACCTTCCGGATCGAGAACGGCCGCGTGACGAGGCCCCTCGTGAATCTCCGTTTCACGACGTCGGTGCCTGAGCTCCTCGCGAGCCTCCCGGGGATCGGCGCCCAGGCGACGCTCGTGAACGCGAGCGACTTCTACGACGCGCGATATCCGTTCGGGACGCTCGTCCCGCCGGTGGCGACCGAGCGGTTCACGATCGTCGCGGCCGGCTCGGCGCCGGGCCTCTGAGGGTCAGTCGAGGAGGTAGAAGAGCGCGACCGAGTTCGCCGTGAAGACGGCCGCGACGACCACGGTCAGGCGCGTCAGGTTCCGCTCCACGATGTGCTGGCCGCCCTGGGAGGCCGGAGTGAAGCCGAGGCCGCCGAAGCCCGTGTCCCGGCCCGAGTGCATGAGCACGAGCACGACGAGAATCACGGACAGGATGACCTGGGCGGCTGCGGAGACTGCGAGCACCGGCGCAGGATAGCGGCGCTAGCCGCCCACGGGCGCAGCCACGATCGCGTCCACGAGCTCGGTGGCGAGCTTGTCCTTCGTCACGTAGCCGATCCCGCCCGCGGCGCGCGCCTGGGCGACGTCGGCGGGGGAGGCCGAGCCGGTGAGGAAGAGCACCGCCGTCTCGGGCGTCTGGGTGCGGATCAGCTTCGCGGCCTCGAAGCCGTTCAGCACGGGCATGCTGATGTCCATCAGGACGATGTCCGGCCGGAGCTCGGCGCAGAGGCGCGCGGCTTCCTCGCCGTTCGCCGCACGCCCGACGACGGTGATCCGCTCCTCGGTGCTGAGGAACGCCGTCAGGCTCTCGGCGAAGAGATCGTGGTCGTCTGCGATGAGGACCTTGCGGCCGTTTGTTGCGGAGCGCTCCACAGCTTCCCGGTTATGAACGCCTGCCGGAGAAAAGTCAATGTTCGCCTACATTTCCTTGAGGATATCGATCGATCGTGAGCCCGGAGCCGACGCCGACGTGGTCGACCTGCAGCGTCGTGTGCTCGAGGCCGAACCGGTCGCGGAGGACGCGCTCGAGCTCGAGCCGGATCCGGTGGCAGTCGGCGGCGGGGTCGACGAGCACGTGGGCCGAGAGCGCGGGAAAGCCGCTCGTCACCGTCCAGACGTGCACGTCGTGCGCCTCGACCACCCCGGGGTGGGCGACGATCGCCTCCCCCACCTCGTGGGGCGGCGCGGACGGCGGAGCGCCCTCGAGGAAGATCCGCCCGGAGTCGCGCACGAGCGTCCACGCGGCGAAGAGCGCGAGCGCGGCGACCGCGAGGGACGCCGCCGGGTCGAGGCGGTTCCAGCCCGTCAGGAGAATAAGCAGCGCGGCGAGCGCGGTCCCGGCGAAGGCGGCCACGTCGGTGAGGATGTGGAGATAGGCGCCGCGGATGTTCAGGCTGCGGCGCTCCGCCCGCGCGAGCAGCGCGGCCACGAGCCCGGTGACGGCGATTCCCGCGAGCGAGACCGGCAGCACGAGCGCGGCGTCGACCTCGCGCGGCTCGAGCAGCCGGCGGACGGCCTCGACCGTGATCCAGACGCCCACGAGCGCGAGCGCGATCCCGTTCGCCTGGGCCGCGAGGATTTCGGCGCGGCCGAACCCGAACGTCCACGGGCCGCGCGGGGGGCGGGAGGCGGCGCGGGCGGCCACGAGCGCGATCACGAGCGCGCTCGCGTCGGTGAGCATGTGGCCCGCGTCGGCGAGGAGCGCGAGCGACTGGGCGATGATCCCGACCGCGACCTCGAGCGCGGTGAAGGCGAGGATGACGGCGAGCGAGAGCAGCAGCAGCCGCGCGTCGGCGTCGGGGCCGGGCGTGTGGTGGTCGTGACCGTGGCGGTGCGTCACGGGGCCGTCGCCTCGGCGAGGATCTGCGCGACGCGCCGCGCCTCGTCGCGCACGTCGTGGCGTGCGGCGGCCTCACGGGCGGCCCCGTTCGGGCTCGGGAGCGCGGCCGCCTCGCGCAACCCGCGCTCGATCGCCTCGACGCCGGCCGGGTCGACGAGGACGCCCGCCCCGGGCGTGACGAACTCGGGGGGGCCGCCCACCGCGGTGGCGACGACCGAGCGCGCGCCGGCCATCGCCTCGAGGAGGGCGATCCCGAACGGCTCGACCAGGCTCGGCTGGCAGAGGACGTCGCAGGCGGCGATCCAGTCCGGCACGGCGTCGTGCGGGATGCGCCCCGCGAGCGTCACGCGCAGGCGGCCCTCGAGCTCCGGGCGCGCGGGGCCGTCCCCGACGAAGGCGAGGCTGCCGTGCCCGAGGCGGGCGAACGCATCGGCGAGGCGGACGACGTTCTTGCGCTCGTCGAGCGTGCCGAGGCAGAGGAAGAAGGGCGCCTCGCCCTCCCAGCCGACCCGGGCGCGAGCCTCCGCGGCGTCACGCGGGGCGAAGCGCTCGAGGTCGACTCCGGCCGAGACGACCTCGACCTTCCCCTCGAGCTCGGGCAGCCGCGCGACGAGATCGCGGCGCAGGTAATCCGACACGGCGATGACGCGTGCGGCGCGGCCCGTCGCGAGGCGCGTGAGCGCGCGCACGCCGCGGACCGTGCCGACGTTGCGGACGTCGCGCCCGTGCGCCGTCAGGACGAGCGGGACGCGGGCAGCGGCCGCGGCCAGTGCGGCGACGAGGCCGGCCGGGACGAGGTAGTGGGCGTAGACGACGTCCGGCCGCGGCCGCGTGCCACGCAGCGCCCGCGCGAGTAGGCCGGCCTGCTTGGCGAGCGAGCCGGCCCGGCGGTCGGCGACCGCGCGCGTCAGCTCGTGCCCCTCGTCCTCGAGCGCGTCGGCGAGACCGCGCACGAAGGTTCCGTAGTCGGGATCCTCCGGACCGGGATACATCGACGAGACGAGCAGGATGTGCACGACCGACGGCCCAGCCTAGAGGCTTGATGTGAAATCGGCGCCCCGCTCTACTTCACATCAAGCCTCTAGCTGGGGGCGCAGCGGCCCCCAGCCAGTCCACTACCGGAGGTGGTTCAGGCGGCCTCGCGCCAGCGACGCGCCTCGCGATCGAGACGGTCGTGGGCACGCGCACGCGTGATGATCTCGTCCGAGGGGCCGTAGCGCGCGTGCGCCTTGGCAACCCTGGCCTCGACCCAGAGCTCCTCGATCCGCCTGGTCAGCTTGGCCGCCTCGGCGGAGGTCTCCGCGTCGAAGCCCTCGGAGAGAGCCTCCCACAGCGCAGCCCTGCGCTCGGTGGCCTCGTCCAGCTCCTTGCGAATGTCGGTCGGATTTCTCACACCAGGGAAAACGTCGCAGGGCGCGGGTCAATTCCCGGACAAGCCCGCTGCAAACGCGATCCCCGCAGAGCCGGTGAGAGGACTCGAACCTCCAACCTTCGCCTTACAAGAGCGCTGCTCTACCGATTGAGCTACACCGGCCTACAGGCTGATGGTAGCGGCGTTCTAGAGGAGCACCTGACGCTGCTGCTGGTGGTTCAGCACCTTGCGCTTCACGCGCTGGAGGGCGTTGTCGATCGTCTTCGTGTCGCAGCCGAGCTCCTCGGACATCTCCTCGTACGAGAGCCCTTCCATGTAGAGGCGCAGCGCGTCTGCCTCGAGCGGCGAGAGGCCCGTGCCGAGCGCGAAGACGAGGCTCTGGAGCTCCTCGGTCGAGATCACGCAGATCGCCGGGTCGTCCACGCCGGGGCCGGGGAGCGCGTCGCCGAGCGTGCAGTCGGAGTCATCCTGCCCTGCGGGCGTCTGGCTGAACGAGACGTAGCCGTTCAGCGGCTGGTGCTTGAAGCGGGTCGCGGCCTTGATCGCCGTGATGATCTGGCGTGTGATGCAGAGCTCGGCGAAGGAGCGGAACGACGTCTCCTTGTCCACGCGGAAATCGCGCACGGCCTTGTAGAGGCCGACGAGCCCCTCCTGGATCAGGTCGTCCGACTCGCCGCCGGCGAGGAAGTACGAGCTGGCCTTCAGGCGGACGAAGCCGGTGTAGCGGCGGATGAGCGCGTCGAGGGCGGCGTCGTCGCCGTTCCGCGCGCGGAGGACGAGACGGACGTCGTCGTTCTCGCGCTTGACTCGCTCGGGGGGACGTACGGTTGCCGGCTGCTGGCGAGGCATGTGCTCTCTCCTCTTGCGGCGGGAAGGGGTGGCCGTACGTCCCGGCAACCCTAACCCTCAGGTTGAAGGTGACGTGACGGTAGCAGGGCTTTCGTCAGATATCAAGGACGGCCGCGGCGCAGGCGCTCCAGGCGTTCGCGGGTCTCGTCGTCCAGGGCGTCCTCGATCCGGGCCTCCGGGAGCGTGCTCTTGCCGGCTGCGGCCGCGTCGGCGAGCTCCTGGGCGAAGGCGGCCGAGCCTCTCCGCCGGACCTCTCGACCGGCCGTGTCGCGTACGTCCCGGTCGGACGAGACGAGTACGACGCGCTCCCCCGGGATGTCGCGGGCCTCCACGGCGAGCCGCTCGAGGAGCTCGTCCGCGTGCGGCGCGAAGCGCACCTCGAGCGCGCCGAACGTCGCGTCCTCCCCGGCGCCGTCGAAGACGGCCACGCCGCGGGCGCCGTGAAGGGCGACGAACCCGGCGAGCCTGTCGACGAGCTCCTCCCGGCTCCGGAATGTCCCGGCCCGCAGGATGTTCCATCCGTCGAAGAGGAAGAGCGTGGGATCGGGCATGGTCACTTGCTTTCCGGAGGGGTCATGCGGGGCACCCCGCACGCGCTCGCGAGGGGAAGGGGTGCGATCGGCGAGCGTTCTCCTCTCCCATGTAGCACAGGGGTCAGCCGCCGCCCGACCGCTGGCGGACGGCCTCGAGGAGCGCGATTCCCGCGGCGACGCTCACGTTGAGCGACTCCACCCGGCCGGCGAGCGGGATCGAGAACGCGTCGTCGCAGGCGCGGCGGACGCCGGGCCGCAGTCCCTTCCCCTCGGAGCCGAAGACGAGGAACGTCCCGCCGGCGAAGTCGGCCTCCCAGACCGTGGTCTGCGCGGCGCCGGCCGCCGCCCACGCCCAGAGGTCGCCGCGCTTCGTCTCCTCGAGGTAGCGGCCGAGGTTCACGACGACGGCGACCGCGAGATGCTCGACCGCCCCGGCCGACGCCCGGCAGACCGCCGGCGTCACGCGCGCCGAGCTTCGCTCGGGGAGGACGACCCCCGTCGCGCCCGCCGCCTCCGCGGTGCGGCAGACCGCCCCGAGGTTGTGCGGGTCCGTCACCTGGTCGAGGCAGACGATCAGCGGGCGCTCGACGGCCGCAAGCTCGTACGCGTCCGCGTAGCGGTACGGCTCGCAGAACGCGACGACGCCCTGGTGGTCGCGCGTGTGCGCCGCGTCGCTGAGCTCCGCCTCGGGACGCTTCTGCGGCCGGACGCCGTCGAGCTCCTCGAGCCACGGCTCGGCGCGCAGGGCACGCTCGGTCAC
>Ga0299913_10001990_pt1 | contig 15767 bp, 15 predicted proteins | sample RVTome_9_FD_201360 | JGI IMG/M metagenome (GOLD analysis project Ga0299913, IMG submission 201360) | Soil microbial communities from uranium-contaminated site in the Upper Colorado River Basin, Wyoming, United States - RVT155D38 (version 2) ...
CAGCTCTGCGATCAGCTCGGCGTCCCAGTCGTTCTCGGGATCGAGCTTGAACTCCAGCGTCGGGTACTTCTCCAGGCGCTTTCGGATCGGCTCCGTCGACGAGCGCCGCCCATCGTCGCCGAAGCTGCCGAGGCGGGTCGAGCAGACGAAGTGGACGGGCATCGGCTCGCGCCCGGCGGCCTCGTGCAGCGAGATGGCGCTCTGGCGCAACGCCAGGTCGAGGGCCGCCGACTCGTACGCCCAGCGGCGGTAGTGGCGCGACGCCTCGTACTCCGGCGGGGCCCCCTCGAACAGGTCGAGCCCGCCGGCGAGGTCGCAGAACTCGCCCAGCGTCGAGACCCCGGTGAAGTCGTGCACGGCGCCCGCGTCGCGGTGGGCCATGTGGTCGAGGACGGTGTAGACGACGTCCTCGCCGAGGCCCTCGTGGCCGCCCCCGTGGAGGCGGACGATCGTCGAGGGGCGGGTGAACTCCGGCGAGAACTCGCGGTCGTGGTCCTCGAGCTCGTAGGAGTCGACTTGCAGGGGCAGCTCGGAGAGCTCGTCGTAGAGGCTCATCGACCGCAGCGTAGTGGGCGGCGCTAGCGGTGCTCCGGGTTCGGCCAGGCGGGCTTGCAGCCGGCGTCCCAGGCAGAGCGCTGGTTGCCGTGGGCGGGGATGCCGCCGGCGTCCTTCAGCATCCGCGCCAGGTGCAGGAGGTTCCAGGTCATGAACGCCGTGTTGCGGTTGGTGAAGTCGTTCTCGGGGCCGCCCGAGCCCTCGTCGAGATACGACGGGCCCGGCCCGGCCTCGCCGATCCACCCGGCGTCGGCCTGCGGCGGGATCACGTAGCCCAGGTGCTGGAGCGAGTACAGCGTGTTCATCGCGCAGTGCTTTGCCCCGTCCTCGTTGCCGGTCACGAGGCAGCCGCCGACGCGCCCGTAGTACGCGTACTGCCCCTGGTCGTTGAGCAGATGCGAGTTGCCGTAGAGGCGCTCGATCACCTGCGTCGCCACCGACGTCTTCTCGCCGAGCCAGATCGCCATCCCCAGCACCAGGATGTCCGCGTCCATCACCCGCTCGAAGATCCGGGGCCACTCGTCGCGCTCCCAGCCGTGCTCGGTCATGTCGGGCCAGACGCCGGTCGCGATCTCGTGGTCGATCGCGCGGATGCACTCGACCTCGACGCCCACCCGACGCATGATCTCGATCGAGATGTCCATCAGGCCCTGGGTGTGGGACATCTCGGGCGAGCGCTTCAGCGTGCAGTTGATGAAGAACGCCTTCAGGTCCGAGTACTCGGTGGTGCTCTCCTCGCACAGCTCGGCCTGCTTCTCGCTGAGGATCTCCTGGTCGTTCATCTCGTCTCCTCGGTGGATCGTTTTCTGGAGGGTCGCCGCTGGCAGGGCAAGCGTTGCGCATCTGCGGCCGATGTGTTGAAAACCCGCGCCAAATGGTTTGGGCATGCGGGCTGCGGGGCGTGCTGCTACCAGCCGGCGGCGGCGGCGAAACCTCCGGCACTGGAGATGCGAGGGTGTAGCGCGTGAACGGCACTCCAAATCTGGCCTTCGCTCCGATAGTCGCCTGGCTCAGGATGTCGTCCGGCTCGGCTCGACTGAGGAGCAGGAGGCTGTGGGGTCCACCCGGCATCCTTCATGTCTCTGAGGGACGGTCTCCGGTGTGATCGTCGGACTCGCACTCGCGCTCGCCTGCGCCGTCGCGACGAGCGTTTCCTTTCTACTCAAGCACCGCGGCGCGGTACTCGCGCCGGACGTGCAGGTCCGGCACCCGCTGAGAAGCGCGGCCGATCTCTTCCGTTCGAGGTGGTTCGCGGTTGGCTGGGCAGTGGCTCTCGGAGCTTGGGGGCTCCATGTCGGCGCGCTCGCCCTGGCGCCGCTCTCAATCGTGCAGGCCGTCCTCTCCGGCGGACTGGTGTTCCTCGCCGTCTTCGCGGAGCGCTTCTTCGGTTTCCAACTCGGGCGCCGCCAGTGGGCGGGCGTGGTCGTTACGGCGGTCGGACTGGCGATCATCGGCGTGACCTCCGGCTCAGACGCGGGCGAGACGCGGCACTACGCCGTGGCCGCGTTGATCGCGGTCGAGTGCGGCGTCCTCGTCGTCAGCGTCGCGGTCGCCGCGGCCTCGACCCACAGCCGGGTTCCATCGGCGGCGCAGGGCCTCCTTCTCGGTGCCGCCGCCGGCGCACTCTTCGGCGTCTCTGACATTGCGATCAAGTTCTTGGTCGACGACATCGCCAGCGGGGTGCTCGAGCTGATCAGCCCGTGGACGGCTGCGGCGGTGATCGCCTCTGTCGTTGCCTTCTATTCCTCAGCCCGCGGCTTGCAGATCGGCCCAGGCGTCGAGGTCATCGCCCTAACCTCGGTTGCCGCCAACCTGACCGCGATCGTCGGCGGCATCCTGGTTTTCCGGGACCCGGTCGGCACCGGGACGCTGGAGATCACCGGGCGGATGTTTGCGTTCTGTCTCGTGATCGCAGGAGCCGCCCTGATCCCCGCCCCGGTTCGGGCCACCGACACGGCGTCTGATGCCCCTGCTCCGGGACCTGCATCCCCGCGACCCTGACGCGACGAGAAGAGCGGCCGATGTGGTCCGACGCGGTGCCTAGGCTGCCCCGTGGCTAGTCCACCCGCGAAGCGAGGTTGAGATATGAGCAAGCGTTGGGAGCAGCTCTCGGCGATCACCGGCCTGGTCGCCGTCGCCCTGCTGGTCGTGTCCTTCATCGTCGGGGGCGAGCCGCCCGACTTCGACGCGCCTGCGAGCGAGGTGGTGGCCTTCTATACCGAGGAGGATTCCTCGGTCCTCGCAGCCTCGGTCCTCGCGGCCTATGGAGCGCTCCTCTTCCTGTTCTTCGCCGGCAGGATCCGGCGCGCCCTCCGCGCCGGGGAAGGCCCGGTCGCACGTCTCTCGGCGATCGCCTTCGGCGGCGGGGTGCTCGCCAGCGCGGGCATCGCCCTGTTCGCCGGGCTCGGCTTTGCGCTCGCCGACGCCGCCGACAGCATCGACCCTGCGGCGACGCAGACCCTGCACGTCCTCAGCAGCGACCTGTTCATGCCGCTGGCCGTCGGAATCGCCGCGCTGTTCCTGGCCACCGGATTGGGCGCGGTCCGCTTTGGCGGCCTTCCCCGGTGGCTCGGATGGCTGGCCCTCGCAATCGGGATCCTCGCCGTCACCCCGCTCGGCTTCTTCGCCTTCCTTGCCGGCCTCGTCTGGATCGCGATCGCGAGCATCGTGCTCTGCGTGCAAGCCGAGGAGGGGGCGCCGAGCCCCGACCGCTGAGCCGGCTGGGCCAGGAGCTCCCTCAGCCGCCCGCCAGCACCCGGTTCGCGAGCAGGCCGAAGGCCTCGATCCCGGCCACCAGGTCGGCCTCGGCGGTGTCCTCCTCTCGGGTATGGCTGAGGCCGCGCAGCGAAGGCACGAACAGCATCGCCGCAGATACGACGCGCGAGACCTCGGCCGCGTCGTGCAGGGCGCCGCTGGTCAGCTCGCGCTCGGCCCCGGCGGCCTCGCGGCAGGCGTGGCGGGCCTCCTCGACCAGCTCGGGGTCGAACGCCAGCGGCTCGATCCGCCACACCGCTTCCGCCACCAGCTCGCACTCGCGGGCGGCGGCGGCGTCGGCGGCGATCTCCAGGACCTCCGCGAGCATCGCCTCGAGCTCCGCGGCGTCGGGATGGCGCATGTCGGCGACCAGCTCGGCGCTGCCGGCGACCGCGGTGGGGATGCCGGGCTCGAGCCGAAGGACGCCGGTGGTGGCGACGCCGTCGCGCTCGCGGGCCACCCCCTCGATCCGAAGCGCGGCGTCGGCGGCCGCCAGGCCGGCGTCGCGGCGAAGCTCCATCGGGGTGGTCCCGGCGTGGGAGGCCTGGCCATGAAAGGCGAACCGGTGGCGCTCGACCCCCGCGCACCCGTTCACCGCGGCCACGGCGACGCCCTCGGTCGCGAGCACGGGCCCCTGCTCGATGTGAAGCTCGAGGTACGCGGCGAGCCCTTCGCGGCGTTCGCCCGCCTCCAGGACCCGGGCGAGGTCGAGGCCGTTCTCGGCGAGGACGTCGGGCAACGGGCGCCCGTCGCCGTCGCGCAGCTCGCGGACGGCGTCCGGGTCGAGCGTGCCCGAGAACGCCGAGCTGCCGAAGAGGCTGCGGCCGAAGCGGGCGCCCTCCTCGTCGGCCCAATCGACGAGGGCGAGCGAAGCCGGCGGCCGCTCCCCGGAGCGGGCCCACGCGCGCAGGACGCCCAGTCCCGCCATCACCCCGAGGGCGCCGTCGAGCCAGCCGCCGGCCGGCACCGAGTCGAGGTGCGATCCCACCGCCACGGCCCGGTCCTCGTCGCCCGGCAGACGAGCCCAGACGTTGCCCGCCTCGTCGCGGTCCGGCTCGAGGTCGATCTCGGCCAGCAGCTCGCCGAGGAAGCCGCGGGCCTCGCGCCAGGTCTGCCCCCAGCACACCCGTCGCGCCCCTTCGGGCCCGCCGGTGCGGCGGTCCAGCTCGCGCAGGTCGGCGATGACCCGGCCGGCGTCGATGGGGGGGCCGTCCGGGTCGCTCATCGGCCCGGGTCGCGGCGAAGGGCCTGCCCCAGGCAGTGGGCGCCACCGCCGCCGAGGGTGAACATGTCCAGCTCCGGCTCCAGCAGCCGGAGGCCGCGCGCGGCCATCTGCTCGTTCAGAGCCTGGGCGCCGGCTGAGGTGAGGACGCGGTCGTCGCCGAGCGAGATCGCGTTCACGCCCAGCGTCCATGCGTCCTCGGTCGGGACGTCCAGCAGCTCGAAGCCGCGCGCTTCGAGCCAGCGGATCAGCCCCGCGGAGAGATGCTCGGTGCACACGGCCGCCAGCTTCTCGGCGACCACGGCCATCAGCAGGTCGATGTGGACGAATACGCCCGGGATCGGCTCGACCCGGGCTTCCCAGCCCTCCTTTCCGAACAGCTCGGCGAGCTGGCGGGCGGCGGCGATCTCGGTGCGCTCCTCGCCGGTGGCGATCACGACGGCGCCGGGCTCGACGAGCATGACGTCGCCGCCCTCGATCGCGCCGGCGGTGGCGACGTGCCAGATCGGGATCCCGGCCTGCTGGTAGAAGCGCATCACCGGCGCGTACTCGCCGCGACGCCAGGGCTGCTTGGGCGAGGTGACGAAGGCGCCCCAGGGGGTCATCACGCTGGAGTCGCGCGCGAACACCTGGTAGGGGAGCGCCGGGTCGGGCTCGAGGAGGTGCGTCGCGACCCCGGCCGACTCGTAGGCCGAGACCAGCTCCGCGTGCTGCGCCGCTGCCGCGCCCGGGTCGAAGACGCGGCCGCTCGCAAGCGTCGCCCGCGTGATCGCGCTGGTCTCGATCCAGCGGAAGTTGTCCGGCGGGCAGAGCAGGACGTCGCGGAGGACGCCGTGCTCGGAGTCCACTCCCCAGGAATCACCGGGCGCCGTCATTCCTTCACCACCCTGACGGTCTTCAGGCTGCGATCGCTGGCGCCGCGGACCAGGCCGCCGTGGGCGACGCTGTCGGCGACGTAGCGCAGGGTGGCCGCCTCGAGGCGCTCGCCCGGCAGCACGTTCGGCACGCCCGGCGGGTACGCCGCCAGCGACTCGGCGGCGATCCGGTGCTCGGCCTCGGTAAACGGCACCACCTCCTGCGGGGCGAGGAAGGCCTCGCGGGGGGAGAGCTCGGTCGCGCCCCAGGGTGGCGGCTCGGCGAACGGCTCCTGCGCCGCCTGCGGCGCCTCGCTCACCCGCTCGACCGCGTGGCGGAGACCGTCGAGCAGACGCTCACCCGTCTCGTCGGCATCCTCGCCGAGGCCGAAGACGGCGACGACCACGTTCTCGGAGAACAGCTCCAGGTTGATGTCATCGCTCTCGCGCATCAGCGCGGCGATCCTGTGCCCGGTGACGCCGGTGCCGCGGACGTCGACCACCAGCCTCAACGGGTCGTAGGCATGAACGCCCTGACGTTCGGCGAGCCGCTCGTCGAGGACGTCGAGACCAGGGATCTCGCGAACCCGCTCGCGCATCCTCGCCAGGGACGCGACCGTGCCGTCGAGCAGCCGGCTCCCCCGGATGGCCGCCTGGCGGCGCGCGGCGTCGAGCGAGGCGGTGAGCAGGGCGTTCGGGCTGGTGGACTCGATCACGGTAACGGCACGGTCGAGGATGCGCTCGTCGATCCGCTCCCCGGCGCCGAGGTGGAGGATCGCCGACTGGGTGATGCTGCCGACGATCTTGTGGATCGAGGAGAGGACGGCGTCGGCGCCGCAGGCAAGCGACGAGTCGGGCAGCCCGTCGCAGAAGCGGAGGTGTGACCCCCAAGCCTCATCGACCACCAGTGGCACGCCGCGCTCGTGGGCGACGCTCGCGAGCCCGCGGATGTCGGCCACCGCGCCGAAGTACGTCGGCGAGACAACGATCGCGGCCGCCGCCTCGGGCGCGCCGGCGAGAGCTGCGTCGAGGGCCTCCGGGGTGGGGCAGTGGGCGATCCCGAGCTCCGGGTCCAGCTCGGGCGCCACGAACCGGGGGCGAAGCCCGGAGAGCACCAGCCCGTCGATCATCGAGGAGTGGACGTTGCGCTGGACGACGACCTCCTCGCCGACGTGGGCGAGAGCCATGCAGATCGCGTGATTGCCGCTCGAGCCGCCGTTGACCAGGAACCAGCTCCGCTTCGCGCCCCAGGCCTCGGCGGCCAGCCGCTGCGCCTGCTGAAACGGGGTCGCGGCGGGATCGGGGCCCACGTCGATCCCCTGGATCCCGGCAGGGATGTCCAGCGCCAGCGCGGGAAGGCCGATCGCCTCACGGAGGCCGGGGTCGGCGCCGGCGCCCCCCTTGTGGCCCGGGACGTGGAAGCGCCCCGGCTGGCGCTCGGCGTATGCGATCAACGCCTCGAGGTAGGGAGCCCTCGATTGATCGTCGCCACCGGCCATGGCAGCGAAGCTAGATGATTTCCGGATCAGCGGGCCTTGCGCAGGGCTCGGCGAACGGCCCTGTCGCCGGCGAGGCGGTCCGGATCGACCATCGCGAGCCAGCGCACCCGCTTTCCGCGCAGGCCCGCGAACAGGCGCCGGCCATGGCGTTCTGACGCCTCGGCGACGCGCGTGCTCCCAATCCTGAACGCTGGCTTCAGACCCAGCTTGCGGTTGGCCCGCGAGCGCCGGTCCCCCGGGGCTACGCCACGCTCGGCGTGGCCGCGGCTGGAGGTGCGGACCAAGGCGACGCCGCGAGGCGAGCCCTTGCGGTAGGCGACCCGCAGCGAGGCCCGGCCGACCACGCACCAGCGATCGACACGGCGCTTTCGCGAGCGCGGCTCGCCCAACCGGTCCCGCACTCGTGCGGGGGCCATCCCCAGCCGCACGCGCCCGACGCGCCGGCCCTCCAGCTCGCCGCCCGGCGGGATGCAGTCGCGGAACTCGGGGTCGTTTCGGTAGACGTCCTCCTCGGCGGCCTTGGCGGCGCAGGCGGGGTCGACCTCTCCCTGGTCGGTGAACTCGAAGCCGCCGCCACCCGAGTCGTCGAAGTACGGCGCGTATTGCGGGGGAGCGAAGGCGCCGGGGTTCTGCGGCTCACCGGCGATCCGGAAGTTGGCGACGTGGACGCCGCCCATGCCCTTCGCCTTGTCGAAGTAGTAGCCCCCGTCCCAGTGCCACAGCTCCGGCGGCTCGTCCTGCACGACCCATCCGGTCCAGTGGTCGCGCTGGTAGTAGAAGCATTTCGGCCCGGCGGCGCCGACGCGGGTCGGCTCGAGGGCGAGGAACTCGACCAGGCCGGAGTCGGTGAGGTTCTGCTCGGTCTTGTCGAACTCGACGCAGTACGGGTCGGCGCCGGGGTCCGGGCCGACGTCGCCCAGCCCCGCCTGCTGAAGCTCGCAGTTGAACGGGTTCGAGCCGTCGTAGGGCGCCGTTGGCTGTGACTGCGCCGCGGCCGGTGTCGCGATACCCAGCGCCCCGGCAAGCACCACTCCCAGCAGCCGTGCCGCGTTCGCGAACATCGCGCCAGAAGCTACCGGCGCGCCCACGCGCATGCGCCATTACCGTGAGCGTCTGTGAGCGACGTAACAGCGGGGATGCCGCGGTCGGCGGTTCGGACCGGGCTGGCGGAGGACCTCTCCCGCCGCGACTTCCTGGCCCGCTCGGGCCGGCTCGGACTGGGCGCGCTGGTGCTGGCGGCGGTGCCCACGGCGGCGCGGCTCACCGCCCCGGAGCACGCGGCCGCGCAGACCGGGCCGGTGGACGGGACGATGCAGGCGTTCTTCGACACGATCATCCCGGGCAAGCCGGTGCCGGACCTGCTGACCGAGCTCGGCGATCCGATCGACCCGGCCGCGATCGCCGGAGTCGACCGCGAGCACGGCGCGGTCTACACCGACGCGCTGCGTCTCGCGCGGAACCCGCGGATCGGCTTCTCGGTGCTCGAGCCCTCCTTCCTGGCCGACCTGAGTGCCAGGGCCCTGCTTCGCGGCGGGCCCTTCCTCGCCCTCGACTACGACGCCCGCGAGCAGGTCTGCGTGGAGGGGCTCGCCTTCTCCAATCCTGAACGGGTGCTTTGGGAGGCCGCGGCGGCGATCCCGTTCACGGCCTTCTGCGCCGCGGCGAATGTCGTCGAGGCAACGCGCAAGACCGCCGCGGGATACCGGGTCATGGGCCACCCCGGCACCGCGCCTCGCGGCTACCGCAACTTCTCCTACCGCCGCAAGCTCAACCGCGGCCGGACCAAGGGAGGGAACCTCCCTTGAACAACCGTCCGCCGGCTGCTCCGCTCCCGCCCGGAATCCATGGCCCTCGGCTACGCCTCGGGCATTTCATGCTGCTCCCGCGTCCGCGCCGGCGGGGTTTCCATTCTCTTCGGACGCCTCGGTCGCATGGCTGAGCGGGTTGACGTCTGCATCGTCGGCTCCGGCTTCGGCGGCTCGATCGCCGCTTACCGGCTGGGCGAGCTCTACCGCGCAGCCGAGCGGGACGCCAGCATCCTCGTGCTCGAGCGAGGTCAGCGGTTCGGCCACACGGACTTCCGCCAGTCGATGGACGTCGATCACCTCTCCGACGTCTACGGCCTGATCCAGGGCCAGGGGGCGCAGATCGTCCTCGGCAACCTGGTCGGGGGCGGCTCCAATCTCTACCTCGCCGCGTCGCTGCGCTCGCCGTCGGAGACGTTCGAGCGCATGGACGCTCATCCCGACGACGGCCCCCGCCGGCGGATGTGGCCGGCCCCGATCAGCCGCCGCCGGCTCAACCGCTACTACCGGCGGGCCGAGGCGGCGCTGCGGGTGCGCCAGCCGTCCTGGAACCAGGTCTCGAAGTCGGGCGGCGTCTGGGCGGCGATGCTGCGCGAGTCGGGCTATACCTGCGACCGGGTGCCGGTGGCGATCGACTTTGGGCGCTGCGTCGATGCCAAGTGGTGCTACACCGGCTGCGTCTTCGGCGCCAAGAACTCGGTCATCACCAACTACCTGGCCTCCGCCGAGCGGTTCGGGGCCGAGGTCCGCCCGCTGGTCCAGGTGAACGAGGTCACCGCCTCGAACACGCCACCCGACTACCGCTGGCTGGTCCAGGGCGTCAACATCAACCCCGACTCGAAGCAGCCGGCCGGAGCGATCGAGGACATCGAGTGCAAGGTCCTGATCCTCGCGGCGGGGGCGATGGGGACGCCGCCGATCCTGATGCGCTCGCGCCAGAACGGGGCGCTGCCCGGCGTCTCGGCCCACCTCGGCCGCCACCTCGGCGTCAACGGCGATCACGTCGCGGCGATCGAGGTGAACCCGCGCAAGGTCCGCGAGGTCCTCGACCTGCCCGGCTACGCCGAGTTCCACAAGGGCAAGCCGATCACCACCATGAGCTACGACCACTGGGTCGGCAAGCGCGGCAATGCCCACGACGGCACCCGCTTCACGCTCCAGGAGATACTGCTCTCACAGCTCACCAACTTCCTTTACGACGACGGCCGTGGCGACGGCTCCGAGCCGACGTGGTGGGGGCGGGAGAAGAAGCGCTCGATCTCCACATGGAACCGGCACATCGAGATCCTGGCCATGGTCGAGGACACCCACGACGGCCAGTTCTACGGGGTGCCGCCCAACGGCGGCGGCCATGTGCAGCCGAACGGCGGCCCGGTGGGAATCGGGCTGTTCAACTACGAGCTGTCGCCGCAGTCGACGACGATCCGCGAGCGCGCCGATGCGGCGATCCGGGCGATCTGCGAGCGGCGCGGGGTGGGGAGGTTCCTGCGGCTCGCCGAGACCGAGGGCGTCTATGCCTCCCACCCGCTGGGCGGCTGCCGGATGGCGGACGAGATCGGGCTCGGCGTCACCGACCACCGTTGCGAGGTGTTCGGCTCGGAGGGCCTGTTCTGCATGGACTCGTCGGTGATCCCCACCAGCCTCGGGGTCAACCCGTCGTTGACGATCTCCGCGGTATGCGAGCGAGCGGCGGCGAAGCTCGTCAAGCGCGCGGCCGACTACGGCCTGCCGGTCCCGCCCGAGGGGTTCCGGCACCGCGCTCCCGGGGTCCACGTGGGTCCACGCGTACGCCCCTAGAGGTGCTCGCACCCCTGCTACGGTGAGACCGTCCCCGTGGACGACGACCTCCCCCGAAGTACCGGCCCCGAGCGGCGGGCGCATCCAGCTAGGTGACCGCGCTCCTGCTCCTCCTGGTGCTCGTGCTCGTTCTCGTGAACGGGTTCTTCGTCGCGGCCGAGTTCGCGATGGTGAAATCGCGGCGCTCTCGGATGGAGCAACTCGCCAAGGAGGGCGACGGGCGCGCCGGCCTGGCGCTGAGGCTGATGGACCACGTCGACGAGTACGTGGCCACGTCCCAGGTCGGGATCACGCTCGCCTCGATCGGCCTCGGCTTCGCCGGCGAGCCCGCGATCGCGGACCTGATCGAGCCCGTGATCGGCGACGTGATCGGCGACACCGGTACCCACGCGATCGCGCTCGCGATCGCCTTCGCCGCCGTCACCCTGCTCCACGTGATCCTCGGCGAGCAGGCGCCGAAGATGATCGGGATCGCCGCCTCGGAGACGACGCTGCTGCGAATCGCACGCGCGATGGCGCTGTTCAGGCGGGTCTTCCACTGGCTGATCGTGATCACCAACAAGCCGGCGCAGTGGGTGGTGCTCAACGTCTTCCGGCTCGAGGTGAAGCCGGACGAGGAGGCGGCGTCGCCCGAGGAGCTGCGGCTGATCATCGCCCGCAACGCGGTCAAGGGGCAGCTCGACCCGGGCGAGGCCGTGATGCTGGGTGGGGTGTTCCACCTGCACGAGCAGGAGGCGCGCGAGGTGATGACGCCGATTCCCGCGGTCGTCACCGTGAACGCCGCCGCCACCGTCGAGGTCGCCCTGCGAGGCTGCGTCTCGTCGGGGCACACCCGGCTGATCGTGGTCGAGGGCGACAACCCCGACAAGGTGCGCGGGGTCGCCCACATCAACAGCCTTGTGCGCCTCTACCTGAACGCCGGGCCCGAGGCGCCGATCGAGCCGGCGATCCGGGCGGTCCCGGTGTTTCCGGAGACGAAGCCGCTCGACGACCTGCTCGCCGAGCTACAGCGCCAGCGCAGCTCGATGGGCGTGGTCTCCGACGAGTACGGGCGCACGGTGGGGATCGCGACCGTGGAGGACATCCTCGAGGAGGTCGTGGGCGAGATCGAGGATGAAACCGACCCTCGCTCGACATCGCTGCGGAGGCTCACCGACGGCGACTGGTACGTGCGCGGCCACGTCCCGCTCGGCGACCTCGAGGACGTCGGGATCCAGCTCCCGGTCGACTCCGACGCCTTCAACTCGGTCGGCGGATACGTGTTCAGCGAGCTCGGGCGGCTGCCCAAGCGCGGCGACGTGATCAGCGCCAACGGCTACGAGATCCGGGTCGAGTCGGTGCGCGAGAACCGCATCGTCGCGGTGCGGATTCGCGCCGTCACCGGCGAGCACCGGGCGGTGCCGGCGCCGGCCTCGGGCGAGCCCGACGCCGAGTGACGGGTGGCTTCCGTCCGCGCCTGGCTCTAGCTTGCGCCCCAAGCACTCCGACCAGTGAAGGGGCAGCCATGTGGGTCGTCAGGCTCACCGAAAAGCAGCTCGAGGTCCTGAGGGCGGTTCTCCGCTCCGAGGAGCACCTCGGCCCGGCGCTCCGCGGGGCGCTCGAGGCGCTCGAGCTGGCGCGCTGGGACGACCTTCCGGACGCGCAGCTCCCGTGGGAGGACGTGGTCGAGGCGGCGCGCCGGCAGGGCATCTCCGAGGCCGACGTCATCTGGGACCTCTCGGGCAAGCAGCGCCGCGCGGCCGCGTAGGGCCCGCGAGCGCCGGCGCTCAGTACTCGAAGAACCCCGAGCCCGACTTGCGCCCCAGCCGGCCTCCGGACACCAGCGCCCGGACCTGCTCGGGCACCGCGTGGTCGGGGTCTTGCGACTCGGCCTCGAGGCTCTCCCCGATCGCGACCGCGACATCGAGGCCGACGAAGTCGAGCAGCGCCAACGGGCCCATCGGGTGGCCGGCGCCGAGGCGCATGCAGGTGTCGAGGTCGGCTGGGTCCATGCCGGTTCGTTCGAGCAGTCGCACCGCATCGAACAGGTAGGGGAAGATGAGCCGGTTGACGACGAACCCGGCCACGTCGGGCACTTCAACGGCCGTCTTGCCCAACGCCCCGCACCACTCTCGGGCGCGCTCGGCCGCCCCGTCGCGCAGACCGTCGGGCAGGCATAGCTCGACCAGCTCCATCTTCTCGGGCGGGTTGAACACGTGGAGCCCCAGCAGGCGGTCCCGGTGGCCGCAGGCCTCTGCCAGCGCGGTGACCGAGAGCGCGGACGTGGTGGTCGCGAGGTCGCCGCCGTGGCAGGTCTCGCCCAGCGTGCGCAGCAGCACGGCCTTCACGTCCGGGTCCTCGGCCACCGCCTCGATGACCAGATCGCAATCGGCGAGATCGGCCGGGTCGGTGGTCACGCGGATCCGGCCGGGAGCGCCGTCGTCGAGCTTTGCCGCCAGCGCCTGCGACCTCTCCTCGGCCCGCCACGCGGAAGCGTCGCTTCGCGCCAGCACCCGGACCTCGGAGAGGACGGTGGCGCAGGCCGCCAGGCCGCAGGCGATCGTGCCGCTCCCGGCGATGGCGGGGCGCGCGTATCCGAAGGGCTCGCTCACGCCGGCCGGTTCTATCAGCAACGAATCCGCCCCCGCGGGCAGGCGGCCGGCTAGCGGCTCTCGCGAACGCAGCGGGCGAGCAGCTCGTCGAGCTGAGCGAGCAGGGGGCCGAGGTCGGTGTCGGCGACGCCGGCGACGCCGTCGATCCGCCTGCGGCCGCGGCGGAGCTGGAAGCGCATCGCCTGGTGCCCGCGCGGGAGGACGCGCTGGACGACGGTCCCGAGCAAGCCGTGCCAGCGACCGGGGGAGACCCGCTCGATCTGCGAGCGAAGGTCGGCCAGCTCCGATGCGCTCGCCGGCACCTCGGTGCTCGTGCGAGCCTTGCGGTCGTCGAGGACCGCCCGCCCGTCGTCGTGGACGCTCAGCCGCTGGTCGAGGCCGGCCATGCCGCCGGCGCGGCGGTAGCGGATCAACTCGCCCATGTTGCCTTCCCGGGCATGCTCCGATCATTGCGCCACCCGGCTCGAGATGCATCGCCGGGTGGCGCGCCAGTCCCGTACGCGCGGACCTGGGCGCCACGGGCGCGGGATCCCTCCCGCTTGACTGACCGGTCAGTCGGTTGGGGTATCGTTAGTGAGGCACCCCGGGTCGCGCGACGAGCGGCCCGCCCCAGACTTCCAGGAGGCGCACGATGGGCACGAACGGCAACGCGGGAAGGTTCCAGGGCCGCGAGGTAGTGATCGTCGAGGCGGTCCGGACCCCGGTCGGGCGAGGTCACGAGGAGAAGGGCTACTACAAGGACACCCACCCCTCCAACCTCCTCGCCAAGGTCTACGCCGAGCTGATCGAGCGGACGGGCATCGACCCCGCCGAGGTCGAGGACGTCGTCGCCGGCTGCGTGCAGCAGTTCGGCGAGCAGGCGTTCAACATCGGCCGCAATGCCTGGCTCGAGGCGGGCCTGCCGGTCGAGACGCCCGCGACCACGATCGACCGCCAGTGCGGCTCCGCGCAGCAGGCGATCAACTTCGCGGCCGCGCTCGTCGCCTCGGGCGTCCACGACGCGGTGATCGGCGGCGGCGTCGAGCACATGGGTCACATCTCCTTTGCCGACGGCATCGCCGTCCAGCAGGAGCACGGCATGGCGTTCAGCCCCGAGCTAATGGAGCGCTACAACCTCGTCCCGCAGGGAATCTCCGCCGAGATGATCGCCGACAAGTGGGAGATCCCCCGCTCGGAGCTGGACGAGATCGGTCTGCGCTCGCACCAGCTCGCCGCGAAGGCGACCGAGGAGGGTCGCTTCGACCGCGAGATCGTCCCGATCTCGGTCAACGGCGACACCTACACGACCGACCAGGGCATCCGCCCCGACACCACCCTCGAGAAGCTCTCCGAGCTGAAGCCCGCCTTCAAGGAGGACGGCAAGATCACCGCCGGCAACTCCTCGCAGGTCTCCGACGGCGCCGCCGCGGTGCTGGTGATGACCCGTGAGAAGGCCGACGCGCTTGGGCTGACGCCGCGCGCGAAGATCGTCGACCAGACCACCGTCGGCGTCGACCCGGTGATCATGCTCACCGGCCCGATCCCGGCGACGCAGAAGCTCCTGGGGCGAAACGGGATGAAGATCGACGACATCGACCTGTTCGAGGTGAACGAGGCGTTCGCCTCGGTGCTCGCCGCCTGGCGCCGTGAGGTCGAGCCCGACATGGACCGCGTCAACGTCAACGGCGGCGCGATCGCGCTCGGCCATCCCCTGGGCTCGACCGGCGCCCGGCTGATGACGACGCTCCTGCACGAGCTGGAGCGCTCGGACAAGGAGACCGGTCTGGTGACGATGTGCTGCGGCGGTGGCCTCGGCACCGGCACGATCATCCAGCGCGTCTGAGCCGGCTCTTCGCTCTCGTCGCCGCGGTCGCCATCGGCGGCTGCGGGGGCGATCAGCCCGCGCCGCCGCCATCGCCGGACCAGCCGGCGCCGCTGACCAAGCAGGAGTTCCTGTTCGAGGCCGACCGGATCTGCTTCGCGGTCGAGTCGCAGATCGAGGCCGCGGCGGACGACCTGGCGGGCTCGCGCGGTCCGGACCCCGCCCAGGTCCGCCGGGTGGTCAAGCGGATCGTCGTCCCGAAGCTCCACTCGGAGGTGGACGCGATCCGCCTGCTGGAGCCTCCTCGCGCCGACAGAGCCGAGGTCGAGCGGATTCTCGAAGCGACGGAGCGCGGATCGGAGGCGCTCCGGCGCGATCCGCTCGCAGTCCTCGACGGGGTCCCCGCCGGACTGCGCCGCGCCGAGCGTCTCGCCCGCGCCTATGGCTCGAGCGAGTGCGGGCTGCGCTAGTGGGCCGCCCAGACGGCCCACCGGAGCTCAGCCCAGGCGCCCGCCGACGAACTGAACCATCCCGGCGAGGCGCTGGTGGATGCCGGTGAAGCCTCGCTCCTCCAGCGCGCCCGTGATCTCGTCGGCCTCGAACAGCCGCATGCCGCTGGCGCGTTCGACCACGGGGCGGGCGAGCGACGGGGTGAGCGGGCGGCGCACCGATGTCATCAGGGCTATGCGGCCCTCGGGGCCCAGCACCCGCCGGATCTCGTCGAGCGCGTCGAAGGGCTCGCCGAACAGGTGCAGCGCGGCGAAGCAGCAGACGGCGTCGAACGCCTGGTCGCGGAACGGAAGGCGGGTGGCGTCGCCGCGGACGAGGGCGACGTTGGGTGCGCCCGACTCGCGAAGCTCCGCGGCGCCCCGGCGCAGCATCGTCTCCG
>Ga0299913_10001991_pt1 | contig 15766 bp, 9 predicted proteins | sample RVTome_9_FD_201360 | JGI IMG/M metagenome (GOLD analysis project Ga0299913, IMG submission 201360) | Soil microbial communities from uranium-contaminated site in the Upper Colorado River Basin, Wyoming, United States - RVT155D38 (version 2) ...
GGCACCACGCTTGGCGCAAGCTGCGGCAGCTGCGTGATCCGGGGCGGGTGCGTCCTTGGCTGCTCACCATCGCAGCCAACGAGGCGCGGCAGGGGTTCCGACGGCGGGGCAACACCGTGGCTGTGGCTTCCGACGCGCTGAGTCGGCCCATGGCCGAAGTGGATCAAATCGGCCTCATCGACCTGGCCGATGCACTGGCACGCCTGCAGCCCGACGAGCGGCGCCTGATCGGCCTGCGCTACGTCTCAGGCTTCACCTCGGTGGAGCTCGCCGAGTCGCTGCACCTGACGCCCGACGGGGTGCGCACGCGACTCAAGCGGATCCTCGACCGCCTGCGCAAGGAGCTCGGCGATGGATAGCGACACGATGTTTGAGACGAGGCTCGTCCGCGCCCTGCGCGAGTACACCGATCAGGTGGCGCTGCCGTTCGACGCTGACGAAGTGGCCGAGCAGGCGATCGGCCTCCGCCAACGGCCGATGCGGCTGCGTGTCCTGGTCATGCCGCTGGTGGTACTCGCCCTGCTCCTGGCCATGGCCATCGGTGTCGCGACGCTCTGGGCACCCGACGATTCGGCCCCGACCCCGGCCATCAACGCCTTCAATGGCGGTAGTCTGCGGTCCGCCGCCGGCGACGGCCACTCGGCAACGCTTCTGCCCGACGGCCGCGTCCTCGTCATCACTGGGGCGTGGTCAGGCATGGGTGGGGCGAGGGCCGGCGCGGCCGAGCTCTGGGATCCGGTGGACGGGTCATCGACTCCAACCGGCTCGCTCGTCACGGGGCGGCCGACCGCCACGGCGACGCTGCTCTCCGACGGACGGGTCCTCGTCGTGGGTGGATACGGTGGGTTGGCATACCCCTCGACGGCGCTCGCCACTGCCGAAGTGTGGGATGCCGACAGCGACTCGTTCCGCGAGGCCGGTGCGCTCGCCCAGCCACGCGTTCAGCACACGGCGACGCGGCTGCGGGATGGGCGCGTGCTCGTCATCGGTGGGACCGCGCCGGATGGCCAGCTGGCCTCTGCCGAGGTGTGGGACCCGACCACCGAGCGCTTCCGTCTGGCAGGTTCGTTGGCAACGGCGCGCGTTGGCCACACGGCCACGCGGTTGGACGATGGCCGCATCCTCGTCCTCGGCGGCGTAACGTCCAGCGACGACGGCCTCACGACCTCCTTCGTCACGGCCGCTGAGCTGTGGGATCCATCCACCGGTTCGTTCACTCCGGCCGGGGAGCTCGTCGAGCCCCGTGTCGGGCATACCGCGACGCTCCTCTCCGACGGACGCGTCCTGGTCGTCGGCGGCTACAACGGATCGGGGTACGGGAGCGGCCTGGACGAGGCGGGCCGACACGTCGTCCTCAACCCACCGGCCGACCTCGTCGATGGCCACCTGGCCAGCGCCGAGGTCTGGGACTCGTCCAGCCTCTCGTTCCAGACGACGGGTGCGATGGGTCAGGCGCGGACGCGACACACCGCGTCGCTGCTGACCGACGGGCGCGTCGCCGTGGTCGGCGGCGCCGGAATCCGCGTCGAGGGCGGGGCGCTGCTCGTCGAGGAGCGGGCGTCCGTGGAGCTGTGGGACCCCGCCACTGGCTCCTTCGCCCCGGGCGGGCCGCTGGACACCCCACGACAGGGTCACAGCACAATCCGCCTCTCGAACGGCCAGCTGCTCATCGTGGGCGGGTGGAGTGGTCCCCACGGGTTCGCTTCGAAGTCCGTAGAGGTCTGGGCACCGTAGTTGATAGCCGACATCGTGACCCTGTTCCAGTCGATCCAGGACAAGCCGGCGGTTCGGAGATGAACGGTATCGGCGGGCCGGTGCCTCCGGAACGTAGCCATCGGGCGATCGCCGTAACTGACGTGACGGTCGACACCATGGACGGGCGTGGGACGCTGTCCGGCCAGACGGTCGTAATCGAGGACGGCCGCATTAGCCGCATGGGGCGTGTCATTGACGTTCCCCCCGCGGAGAGCACCGAGCGTGAGCGGGGGAGTGTAGAAGGTCGGATCTGCCCCCCTGCTGGCATGTCGCACTCCTATGCATTGGCATCAGGACAGGAATGAGGCTACGCGCCGTAGCTCAGCGGACAGAGCGCTACCACCGGCGTCGGATCGCTCGACACTGGGCTTAGACTCGACCCGTGGCCGCCTGTCCCTCCTGCGGCGTCGAGCTGCCGGCTGGTGCGAAGTTCTGCTTCGAGTGCGGGACCCCGCTCGATCGCGCCGCGGCAGCGCCGCGCGAAACGCGCAAGGTGGTTACCGTTCTGTTCAGCGATGTGACGGGATCCACCGCCCTCGGCGAGGCGCTCGACCCCGAGGCGGTGCGGGCCGTAATGAGCCGCTACTTCGCCGCGATGAAGACGGTCATCGAGCAACACGGCGGTACCGTCGAGAAGTTCATCGGCGACGCCATCATGGCGGTCTTCGGCATCCCGGTTCTCCACGAGGACGACGCCGTCCGCGCGGTGCGCGCGGCGGCCGGCATGCGTGAGGTCCTCGCGTCGCTGAACGCCGAGCTCGGTGCCGAACGGGGAGTGACCATCGCCACCCGGACCGGGGTCACAACCGGCGAGGTGGTCGCCGGCGACCCGGCCGCCGCCTCGCCCACGTTGGTCACCGGCGACACTGTCAACACGGCCGCCCGCCTCGAGCAGGCGGCTGCGCCGGGTGAGATCCTGCTCGGAGCGCCGACCTGGCGCCTCGTTCGTGATGCTGTCAGTGCCGAACCCGTGCCCGACGTCGACGCCAAGGGTAAGGCGCTGCCCGTCCCGGCCTACCGCCTGGTGAACGTCGCAACCAGTGCGGACGGCCATTCCCGCCGGCTCGACGCTCCACTCGTCGGCCGCGAGCGGGAGCTGAGCCGCTTGCAGCAGGCGTACCGTGACGCGGTCGAACAGCATGCTCCGCAACTGTTCACCCTGCTCGGCGCGGCCGGCGTCGGGAAGAGCCGGCTCGTGAGCGAGTTCCTCAACGGCCTCGCCGACACGGCCAAAGTCCTCCGGGGCCGATGCCTGCCCTACGGCGAGGGCATCACCTACTGGCCGCTGGCTCAAGCGCTACGGGCCGGGGCGGGCATCGCCGACGCCGACGACCGGGCCGCCGCGGCGCGCAAGCTTCACGCGCTCGTCGCAGGCGAACGCGACGGCGAGCTGCTGGCCGCCCGACTGGCGACGGCGATCGGCCTGTCCGAAGAAGCGGCCGCTCAGGCGGAGCTGTTCTCGGCCGCGCGCCGCACGCTCGAGTTCCTCGCCCGGCAGCGGCCGCTGGTGGTCGTGTTCGAGGACATCCACTGGGCCGAACCGACGTTCCTGGATCTGCTCGACCACCTTGCGGAGTGGAGCCGCGACGCCCCGATGCTGCTGCTGACGCCGGCGCGGCCGGAGCTGCTGGACCTCCGTCCGGGATGGGGTGGCGGCAAGCTCAACGCCACGACACTGCTGCTCGAGGCGCTGCCGCCCGAGGCTGCGAAGCGCCTCATCGACGCTCTGCCAGGCGGCACAGTGCTTCCCGCGCTGCTCCGCGAGCGGATCTCCGCCGCCGCGGAGGGCAACCCGCTGTTCCTTGAGGAGCTGCTCGCCATGCTCGTCGATGACGGCGTGCTGGGGAGCGACGGGGGGAGCGGGGTACCGGTGGCCGAGCTTGCGCAGCTCGCCATCCCACCCACCATCCAGGCGTTGCTGGCAGCACGCCTCGATCGCCTGGCGCCTGACGAGCGCCGCGTAGCCGAACGCGCGAGCGTGGTCGGTCGGGTCTTCGAGCCGGAAGCGGTGGCTGCCCTGTCGCCCGAGGAATCGCCGACCGTGATCGACCAGCGGCTGTTGGCGTTGGTCCGAAAGGAGCTGGTGCGGCCGGACCGCAGCCAAGTGACTGGCGGCGACGCGTTCAAGTTCCGCCACATGCTCATTCGCGATGCCGCCTACAACGCCCTGCCGAAGCGCGAGCGCGCCGAGCTGCACGAGCGCCTTGCCGACTGGCTCGAGCACATCACCAGCGAGCGGGCCGGCGAGTTTGCAGAGATCATTGGCCACCACCTCGGTGAGGCGGTGCGCTATCGCGACGAAGTGGGACTGGAGCATCAGGCTCAGGCGCTGCGCGCCGCGACGTGGCTGCTGGCCGCCGGCAGGCGGGCCTACGATCGATCAGACCTGTCGGGGGCTGCGGCTCTGCTACGTCGTGGACTGCAGCTATCGCCGCCCGGGACCCAGGTTCGCCAGCGCGCACTGCCCGACGCGATCCGGACCATGGTATCGGTAGGCGATCTCGCCGCCGCCAGAGCCCTGGCCGACGAAGCCGAAGACATCGGAGAACCGACGGTCGCAGCCGACGCCTCCCTAATGCAGGGCTTCATGGACTCGATCACTGATCCCGCGTTCGACCCGGACAGCCTGCTCCGGCGCGCCGACCACGCGATCGAGGTGTTCACCGACGCGGCTGACGATGTGGGTCTCGCGCATGTGTGGCGAGCGCGTTTCCGGGTCCTCACGGCGCGTGGGCAGTTCGGGGACGCACTGAGCGCCGGACAACGCGCACTCGACCATGCCTTGCGCGCGGAGAATCGCCGGCTGGTCGCGCTATGCCAAGGCGATGTTGCGGCAGCGTTGACGTACGGTCCCACCGAGGCCAGCGCTGCCGAGCGCCGCATCCGGGACCTTGCCAGCGACGGGCTGTCTGCGGGCGATTTCGGCGCCGCCACCAACGGCGATCTGGCGTGGCTGCAGGCGATTCAGGGCAACTTTGACGCGGCACGAGCCACGGCGCGAGCAGCTACTGATGCGGACCAGGAAGCGGGAGCCGAGCCGGACGTCAGGTATGACCGATTCGTCGCCGCCCGTGTTGAGACGCTCGCCGGTGAGTGGACGCGCGCACGTGAGCTTTTGCTCGATCTCGATGACCTTGGGGCCGCCGAGGCGGGCGGAGATCAGCTACTCGGACCGTCCATTTGGTCCGCCTTAGCCGAGTGCCAGTTGGTTCTCGGCGACGTCAATGACGCTGCCAGGAACGCTGCGCGAGCGTACGAGCAGGCGTTGGCAAACGACATATGGATGCACGTACGTTCTCGCTCGCTCCTCGCCCGGACGGCAATCGCCAAAGGCGACGCAGATGAGGCCGTGCGACTGAGTACCGAGGCGGCTGAGCTGAGCACATCGACGGATATGCCGGAGTTGCGAGCTGACGCGCTGCTCGCAAAGGCGGCCAGCCTTCGAGCACTGGGCGACATCGACGGATCGCGCACCGCGGCGGAGGAGGCTAGGGCGCTCTATCGAGCCAAAGGCCACGCCGTTGGGGCTGCTCGCGCTGGAGAGCTGCTGGCGTCGTAGCGGGTGGTCTTCCGATCCAACGCAGCGCGCTCGAGCGGCCCGATGGCGGTACGGTGTAGGAAGTTGATCGGGGCTGTACGAACGCTGTGGCACAATGCCGGTCGCGTTCATCCGCTCTCTTGGAGCGTGAATTCGCGCCCGTAGCTCAGCGGATCAGAGCAGCTGACTTCGGACTATCCCGGCCGATGCGCTGTGGCTCCGAGCGTGAGCGGGGGACCGTAAAGCGTCGAGTTATCTGCTGTCTTCCTCTGACACGGCTTGTCCGGCCACGAACTCGATCGTGTGACGGCCCCAGCCGCGGAGGCCGTCGCCCCGCTGATTGCTTCGTGCCACAGGCAACGACCAGCGGTTCCACGCCCCGCCAACCGTCAGCCAGGATACGGGCGTAGATGCGTCGACTCATCGATCCGTCATGACGACATCGTGACCATCTGGACCCGGGACCGGGACTATCGCAAGTTCTCAGGCGTTGGCTCCACCATTCCATCGGATTTGACTGTTCGCCTTCTAGGCACGTCCTGAGCCGGTCTGTGGCCCCGCGGCGCACGGCCGCCCAGCCTTAAGGAGTCGCGCCGTGGAGCGCTTCGAGCACCGGGACCGCAGAGCAGCGCTCGTAGAGCTCACGGGCATGCGTCGACCATGTCAGGGCGTTGGCGAGCCCGGCGCGCTCGCCGAGGAGAGCCGCGTCAGTGAAGGCGTCAGCCGCGAGGACCGGTCGGCCGGTGGCCTCGAGGGCTGCCGCAGCTTCGGCGACGGCGCGACCGCCGACGGCAGGATCCACATCGGCCTCGGACAGGCCGGCAGCCCAGGCCGCGACTGCGTCCAGGACCGGGTTGATCGAGCTTGCGGCGAGCTCGTGGACCAACGCCGACCCCTCCTGTGCGGCGTCGGTGTCTCCGATGCGGACGCCCATGCGGGCCAAGAGCAGGGCGAGCTCGTAACGCTCGATCGCGATCTCACGAGTCTCGGCTATGCCCTCGCGCAGGCGCCGGATGGCAGCGGGCGGGTCATTGGACCAACGGAAGACCGCATCGAGGTGCGTCGCCCGACTTTGTGCCTGGGGTTCTGGGACGTCTTCCAGGGCACGGGCGCTAACCCAAGCCGACCGCGCCTCCTCGAACCGGCCGAGGGAAAGGAGCGTGAGCGCGTATTGGTTGAGGCCCGCGAGCGCGCCGCGGCCGATCCTGTGGGCAGCCGCGGCCGCCTCTTCGTGCATCGGGGCGGCGCGCAGCAGCTCTCCACGGTCGGCGTAGAACTCGGCAAGGTCATTTCCGATCCAGAATTGCGAATCTCGGTCCCCGGAGCGGCGCGCAGACTCCAGGCCCTCCTCGCTTATCGCGATGGCCTCGTCCAGCCTACCAAGAGTCCAGAGGGTGGCCGGGACGTTGCTGTAGCAGCGCGTCAGCAGGAAGACGTCGCTCGATGCTCGCGCCAGCTTCATGCTCTGCTCGAGCAAACGGAGCCCCTCAGAATTGAGCCTCGACCGCTGCTGGACTGACGGCTCCGACGAACGGAAGGTGAGCACGATGCCGAGGTCGTGCATCGCCCAGCGCTCGATCCGATCGTCGCCGCACGCTCGCGCCTCCGCGAGCGCCTGCCGCAGCGGCGCCTCCGCCTCCTGGATCGGTCCGGCGCGCCAGCCAATCCAGCCCAGCCGATGGAGCACTCGCGCGCGTTCCGCGCACGGGCCGATGCCCTCGAGGATGTCGAGCCCACGCCGCATCATCGCTTTCGCATCGTCCGGCGCCGCCTGCGTCGAGGAGTACATCAGGTAGCCGTGGCTCTGGCAAAGATCGGCGACGATCTTCCGCTCCTCGACGCTCCGGTCGGGCAGCGCCATCAGTCGATCAGTCGCCTCGTGGACGGCCTCGATCCGGGCCTCGTAGGTTTCGTTGAGTTCCCCGTAGTTGAGATAGTCGACGACGATCCTGGCGAGGTCATACGGCGAGGGGTCGAGCTTGCGACCCTGCTCCAAGGCGATCCGCATCCACTGGGCCGCGCTCTCGAACTGGCTGACGTCGAAGGCGCGACGGGCGGCCGACCGCGCGTAGTCAACCGTTCGCCGGCGAATGTCGGCGAGGGCGGTCTCGTCAGTAGCGAACTCCTCCTCGTAGCGGAGCGCGCTCCAGTAGTGCGCAGCCAGCAGTTCGACGACTTCCTCTGCGCGCTCGCCGAGGCGATCCTCGGCCCAGCGTGCCACCTCGCGGTGTTTCCGAGCCCGCTCGAGTTTCGGCAGGGAGTCGTAGGCGACGTCGCGAATGAGGACGTGGCGGAAGGCGTACTCCCGTGCGTCGGCCAGGGTGGACGACTCGCGCAGCACGACGAGCTCCTTGACGCGCAACGAGCGGAGCAGGCGGTCCGTGGCGGCGGGGGACTGGCTGGCGAGGTGTGCCAGCAGCCGGTCCCAGAAGACTCGGCCCACGACGGCCGCGTCTTGGCTGAGCCGCTTCTCGTCGGCGGGGAGGCTGTCGAGGCGCGCGGCGAGCAGGGCTTGGATCGACTGCGGGATCTCGACCTCCTCGATCGGCAGTGCCTGCTCCCATCCCGCGTCGGTGCGCCGCACCACGCCGCGGTCGACGAAGAGGCGGACGAGCTCCTCTGCGAAGAGCGGGTTTCCCTCGGCGACCTCGATGACGCGACGCTCGAGCCCCCGCGGGAGGGAGGATCCCAGCAGGGCACCGAGCAGCCGCCTGCTCTCGTCCGGGCTCAGCGGTTCAAGGACGATCGTCGTCGCGTTCGGCAGTCCGCCCGCCCACGCCGGCCGACGCTCCAGCAGCTCGTGCCGCGAGAGACAGAGGATCATGATTGGCGCCTCCGCCCAGCGGGCGAGGAATTCGATGACGTCGAGCAGCCCCTCGTCGGCCCAGTGGATGTCCTCGAGCACAAGGACGAGCGGGGAGCGCCGCGCGATCAGCTCGAGATACGTGCGCCACGCCTCGAACAGCTCGGCCTTCGCCATACCGCCGGCGGACTCCAGCCCGAGCAGCACCCGGGCCGCGGCGCCCACCTCCTGTGGCGCCGTGGCACCAGCCAGGTCGGACAGGCGCGCCGAGAGCTTGGACTCGACCGCCACGGCGCCGTCGTCTTCCAGGACCGATACATCGGCGGCGATCGCGTCGGCCAGGGCCGAGTAGCTCATCTGGGCATAGGCGAGGCATCGGCCCTTGCGCCAGTGATAGGTCTCCGGCAGGCCGTCCAGGTACTTCTCCAGCTCCCAGGACAGGCGCGACTTCCCGACGCCGGCGCTGGCGAGCACAGTGACAAGATGGGGACGGCCCTCGGCGACCGTGCGACGCACCGTCTCCTTGAGCAGGGTCAGTTCTTCGTCGCGGCCAATCATCGGTGCCTCGAGGCCAAGCACCGCGCGGCGACCGAATCGTCGCGCCTTGACGCGGATCGCGCGCCAAGCCGGGACCGGGAGCGACTTGCCCTTGAGGGCCACCGGAGCAAGCTCCTCGTACTGAACGGCCTCTCGGGTGGCGGCGTACGTGCTCGGCCCGACGATGATCTGTCCCGGCTGCGCCAGCTGCTCGAGCCGCGCGGCGGTGTTGACGGCATTGCCGGTCACAATTCGGTCGCGCTCCTTCGTCGCCCGCTGGCGGTTGACGACGACCTCGCCGGTCTCGATCCCGATCCGCAGCGACAGCGATGGTCGGCCCTCGGCCTCCAAGTTGGCGCGCAGCTCGGCCATGGCCTGCAGCATCTCGAAGGCGCACCGGACCGCTCGCTCGGAGTCGTCCTCGTGCACCATCGGCACGCCGAAGACGGCCAGCATCGCGTCGCCGGCGAACTTCTCGACGAGCCCCTCGTAGCGCTCGACCTCGGCACTGAGCCGATCGAACGCTCGCCCCACGACTGCTTCGATGATCTCGGGATCGTGCGCCTCGTTCAGGCTTGTGAAGCCGACGAGGTCGGCGAACAGCAGAGTCGCGACCTTTCGCTCACGGGCTGCCTGGGACCCACGCTCGGCCGGGCCGGCGCCTGATCCGGCGGCGACGCGAGCGCCGCAGCTAGCGCAATAGCGCGACCTAGGGGCCAGCGCGGCGCCACAATCACCGCACTCCGGCGCGCTGTTCGCGCCAACCGGGGTGCCGCAGTTCGGACAGAATCTTGCGCCGGCCTCGAGCGAAGCGCCGCACTCTCCGCAGATCATCGGACGCAGTGTGCACCAAGCCGGTGCTCAAGCGGAATGGGACGGCGGCGCATGTTGTCTGAGCCGGACGCCACATGACGTACTAGCGTCACTGTGGCCACAGAGACTGCGTTAGCTGACCGCTGTGGCACAATGCCACTGACGAGTTATCCGCTCTCTTTGAGCGTGAAACTGCGCCCGTAGCTCAGCGGATCAGAGCAGCTGACTTCGGACTATACCGGCCGATGCGCTGTGGCCTGAGCGTGGGATGGCGAGCGTATCGGGCCGAGTTATCTGCTGTGTGGTACTGGAACCGGTCAGCTCGTACTCGCCCGATCTCTGCCGATGGTGCAGGCTCGTTCGACTGCCGCCTTTCATGTGGTCCACCCAGGGGTTTGGATTAACGGCGTCGGCCCTGAGCGGGCCGCCTCTGCGGACCGGTCGTTCGCCGGCCTTGGGAATGGATGGCTTCACGTGCTGGTTGTGGGAGCCCACATCGGCAGCTTGAGTCGGCGCAGGACCTCCCGGAAACGCGGGTCCTTCCGCAGGCCGTCGAAGAACGGCTCCGGCGCCATGATCCAGTTCTGCACGGATCCATCGGTGGCGCATTGCTCGAGATACGCCAGGGCCTCCTCGTCTTCGCCCAAACCTGCGTGGACCAGCGCCAGATTGAACGGATCGACGTGGCCTCCGTCGCCTCCGATCTTTTGGAAGCTGCCGAGGATGGCACGGGCATCATCGACGGCCCCCGCGGCGCCGAATACGGCGCCGGCATAGCCACGCCCGATCGAGTGCCAGGGAGCCGCGTCGAGTGCTCGATGCGCAAGCTCGACTGCCTGTTCTGACCTCCCGAGAAACGCGTAGTTGCAGGCCAGCCAGAAAGGCGCCCAGGTGAACCCGGGCCAATGCTCGATCACGAACTCCAGCTGTTCGGTCGACGCCTCGAACCGCCGGCGCTTGTGCTGGATCCAGCCGATGGCGAACTGCGCGCCCACCCCGGGATCGAGATCCAGCCACTCCTCGGCGAGGGCGACGGCCTCGTCGAAGCGGCATTGTCCGACGAGGAACAGCCCGTATTCCGGATGGGCGCGAGGATCGCGTCGCTTCGCCTGCATCGCCCGCTGGAAGGCCGCCTCGGCCGCCTGCCAGTCATACGTGAACAACATGAGCCAGCTGCCGAGGACGGCGTGCGCCCACTGCAGATCCGGTCCCTGCTCCAGTGCAAGATCCACCTCGCGGCGCATCGGCTCGGCAAGCTGCGGACCCGCCAAATGCGCAATCCTGCCCAGGGCGGCAGCCATCCAAGCGTGCGCTTCGGCGAAGTCAGGGTCGAGCTCGATCGCCTTGCCGTACTGCTTCACCGCCTCCGGGAACTGACTCTGGTCGAACAGGGCGACGCCACGTAGGAGTCGGTCGTACGCAACCGGATGCACGGACCGTTGACCACGCTGGGTGAAGCGTTGCCGCTCTTCCCCCGTGAGTTTTGCCGCAACCTCGACCGATACGGCGCGGGAGATGTCGGAGTACATGGAGAACACATCCCGCATATCGCGGTCGTAGGCATCGGCCCAGAGATGCTCCTCCGGTTCGACGCGCACGAGCTGAACGACCACCCGGATCCGGTCGCCGGCCCGGAGCACGGATCCCTCGAGGACCGCGTCAACCCCGAGGAGGCCGGTCACGTCTCGGAGCGGCCGATCGGATCCCTTGAAGGCACGCACGGATTGCCGAGAGACGACACGGAGGGCACCAATTCCGGAGAGCTCGGTGGTGAGCATCTCGGTCATGCCATCGGCGAAGTACTCATCCTCGGCCCGCCCGGTGAGGTTCTCCAGCGGCAGCACAGCGATCGAGCGGATCGCACTGCGCACCGGGCTCATCGGCGTCGGCTTGGGCATAGGGTTGCGCCGGCCGCGGATCTCTCCGACCAGCGCTTCGGTTTCGGGCGACGGGTCGACCCCGTACTCCTCTCGCAACAGACCGGAGAACCGAGCGTGGGCCCTGAGGGCTCCCGCACGGTCGCCCATGCTGTCAGTCAGCGCGAGGAGGCGCCGCAGCAGCACCTCATCGGTCGGCAGGAACTCGACGGCCTGCTCGAGCCAGTGCAACGCAGCGATCATGTTGCCGTCCGTCTCGGCAGCATCGGCGAGCGTCGCGGCGGCCTTCCAGGCGCGTCGCTGGAGTCGCCATGCTTCGCTCTCCTGCCACCGATCGAAGCCCATCGCATCGCCGATCGGCAGGCCGTGCAGGAACTCGCCGCCGTAGAGCCGCAATGCGCCTTCGAACTCGCCTCTATCGAGGCGCTCCTCGAACTCCACCGCGTCGCACGAGACGCTGGCCGGATCAACGCCGATGAGCTCGTGACCCTGCGTCAGCAGCACCTGCTGTCCGATGTCACGGCGGATCGCATGGACGGTCTGGCTCAGGGCGTTCCGCGCTCGCTGCTCGTTCTCGTCGGGCCAGAACATCACGAGGAGGCTGTCGCGTCGATGCATCCCGCGCGGCTTTGCCGCTGCGAGGTAGGCCAGGACGGCCAGTCGCTTGGGCTGGAGGTGAAAGCTCCCGCCAGGCGATCCCCGCTGCAGGACCTGGGTCGCGCCGAGCGTTCGCAGCTCGATCATCGGATTCTTCTCCGCGTGGTGATCGCACTCGCCCCAGAACACTACATCAGGGTCTTACCTCGGGAGTAAGACTTCGAGGGGAAAACGACAACACGGCGTCCGTAGCGTGCTGCCAACAAGCCAAGACATGGCACGTGTAGAGGAGACGTAACGTGATCGTTCAAGGAAATTCGCTTCTTCGCGGAACCGTCGGCAGCGTCGGTGCAGTCCTGCTGCTGGCGGCCGCCCTGGCGGGACCTGTCGGGGCTGACCAGCGACGGCCGATGCATGGGGGTTACACCATTAGCGTGGTCCCGGTCGAGCAGCGCTGCGGGCCGGGTGCACTGACCATCGGGTTCGAAGGGGTGGGCATCGCGACCCACCTCGGCCGCATGGACGGCGCCGGCTCGAACTGCACGAGCTTCAATCTGACGACCGAAGCGGTGCCGATCTGGAATGGTCTGGCGACCTTCGTTGCCGCCGACGGCTCCTCCATCAGCATGACCTACGAAGGGACTCAGGATGCGCCGGTGGGTGGCAAGGCCACGGCAGCCAACACCTTCACCATCGTCTCTGGGACCGGCCGGTTCGAAGGTGCGACCGGGAGCTGGACGTCGTCCGAGGTGATCGACTTCACGACCGGGGTTGACCGCGGTTCCTTCTCGGGCTGGATCAGCTACTGACCTGCTTAGATGCAGAAGATCGAGGTCGCACCGGGCTTCCGTGGCCCGGTGCGACCGGAGAGGGCTTGAGATGGGTACGCGCTGCCTGGTTGGGTGCCTGGTGCTCGCTCAGGGGCAGTGCCAGCCGCTGGTCGGCGTGGCGCTCCGTGGCGCGCGGATGACGTTCAGCCGGCCGACCTGCCGGGATGTCCCGTGGATGATCGGTTTGTGGTTGTGGGCCGATGCGCTGGCTCGGCTGCGGTCCGACGAGCGGCGCCTGATCCGCCTGCGCTACGTCTCAGGCTTCACCTCGGTGGAGCTCGCCGAATCGCCGCGCCTGACGCCCGACGGGGTGCGCACGCGACTCAAGCGGATCCTCGACCGCCTGCGTAAGGAGCTCCGCGATGGATAGCGACACGATGTTCGAGACGCGGCTGGTCCGCGCCCTGCGCGACTACACCGATGTGGTGGTGCTGCCGTTCGACCCTGACGAGGTGACCGCGCAGGTGATCGGCCTTCGCCACCAGCCGATGCGGCTCCGTGTCCTACTGGTGCCGCCGGTCGCGCTCGCCCTGCTCCTAGCTCTGGCCGTCGGCGTCGTTACCCTGTCGCAGCCTGACGAACCCGACCCGAGCCCGGCGGTCAATGCCTTCAAGGGGGGCACGCTGCGGTCCGTCGCCGGCGACGGCCACTCGGCGACCCTACTGCCCGACGGCCGCGTGCTCGTGGTCAACGGGACGTGGTCGGGCATGGATGGAGCGACGGTTGGCTCGGCCGAGCTCTGGGATCCGGTGGAGGGATCATCGACCCCAACCGGCTTGCTCGTTACCGGACGGCCGCACGCCACCGCAACCCTGCTCTCCGACGGACGGGTCCTCGTCGTGGGTGGATACGGTGGCTGGGCATATCCGTCGACGGCGCTCGCCATCGCCGAGCTGTGGGATCCCGAGAGCGGTAGCTTCCGCGAGGCCGGTACGCTCGCCCAACCGCGGGTGGGGCACACGGCGACGCGGCTGCAGGATGGGCGCGTGCTCGTCATCGGGGGCATGGGGCCGGATGGCCAGCTTGCCTCAGCCGAGGTGTGGGATCCGACGACGGAGACCTTCCGTCCAGCAGGTTCGTTAGCGATGGCACGGAGTGGCCACACGGCCACGCAGTTGGCCGATGGCCGCATCCTCGTCCTCGGCGGCTCGACCTCGAGCGCCGCCGGCCTCACGGCGTCGTTCGTCACGGTTGCTGAGCTGTGGGATCCATCCAGTGGGTCGTTCACCCCGGCAGGCGAGCTCGTCGAGCCCCGTGCCGGGCATACCGCGACGCTCCTCTCCGACGGGGGCGTGCTGGTCGTCGGCGGCTACATCGGATCGGGGTACGGGAGCAGCCTGGACGACGCGGGCCGCAACGTGGTCCTCGACGCACCCGCCGACCTCGTCGATGACCACCTGGCCAGCGCAGAGGTCTGGCACTCGTCCAGCCTCTCGTTCCGAACGACGGGTGGGATGAGTCAGGCGCGAACGCGGCACACCGCGACGCTGCTGGCCGACGGGCGCGTTGCCGTGGTCGGCGGCGCCGGGATTCGCGTCGAGGGCGACGCGTTGTTCGTCGAGGAGCGGACATCCGTGGAGGTGTGGGATCCCGCGATCGGCTCGTTCGCCCCAGGCACGCCGCTGGCCGGCCCGCGCCAGGGCCACAGCGCGATCCGCCTCTCGAACGACCAACTGCTCATCGTGGGCGGGAGAAGTGGCGCCAGCGAGTTCGATTCGAACTCCGTGGAGGTCTGGGGGCCATAGTGGGGGCCAACTTCGTGCTGCGGTTCCAGATGACGCTGGCGCGTGCCACGCCGCCGGGACCTGGAGGGTAGCCGTGGATCTGGGTTCTTCCGCGATCGCGGCGGTGACGACGGCCGCATGGGGCCTCGAATACCCGCATGTGGAGCCGGCGGGTAGAGGCATGAACTCCCGGACATGGCTTGTGGAGGCCAAGGATGGCCGCTTCATCGCGAAGCTCGTCCCGGCCGTCCAGCACGATCGATTCGTCTCGGGACTCGACGTTGCCCGGTTGGTGGAGATATCGGGCCTGTCAGCCGGCGCACCCATCGAGAGGTCCGACGGGAGCCTCTGGACTCGGGTTGGCGACGATACCCTCGCCTTGCTTACGTTCGTCGACGGGCGGCCGCTCGTGGGAGCCGATCCGGGAGAGCAACGGCTGATCGGTCAGACCCTGGCACGGGCGCATCGGGTCCTCACTGATCACGTCGTTGATGGTGCTCTCCGGTTCCACTGGATCGATCCGGCTGCCGAGCACCTTGGTGTCGAGACTTGGGTCCGCGCTGCGATTGTCGGGGCGCTCGAGGAGTGGGAGCGTCTACCGCCGCCGTCGCTCACCTGGGGGCTGTTGCATACGGATCCGGCGCCCGAAGCCTTTCTGTTCAATGCGGAGTCCGGCTCGTGCGGCCTGATCGACTGGGACACCGGAGTGGTCGGGCCACTCATGTACGACGTCGCCTCCGCGGTAATGTACCTCGGCGGTGTGGATTGGTCCAAGACCTTCATCGCCGCATACGTCGCCGGAGGCAGCCTCGTTGCGAAGGAAGTGGATCGGGCGCTTGAGCCCATGCTTCGCATGCGATGGGCTGTGCAAGCCGATTACTTCGCACGGCGCATCGCGACCAACGATCTCACCGGGATCGACGGACCACATGAGAACATCGCCGGCCTCGCGGACGCGCGGCACGGCCTGGGTGCGTGACCAACACAGGGAGGTGCCGCGGGCGGGCCGGGGGGACCCAGCTGGACGAGTGGTTGCGCGAGCGGTTTCAACCCACAAGTGTGGGCTGGTATTGGGCAGGCTGGCGATTGGGGAGTTAGGCGCTCTCGGAGCGATGTGGCACAATTGCCGGCGAGTTATCCGCTCTGTTTGAGCGTGAACCGGCGCCCGTAGCTCAGTGGATCAGAGCAGCTGACTTCGGATCAGCAGGTCGGGAGTTCGAATCTCTCCGGGCGCGCCATCCCCCCTCGTTTCACGCTCAATCGACCTGTGACTGCCTCCATACGGGGCAGTT
>Ga0299913_10001992_pt1 | contig 15764 bp, 12 predicted proteins | sample RVTome_9_FD_201360 | JGI IMG/M metagenome (GOLD analysis project Ga0299913, IMG submission 201360) | Soil microbial communities from uranium-contaminated site in the Upper Colorado River Basin, Wyoming, United States - RVT155D38 (version 2) ...
TCGTCCGAGAGCGGGGTGCTGCGGACGGTGGCCACGAAGGGCACGCCGTGTGCCTGCGCGGCGGCCAGCGCTGTCAACGGGGTGGTGTCCGCCACCGCCGGGTCCACGAACACGTCCGCCGAGTGAAGCTCCTCCGGAAGGTGCCCGTCGCCGTCCGGCGAGATCAGCTGGACCTGCTCGCCGAGGCCGAGTTGGTGCCGCGCGAAGGCAACCGCCTGGACGTGATCCCCGTCCCCGACGATCCGGTACTCGCACTGAACGCCCATGTCGAGCAGGAGCCTGACCGCGTGGATGGAGTGCTCGAACCCCTGCTGCCAGACGAGCGGGCCGGCGCTGAGAATCCGCAGTGTCGCGGAAGGCCGGTATGGGCGGTCGGCGTCGGTGCCCGGTTCGACGGGGGGCTGCATGACCGCCGCGCGCGCCGGCGGGCATCCCCGCGCCAGAGCGCGCTCGAGCGCCAGCGGGTCGGGGAACAGCAGCCGGTTCGCCCGCCGCCAGAGCAACTCGAGGTTCGAGACGGCCAGGTCCTGGCCATCGGCGCGGAAGCGGATCACGATCCTCGCCTCCGGGAGCTGGCCATTTTGCAGCCCCTTGAGGGCGAACGAACCCGAGTGGAAGTGGACGAGGTCCGGGCACAGGGCTTTCAGGCGGTCGTCGAACGGGCTCGAGTCACGTTTCGCGTCCGGAGCGATCGCCACCCGCTCGACCAGGCCCGGATCGCGCAGAGCGGGTTCGTCGCGCCACCGGCCCCCCTTGCAGAAGAGCCAAGCATCCCAGCCGGCGTCCAGCAGATGGCGGAGGCGGGCGACAAGCAGTGGCGCTCCCTCGTCCGACGTCGTCGACGCCACCAGCGCCACGGTCGCGCTCACGCTCGGGCCACCTCGCGATAGAGGGCGTGGAACTCATCGAGCTGGCGCTCGAGCGTGAAGCGCGACGTGGCCGTATCGCGCGCGGCCTCCCCCATTCGCCTCCGCAGGTCCGGCTCTCGCCAAAGGCGCGTCAACGCCGCCGCGAGCGCCTCCGCATCCCGCGGCGGCACGACGAACCCCTCGACGCCGTCGGTCACCGCCTCCGACACTCCGCCACAGTCCGTCGCGACGACCGGCACGCCGGACGCCATCGCCTCCAGCACGACCGTCGGAAGTCCCTCGTCGAGGCTGGGCAGCAGGTACGCGTGGGACGTTTGAAGCCGCCGCGCGACCTCTTGTGACGGCGCCCGCTCGACCAGTTGCACGTGCTCGTCGAGTCCGGCGTCGGCCACCGCGTGGGCGATTCGCTCCCGCTCGCTCGGTTCGCCGACCTCGTCCTTCGGGTCATCGCCGATGATCGTGAACTCCACGGGCACGCCGGCGTCCACGAGCCTGCGTACGGCCTCGACGGCCCACTCCAAGCCCTTCACCCAGCGCAGCCAGGCGATCGAGATGACGCGAAATGTCCGCCCGTCATCCGGGGGCCCGCCGTTCGGCCGGAAGAGCTGCGGGTCGACACCCTGCCGGATCACCCGCGCCTTCGCCGGCTCGAGACCGAGTTCCACGACACCGCGCCGAAGCGACTCCGAAACACAGTGGACGGCGGCCATGCCCTCGAACATCGAGACAAGACGTCGCGTCCAGTACTCCTGTCCCGGAACGTACGGATACAGCGTCACCTCGCTCCCGTGGCAGCTCGTCACGAGCGGGGCGTTCCACACTTTTCGCAGCGGCAGGTAGTACACCGCGGCGCTCTGCCATTCGAAGTGGACCACGTCCGGCCTAAGCCGCATGAGCGGCAGGTAGTTGCCGAGCACGCGGGTCAGGCCCCCGCGCTCGCGCAGCCAGTCCGATTCGAGGCGGCTGATCTCGTAGAGCATCCGGAGCGTCCGGCGCGGAGCCGCGACGAGGCTGACGAGCAGCTTGCGCGCCACGAACCGGCGGGTGGGACGTTCCCCGGCCTGCAGCAGCGCCAGCACCTCGACTCCCGGCAGCTTCGCGTCGGGCTCGAAGATCGCCCTCGAGGCCACGGTCACCCGCATCCCCGCGGCCGCCATTCCCTCGAGCTTCCAGCACAGGAACGTCTCCGGGGGCCAGCGAACGCCCACCTCGACGAGGTGAAGCGCCCTTCGGCGGCTCACAGGCACAGCACCCGTGCTCGAACGCTGCCGGTCAGCCGCCCCAGCCGGATGGCGGCGATCTGCACCCAACGCCCGCGCGCCTCGCGGGACGCCCATAGGTTGGGGACGCTGACGGCCAGCCAGCGCCACTCGCGCAGGGCCTGCCCGTTGTCGGGCTCCTCCAGCCCGACGCCGCGGAATGCGCGCTGGAGCTGGGGCCCGGACCTCCCGTAGCGGTACTGCTGCCGGGCCATCGCCCAGATCGTGGTGCGGAAGCGCTGCTGGATCAGAGCATCAGGCGCGTATGCGAGCCGGTAGCCCGCCAGTTGTGCCTTCCAGGCGAACCCGTGGTCGGAGCTCCCGAACTTGAACCGCTCGTCCCAGCCGATCTCGCGCGCGACGCGCGTCCATACGCCGAGGTTGCCGCCCGGGGCGTAGCGAAGAAAGCCGTGGTCGAGATCCACGAGCAGGTCGGTCATCGGAACCTGCGGCCGCCAGGCGCGGACGACCGGGTCGTTGAGCGTCTCCCACTCGAGCCGGCCGCCCACGAAGTCGGCATCGATGGCGCTGCGGGCCATCGCCTCGAGCCAGCCGGGAGTGACGACGTCGTCGGCGTCGCAGAAGGCGAGGAAGTCGCCCTTCGCCGCAGCCGCCCCCGCATTGCGGGCATGGTTGAGGCCGCGGCGCGCGGTCGCGTCGGCGATCGTCACCGAAGGCAACTTCGGCGCCCACTCGCCGACGATCCGCATCGAGCGGTCCCTGCAGCCGTTGTCGACGACCACGAGCTCCCACTCGCCGCGATAGGTCTGTCGCGTCAGCGCGTCGAGCTGGTCGGCGATGTGAGCCTCGCCGTTCAGGACCGGCATCACGACGCTGATCAGACGGGGGCGCGGCAAAGCCCGAATACGATAATCCGGGCTCGCGGGCAGGCGGCTCACCGGAGGCCGAAGTCAGGCCATAGGCCGAGATCGATCTCGGGCGCCATCCGGGCGAATCGGGCGACGTCGGGCTCATAGAGATCCACCAGCTGGCGCCGAGCTTCGTCCGAGATCGGGAGGCGGGTGCCGGGGGTGCGGTTCACGCGGTGCCTGACCCATGTAGGCCGGAACCCGTCATCCAGCCCGAGAAAGCGGTACGTCCTGGCGAGCTCGCCGGCGGAGTCGCCCACGCAGCGCTCGTATTGCAGCACGAGCAGCTCGTGGCGAGGGAGGGCCTGGCGGACGCGGTCCAGGATCGAGGCGTACATCCCGCGCTCGACGGCCTTCTCCTCGAACTGAACCGAGCGTGGGTCACCCATCCCGTAGCGCCGGTGCATCTCGGTCCCGGACCTGTAGCGCTCGATCGGGTCGCGCACGAGCATGATCAGGCGGGCATCGGGCGCCAGCCGGTCCAGCAGCGAGAGCTGCGGCAGCTCGTTGTAGTTGGGTGTCCACTCGCCCACGAGGGTGCCGGGCCGCCGCGGGAAGAACCGGTGGTAGGCAAGGACCGCAGCCTCGTCGATGCTGTCGGTCTCGAGGTTCTGTAGGAAGTTGATCTCTTTCGTCGGACCCGGCTCGGACACGCCGGGGTGCCGGCGTAGCAGCCACCACCACCAAGACGTGCCCGCCTTCTCGACCCCGATGCCGACGTAGTCGGGTGGCCCGATCTCCCACCCCGGCTTGCAGGCAGGCGGCTGCCGCCGGCGCTCGAGGAGCCGGCGCCGGTACGCGGGGTTCCGGCGTGCGATCGCCCACCTGAGTCCCTCGGCTATGTCTATGCCGGCGGGCTTCACGCAGGTCGCGGATGCGATATTTTCGCCTCTGACCACCAGGTCGCGGCTCATTCTCTCGCTTCACCGGGCGCTGCTCCGAACCGCGCGGCCCCCGCTCGATCGCCTGTGGGCGTCGCTCTACCGGTTGGTGGCCCGTGCCTGGGTCGCTTACCTCGCGCGCGCGGAGCCCGAGGCGAGCGCCTACCTGCGCGGAAGCATCGCGGCCGGCGACGTCCTGCCCGGGCTGTCGGACGTCGACGCCGCGCTCGTCCTCCCCGAGGGTCCGGCAGGACCGGGCGCCGCGCGCAGACGCGCCGGCGCGCGCTGGATGCGCCTGCGGCGCGCCTTCCGGTTGACCGACCTGCTTCTCGACTACCCGCTGATCCTCGAGGAGCCGGAGCTGCGCGAGGTCGTGAATTCGTCGGCGCCGACTCACCCTCATGCCACCTACCTCGGCGCAGCGTTCGTTCAGGACAAGGTCAGGATGCTCGAGCGCCCCGGGCTATACGGAGCGACGGACGACTGGAGGCTCCTGCGCGGGCGGGAGCGCAGACCCGCCGAGTCCGCCCGAGAGCCGCAGCTGCGCCGCATCGCCGCCTGGCTCGAGCTCTCTTACTGGTGGCAATGGGCGTTCCCCGTCTGCGCCGACCCTACGGGTCCGCGGACCGCCAGCCTGTGCGTGAAGCTGGTCGCAGAGCCGGCGCGGATCTGGCTCTGGCTGGCGCACGGCGAGCGCGCCGGCGGGCGCGTCGACGCGCTCGAGCGCGCGCTGCACGTGCTGCCCGAGGAGGAGCAGGCACTTCGCCTCGCGCTCGAGTTGCAACGGTCGCTCACGTCAGATCCCCGGCCTCCGCTCGACGAGGTGGTCCCCTTCCTCGTTCGGCTATCCGAGCGCATCGCTGTCCGGCTGGCGGACGAAGTCGCGGAGCAAGGCACGACCGGCGTGCGCCTCGGGGGCCTCGACCCGCTGGAGATCGTCCACGCGCACGGCGGTCCCCGCTCCGGGGTCCTGCCGTTGTGCGACTGGAAGGGCCTGGTCTTCCCGCGGCTGCTCGACGAGCTCATCGCGCCGGCGGGCGGCGATCCCGCGGATCCGGATGTCCTCGGCCGTGCCACGGCTGCCGACGCGTACGGCGCTTACACGGCTCTGCACACGGGCCCGCTGATGCTCCTGCCGGCGGCGCGCCCGCGCACCGGCATGCGCGCGGTCAAGTGCGGGCCGGCCGACCCCGTCTCGTTCGCCCTGGTGGAGGGCCGTGTCGCCGCCGCCTTTCCGGAAGTGCCCGGCTGGTCGGCGAAGGACACGGCGCGCCGTGCGGCCGTGGAGCACCTGGCGTGGCTGCGCGCCGGGTCGGCGGTGGTCTCCGGCCCGGCCGACGAGGCCGGGGGGCGCACGCTGGCGAGGCTGCTGAGCGCCGCGCGTGCAGCGCTCTTCCTGGAGAGCATTCAGGACGGCGATCCCGAGCTTCCGCTGACCGTGACCGAGACCACGCGACTGCTTGCGGCGAGATCGGCGACGGCCCGGACGGTGGTGGACGACGCCCTCGGCAACTACGGCGAGTTCGCCGCGCTTCGCACGCCGCCGCCCGCTGCGACCCTCGCCGCAATGCGCGCGCTCGTGGCGGAACTGCCCGCGTACGCCGGAGGGCTAGATGCGCTCGGCCACCTGGCGGACCCGCTTGCGGTAGAGGAGTAGCCCGGCGGCCACTACCGCCCCGGTGATCAGGAGCGCTCCGGCGAACACCCCGGGGCCGCCAGCCTCGAGCGCCGTGGGCGCCGAGGGGTCGAGCAGGGCGTGGCGAGCCTGGACCGTCACCACCGCCAGGGGGTTCAGCATCAGGACCTCCTGCAGCCCCTCGGGCGCGAGCTCGATCGGGTAGAAGACCGGCGTCAGGAAGAACAGCATCCGCTGGACCACCACCCAGATCTGCTGGATGTCGCGGATGGTCACGTACAGGAATGACATGAGCAGCCCGAGGCCAACGGTGTAGACGAGCAGCAGCAGCAGCACGGGAACCATCTCGAGCCACCTGAGCGACGGCGTGATGCCGTTGACGAGCACGAATCCGAGCACGATTATCAGCGTGAAGCCGTAGACGTAGAAGCTCGTGAGCACACTCGCCAGCGGCAGCGCCAGGGGTGGGAAGGGAATCTTGCGGAGCATGCCGCCCTTGCTGACCAGCGAAGTGAGGGCGGCCCCGGTCGCCTCGCTGAAGAACGTGAAGAGCGCGATCCCGAGCAGCAGGCTGAGCTCGTAGTGGCGGACGTCGACGCCGGGGTTGAAGAGCTCGGCCCACACGAGCCACAGCACGAGGAACAGGAGCAGCGGCTGGATCAGCGACCAGACGTAACCGACGATCGAGTCGAGGTAGCGAAGCTTGAACTCGGCGCGGGCCAGCGTCAGCGTCACGTCGACGAAACGCCGCAGGCCCGACGCGGGCCTTCCGTTACCGAGGGCCGTGTGGTCGGGAAGCTCCGGCTCGTCCGCAGCGGTGCGGCGGGCCGCGACGGCCTCGCGCTCGCGCATGTAGTCGCGCCCCAGCTCCTCGTATCGCTCGAGCACCATCTCGGGCTCGCCCAGGGCCACGGCGCGGCCCTGGTCGAGCAGGAGCACGCGGTCGGCGAGCTTCTTGACGGTGTCGAGCGCATGGCTGACGTAGACGATCGTGTGGCCGCGGTCGATCAGCCGGTCGAAGGTGGCCAGGCACTTCTGCTTGAAGACCTCGTCGCCGACGGCCAGGACCTCGTCGAAGAGGAGCAGGTCGGCGTCCACCTGGAACGAGGTCGAGAAGGCCAGCCGGACCTGCATCCCCGACGAGTAATTCCCGAGCGGCAGCTCGACGAAGTCCTCGAGCTCGGCGAAGGTGATCACGCTCGGGAAGCGCCGGCGGGCTTCTTCCGGGCGCAGTCCCATGAGCGTTCCGGCCACTTCGACGTTGTCGCGCGCCGCGAGCTGGGGATGGAACCCGACGCCGAGCTCGATGAACGGCGCCAGCCTCGAGTTCAGCTCGACGACCCCGGTGTCGGGCTCGTGAATCCCGGCGATGCACCGCAGGAGCGTGCTCTTGCCGCTCCCGTTGCGACCGATCACAGCGAAGAACTCCCCGGGCTCGACGTCGAACGAGATGTTGTGAAGCGCATCGAGCCGGTCGTGGCTGAAGCTTGCGATCGGATGCTTGAGGCGCTCCTTGAGGGTCCACGTGCGGTGCCGGGGGATCGCGAACGACTTCGACAGCCCCTCCACCCGCAGCGCGGGCTTTGTCGCCGTTGCGAGCGCCTGCTCGACCTCCGACACCCGCGTCATGTGACCGAGAGCGTGACGGGCGCGCTCGCCGTCGCGCTGTCCACATAGGTCCGGAACCAGAGCTCGAGCATCAGGAGGGTCCAGATCCGGTACTGGTGCTCGCCGACGCCGCTTTCGTGCTGGCCCACGATGTCTCGCACCCGGTCCTCCCGGAACAGGCCGCGCTCGAGCGATCGCGGGTCCAGCAGCACGTTCGCGGCGAGACCCCCCGCGAGCCAGTCCGCCATCGGGATCATGAAGCCCATCTTGGGGCGGTCCACGACGCTGTCGGGAAGCCAGTCGCGGACGGCCCGCTTAAGCAGCGCCTTGGTCGCCATGCCGTCCACCTTCGTGCCCATCGGCAGGCTCGCGGCGAGCTGCATCAGCTCGTGGTCGCAGAAAGGCGAGCGAGCCTCGAGCGAGTGCGCCATGGTGGCGATGTCCATCTTCACGAGCAGGTCCTCGGAAAGGTAGGTCTGCACGTCCACGTCGACGGTCCGCTCCACCAGGTCCGTCGAGTCGGAGGCGAAATACGGCTCCTCAACCACCGTGCGCCAGTCGTGGTCGGCGAGGCTGGCCGCGAACTCGGGCGTGTATATGTCCGCGCGCTCCTCCTCGCCGAAGTACTGGTGCGCCCTCCGCTCGGCGTAATGCAGCTGGATCGGCCGGTCAGGGACCGAGCGGGCGTGACGCGCGTAGCCGCAGAAGCTCTCGTCGCCGCCGTCCCCGTTGAGCGCGACGGTCACGTGCCGGCTCGCCAGCTCGCTCAGGGCGAAGGTCGCGAGCGCCGAGGAATCGGCGAACGGCTCGCCGTAGTGCCAGACGAGGCGGGGCACGAGCTCCATCGCGCTCGCATCGAGAACCAGCTCGTGGTGATCGGTTCCATACTGCGTCGCCACCTCGCGGGCGTAGGCGCTCTCGTCGAACGCGTCGACGTCGAAGCCGATCGAGAACGTCTTGATCGGCTCCGCGCTCTGCTGCGCCATGGCCGCGACCACCGCGCTCGAGTCGACCCCGCCCGACAGCAGCGCGCCCAGGGGGACGTCGCTTCGCAGGCGCAGCCGGGTCGCCTCGAGCAGCGTGTCCCGGATCCGCTCGCAGAGCTCCTCCTCCGGCGGGGCGGGGCGGTCCCGGTACGACAGCTTCCAGTAACGACGGGTCGAGATCGCGCCGCCACTCCATGCCAGCGTGTGGGCGGGGCGCAGCTTGCGAAGGGCAGCGAATGCGCTCATCGGCGCCGGCACGCACTGGTAGTGCAGAAAGAGGTCGATCGCCCGGTGGTCCACGTCCGCCGGGACCTGGCCGGTGGCGAGGATGGCGCGGGGCTCGGAGGCGAACCACAGGGCGCCGTCCCGTTGCGCGTAGAACAGCGGCTTCTTACCCACCCGATCGCGCGCCAGGAGGAGCCGGCGCTTGCGCCGGTCCCAGAGGGCAAACGCGAACATCCCGCGCAAGCGCGCGACGCAGGCGTCGCCGAGCTCCTCGTAGAGGTGGACGATCACCTCCGCATCGGAGGCCGTCCGGAGGTGGTGGCCACGCCCCCTCAGCTCCTCGGTCAGCTCGAGGTAGTTGTAGATCTCGCCGTTGCAGGCCACGACCACGGAGCCGTCCTCGTTCGCAAGCGGCTGGTCGCCACCGTCCACGTCGATCACCGCGAGGCGTGCCACCCCGAGCGCGATCCCGTCGTCGGCGAAGACGCCCCGCGAGTCGGGCCCGCGGTGGTCCATCGTCTGACAAATCCGCTCGACCAGGCCGGGATCCACCGGGCCGTCGGTAGCAACTATGCCCGCGATTCCGCACAAGGTGCGGCCACGATATCTGTGGTGTAGTGCGGGTGTGGCTTCTGGCAGGCCAAGAGTGCTCGCGGTGGTCTCGCGCTTCAAGTGGGTCCACATCGACTACCTGAATGCGCTCGGCGAGCACTTCGACCTGGTGGTCGCGTACGCCGGAGAGGGCGGGATAGGCGCCGCCCAGGACGGGATTCACGCGGGAGTCCGCGGAACTCCCATCGGCTATCCGCAGGACGCGGGAAACGTCGCGGTGCGGGCGCGGCTTGCGGAGGTCATCGCGAACCATCGGCCCGACCTCGTGCACGTCATGTACTACAACCACGAGGACCTCACGCTGTGGGTGCGCGAGCTGGTGGGGCCCGACGTCCCGGTGGTCTTCGAATGCCGCGACCCGATCACCACTCTCGTGGGCGCGGCACCGGGCGACGGCTATTTCGAGCTCGAGCGCCGCGCACTCGAGGCGAGCGACCGGCACATCTTCATCAGCGAGGCCATGCGCGAGTACTACGAGCGCGCCCACGACCTGAACCTCGCGGACGCGCTCATAATCCCGTACGCCTTCCCCGGCTGCACCATCGCGCCGCCGCAGCCGAAGCTCTCGGCCGCGGACGGCCGGACGCACATCGCGCTCGTGGGGACCGCCGACGACCAGCTCGACCACGGGCGCTGGTACGGCGACATCATCCGCAGCCTCGTCGCACAGGGCCTGGTCGTGCACTCCCACTTCCACGACCTCGAGGAGTTCGGGGTCTCGCTCGCTCCCTATCGCGCGCTGTCGGAGGAGCTCGAGGGCTATCACTTCCACCCCACCGTGCCGCACCGGCCCGGCACCGAGCTGTCGGAGCTGATCTCGCGCTACGACCTGATGGGCGTGTTCCACGAGCTCGGCGCGGGCGAGCACAACGAGTCCGCGACACTCGCGGTCTGCATGCCGACGAAATCCGTGTGCGGATGGCTTCACGGTGCGATCCCGGTCGTCTGCCTCCCGCACTACCGCGGCGTGATCGAGCGGATCGAGGAGTTCGACATCGGGTTCGTGGTCGACGACATCGAGGAGGTGGGCCGCGTAGCCGCCGATCGCGCCGCGCTTGCCGCGGCCGGCGAGCGCGCCCTCGCCTGCCGCCACGAGTTTACGACAGAGCGAACGGCGGAGCGCATTCGCGACTTCGTTGCGCCGCTGTTGCACTCGCCGTCGGGGACGAGTGCCTAGGCCGTCGTGTCGAGCAACCGTTTGCGCACGCTGTGGGCCTCGCCGCCTCGCGCGCTTCGGGCTCAGTGGACCTGGATCGCGATAGTCGCGGGCCTGGCACTGGCTGTCCGTGTGCCGCTCTTCTTCGTCCGTGCGGAGCTGTTCCCGGGTGGCGACAGCCGGCTCTATCTCACCCTGGCGCAGGGCATCCCGCGCGGGGAGTTCGAAGGGATGTTCCGCACGCCCGGCTATCCCGCCTTCCTCTGGCTCGTCGGGCTGTTGCCGGGCCGCACCGAGGACGCGGCCGTAATCGTCCAGCATCTGCTTGGCGTCGGTCTCGCGGCGGGGCTCGTGACGCTCGGCTGGCGCCTGTTCTCCCCGGCGGCCGGGGTTCTCGCCGGCGCCATCGCTGCGCTCTCCCGTGTGTTCGTCGGGCTCGAGGACCTGATCCTCGCGGACTTCCTGTTCGGGCTGGTCGCGTTCGCGGGAGCCGCCGCGCTGGCGATCGCGGCGGCAGCTCGGCGCGACAACTACGTCATGTTCGTCCTGGCCGGAGTGCTCTTCGGACTTGCCGCCTACGTGAAACCCGTAGGCCAGGCGCTGATCCTGGCGGCTCCGGTTGCATTCGCCCTCTCGTCTCGCGACCTCCGTCGGACACTGCTCGCGACTGGGCTCGTCGTGGCCGCCATGGTGGTGACGGTGACACCGTGGGTTGTCCGCAACGAGATCGCCTTTGACGACGCGCGGATGAGCAATCAACTCGGCATCACCTTGTTCAACCGCGCGTTCGAGGTCGAACGCCTTCCCGTCCCGCTCGACGATCCCCAGGGGCCCGTCGCAAGCGAATTGACGGCTGCCGCCTTCGCCGAGCCGGGCCTCAGGCCGAGCTCCTACGTTCACACCGAACTCTCCCATCGCGGCTTCAGCAGCGACGAGGCGCTCGAGATCGAGAGGCGGCTGGCGACCACTGCCATCAAGCGGGAGCCCTGGCAATACCTGGGTACGTCGGGGACACGGATAGCCGACGGGATTGAGGACCTGGACGAAGCTGAGCTTCCTGACCGTCTGGGCGAAGCGCCCGCCGTCCTCCGCCATCCCTCGGAGGCGCTCTTGCGCGTATCGGGCACGCTCTCGTCCCTGTGGTTCTTGGCGAGCGCGCACTTACTCGTCGCACTCGTCCTGCTGTTCGTGCCGGGGCCTTCGCGACCGGCGGCGGCCGCGTTCATCGGTGTGGCCCTGTTGATCCTGATCGCGACGGTGCTGACACACGGCGGGATGCCGCGCTACTCGCTCCAGGTGGCGCCCGAGACGTGGCTCGTTGGGTCTGCCGGGCTCATCTATGTGATCGGCGCGGTCGCCAGCCGAATTCGCGGCGAGCCGAAGAGCTAGACGGCCGCGCTCATCAGGACGTCGGCTGACACCTCGTCCAGGGTCCGAAGCCGCGCCCGCGAGCGCAGCTTTTCGAGCAGCTCGGCGTAACGCGGCAGCCACAGGTGCGCGTAGCAGTCGTGGAGGCCGACCGTGGTGTAGGGCGCACGCTCGACGTGGTCGAGAAGCTCGCCCTCCCACTCGTCATAGGACTGGCGACCCGTGTAGAGGTCGAAGTCGTCGAGCGTCACCGGCAACCGCACGAGGCGGCCTTGCAGCACGGGGGTCTCGGCTTCGAGCGCCGGGGGCGAGCTCGCAAGCCACTCGAAATTGTGGAAAGCCAGGTTCGTGTCGGTCGTCTCGGGCGTCCTGCGCGACTGCGGTAGGCGGTAGCCCTTCAGCCGGTAGTCCACCTCGCGGCAGCGGTGGAGCTGATCGCCGTCGTCACTGTGGTCGAACGAGTGAAAGGCCAGCGCATGCCCGTGCGGCTCCACCGCACTCCGAACGTCTTCGAGCAGCGTGCCGACCACGTTGTAGGTGGCGCGAACCCCTGCCAATGCCTCGGCGGCGAGCATCGCCGCGAGTGCCTCGTCGCCGGACTCGTCGGCACGGCGTGCGAGCTCAGGATCGTCCGCCGGGTGCCCGAGCCCACGTTCCACGTCGTGCATGACGCAGACGGTCTTCTCCTCGTGGACAGGTTCCTCCCCGGGAACGGGCATGAGCACAGCTGCAGCGGCCGTGGACACTTCGACCTCCCACCACTCGTCGCGGCGCACGGCGCCGGGGAGCTCCGCGAGCGGGCGGTCGTAGACGCGCTCGAACAGATAGGGCTGCACGTCGCGCGATTCATCGGTGTTCTGCATGGCCAGTCGGGCGCCAGGGGTCCGAACCGTTCTAATTCCCCTCTCGATGGCGAGCGCGAGCGCGCCGTTTACGAGCATCCACGGCCAGCCCCCGAGCTGCTTCTCGATCTGTGTCTTGTGCTCTCGAAAGCGTCCGACGCGCTGCACGAGGTCGGCGTGGTGGACCATCGAGTACAGGGCGTCGGGCCGGATCAGGACAGTCGCGCTCGCCACCTGGCCCGGCCGGCCGAAGTGCTGTTGGTGCCAGATGAGGTCGTCGTCGAAGAACAGCGCGCGCGGAAACCGCTCCACGAGCGTCGGGTCGGCATAGAGAAGCAATTGCCAGTGGTGGTCGAGCTGCTGCTCGCCGCACATGCGCTCCGCGATCCTGTACCCGTCCGGACCGCACTTGGGCAGCTGAAATAGCCTGTGCGGGAAGAAGTGCCGGCGCCCGTGACCCTTCTCCTCCCACTCAGCGGCCCGTTCGGCACCGATCTGCCTGAAAGCCGACCGACCCATCGCGCGATCATATGCACGCTGTAACCGCGCTGATTCCGGTGAAGCAGTACGTGCCGGATTACCTGCGGGAAGCCGTCGGATCGCTCCTGGCGCAGAGCTCGCCGCGCTGGCGCGCCCTCGTCATCCACCCCCGCGGGGCTCGTGAAGAGCTGCAGGCCGAGCTCGGCGAAGCGGAGGCTGACGCCCGCATCAACCTCGTGCAGGAGGAAGGGCGCAAGCTCGCGGGCGCGCTGAACACGGGAATGCGCGCGGCGAATACGGAGTTCACCGCGATCCTGTTCGCCGACGACGTCTGGGCGCCCGAGGCGGTCGAGGTTCTCGAACGCAACATCGCGGCTCGTCCGGATATTGACTTCTTCCACACGGCGCGCCGCATCATCGACGACCAGGGCAGGCCGATCAGCGACGTCGCGCCCGCTGAGCCCGACGTTCGCCTCGAGACCTTCTTCGACCGTGCGCCCGTCAAGCACCTGCTGTGCTGGCGCCGGGAGCTGGCGCTCAGCATCGGGGGCATTGACGAATCGCTCAACTCCGTGGGACCCGACGACTTCGACTTCCCGTGGTCGATGGCGGAGGCCGGCGCGCGCTTCGGCGCGATTCAGGAGTGCCTGTACGTCTACCGCGATCATCGCGCCGGCTACCGACTGACGACTCACCTGCCGCTGCGCACTCACCTGTGCGAGACGCGCCGCATCCTGCGCAAGCACGGCGTGCCACGGGCCGAGATCCGGCGGCGCCTGGCCGAGGCCCGCGAAGGCTACCTCCGGCAGTGCCTCTACTCGTCGCCCCTGGACGCTTGGCTCAAGCGCGCGCGCGGCCACGATCCCGCGCAGGGGTGGCGGGAGAGTTACCGCTAGTCGCGCGGTGCATAGGCTGGTGACGATGAACTTCATCGCGGTCTGCCTGCACTGTCTCGACATGCGCGACTTCCACAGTCACCTGAGAGACACGCCGTTCCTCGACGGCCTGCGCGAGCGGTCGATCTTCATCCCCGCCGGGCGGGCCCAGGGGCACAACCAGGGCGACTCGCTCAACGCCGAGCTGACCGGCATCTGGACAGCCCGCTTCTGCGACTCCGTGCTCACCGACGAAGGGTTCGTACAGGCACAGAACCACTGGCTCCCCCCGACCGTTCTCGAGGTCATGGGCGATGCGGGCTTCGACGTCATCACCCGCCTGGCTCAGTGGGACTTCCTCGGCACCCATGCCGTGCTGGGAGGCATGCAGAACCTGTGGCTCCGGGACGAACCCGAGCGAGTGTCCCAATTCGCCTCGCCGCGCCCGATGAACCTCGACGAGTGGCTGGCGGAGGTCCGGAGCTCGGAGAACTTCTACGCACACATATTCCTGCGCCACACCCACCGCCCATGGCGCGACGTCCCCGGGCTGTACGCGCTCGTCGGCGAAACGCCTCCGGAGGACTGGGACTTCCCGAACGACGCCCGGTGTGCGCGGCGAGCGGCTCTTCAGCAGCCCGATGCGTTCGCCGCGTTGCGTCGCCGGGGGCTTGCCGAAGCCGACCGGACGCTGGAGAAGATCTTCGACGCGACGCGCGACCTTTCCGACGTGACCTACCTCGTCTACAGCAACCACGGCGAGGTCTTCGACCACTTCCGGTACCACCTCCCGCATCCGGACCCCGGGGACGGGATGATCGTCGGCACATCGCACGGGCCATACCCCTACGAGGTTCTCTACGCGAACATGCAGATGTGGGTGATCCCCGGGGAGGCGCCGCGGGTCATGCGCGGGCTCGGGCGCTCGATCGACATCGCACCGACGCTCCTCGAGCTGGCGGGCGTGGACCGGCCGGGGCTCGACGGCGAGAGCATGCTCCTGCACTTCCAGGCCGGCCACCTCCCCGATCGCGACAGGTACGCCGAGAATCCAGCGGGTTGCGTGAGCATGGTGCGCTCAGACGGATGGAAGCTCATCTCGACGGGCCGCCGCGAGCGGGATGTCGGTCCCCCGCGGAATGCCCCCGAGCACCATGACCTGGCGGTGTTCGACCTGCGCTCGGATCCGGACGAATACGTGAACCTGATCGACACGCCGCAGGGGCAGGAGGTGCTCGGTTGGGCGGTCGAGCGTCACCGGGAGCTCCAGGCGAGCCGCGTACCCGCGCCCTCCGCGGCCTTCTCGGTCTAGGTCTCGGCGTCGCCGACCCGCTCAAACAAGACGATGGATCGGGGAGACCTCGAGAAAGATCTGTGCGGAGCTCGATGCACTGGTGGTCGCCCTAGGAGACAGCGGCCTGCGGCCGAGCAATTGGTATGGCGGGCTCGACGGATACGGGGGCGTGCCGGGTTGGGAGCGAGCGAACCGCGGGCTCCGTTGCGAGCCGCTGCCCGGCGCGGCCGATGACGAGCGATATCCCTGGTTCTTGTACTGGCAGATCGCGTGGCTCGACGCGCACAACGACTTCCGGGCGGGGCAGCGCCTGCTCGATCTCGGGCGCAGAAAGGTCTTGCCCGCGCAATCTGGCTCGTCCCTGGTGCCGCCGTGCTGTTCCAGTTGCCCCACGCCGCGCTCATCTGGAACGCAGACCCCGTGGGCATCACTCGCCACGCGCTCACCGCCGGTCTCGTTACCCGGTTGGGCCTGTTGCTGCTCACACTCTTTCTGATCGACGCCGCGCTCGAGTGGCGCGAGCGGCGCCCTAGCGACTGAGGGATTCGGCCATCGCCGGGGTCTCCGGCGCGGCTCGGTATGGATGCTCGTCCGCCGTGGCCTCCTCGTGGTACGCGGAATCGGCATTGACGGCCCAGATGTCATGGCCGGCTCCCCGCATGTAGTTATCGACCGCTCGGATCGCGGTCAGCATGGAGTGATCGGAGTTGTTGTAGCGGTGCAGGCCGTTGCGCCCGACCTGCTGGAGGTTCTCGATCGGATCGAGCCACTCGCGGATCGTCGCGACCCGCTCCGCGTATTCCG
>Ga0299913_10001993_pt1 | contig 15762 bp, 18 predicted proteins | sample RVTome_9_FD_201360 | JGI IMG/M metagenome (GOLD analysis project Ga0299913, IMG submission 201360) | Soil microbial communities from uranium-contaminated site in the Upper Colorado River Basin, Wyoming, United States - RVT155D38 (version 2) ...
TAGCGGAGCTCGAGCACGCGGCGGTCGCGTTCGGGCAGGGACTCGAGCGCGCGGTCGAGCGCTTCCTTCTGGAGGCGCTTCTCCGTGACCTCGTCCGGGAGCGGCTCGTCGCCGGCGACGAGGTCGCCGAAGACGGCATCCTCCTGCTCGCCGATCGGTTGGTCGAGGCTCGTGGAGGCCCGGGCGGCCGCCCGCACCTCGATCGCCTGCTGGAGCGGCAGGCCGGCCTCGTCGGCGATCTCCTCGAGCGACGGCTCGCGGGCGAGCTGCGTCCAGAGGTGCCGCTCGGCCCGGTGCATCTTCTGCATCCGCTCGACGACGTGGACGGGAACGCGGATCGTCCGCGCTTTGTCGGCGATCGCCCGCGCCACCGCCTGGCGGATCCACCAGGTGGCGTACGTGGAGAATTTCAGCCCGCGCTGCCACTCGAACTTCTCGACCGCGCGGATGAGCCCGAACATCCCCTCCTGGATCAGGTCGAGGAAGGGCAGGCCCTGGTTGCGGTAGTTCTTGGCGATCGAGACGACCAGGCGGAGGTTGCACTCGATCATCCGCTGCTTCGCCGCGATGTCCCCGCGCTCGATCCGCTTCGAGAGCTCGACCTCGTCGGCGGCGGTCAGGAGCGGGTGGCGCCCGATCTCGCGGAGGAAGAGCTGCAGCGCGTCGGTCGTCGTCTCCAGCACCTCGGTGCCGGGCACGGCCGGCGCGGGCTCCTTCTGGCGGTCGACGACCTCGATCCCGCGCTCCTCGAGCTCCTTGTGCAGCGCCTCGACGTCGCCCGGGTCGAGGTCGAGGAGCTCGAGCGCCTCGCGCAGCTCGATCGCCTCGACGACGCCGGACGCGTCGGCGCGCTCCAGCAGCGGCTGAAGCTCCTCATGCTGACCGACGATCGAGCGCTCGTCAGGCATTCGGCGATGTCGGAAGCTGGGTCACTCGGAGATGGGGAAGCCGGCTGCCGGCAGGGGTGCCGGGATTACCCTACCCGTCGCAGCGGCCAAGTCAAACTGCCGCGCGCACGATAACCGGCGTTATGTCAAGTCGACGCGGGTGTCCGCCCGGCCCTGGACGCGCAGGCCGAGGAACGCCGCCGCCGCCCCCACGAGCTCGTCGTCCGGGCGGAGGACGCTGACGGACTCGACGGAGAGGAGCCCCCGGGCGCGGTCGAAGAGCGTCACGTTCGTCCATTGCGACTCGTGCGCCGACCACCAGCGAAACCCGGCGACCTCGAGGCGCTCGTGGATCGCCTCGGCGGCGGCGCGGGTGCGAGCGCGCTCGCCCGTGGCGACGAGGGACGGCCGCAGGCCCGTTCGCGCGAGGATGCGCGGCGAGTCGAGGTCGAGCAGCACTGCGGAGTCGGCCAGGCCGAGCTCGGCGAGCGCGAGCGGGAGCCCGCCCCGGCGCAGGTCGGCCGGCGCGAGGCTCGTCCCGCCGAAGCGGGCGAGCTCCTCCACGACCGCCGAGAGCGGCTCCTCCGAGGCGTAGAGGCAGCCGTAGCGCTCAGGCGAGTCGTGGCGGCCGTCACCCTGGAGCTTGCGCGGGAACCAGAGCGGGCTCCCGGGGGCGTCCGGAGCCGCGTCCGGGTCCCACGCCAGGCAGCGCCGGAGGATCACGCGTACGAGCCGGCCCGCTCCTGCCGGAGCGCGGCGAGGACCTCGTCCGTCCTCCCCAGCCTGACCAGGTCGAGCGGCCGGCGGTGCCGCAGGTGCGGGTTGGCGCCGAGGAGCCACCGCTCCGCCGTCTCGGGCTCGTACAGGCGCAGGAGCGCCGACATCGCCAGCTCGAGCAGGTCGAGCCGCTCGGCGTTGGCCGCGTCGATCCCCTGGCCGCGGATCCAGCGGCTCACCTGCGCGGGGCTCACCCCCAGCGCGTCGGCCAGGCGGCGCTGCGAGCCTAGATCCGCCGAGAGCGCCTCCGCCTTGGCCGCGGCCGGAACCGGCATGGCGCGATCCTAGCGCAACGAAAAACGTTGCGGAGCCTGATCCCTTAGGCTTGCGACGGGCGCTGGGAGGAAATACCGTGCCCGAACCACATGCTGCTCGAGCCCCTGGACCCGAACGAACAATTCCGCCAGCGGCGCCGGCAGTCTCGGAGGCGTCGCAGCCTGCGCCGGATCCTGGTGCTCGCCGTCGTCGCCATCGCGGCCGCCGTGTCGGCGCTCGGCATGACGTTCCTGAACGGCTGGGGCGGCCAGCCGGCCACCGTTGCCGGCCCGGCCTCCTCCCCGGCCGGCACGACCACCGCGCCCGCGGAGCCCGAGCGGGCTCCGCTCCCCGAGGAGATCCGCGGCGTCCACGTCACGGCGGCGCTCGCCTCCCTCGACGGGAAGCTCGCCGAGTACCTCGCTCTCGCCGACTCGGGCCTGACGGCGCTCCAGCTCGACATCAAGGACGAGAACGGCGAGGTCGGCTTCGAGCGGCTCGCCCCTCCCCTGGCCCGGGCGGTCGGCGCCGCGCTGCCCTTCTACAACCCGCGCAAGGCGGCCAGGGCCGCCGAGGACGCCGGCGTCTACCTGATCGGGCGCGTCGTCGTCTTCGAGGACCCCATCCTGGCCACGAAGCGGCCGCAGCTGGCCATCAAGCGCCGCGGCGGCGGGGTCTGGACGAACAGCGCCGGCCTCGCCTGGACGAACCCGTACAACCGGCGCGTCTGGAAGTACAACGTCGACATCGCCGTCGCCGCCGCGGAGGCGGGCTTCGACGAGATCATGTTCGACTACGTCCGCTTCCCGACCGACGGCGACCTGTCGGCCGCTGTCTTCACTGGCAAGCGCAAGGGCGGGAAGAACGACACGATCACGAGCTTCGTCGAGTACGCCCGCTCGCGTCTCGAGCCGCTCGGCACACGCGTCTCGGCCGCCGTGTTCGGGCTGACCGCCACCCGCGACATGGGCATCGGCCAGCGGCCGCGCCAGCTCGCCAACCATCTGGACGCGATCTATCCCATGGTCTACCCCTCGCATTTCGGCCCCGGCGAGTACTCGCTCGACGACCCGAACGCCGTCCCCGGGGTGACCGTCGCGCGGGCCCTCCGCGACTTCCGCCGCGCCCTGCGCGGGCGCGAGACGGTGCTCGTCCCCTGGCTGCAGGACTTCACCCTCGGCCGCGAATACAGCCTCGCCGACGTCCGCGCGCAGATCCTCGCCGCCCGCGACGCGAAAGCCGGCGGGTTCCTCCTCTGGAACCCGAGCGGCGTCTACCAGACGAAGGCGCTGGGCGGACCCTAGGCCCCGAGCGGGGTCCCACAGCGCTGCCCACAGGACCGGGCGGACGTTGTGGAAAATGTGGAAAAATGAAGTTTCCGCAAATTGCGGGGAACGCCCTTCGCGGACCCTTGCATCGTCTCTTCCGGGCCTCTAGATTCCCTCCTGCGCCGAGCACGGAGCGCGAGTAGGTCGAAGCCCCACCGGGCGGCCGTAGGCGGAAGCCGAAAGTTGGTCGGAGTGGTGGACGAAAGCGCAACCGGCTCGGCGAGTTTTTTTGGTCCGAGACGGGCCTCCGGGGTCGGGGCCCGGCGGTAGACTGGCGCCCGTGCACCCCCGCTTCCCAGCCTTCAGCCCCGGCTTCCACGCGCTTGTCTGGGGCATCGTGCTCGGGGCCTACATCTGGATCGGGCTGCTCGCCATCGGTACCGGCGGCGGGAGCGCCTTCCTCTTCGGCCTGGTGGCGGCCGTCCTGATCTTCTTCTTCGTCCGCCTCTGCGGCGAGGACCAGCTCCGCCGCGACTAGCCTTCAGAGACAGAGCGCTGCCGGCCAGTCGCCGCGCCTGCCCGGACGGGCGAGCGCTTCGAGGAGCAGGTCGGCCAGGTCGCCGCCCAGCTCGAGCTCCAGGCGGGCCCGGCCGCTCGGGCCCTCGTCCCGCGTGAGCAGCTCGAGCGCTGCGAAATGACGGAGCAGCTGAGGCGCGCCCCGGCCGTGGAGATCCTGCGCCGGTGCGGCGTCCATGACGCTCTCGGTATCGGCGAGCCCCCGCTCCCCGCTCCATCCCTGGCGCGAGGGAAGGCGCGGCCTCCTACTCCGGGTAGGGGCGGACGACGGCCGTCTCGTCCTCGCTCGCACCCTCCTCGCCGCGGTAGTCGTGGACGTCCTCCTCTGCGATCTCGGTCTCCTGCTCGACCGTGCGGACGCGCGGGCCGCGGGTGTCGAACGTGAACGCGAGCACGACCCCGAGGCCGAACGCGAGCACGCCCTGGAAGGCGATCAGGTTCTCGGCGAGGCCGCCGAGGCCGATGTCGCGGATCCAGCCCTGCACCTGCTCGCCCTCCTCGGTGCCCGTCGGCCGCGTCGCCACGAGGATGCCGCCGACGGCGACGAGCGCCGGCAGGAAGGCGAGGAAGAAGACGCCCGGGCTGATCGTCGGCGCCCCCCACTTCGTCCAGCCGCCCAGGAGCTGCGAGAGCCCCAGGCAGAGGCCGGCCCCGGCGAGGATGCCCATGGCGGCCCAGAACTCCCCGGTCGAGCCGAGGTCGAACTCGGAGGCGACCCAGACCAGGAAGCCCGCGACGGCGACGCCCAAGAGCGTCGTCAGCCCGCGCACGACGGGCGGGCTGGCCCAGGCGTGCTCCTCCCGCCGCACCGTCTCCGTCGTCTCCGTCGTCACCGTGTCGCCGTTCCTTCGGCGTCCGAACATGCTCCTCACCTCGCTCGGTCGGGTACGCATAGGTTTGCCCGCTCGCCGGACGGAGTAATCCGGCCTCAGGCGGCCTCAGGCGGCGAGGTCGCGCCGGCTCGAATCGAACGCGGCCGAGAAGAGCACGTCGCGGAAGGAGGCGAGGGCCTGCTCGCGGTCGTGCACGAAGACGTGCTCGACCACGCCCACGCGGCGGTCGTTGTAGAACGGGACGTCCACGTGGTCGCGGCTGACGAGGTTCACGGTCGTCTTCGCGCAGGCCGGGCATTCGACCGCGACCCCGACCTCCTCCCCGCCCCCGGACAGGACGCGGAAGGCCGACGGCGTGACCGGCCGCGGGCGCTCCTCCGGGTAGCAGAAGAAGGTCCACGGCCACTCCCCGGACCGGATCCGCCGCGCCGCGAGGTCGAGCAGCTCGGCCGCGACCGACTCGACCCGCGCGGTCATGAGGTTGACGAACTCCGCCTCCGAGCCCGCGAGCGGCGCCCAGTCGAGCTCGTCGTGGGTGACGAGGCCGTCGTGCTCCTCCCCGCACACGCAGGCGAACGTGATCTTGAAGACCGCGGGCCGGGTGGCGCCGGGCAGGCGCTCGAGGACCCGGAAGCGCGAGAGCGGGAGCCTGACCTCGCCTCGCGCCGGACACGAGAACGTGTAGCGGCCGGTCAGCTGGTCGTACATCGGACTGATTATGTATCGGCACGGAGGACGGTTCTCCGTACCGTGTACCCACCCCGGTCCTAGTCCGCGTACTTGACGAGCGAGAAGACGTCGTAGCCCTGCAGCTTCTCGCGGCCGTTCAGGAACTCGAGCTCGATCACGAACGCGAGCCCGACAACCGTACCGCCGAGCTGCTCGACGAGGTCGATCTTCGCCTTCGCCGTCCCCCCGGTCGCCAGCAGGTCGTCGTGGATGAGGACGCGCGCGCCGTCCGCAATCGCGTCCGCGTGGAGCTCCAGGGCGTCGAAGCCGTACTCGAGCGCGTACTTCGCGCTGATCGTCCGCCAGGGGAGCTTGCCGGGCTTCCGCGCGGCCACGAAGCCGCAGCCGAGCCGGTAGGCGAGCGCGGCGCCGAGGATGAACCCGCGCGCCTCGGCCCCGAGCACCACGTCCGGCTTCCGCGGCTCCGCGAACTCCGCCAGCCGCTCGACCGTCTCGTGCAGCGCCTCGGCGTCGGCGAGCAGCGGCATGATGTCCTTGAAGACGATCCCGCGCTTGGGGAAGTCCGGGATGTCCCGGATCTTGGCTTCGAGGTCCACGGTTGTCACGACCGCGGAACGATACCGCGGAGGGCGCGCCAGAAGAGCAGGTTGGAGAGCTCCTGGGAGAGCGCGGCGAGGGTCTCGAGGCTCTCGAGGCCGGCGTGGCGCTTCTCGGGGTTGGGCGAGCGGAGCTCCGGCGCGACGATCCGCTCGAGCAGGTCGGCCTCGTTGTCGGCCCAGCGCCGGAAGGTGGCGAGGTTGCGGGGCGCGACCCCGTAGCGCGCGAGGCGGGCGCACGCGGCGGCGACGTCGACGTCGCGCTCGGGGTAGCGGCGCTCCCCCTCCGCCGCCCGCGGCTCGAGCAGGCCGTACTCCTCGAGCTCGCGCACGAAGGCCGCGTCGACGCCGGCCCGCTCGCAGAGCGTGGCGAGATCGACCTCGTCCTCCGGCGCCTGCAGGCCGACCGCGCGGGCGCGCTGCCGCCGCTTGGGCGAGCCCGCCGCGAGCTCCTGGCGGATGACCCTGAGCGGGAGGAACTCGTCGCGCTGCAGCCTCAGGATCGTCTCCAGCCGCTCGACGTCGTCCTCGGAGTAGAGCCGGTAGCCGCCCTGGGTGCGCCGAGGCGCCAAGAGGCCCTGGTCTTCGAGGTAGCGGATCTTCGAGATCGAGATGTCCGGGAACTCGTCGCGGAGCCGGCTGCAGACCGCCCCGATCGTGAGCGGCCGGCCGGGCCCGATATCCGTCGTCGCCGTGGCCATTTGGGGTGCCTAGCTCTCCAGGAAGGTCAGCTTGTACTTCCCGATCTGCACCTCGTCGCCGTCCTCGAGCTTCGCGCTCTCGACGCGGCGGCGGTTCACGTAGGTGCCGTTCAGGCTCCCCTCGTCGTGCAGCGTGAAGCCGTCGGGCCCGCGGGTGACGACGGAGTGACGCCGCGAGACGGTGACGTCGTCGAGGAAGATCTCGCACTCGGGCCCGCGCCCGAGCGAGGTGCGGTCGGTCGTGAGCGCGAACGTCTCGCCGGCCCGCCCGCCGCCCGCACGGACGACGAGAGCCGGCCCCTCGATGCGGAGGCCGTCGAGCGAGAGGCTCTCGTCCTCGGTCTCGTCCTCGGGCGTGAAGGTCATCGTCGTATGCGCGCCCTGCTCCTCGCGGATGAGGAGCGCGCCGCACTTCGAGCAGTAGTTGGCGGCTTCGGGGTTCTGGAAGCCGCACTCGGGGCAGTGGACGGGGGTCACCGCTCCGCCGCGTCGAGCTCCTCGTCGCTCGGGGGCGGCGCCTTCGAGGCGAGGATCGCGGCGAGCTTGTCGACGTCGATCTCGTGGAGAGGGCTGTCCGCCTCCCCCACCTGCTTCTGCAGCCGCGCCTGGAGCTCGGCGCGCAGGATGTCGATCTTCCCGTGCAGGAGCCGGCGCTCGTACGAGACTTTGTGCTCCTCGACCATGAGCTCGCGGATGAGGTCCCGCAGCTCCTGGTCGGACAGGGTGCCAAGGTCAGGAAGGGCTTCCACGCGTGAACTCCAAGAATCGGGGACGGAGGGCGACCACACAGTAAACCAGCCGGCCGCCTAACAGTCAACCTCGACTTGAGGGTTGCAGGTCGCCTGCCTAGCCTTCCTCGGCCTCGTCCTCCCACGCGACGATCTCCTCGACCAGGCCCTGGAACTCGGCCTCGAGCGAGGCGCCGTCCTCGGGGGTCTTCCCCTCGGCGAAGATGTGGACGAGCGGCTCGTCCGGGTCGGGCAGCACCTGCGCCCAGCCGCGCTCGTCGTACACCTTGATCCCGTCGGTGACGTCGACCTCCTTGCCCTTCGTCCGCTCGGTGAGGATGCGCATCACCGCGCCCTTGCGCGCCCACGGGCAGCGCACCTGCCGGTGGACGACGGCCGACTCGGGGAGCTCGCCCACGATCTCCGAGAGCGGCCGGGCGGTCGGCGCCAGGAGCTCGAGCAGCTTGCAGAGGCTGGCCATCCCGTCGTAGGCGGGCACGAACTCCGGGAAGACGAAACCGCCGCCGACGGAGCCGGCGAAGATGACCCCGTCGCCCGCCGCGGCCAGGGTGAGGGCCGAGAGCGAGTGCGGCGTGCGCTCCACCTCGAGCTCGGTGCCGGCCACGAGCTGCTCGACGAGGCTCGTCACCGTGGTCGGGAAGGCCAGCCTGCCGCGCTTGCCGTCCGAGGCGAGGAGGCGCAGGAAGAGGAGGAGCTCCTGCTCGACGGGCACCTCGCGGGCCTGGTCGTCCACGAGGAAGATGCGCTCGGCGGCCGGGTCGAGGACGGCGCCGAGATCGGCCCCGACGGCCGCGACGAGGCGCTTCGCCTGGCCGAGCGACTCGGCCAGCGTGGCCGTCTCCCCCGCCTGCCGGCGCTCGCTCACGTACGCGTGCGAGGCGACGGCCTCGACGTCGAGCGCGCCGAGCACCTGCGGGAGCACGAGCGACGCCGCCGAGAACGCGTAGTCGACGACGATGCGGAACTTCCGCTCCCGGATCGACTCGGCGTCGAGCGTGGCGAGGAGGTCCTGCGCGTAGGTCTCCGCCGTCCGCGCCGAGTAGCCGATCTCGCCCACGTCGTTCCAGGAGGAGCGTCGGAACTCCTGCCGCGAGAAGTGCTTGTCGATCTCCTTGACCAGCGCGGGCGTGGCGGGCGTCCCGGGCGGCTCGAAGATGCGGATCTGCACCACCTCGGGGTCGTTGGGGCTCGGCTGGACGTGGATGCCGGCGTCGAAGCCCTCTGTCTTCAGGAAGTGGCGGTTGACCGCCGCCGGCATCACCTGCAAGTCGGTCGCGTGGACGCCGGCGGAGTTGACGCCGGCGATCAGCGCACGCCGGATCAGCCGGCAGGAGGCCGAGGCGGCGCGGCTCGTCACCACGCGGTCGCCGCGATCGAGCGCCGTCCCGAGCGCCAGGCCCAGGCGGAGCGCCGTCTCGGGAGTGAGGTCGACGTCGATGCGCCCCGACACGCCGTCCAGCCCGATCAGGCGCGAGGAGAGGCGCGACTCCCAGATGAGGTTACGGTCGACGAGCGCGCCCGACTCCACCTCCTTGAACGGGTAGATGCGGACGCCGGGCATGACGACGCTCTCCTCGCCGATGGTGCAGTTGTCGCCGACGGCGACGCCCTCGTGCAGGCGCGCGTGCGGCCGGATGTCGCAGGCGCGGCCGACGATAGCGCCCTCGACGAGGGCGCTGCGGCCGACGGAGGTCGACGCGTCGACCACCGAGCGGGCCGTGCGCGCGTGGTCGCCCAGGGTCACGCTCGGCATCAGCACCGAGTACGGGCCCACCGAGGCGCGCGGCGCGATGCGGCAGTAGTTGCCGATGAAGGCGGGCGCCTCGACCGCCTCGAGGTCGTCGAGGCCGACCCCCTCCCCCACCCAGACGTTGCCGCGCAGGCGGATACCGGGGACGTCCAGGCGCACGCGCTCATCCAGCGCGTCGAAGTTGGCCTGCCGGTACTGGTCGAGGTTGCCGATGTCCTGCCAGTAGCCCTCGCAGACGTAGCCGTACAGGGGCCTCCCCATCTCCAAAAGGAGCGGGAAGAGCTCCTTCGAGAAGTCGTACGGCGTGTCCGGCGGGACGTGGCGCAGCACCTCCGGCTCGAGGACGTAGATGCCGGTGTTGATCGTGTCCGTGAAGACCTGGCCCCAGGAGGGCTTCTCCAGGAAGCGCTCGATGCGCCCCTCCTCGTCGGTGACGACGATCCCGAACTCGAGCGGGTTGGGGACGCTCTTCAGCCCGATCGTCACCATGGCGCCCTTCTCCTTGTGGAAGCGGACGAGGGCGCCCAGGTCGATGTCGCAGAGGGCGTCGCCGGAGATGACGAGGAACGTCTCTTCGAGCGCCTCCTCGGCGAGCTTGACGGAGCCGGCCGTCCCCGCCGGCGACTCCTCCACCGAGTAGCGGACGGCCACGCCGTAGGCCTCGCCGTCGCCGAAGTAGCCGCGGATCGCCTGCGGCATGAACGCGAGCGTCACGATCACGTCGTCGAAGCCGTGCTCGCGGAGCAGGTCGAGGATGTGCTCCATGCAGGGCTTGCCGACGATCGGGACCATCGGCTTCGGCTGGTTCGAGGTGAGCGGCCGCAGGCGCGTGCCCTCGCCGCCGGCCATGACGACGGCCCTCACCGCCGCACCGTCCGGAGCGCGCCGACGACGTAGGAGACCGCCGCCAAGACGGCGAGCCCGACGCCGATCCAGAAGAGCCAGAGCGGCCACTCGGTGCCCTCGTCGGAGGCGATGACGCCGGTGATGGCCGCGTAGAGCACCCAGGTCGACGCCTTGCCGAGCGTCGAGACGGAGAGCTCGTAGCCGCGGTCTCGCACGAAGCCGAAGCCGCCGATCAGAAGCGCGTCGCGCCCGAGGACGATCGCCAGAGCGAGCCACGGCAGGCGGCCGTCGAGGCAGAGAAGCAGCACGGCCGCGTCGATCATGAGCCGGTCGGCGAGCGGGTCGGCGACCCGTCCGAACTCGGACTCGACGTGCCAGCGCCGCGCGAGGTAGCCGTCGACCTGGTCGGTGATCGCCGCGGCGGCGAAGAGCGCGGCGAGGCCGTAGCTCCCCTCGCCGTCCGTGCGCAGCAGCAGGACGACGAAGACCGGGATCGCGACCAGACGCAGGATCGTGAGCGCGTTCGGCAGCTGCGCCAGCGGTGCGGAGACTACGCGTGTCGCCATTCTCGGACCGAATGGTAACGTCGCCGCGATGTCGGCCCCCTACCGGCTCCCCGGGTTCGTGAACGCGCACAGCCACGCCTTCCAGCGCGCGCTCCGCGGGAAGGTCGAGGGCGGAGACTTCTGGGCCTGGCGCGAGTCCATGCTGGACGTGGCCAAGTGCCTGGCACCGGGAGACGTCCGTTCGGGCTACGCGGCGACGTACGCCGAGATGCGCACGGCCGGGTACACGGCCGTCGGTGAGTTCCACTACGTCGGGCTCGCCGAGGCCGAGGCGGCGGTCGCGGCCGCCCGCGACGCGGGGATCGAGCTCGTGCTGCTGCTGGCCGCCTACGGCCGCGGCGGCCTGGAGCGCTTCCGACAGCCCTCGGCCGCCGCGTACCTCCGCCAGGTGGAGTCGCTGCGCGCCGCCGGCGCGCAGGTCGGCCTTGCTCCCCACTCCGTCCGCGCGTGCCCACGCGACTGGCTCGAGGCGATCGGGCGCTACGCCGCGGAGGAGGGGCTCGCGCTGCACGTCCACGCGGGCGAGCAGCCGCGGGAGATCGAGGAGTGCCTCGCCGAGCACGGCCTGCGGCCGGTCGAGCTGCTCGCCGAGACCGGCTGCCTCGGCCCGCGGACGACCGTCGTCCACGCGACGCACGCCGACGAGCGTGAGCTCGACCTGCTGGCCGAGCACGGCGCGGGCGTCTGCCTCTGCCCGACGACCGAGGCCAACCTCGGCGACGGCTTCCCGCCGCTCACGGGGCTCCTGGAGCGCGGGATCTCGCTCTCGATCGGCTCCGACTCGAACGTGCGGATCGACCCGCTGGAGGAGCTGCGGCAGCTCGAGGGCACGGCACGCCGGCAGACGCTCCGCCGCAACGTGATCCCGGTCGAGCGGCTGCTCGAGCTCGGATCGTCCGGGGGCGCGCGGGCGCTGGGGCTCGACGCGTGGCCCGGGGTCGAGGTCGACCTCGACCACCGGTCGCTCTCCGGCGTCGAGCGCGAGGACGTCCCGGCCGCGCTCGTCCACGGCTGCGGCGCCGACGTCGTCGTCTCCTAGCCGGGCGCGGCTGCAGCGCGAAATACGGTGGCGCTCTCCCTCGTTTACGACCTCGAACCGCATGAGAGCCGTCACGCTCGACAGCTTCGAAACCCAGCCTGCCCTGCGCGAGGACGTGGCGGAGCCGAGCCCGCGCTCCGGCGAGCTCGTTGTCCGCGTGCGCGCCTCCTCGGTCAACCCGGTCGACGCCTTCATCGCCATGGGCGCTCTGAGGGAGAGGGTCGAGCACGAGTTCCCCCTCACCCTCGGGCGCGACTTCGCCGGCGTCGTCGAGCGAGTCGGAGTGGACGTGACTCGCCATCGCGCCGGGGACGAGGTCTTCGGCTTCCTCCCGGCCACGAACCCGACGGTCAGGGACGGAAGCTGGGCCGAGCTGATCGTCCTCCCCGAGGACGACTTCGTCGCCGCGAAGCCGGACGGCGTGGACACGGCGTCGGCGGGTGCCGCGCCGGTCGCCGCGCTGACGGCGATCGCCGCCTTCGACGCGCTCTCGCCGGCCGAGGGCGAGGACGTGCTAGTCGTCGGCGCGACCGGCGGCGTCGGCAGCTTCTTCGTGCAGCTGGCCGCGTCCGCAGGAGCGAACGTGATCGCGCCCGCCCTCGCCGAGGACGAGGCCTACCTGCGCGACCTCGGGGCCGGCGAGATCCTCGACCGCGACAGCGACGTCGCCGCCGCCGTCCGGGAGACGCATCCCGACGGCGTCGCTGCCGTCTTCGACGTGGTCTCCCGCGCGCCGGACGCCTCGCTCCTGGCGGAGGGCGGCCGGCTCGCCTCGCCGCTCGGGGCTGCCGGCGAGGGCGCGGGGCGCTTCAACGTCATGGCGGTGCCCTCCCCGGCCAACCTCCAGCGGCTCGGAGAGCTCCTCGCCGCGGGCACGCTCCGCGTGCCGATCCAGCGCACCTATCCGCTCGAGCAGGCCGGCGAGGCCCTCCAGGAGCTCCCGGCGACCCACACCCGGGGGAAGCTCGGCGTGACGGTTGCCTAGCCGGATCTAGCCGGCGGCCAGCTCTTTCGAGCGCTGCATCGCCGCCTGGATGGCGTTGAGAAACGCGGCGCGCACGCCGGCCTGCTCGAGCTCGCGGATGGCGGCGATCGTCGTCCCGCCCGGCGAGGTGACGGCTTCGCGGAGCTCGACCGGATGCATGCCCTCGTCGCGCAGGAGCTTGGCCGTGCCCAGCATCGTCTGCACGACGAGGTCGGTCGAGACCTCGCGGGAGAGCCCGAGCAGGATCCCCGCCTCGATCATCGACTCGGCCAGGAGCGCGAAGTACGCCGGCCCGGAGCCCGAGACGGCCGTGATCGCATCCATGTAGGGCTCGTCCACGCGCACGGAGCGGCCGACGCTGGCGAGCACCTCCTCGGCGCGCGCGAGATGCTCCTCACCCGCGTGCGCCCCCGCGGCGATGCCGGCCATGCCCTCGTGGACGGTCATGGGGGTGTTCGGCATAGCGCGGACGACCGGCACCTCACCGTGCAGGTGGCCCTCGATGAACGCGGTCGGGATCGCGGCCACGATCGACACCACCGTCTGCTCCGGCGTCACGGCGCCGGCGATCTCCGCGAGCAGGCCCTCGATGTCCTGGGGCTTCACGCCGATGACGACGAGTCCGGCGCCCTGGACGGCCTCGACGTTGGCGAGCGTGGTCCGCACGCCGTGGCGCTCCGCGAGCTCGTCGAGGCGCTCCTGGTGGCGCGCGGTGGCGACGATCTCACCGGGCTCGCGCCAGCCGGAGGAGATCACCCCGGAGATGAGGGCCTCGGCGGCCTTCCCGGCCCCGAGCACCGCGAGCGTGCGTCCGGCCTCTGCCATCGCCCGCGAACCCTACCGCGCGGGAGTGGGCTATATCTTGGCTTCGACGTTGAGCACGCGGTCGAGCGACCGGTCTGACCGGTAGCGGTCGTACCCCTTGCCGCCGTTCACGTGGTCGTGCCGGCCGTCCCAGCCCCTGAGCCAGTCGTTGCCGGCGCCTCCCTGGAGCACGTCGGCGCCGCCGTCCCCCTGGATACGGTCGCTGCCGGGGCCGCCCCGGATGATGTCGTTCCCGGAGTTGCCGCCGATCGTGTCGTTGCCGCCGAGCCCGCAGATGACGTCGTTGCCGGGCGTTCCCAGCAGGAAGTCGGGGCCGGGCGTCCCCTTGATCGTGCACGGCTTCGAGAGGTCGGGCGTGTGCCCCGACGCCACGTACGGCTGCACGGCGACGGCGACCGCGAGGCCGAAGAAGGCGAGCCCGAGGACGAGGACGCGCGCGCGCATGCTCTCTCGATCGGCCGTCGCGCCGATCGGCACGATCCCTCGTGCGAGGAGAGTCAGAAGCGGCGCTGCAGGGCGAGGATCGTGCGGACGTAGACCCGCGTCTCCGGGTAGAGACCGTGCCGCCGGACGGCCCTCGGGCCCTGGTAGTAGGCGGCCAGCGCGAGCCGCCGGTTGCCGCCGTAGAGCCGCAGGAGGTGGCGGAGGTACAGGATCCCGACGCGGACGTTGCCGCGGGCCGTCCGGCGGAAGTCCCGGCCCGCCAGCACGTCCTCGACGAAGCGCCAGGTCGCCGGGATCACCTGCATCACCCCCCAGGCGCCGGCCGGCGAGGTCACGTTCCAGTGGAAGCCCGACTCCATCCACGCGAGCGCGCGGACGAGGCTCGGGCTGACGCCGTAGCGGCGGGCCCAGTACCCGAGCATGACGCGCACCTTCGCCCGGCTTGCCCCCCGCGCCGCCACTCGGCGGGCGGCGGTTCCGCGGGCGAGCGCTCGCGTGGTCGCGGGCCCGACGATCCCGTCCGCGGGCAGGGCGGACCGGCTCTGGAAGCTCCGCACTGCCCGCTGGGTGCTCCGCCCGAAGATCCCGTCGATTCCGCCGACCCTGACCCCGCGCCGGCTGAGCAGGAACTGGACCACGGAGACGTCCCAGCCGACCATGCCGCGCCGGACCGGGCGCTTTCCCAGCAGCGGCCTCCCGAGCCGGCCGAGCCGCGAGCGCGTCTGCGGCCCGACGATCCCGTCGACGGCGATCCCCTCGCGGCGCTGCAAGGTCCGGACGGCGCGTTTCGTCTGCGGCCCGAGCAGGCCGTCGACCGGCCCGCGGTAGAGGCCCTCGGCGCGCAGCGCGACCTGGGCGCCCGCGATGTGCGGGGCCAGCCTCGCCTCGGCGGGCGCGGCCGCCACGAGGGCGGCCAGGACGGATGCGAACGCGACGTACCTTCCGGTTCGCATGCCTGGTCCTTGGCGCCCGCCTCCCGTTTTCCTGCCTCGGACCGAAGCCGCGGCCGCCTCCCGGCCAAGCGAGAGGCAGCCGCATGGGCTCAGTGAGACCACGCGGCCTGCATCGAACCACCCCAGGAAGGGGTAAGCGGGCCATACCCCCTTGGCCTAGGGAGGCCCGCTCACCCGGGTGGGACGCGGCCATGAAGCTGCGTCCCCGCGACACACGACCTGCGGCCGAATCGCGCGCCGCCCCGCGGAGGATAGCGCCGAACGCGGCGTGCGCAAGTCGGGTGCCGCTCGTCGACCCCGTTCGACGACAGGAGCGGGAGGCGGCCTTGCCGGCGTCCTCCCGCATGAGAGTCCCGCGCCGCGACCAACTGCGATCACGAAGGCAACTGGCCGCGCGACGGAGTGCAGGCGACTTTACGGCCTGGCTGTAAGTGGCCTGTAAAGGCTCATCGGGGCGTTCGCTCACGGTTCCGCGCGCCCGCCCCTCGCGGGCGAGAGCCTCCCGTCGGAGCGCCCGGATCTGAACCGGCGACCTCTGTCGACCCGGACGAGCTCGACGCCTCTGTGGACGGCGCGCCGGCGACGCTCAATTCAGCGACCGGCGCTGGCCTTGCGGCGACGCGCGCCCCCGCTCGTCCCGGTCGCGCGCGTCGATTTCCGGTTCCTGCGCCCATCCGACGAGCTCGTTGCCTCGTGCACGCGACTGATCAACTCATCGGGCAGGTCCGAGGCCCGTGCCTTCGCCTCATCGGCAACGGTTTTCGCATGGCGACTGAAGGCCCGGCTCGTCGTCAGGGCGTAGATCCCGGCCCCAGCGGCGGGAAGAAGCAACCAGCGCACCGCAGGCCTCGTCCTTGTCGTGTTCTTCCCCTTTGCGGCGTCCGCCACGTTTGCGAGACGTTCTGCGAGATCGATTACCTGTTCAGAGAACTTGTTCACATCGGCCATCTTGGGACTCCTCCGCGTTCGCTGTTTACCTCGGCCACTCCACTTCCCGTCCCGTCGGCGTCGGAAACCCCGTT
>Ga0299913_10001994_pt1 | contig 15761 bp, 13 predicted proteins | sample RVTome_9_FD_201360 | JGI IMG/M metagenome (GOLD analysis project Ga0299913, IMG submission 201360) | Soil microbial communities from uranium-contaminated site in the Upper Colorado River Basin, Wyoming, United States - RVT155D38 (version 2) ...
GGTGGGTGAGCACCAGGTAGGCGACCGGCTTGTCCGGCCACCACCCGTCCAGCGCCTCCGCGAACCGTTCCGAGGCCCAGCCGAACGACGGGCCCGGATCCGTCTCGCCCGCGGGCAGCTGCCCCAGCAGCGGGAAGCTCGCGGGCGCGTCGACCGCGACCAGGAAGGTGTCGAACTCCACCACCAGCGGCGCGAACCCACCGCGCACCTGCGGCACCCTGTACACTCCCTCCGCCAGCTCCCGCCGCTCGAGCGGCGCCGGCTCCTCTTCCTCGTCGGCAGAATCGTCGGCCGTGTCCACCGTCCGCAGGCCGTCCGGCGGCTCGAAGGCGTCCTCGACGCCGGTCGCGACGCTGTCGACGGTCATCGACGTGTAGGGCCGCTCCCCCACGCGCGACGAGTAGGCGAAGGGGACCACGACGCCCCCGCCCACGTCGCGATAGTCGTCCCACATCCAGGCGACCCGGGCGGGCCCTCGTCCGGGCAGGGTCGCCTCGTACGAAGCCGAGCGGACGAGGCCCGTCGCCTCGTCGAGCGCGAGGGTCACTTGCTCGCCGGTCGCGAGGCGCCCCGCCACGCGCAGCTCCCCCGCGGCCGGCCGCTCGACCGGGCCGGCGGACTCTCCGTCGCGCAGCTCCGCGACGAGCAGGTGCGGCAGCCGCCGCAGCAGCCGCCGGGCACCGCCGTCGCCCGGGGACAGACGCATGGGCAGCGCGATCCCGACGTCGTGGATCAGCAGGGTGCGGAGCGTGTCGGACGTGTACGACTCACCGAAGCGTTCGCGCGTGCCGTCGAAGCGCTCCTCCTCGTAGTCCCATACGACGCGTCCGTCGGGGTCGAACGCGAGCGTCTCGCGGTAGGGCCCGGGCGAGGGCGCGTCGGGCGAATGGCCCTGCCCCTCGGCCCACTTGTCCAGCGTGCCGGAGGCGTGGATCACGACCGGACCGAGCCCGTCGAGGTCGTCGGTACCGAGCGCGGCGGCCGCCGTGGCGAGCGCCTCGTCGTAGGAGGGCGGCGGGGCCTCGGCACAGGACGCTAGAGTACACAGAACGGCGAGGGCGGCGATGGATCGGCGTGGCGGCATGGCGTCTCGATTGCGTGGCGGTGACGAGTTCGTTCGCGTCCGGGAACGTCCCGGGCGTCCCGTCTCGGACGACCCGTGCGAACGAACGGTTTGGAAGGCGGGGGTGGTCGCGGCGAGGGGTCGGCCCCGAATCCGGCTCCGGGGTGGGGGTTAGTCGCCGGATTCGGGGCCGACCCCTCGTCGCTCCCGTCACGCCTGCGCCGCCGGTCGGGCGGGGGAGGCCAACGCGGCGCCGGGTCACGACATCCTGGAACTCGTCCGGTCATCCTCCAGCAGCACGTCCGCGTAGACGAAACCGTCCCTTTCGACGACCTCGCCGGGCCGCGCGGCGATCCTCCGCCCGAAGACGGGGGCCGCCAGCACGCATGTGTGGAACTCGCCGTTCTCGCCGCAGGGGTCGACCGACGGCGGCAGCTCCTCCAGCAGGGCGCGATCGAAGCGGCGTCCGGCCAGCGCGCGCGGGACGCGCTGGGGGTCCAGGCAAACGATTACGGCGTCCACGCCCCCATCGACCATCGCCCGGGCGAGGGCCTTCGTGTCGCGGCCCCAGAGCGGGAAGACCGGACGCACGCAGGTCCGTGCCAGGAGCCGTTCGCGGTACTCGCGGACATCCTCGAGAAAGAGGTCCCCGAACGCCATCGCCGTCACCCCATCCCGCGCCGCCGCCTCCACGACGGGCGCTACCGCCGCCTCGTAGGCCGCATTGTCGCAGGGATAGGGCAGCTCGGCCGTGCGCAGCGGAAGCCCGACCGCGTCCGCCTGCGCGCGGAGGAGGTCGAGGCGCGTGCCGTGGATCGCCACGCGGCCGAACGCGGGGGTGACGGTGGTGACGAGGCCCGCCACTTCGAACGCCGGGTCTGCGCGGAGCTCCGCGAGTGCCCACGCGCTGTCCTTGCCGGTGCTCCACCAGAGCCAGGTGGACTCGGGCGGGGTCCGGCGACGGTCTCCCGCGTCGGGCTTCGGCATCAACGGGCCGCGACGCGGGACGGCGAGGCCTTCACGCGGGACGCCGCTCCCGCCATACCCGCAGCACGTGGTAGTCACCCGGCTCGTACCCCTCGGCCTCCGCGATCGCCGCGAGCCGGTGCGCCTCGGCCAGGTCGTCCAGCAGGCAATAGGTGTTCGCTCCCACCTCGTCCGCCCAGCCGTTGCACGACAGCGGGGAGCACTCGAAGAACGAGCTCGATCCGCGGCTCACGACGTCGTAGCCCAGCGCCTCGAAGGAGGCGGGGATCGAGCGCACGGCCGGGGCCGCCACGGCCAGCGCTTCGGCGTCGCCGTTCACATAACGGACCGGGAACAGCTCGTAGGCGAACATGCGGAAGGCGTCGCGCTCCTCTTCCCGCACGACCTCCCATGCCGTGGGCGGGTCGTCGTAGCAGCCCCAGTCGTTGTGGCGCCAGGCCCGGATCCAGTCGTCGGGGCCCGAGGCGATGCACTCGGACACGCTGCAGATCTCGCGCACGCCCGGCGACTTCAGCACATCGCCGCGCGGAGTGCGGCGCTTCGGGAAGTAGCCGATCGGGACGGGGATCCCCGCCGGCGCGCCGGTCACCCGGTCAACGCGCCGCGGGTGGCTGCGGGCGCCGCGCATGGAACACGTCCAGCGGGCGCTCCACCTCGCTGTGCCGGTACGGCAGCACCTCGGCCTCGAAGCCTACGTCCCGAAGCAGCTCCAGCCATTCCTCGAGCGCGAACAGGCCGCCCACGTGCCGGTCGTGCTCGACCCGCACGTCGTCCCCGTCCCGCAGCAGGAACGCGTAGTCGGTCGTGTAGGTCGAGTCCGCCGGGTCGGGGTCGTAGGTCCACGCCAGAAAGCGCAGGCCGCGGCTCCCGCCGTCGTGGCCGCCGTGCTCCGTCGAGGGCGCGAACGTCTCGCGCAGGTAGTCGGGGGCGACAAGCGCCAGCCCGCCCGGTCGGCAGTGCGCGAACGCCGTGGCGAGCGCCGCCCGCAGGTCCTCGCGGCTGGCCATGTAGTCGATGGCGTCGTGCACGAACACCCGGTCGAACGGCCGCCCCAGCCGGACCGAGCGCATGTCGCCCACGACGTGCTCGCATTCGGGGTTGAGGGACTGGCTGACCTCGACCATGCCCGGCGAGGCATCGACCAGGGTCACGTGCCGGAACGCCCCCTTCATGTGCGAGGCGTTGTTGCCGCCCCCGCTGCCCAGCTCCAGCAGCGTCTCCGCGGGAGGGGCGTCTTCGTCCGACAGCAGGTCGAGGTAGAACGACGCCTCCTCTGCGTAGTCCTCCGGCGCCGACAGCAGCGGAAACCAATGCGCTAGCGCACCATAGAGAAGCGGCTCGCCGGCGGCTCCGCTCACGAGTCTGCCGCCCGCGCCGCGGCTCCAGCTGCCCTAGCCGTGCCAACCATCCTCACGCCGTCGTCAGGCATACTCGAGCTTCGGGTTCGGCCCGTACGGGTTGGTGCCGGGCTCGCTGTCCATCAGGTAGAGGAAGACCAGGACGATCCATCCCAGGATCGGGACGAGGCCGACGAGGATCCAGAGGCCCGACCGGCCGGTGTCGTGCAGCCGCCGTACGCCCACGGCGAGCGTGGGCAGCAGCGTCGCGAGCCAGTACAAGCCGGAAAGAACTCCGTAGCCGTCGTTCGCGCCCCCGCTCAGGAAGGAGTCCACCATCACGAGGAGCACGATGATCACTGCGTGGACCAGCGCGAAGCCCCAGAACTCGCGCCGCCTGGCTCGGCTGCCGAACCCGACGTAGTTCATCAGGACCTTGAAGTACCAGGCCATCGCGTCCTCCCGGGGAGGGGGTCGTGGTTGGACTGCCACGATAGGTTGGGCGGGAACAGGTCGAGCGAGCAACACTCGCGTACTCGGAGGCGAAGGGTGGAGCGAAACACGCGACTGGAGCGGCAGGTCGGCTTCATCGCCGAGCTGGACCGCCTGAAGGCGGTGTCGCGGATGACCCGGATCGGGGGCGGGGAGCGCCGCGAGAACAGCGCCGAGCACACGTGGCACGTCGCGGCGATGGCGCCACTCCTGGCCGAGTACGCGCCGGACGGCGTGGATCCGTGGCGCGCCGTCCGCATGCTCCTGCTGCACGACGTGGTGGAGATCGACGCGGGCGACACGTTCTGCTTCGACGAACGCGCCCACGACGACAAGGAGGACCGGGAGCGCCGAGCGGCCGGCCGGCTCTTCGGCCTGCTGCCGGGCGACCAGGCCGCCGAGTGGACGGCCCTGTGGGAGGAGTTCGAGGAGGGCGCGACGCCGGACGCTCGCTTCGCGGTCGCGCTCGACCGGTTCCAGGGCCTGCTCCAGAACCGCCTGAACGGCGGCGGCACGTGGCTCGAGCACGGGGTCTCGCGGGAGCGGGTCCTGCGCCGCATGGAACCGATCCGCGAGGGAGCCCCGGCGCTGTGGTCCACGGTGCTGCGGGTGCTGGAGGAGGTGGGGCTCGCGGAGACGGCGGATCGGGCGGCCTCGACCGACCCGCGTCGTGACCACCCTGATCCGTCCGCGGGCTCGCCCCCCGTCAGTCCACCCACTCCGCGATGAAGACCCCTCCGTGAAGGTCAGCCATGCGCCTGCCGCTTCCGTCCGGACGAGCGCCGTAGAGGTCGAGGTCGCGCCCGCCCGACACGGTTCACGATACGCCCAACGCCTCGCCCACGCGTGCCGCGGCCGCGGCCGGCCATCCATGCTCGGTCTCCACCCCCTCGAGCCACGCCGCCAGCTCGCTGGGGCTGGCGAAGTCGCCGAGTCGGCCGAGGACGTACGCGGCGTACCAGCCCGGCCACTGATCGTCCCGGACGCCCCCCCGGCGGTTCTGCTCGTAGTCGTGGTGCGCCACGCTCGCGGCCACGAGGGCGCGCTCCAGGTCGAGGCGGCTCGGCAGTTTCAGCATGGAGGCCGGCCCCGGCGGGCTTCGTGCGGCCTACGCGTCCGGCCTTTCGCGGATCACGGAGGCAACCTTCGCCTCCAGCTCCGGCGTGATCTCGTAGATCCCGTGGACCGCGGCGGCGTGGGCGGCGACCTTGCCCATCAGCTCTTCGTTCGTGTCGGCTGTCGCGACGAAGTCGCAGTCCATTCCGACGTCGGCGCAGCGCAGTTCCTTTGCCATCGGGTCACCTCCGGGGAGAGTCGGGGAACGGGCACCCATCGCGGGCCCCCTCCTCGCCCCAACGTGGCGCTCGGCGGTCGCCCCACGCAACGGGGGCGGCCGCCGCGAATGACGTGTGCGTAGCGGCGCCGTCGGCGGCGCCAGTGGACGCTTTCCTCTGCGAGCTCGGGCGCACAGTGACAACCGCGGGGCGACTTCGGACATCCGACTACGCGGGGGCCGGCGCCGCGAGGGCCCGTGCCCTTGTCCCGCCCGCCGCTCGGTCCGAGACTCAGGCGGCAATTCGCAAGATCACCGGAGGCGAACATGACACGTTGGACCGACGACGCCGTCTGGCTCTCGCGCGCGGCGCTCGCGCTCGTCCTCGCGGCCGCCGTGCCGGCGGCCGCCTCCGCGCAGGACGAGGAGGAAGGCGAGGAGGACGCGTTCGAGAAGCTCGTGGAGGGAGCCGAGCTCACTGAGGGCTTCTTCGACATGTACGAGAAGGACGGCAAGCTGTACCTGGCGGTGACGCCCGAGCAATTCGGGCAGGACTTCCTGCTGGACACGCGGGTGGCGCAGGGGATCGGCGCAGCCGGACTGTTCGGCGGCACCACCCTCACGTACTTCGAGATGGACCTCATGGCGCTGGAGCGCCACGGGGACAAGGTCTTCCTCATGCAGCGGCCGCACCGCTTCGGCGCCGACGGCGACCCGCGCGCACGGCAGGCGGTGGACCTGACGATCGGCTCCTCGGTCATCGAGACCGCGGAGGTCGCCGCCACCCGCGATGACGACGGTGCCGCGCTGATCGACGCGACCGGCTGGTTCGCCTCGGACCTCGCGGGCGTGAGCCAGCGGCTGCGCTTCCTCGCCTCGACTCGCCCGGGCCAGCCCGGCAGCGTCTCCTTCGACCGCGAGCGGAGCTTCATCGAGGAGGCGAAGGGCTTCGAGGACAACATCGGCATCCGCGCGAAGCTCACCTACAAGCCGGGGGAGCCCGTCGGCCTCGCCTCGGTTCCGGACGGCCGCTACATCTCGCTCTCCGTCCACTACACGCTCGCGCGCTTGCCCGAGCGGCCGATGGAGCGCCGCGTCGCCGACGAGCGTCTCGGCAACTTCCAGACGGTCCACAAGGACTTCGGCGCCGAGGACAGCACCTTCTTCCGCCGCTACGTGAACCGCTGGCGGCTCGAACGCGGCGAGCAGGCGGGCGACCGCTGGCGGCCGGTGGAACCGATCGTCTACTACATCGACCACAACGTGCCGGACGAGTACCGGCCCTGGTTCAAGGAGGGCGTGGAGGCGTGGAACGAGGCGTTCGAGGCCGCGGGCTGGGAGGGCGCGATCGTGGCGGCCGACCTGCCCGAGGGCGCGGACCCCGACGACCTGCAGTACTCGACGTTGCGCTGGAACACGTCCGACGACCCCGGCTACGGCGCGATCGGCCCGTCCAAGGTGGACCCGCGCACCGGCGAGACGCTGGACGCCGACATTCTCTTCGAGGCGAACATGTTCATGGGTTTCCGCAACACCTGGCGGAACCTCGTGAACCCGATGACCGCCGCGCAGGCGTTCGAGCAGGCGCTGGGGGTCGGCGAATTTACAGCGCCGGATGCCGACGTCCCTGGGATCGAGCTGCCGGGATTCGGCACGGCGCTGGAGGCCCAGGGCGCGCTAGCCGGGCTGGTCCTGGCCGCGCAGGGCGAGGGTGAGCCGGGCGCGCCGCTGCCCGACGAGATCCTGGGCGCCTTCACGGTGTGGGTGGTGATGCACGAGGTCGGCCACACGCTGGGCCTCCAGCACAACTTCCGCTCCTCTGCGAGCACCCCCAACGCGCGCCTGCACGACACCGAGTTCACCGGCCGCAACGGCGTGTTCAGCTCGGTCATGGAATACCCGACGATCAACCTCGCCACGGATGGCGCCAACGGACACTACTACACCACCCGGCCCGGCTCCTACGACCGCTGGGTGATCCGCTACGCGTACGTGGATGGCCAGGAGGAGGCCAACCGGATCGCGCGGGAGGTCTCGCTCCAGGAGCACATGTTCGGCAACGAGTCGGGAGGCCCGGGCGCGCTCGACCCGACCATCAACACCTACGACCTGGGCGCGGACCCGCTCGCTTGGGGCACCGAGCGCAGCGCGATGATCCGCGGGCTGTGGGAGCAGCTGCCCGACTACGTGCTGCTCGACAACACGCCGTACGCGGAGATGCGCAACGCGTTCGGGCAGCTCATGAACGAGTACGCGCGCGCGGTCGCGCCGGCCGTGAAGTATATCGGCGGCCAGTACATGAATCGCGACCGCTTCGGCGACGGGCGCGACCCGTTCGTGAACGTCCCCAAGGCCGAGCAGGAGGCGGCACTGGCGCTGCTGGTCGACCGCGTGTTCGCGGCCAACGCGCTCACGCTGACTCCGGAGCTGCTGCAGACGTTCGGAGCGGAGCGCCGCGCGGGCTGGGACATGAACAGCACAATCGACGGGCGCTTCGACTATCCGTACCAGACGCTCGTCCTGAACCTCCAGTCCAGCGTCCTGAACCAGCTCCTCGACGGGTCCCGGTTGGCCCGCATCCGCGACGGAGAGGCGAAGTTCGGGCAGGCCGAGGTGGTGACGATCCCCGAGCTCTTCGACGCCCTGACGGACGCCGTCTGGAGCGACCTGGGCGGGCGCGCGATCACGGCGTCCCGCAGGGACCTGCAGCGCGCATACCTGGACGCGATGACGGAGATCCTCGTGGACCCGGAAGACGGCGTACCCGCGGATGCCCGTTCGGTCGCCCGCTGGGAGCTGAGCGAGCTGCGCGGAAGGATCGAGGCCGCGACGAGCACCGACGCGTACACGCGCGCGCACCTGGCCGAGGCGGTGGCGCGCATCGACAAGGCGCTGGAGGCGGGGCTGGAAGCGGAAGGGTCTTAGGGCTCCGGAGGGCCGCGCCACCGGGCTTGTCCGGTGGCGCGGCACGGCTCCCTCCCGCGGGGGGGCGTCAGCGCGAGGCGCCGCCTCCCGCCCCCGCGGCCGCGATGTGCCGGACCTGGTATCCCTCCGGGTCGTACGCCGCGTCGGCCGACCAACCCGCCCCCCATCCCCAGTTCATGGTCGCCGGGTAGCCCGATGGGAGGGGCCCCCGCGCGACGTCGCCGAGGCCGAGGCCTGTCACCTCCGACGTGGAATCGGCCAGGTCGGGGACCGGAATCATCTTGACGATCATCGCGGCCATGGCCCCTCCCGCGCCGCCGACCACCGGCTTCATCTCCATCTTCGTCCGCGTCCGCAGGGGCAGACCCTTCTCGGCGATCGCGGCCATCGCGGCGACCATGGCCGCCGTCATATCGGCCTGCTGGCCCTGCTGGCCCTCCTCGCCCGACAGGCTCAGTACGAACTGCTTCATCGCCGCGCCCATCGCGGCGTAGAACCTGGAGACCTGAGCGGCTCCGGGGGCGCCGGGCGCGACCCAGGTCTCGCCTTCCATCGTCATGCCGAGCTTGATGTCGGGCATCTGCTGGCGCTGCTCCGGCGTCATCTGCGCCAGGCCGGGAAGCATCTCCATCTCGTACTGGAACTCGAAGGTGTGCCTCTCGGCCTCCAGCTCGAGCGTCTCGCCCGATTCGAGGTTCTCGACCGCGAACGTCTCCCACTCCCCGGTGGGCGTCACGTTGGAAGTGCTGAACAGGGAGCTCACCAGGTCCTGGAAGAAGTTGCCCGTCTGCCCTGGCTGGGCCGCCTGCGCCCCGAAGACGTAGTCCGCTAGCGCGGGGTCGCTGAACGGGAGCACATCGACCGCCCGGTCGCCGTGGTTCACGAACGAGAAGTGCCCATCCATCACGCCACCCTCGAACATGCGTACGTCGATGAACATGGTCTGGCCGACCCCGTCGTCGAACCGCATCACCATGCATGCGGGCCCGCAACCCACGAGGCGGGCGATCATCGAGGCGCCGTCCTGCTGGACGACGGCGACGAAGTCCTCCTGCTGCGCGCCGACGCCCGTGGCGGCGGAGAGCGAGGAGGCGGTGAAGGCGATCCCGAGGGCGAGCCCGCGCGGCAGCGGTGGTCGGGCGGCCATGGGTCCTCCTCGTTGGGCGGCGGCTGAAGGACGGGAAAATCGGGGAGTCCGTCCGAACGTGGGGCGAAGGTAGGGTGCGCGTACTCGGAGCGGCAAGGAAACGACGAGCGTCTTCACCCCCCCGGTCGAGAGAGTGCCGCCACTTCCTACCGCTCGGCGATGGCCTCGCGGAGCGTCCCGAGGACGTACTCGAGGAGCCGCTCGTCGTCCGGCCCGTCGAATCCGGGCAACGCCCCGATGTGCTCGCGCGCCAGGTCGCGGGCGGCCGCGAGGACGGAGGCGTCGTCCCGGCCCGCGTCGGCCGCCGCCGCCTCGGCCGCTTCCAGAACGTCGTCCAGGAGCCCGCGCTGCGCGTCGAAGAGTCCGCGCCCCGCGTCCATCGGGCCGTGGCCTGGCAGGAAGCGCTCCACGTCCAGCGCCTCCAGCCGACCGAGAGCCCGCGCGGAGCCGCGCACCGTTCCGTCGCCGAAGAAGGGCGGCCCGTGCTCGATCAGGTCCCCGAGGAACGCAATCCCCTCGTCGGGGAGCACCACGACGAGGTCGCCCGTCGTGTGCGCCGGGCCAGGATGCAGGACGCGGAGGGTGCGCCCGCCGAGATCGATGACCGCGCTGTCGGCGACAAGCCGTGAGGGAGGCGTCACCTCGGTTTCGCGGAAGGCCGCGATCTTGGCGCTGTCGGAGCGGACGGTCTCCCGCGCTTGCCGCGCCTCGTCGGGGGTGAGCTCCCTCCCGTCGTCTCTGGCGCCGGCGCGAAGCCAACGCGCGAGCCGGTCGCGCCGGCCAACCAGCGCGTCGATCCGCTCCGCCACCCGCGCCGCGCCCTCGGCCTCCATGAGGCGGCGCGTCTCCGGGTGTCCCAGGATCTCGACCCCCGGGAAGGAATCCCGGAACACCTGGTTGCCGTTCACGTGGTCCCAGTGCCAGTGCGTGTTGACCACCGCCAGGACGGGCAGGTGCGTCAGGGTGCGCAGGTAGGCGATGAGCTCGCGGGCGGCGGCGGGCGACTCCCGGGAATCGACCACGGCGACGCCGGAGTCCCCGATCACGATCAAGGAGTTCGCGAAGTTGGAGTACCCGCGCTCGGGCTGCGTGACGCTCGCGTGGACCCCATCGCCGATGCGCTCGTAGACCCAGACGCTCGCCTCCTCCTCCGCCCGGGCATCCTGGCCCGCCTCGCAGCCGGCGCCGGTGGAGAGCTCGCACGGGACGGGGTCCAGGCGGTTCGCCTCCGCGGCGATCTCCTGGAGCGCCGTCAGATCGGAGGCGGAGAGTCCCGCACCCCCCGGCGTCGCCGGCCCGGGCAGGCCCACCGGGCTGCGACCGGTCAGCTGCTCGAACATCACCAGCGCCGCCAGGTAGCTGCCCGCTGGGGACGGGTGGAATCCGTCGTCGCCGTAGAGGTCGATGCCGATGCCGCGCTCGCGCGCGAGGCGCCAGGCGTCGCCGGCCGGAAACAGCCCGCCGTTCACAAGCAGGGCCGCCGCCCGGTACGCGTCGCTGACGCCTTCCGCATCGAAGAGACGCTGGACCGACGGCCACACCATGTACAGCGCGGGGACGCCCCCCTGGGCCCGAATTTCCTCGGCGAACCGCCCGGAATACTCGAGCAGCGAGGGCCGTCCCTCCGTCGCCGACGGCCCCTGCTGGAGCGCCACGACCTCCATCTCGCCTTCGGCGATGCGCCGTCGAGCCGTCCCCTCTGCCCAGTGGTCCTCGAGCCCCGTTTCGCCGAAGGCCACGACGTGGACCCGGTAGGTCCCGTCGGGCACGGTCTCGAGGAGCGCGTCCAGCATCCGGGGCATGTCGTTCCAGTAGGTGAGGCTGTTGCCGACGAAGAGGACGTCGACGCCGGGGTCGGCGGGGTCGCTCGTTCCGAGCGCCGCGCTCGTGCCGCACGAGGCCGTCGCGAGCAGCAGCGCGAGCCCGGGGGGCCAGGTTCGGCACGCGCGGAGTGAAGCCGCCAGGACCGCAGGCCCGCGGGGAAACCCGTCATCCGGCGTATCCCGGCGGGCGGACGCGCGCGGTCGTGTCTGGGCCTGCAAGCGCCACCTCCGGATCGAGCGCACGTGGGGGCGCCGCCGCCGCGTCGCGGTGACGCCGGCGGCGGTTTGGCCGCGGTGGACGTGGGACAGCGCGCCGACGGCGCGGGGTTGGGCGGCCGTTACAGCGCGCCCCGCTCCCACTCCCCCCGGATCGCCAGCGTGACGCCGGGCGGGGCGTCATCGACCGACCCCCTGGTGGAACCCTGAATGTTGCAGAAGAGCGTTCGCCCGTCCGGGCTGAACGTAGCCCCCGCGAACTCGGACTCGTTGAGGTTGTTCATCGCGAAGTCGAAGATCGCGCCGTCGGGCGTCAGGCCTCGCAGGAAGGGGCGGCCCCGGGGGTCCTCGCAGAGGACGATGCCGCCCCGCGGGCTGACGGTGATGTTGTCCGGGCCGTCGAGTACCTCCGGCCCGGGCGACTCGAACAGCAGCCGCAGCGATCCGACGTCGTCCCCCCCGCCCGCGCCCTCGGCGCGCCCGGGCGTGTACTCCCACACGTGGCCGCTCCCCGCGGCGCCTCCGCCGGTGTCGTGGAAGACGACGCGGCCCTCGGCGTGCCAGCAGCCCTCCAGACGGCTGAACGCGGCCGCGCCCTTGGTGAGGCCATGCTCGAACAGGGCGCCGCGCCGCACCGGGTACGACATGCGGTCCTCCGGATCCGGATCGACCATATCCAGGTCCGCCCAGACGATGGGGAAGGTCGAGCCGATGCCCATGCCGCCCCCCGTGCCACGGAATAGCTGGAGCCCCGGCTCGCCCCGCACGCACGCGACCTGAAGCCGGCCCCCCGACGCCAGCTCCCCCGGCCGCTCCGGCAGGAACCGGTAGAGGCCCGAGCCCGGCCTCGCCTGGTCCGGATCGAACCCGTTGTCCTCGGTCTCGTAGACGATGCCCGTGCGGGGATCGACCGCGATGGCCTCGTGCTGGAATCGTCCCATCGCGGTGAGGGGGACGGGCTCGACGGGGCCCCGCGCGGCGACCGGCACCTCGAAGATCCACCCGTGCGTCCTCTCGAACCCCTCGCTGCGCCCGACGACGGTCTCCTCGCAGCTGAGCCAGCTCCCCCACGGTGTCGGGCCCCCAGCGCAGTTGACCGCCGTTCCGGAAAGGCTGACCCAATCGGCAACGAGCTCGTTGTCGGCGGTGAGCTCGAGGGTGGTCGTGCCGCCGCCCGCGAGGGGGTCGTAGGCGCGCTCGGCGAGCGGTGGACCGAAGCCGGCGAGGTTCGCGACCTCCTGGTTGCGCACGAGGCGGACGCGGTCGCCCATCCAGGGGAACGCCGCCATCCCGTCGTGGGCGATCGGCGTCCGGTTGCCGTCCTCCATCCGGTCGCCGACCCGGCCGAACGCCCGCGCCTCGAAGCCGGCCGGCAGCAGCAACTCCCCCGTGTCCACCGTGAGGGGACCGTAGCCCCCCTCGCCGAGGCGCGCGTACCGCGGAGGCTCGTTGCGGAGCACCATCCGGCCGGCGCCATCGGTGCGCGCGCAGGCGGCGACGAGGCCCGAGAGGGAAGAGGGCGTGGCGACCAGCGCCGCGGAGGAGGAGGCTCGTCTCAAAAACGCTCTTCGGTCGAGGTTGGTCATACCTTCTCTCTTTCGCCTCGGCTCGCAGGTCCTCCGGCCGGCACCTGGCGCCACACAATGTGCGGCGTCGGTCGCCGTCTTGCATCTTGGGGCCCGGAATCCAGGCGCGCCGCCGCGCCAACCAGGAACGTGGCGAAACGAGGCGACCCCATGACGACCCGACCCCACATCCTCTCCGCGATCGCGCTGACGGCCGCATTCGGCTGCTCTCCCGGACTGGAGCCGGCGGACGCGCCGGTCCCCGACCCGGCGAGCGGGTCCTCGGAAGTCGAGCGCGCGGTCTACCTGACCCGCATCGGCGACGACACGCTCGCCGTCGAATGGGTCGCGTTCGGACCGGACCGCGTCGAGGCCGATGCGGTGATCCGGGGGTCCAGCACCACCTTCCGCCGGTACCGGCTGGAGTTCGGCCCCGAAGGGGAGGTCGAGGCGTACTCGGAGCGCGTCCACGAGGGCGGCACGGCGGACGCGCCGCTCGCGCGGACGACGGACCTGGAAGGCTCCGGGGCCGACCGCGTGCTCGTCACCCGCGATCCCGAGACCGGCGAGGAGGAGCGGACGCCGTTCGACGCGCCGCCCGTGTCGGTGCCGTTCATCGACATGCTCCACTGGCCGTTCGAGGCCGCCCTCCGCTGGCACGCGCGCGAGGGCGGGTGGCCGCGGGAGATCCCCGTCTTCACGGGACGGGGGATGCGGTTCGACCTGATCGAGAACGAGGATGGGACGTTCGGGCTGCGCCATCCCTCGCGGGGGATTTCCACGCTGGAGTTGGATGCTGAAGGACGGATCCTCGCGCTGGACGGCACGGGTTCGACCCGCGCCTACGACCTGCTGCGGCTCGAGGTTGGCGCGCTGGACCGGGCCGCCATCGGCGCGCGCTTCGCCGACCGTCCGCTGGGAGAGCTGTCCGGACGCGGGGAGATCGACGACGTGGTGCACGGCGTCCACTTCACCGGCGACTACGGCACGCCACTGCGTCGCGGCCGCGACATCTTCGGGGAGCTGCTGGCGTACGGCGTGTGGTGGCGCACCGGCGCGAACCGCGCGACGCACCTCTCCTTCGACGGCGACATCGTGATCGACGGCGAGCGGATCCCGGCGGGGGACTACACCCTCTCCTCCATCCCCGAGGAGGACGGCGGCACGCTGATCATCAACCGCCAGACGGGGCAGGGCGGGCAGAGCTACGACGAAGCGATGGACCAGGCGCGCGTGCGCCTGCGCCGCGACCGGCGGCCGGAGCGCGTCGAGGTGTTCGCGATCCGGGCAGTGCCGGACGGGGAAGGCGGACGCCTGGAGCTGCGCTGGGACGACGCCGTCTACTGGGTGCCGTTCACCGTCGCCCGCTGAGCGGCGCGGCCTCGCCGGCGCGGGGCCGACGCGGGCGCCCGGACGAGGTCAGGCAGGCTCGAGCGACATCCGGAAGCACACCACGCGTTCGGCCTCCTCGAAGCCCGCGGCCCGATGCCACTCCAGGCTCGCCACGTTGTCGAGAGCGGCATCGGAGGCGAACTCCCGCATCCCCCGCGCCCTGGCCCAGGCGGCGGCCCCCTCGACGAGGGCGGTCGCGATGCCGTGGCGGCGCCGGTCGGGGTCCACCCAGATGCCCTCCAGGTAGCCGACCGGAGACGTGACGCATCCGTCGGCGAACGGCCGCAGCCCCACCTCGGCGTAGCCGCACAGCCCGCCCTCAGGGCGCGCTGCCACCAGGATCGCCGCTTTCCCGTCCGTTCGCCCGAGCAGCTCGTCCACCTCGGCACGGGTCGAGTCCGGCCACAGCGCGGTGCGCATGCGCACGAGCTCGGCCCTCTCCGACGCCCGGGCGATCCTGGTCTCGTGCCTCTGCACCGGCCTCCTCCCCCGACGTTTCCGTTCCCACGCGCCTCCGACCGGACCCAAAACCGTGTCCGGATGCACGTGTGTCAAGCGGCGCCGGACTTGCATCGGTACAGGTGCGAGCGCGGTTTGGTCGAGGCCGTCGTCGCGCTGCTCGCCCGCCTCGAATTCCTCGACGCCCGGTTGCCCGATTGACGAAGAAGAAGGAAGGCCCCCCCGCCGAGCGCGCCGAGTCCGGAGCGCCCGCGTCGGGGTGGGCGGTCGCCGACCGCTTCTCCTGGGACGAGATCCACGAGCGGCTCCTCGCGGGCGCCGACGAGGAGATCGCGGCGGGCGCCCGCGGGTTGTTCTTCAGCGGCTTCACCGCGGGCATCGCGATCACCCTGACCTTCATGGGTTTCGCGCTCGGGCACGCGGAATTCCCCGGCAACCCGTTCCTCGCCGCGCTGCTGTATCCGATCGGGTTCGTCTACATCATCCTCGGCCGGTACCAGCTCTTTACGGAGAACACGCTGCCGCCGGTGAAGCTGGTGCTGACGCGCCTGGCGAGCATCCCGCTGCTGCTGCGCGTCTGGGGCGTCGTGCTTTCCGCCAACATCGCCGGGGCGGCGTTCGGGGCGCTCATCCTGGCGAAGACCGGCGTCCTGCCCCCGGAGGTGCTCGACGCCGGGTCGCGGTTCGCGGAGCGCGGGGTCGCTACGCCCTGGTGGGACGCGTTCTTCAAGGCGCTGTTCGCGGGCTGGCTGGTAGCCGGCGTCGTGTGGCTCGGCTACGCGGCGCGCGACACGACGTCGCGGCTTCTCATGGTCTACGGCGTGTTCTACGCGATCGGCGCGCTGGACCTCTTCCACGTGGTCACGACCGCCGCCGACGTGTCGTTCGCGGCCTTCCTGGGGGGCGGCGCTTCCCTGGCGGAGATGATCTGGCGGTTCTGGCTGCCCGTCCTGCTCGGCAACACGGCGGGTGGCGTGCTCGTGTTCACGCTGGTCAGCTACGCGCAGTCCTCCAAACAGCGATTCCCCGAAGTGAGGGTGCTGACCCTCCGGGAGCTCTTCCTCAGCAAGAAGGGTGGGCGG
>Ga0299913_10001995_pt1 | contig 15760 bp, 14 predicted proteins | sample RVTome_9_FD_201360 | JGI IMG/M metagenome (GOLD analysis project Ga0299913, IMG submission 201360) | Soil microbial communities from uranium-contaminated site in the Upper Colorado River Basin, Wyoming, United States - RVT155D38 (version 2) ...
GATCAAGGCTCCCAGTAGCACGACGACGCCTGACCGGTTGGTTCTGCTGTCGAGTTTCAAGGTTCCTCCTTGTGGTTGTGGTTACGTTGGTGCAACAACTTTACTTGTACAACTAAGGCGATGTATGGTAGAGGGTCGCTTTCGTTTATTCCCTGTCCAGGAGGCTTGTGCTTCTCTAGGCTCGGCTCATGTCAACGCTTCTTCCCCGGCGTCGACAGCGGGTTGGGTCGGACCGTGACACGGGCCGTATCGTCGGGATGGACATCACAGAGCAGGTGAACGAGCGGGCCCGGGCTTGGACCGAGCCGGCCGACCACGCGAACCATTCCCTCGCTCAGGTCGAACACCCGGACGCTGCCGGGGTCGTTCACGTCGCCGCTCACTAGATCTACTCTCAGGAGCTCCCCCGAGGGCGGGTTGTTCTGGCCCCACTGGAGCGGATTCACGGGGTTTGTGGACAGGTCCACGAGCCTGCCCTCGGCATCGAGCACGCTCCCCTCATCATCACCACGGATACGGACCGCGTGGTTGGGATACTGCCGACCCAGGTTTCGCTTGTCGATCACCAGGTTCTTCAGCTCCCGCGGCCTGCTGCCGTCGAACGTCAGCGTGTTCATGAGAACGGCGGCGATGCCGGTCGGCGTGACGGAGGGATCGAAACCCGAAAAATCCCCCTCTACGACCAGCCAGCAGTTGCCGCTTGGCTGGCCGTCGGGGACATCCGGCTGCGCGAAGTTCACGTTGGTCCCGTAGTGCGCGACCGTGTTGTCGAAATTCATCTCCACCGTGAAAGAGGCCGCGCTGACGTCGAGCGTTGTCCGGTTGTCCTGATTTCTGGTGACCGCCTCGGCACCGGACGTCTCGAGTGTTCCCGTCCACTCCGTGAAGAAGTCGGCGACCACCGCGAACAGCTCGATCCCGATCCCCTTGCGACGCTTGGTCAGGAGCTCGACCTCGACGTCCCATAGCCCGAGGGGGGCGTCGGCGGCCACGGTGATCGTCGTCACCAGCTCGCTGTCGGAAACGAACTCGGCCGTGTCGCTCGTGGCGATACCGGTCGTCACCCCGTCCATCAGGAACCGGACGTGGGCCGGGTGCTCGAAGCCGGAGCCGAGAATCCGGACCTGGAGATCCACCGTCCCCTGCTCGGTGCCCGGCGGATCTGTATCCCTCACGATGGGGTCGCCCGTGCTGCCGCTGCCGCCCCCGCCCTTCCCGCTCCCGCCTTTGGCCAGCTCGACCGAAGTGACCTCCGGGCCGGCAGGGACATCCTCCGAGCAGGAGCCTACCAGGGCCAGTCCGACGAGAGAAGCGCCGATCATGAGACAACGCAACGGGGACTTCGCGATCATCAGGCTCTCCGCGAGGGGGTCGGAAAGGGCATCTGAAGGATGAAACGGCCGCGCAGCCGGATTCCTGCGCCCTGAGCGCCCCTGGCCCTCATCGGCCGCTGATCCGGTAGCCGGCCCACCGGTAGGGATCACGGTGACGGGGGTCGGCGATCATCGAACGCTGGGCCAGCGCCAGAGCATCCGCCTCGGGGCGTCTCCGATAGGCGCGATAGAAGCGTTCGGCGAAGATCGCCGCGCTCCGGTCCTCGACGCGCCACAGCGTTGCCACGACGCTGCCGGCGCCCGCGGAGAGAAAGGCCTGCGCGAGCGTGGAGTAGTCTCGACCGCGGTCGTAGCCGGTCGCCCCCGATGGCCCGACACCGGTCTCGCATCCCGACAGGAACACAAACTCGCTCCTGACCGGCACCGCGAGCACCTCGTGGACCTCGAGCCGACCGTCGTCCCGCCACGGCGGCGTGCCCCCAGAAGCAGACGCGGTGGAGAGCTCGATGCGCGAAAACATGGGATTCCGCGCATTCAGGATGCCGTGCGACGCCACGTGGACGATTCCGGGCCGCTGGAGAGCGTCGCGGAATCGCCTCTCGGTCGCCGCGCGTCCGCGATGGACGTCCGCCCGGGGCAAAGCGCGTCGCAGCGCGTCGAGCTCGGCGAGCGAGGCGGGGAGTCCTTCCGGGAACGGCGCGAGGCCGATCGCCTTCCTTGGACCCGCCCGAGGCGTCCTCGATCCCTGTTCCCTCAGCAAGGCCAGCGTGCCCAGGGAGGGGGCATGAGCGAGGACATAATCCTCGACCAGGAACCGGCCCGTGCGAAGATCACGGAGCGCGGGAAACGGCAGGTACTCGAGCTCCGCGTGGGGAACGATAACGAGACGCTCGATCCCGTCCAGCGCCCCCGAATCGAGAGCCGGACGGATGAGAAGCTCGTGCAGGCGCCCGAGCGCGAGGTCGGCCACGCCGGCGCCCACGCTCGCTCGGCTGGTCAGCTCGCGGGCGACACGCAGTCGCGTGGTCAGCTCGTCTCGCGTGATCTCCTGCTCCAAGGCGACGATCGTGTCGCGGTCGACCACGAACAGGATCAGTCGATCGGGGAGGATCAGATACTCGAGCAGGGCCTCACCCGGCGCGAGCCGCCTTCGGTCGTCTCCTTTGGGGCTCCGGCTCAACGCAGCGGTACGGCGGCCGTGCTCCTCGGCCCGCAACAGGGCCGCGTGGTACTCGGCCCGGGTCCACTCGAGCTCCGTCCCCAGGAGGTCGGCCTGTTTCGCGAGATCCCTGCTCGGCTCCTCGATCAGGGCATGGTCGACCTCGTCCAGACGCTCGCTCAGCTCGTGGATCCGCCACAGGAGCCGCTCGCTCTCGACCGGGTCGCGCGTCCCGCCATCCGCATCGTCATGGTGCGGGGCCGTGGCGTGCTCGAGCAGAACTCGACCCCGCGAAGCGTCGGAAACCTGGAGCGCCTCCTGGACGGAACCCAGTCGCAAGAGCGTATCGACCAACTCGCCATAGACCGCCTCCCGGCCGCGGAGGTAGGCCTCCCTCAGCCATCCAGAGGCGAACTCCCCCCTAACCCGCTCCACGCCCTCGATCGCCCGCCTGCCCGCACGGGCCGCGTGCTCAAGTCGACCGGCTCGAGCCAGGGCCCGGGCGCGGAGCGCTTCGGCCTCCCACTCCACTCCATAGCCGAGCTGCCGAATTTCGTCTTGGGCTTTCTCGAGCACGCGCAGAACCTCGGACGACTCCTCCGCCCGATCGGCGACCCGGGCCCGGCCGAGCGCCACCTCCACCCGACCTGACCGGACCCCGAGCGTCGCAGCCAGCCGCTCCGCCTCCTCCAGGTAGGAATGGGCCTCATCGAAGGAGTCTGCGTCGCCGGAGAGCTCCGCCAGCACGATCAGGTCGCTGAGCTCTTCGAGCGCGGCGCCGCTTCCCTGATGGATCGCGAGCGCACGGCGCGCCTTGTCGATCGCGACGCGCCGGTTCCCGAGCTCGCGATGGATCCTGGCCTCGTTCCGCAGATCGATGCCCTGTTCGTCGATCAGGCCCATCTCCTCATTGATGCGGCCGGCCCGGGCCAGAAGCTCCAGCGCGCGGCGGGGGTTACCCGCGTCGCGATGGAGCTCGGCTAGCTGCTCCAGGTTGATCGCCTCCTCCTGACGAAGGCCGTTTCGTCGGGATCTCTGAAGGGCGCTGTCGAGGTGAGCGATGGCGCGTCCCGGGTTGCCGGTGGCGGCGTAGGACGTGCCCAGGTGACCGAGCAGGATCTGCTCACCCACCACGTCCTCGGCTTCGACCAGAAGGGGACGCGCCTCAGCGAGATGGTCCATCGCCGCCAGGGGATCCCCTACTTCCAGAGCCAGCATCGCCAGATTGATCAGCGAGCGCCCTTCGATCAAAGGATCGCCGATCGCGCGAGCCGTTTGACGTGCGTTCTGGAATCCCGCTCGGGCCTCCTCGTAGTGGCCCAGGCTGGTGGACACGAGCCCTCGGTTGTTCCAGACCTTGGCCAGGTTCGCGGAGTCGCCGGTCGCCTCCGCTGCTGCCGTCGCCTTCTCGAAGAGCTCGACCGCGTCCAGGGGGCGAGCCTCGTTCCAGGCCAGGAGACCGAGGACGTTATAGGAGCGAAAGAGATCGCCGCCCCCGAGCCGCAGCTTGATCGCGAGGGCTTCTTCACCGAGACGTTTTGTCGCCCCGTAGTCGCCGAGTCGCCACGCGGCCTGGGACAGCCAGGTGAGCGCACGGGCCGCACCGAGCGAGTCCCCCCTCGAGCGGGCCAGGGCGAGCTCCCGACCGAAGACGACCCTGGCGCTGTCGATCTCCCCGTCCGAGTAGAGGCTCTCACCGTGGGCGTGCAGCGAATCCAGGGCGGAGAAAGCCTCACCTTCCGCCGCTCGTGGTCCCGCCTCGCACGCGACGACCAGCAGCAGACCCCGAGCGGCCCAGCACGCGGCGGTTCGTCCCGATCTCAAGGCGCCAGCCGCAACCTGTTCACCCCCGTCGTCGCAGTCGTTCCATCCGACAGCACCGCGTCCACGTACCAGAAGTAGATCTGACCCGGTCGCAGCTCGAGGTCGCTCGGGGGATCCACCCACGTGGCGTCCGTATCGATGCGCCACACGGTCTGACCCTCCTCGTCGGTCATCGTCAGGCGATAGGCCGCTTCCTCCCCCGCCGACTCCCAGGCGAAGACCACTTCCTCACGCGTCAGGGACGCGTCGGGAGGCGGTGAGATCACCGGGAGGGATCGTACCGCTTCGCGCTCGGTGGCGGCCTCGGGTGCGCGAAGCGCGCCGGGATCGTCCATCGCCTCGCGAACGCGGGGAACGCTGATCAGGAGCGCCACCGCGGCGGCCGCCGCGACCCCGGTGGCCACCACCGGCCATCGTCGGCGGGGACGATCGTGCGCCTTCATCAGATCGACAAGCTCGGTCATCTCCCGGCGGCACTCCGGACAGTCGGCCAGATGCCCCTGGACCCGTGCTTTCTCCCCGGATTCGAGTCGCCCGTCCAGATAGGCCGAGATCGACCCTGTATCGAGGTGACTCCCGGTAAGGCTCTCAGGGTCGTCCACGTTCCCCCCAATCCTTCGATCGCGGACCCTCATCTACAGGATGAAACGGCACTTCGGGCGGTTTTCTGCGACGCGGTTCCAGGCGGGCTTCAAGGATAGGGGTCATGCACACCCTCTTCCTCGAGGCAGTCCCGCAGGCGAGTCAGGAGCCTCTTCTGGCGCCGGTAGACAACGAACTCTGAATCCAGCCGCATGACCTCGGCGACCTTCCGCACCGCGAGGCCGTCCTCGTACCGCAGCTTGAGAAGAAGCCGATCCTCGGGCGCCAGCTCGGCGAGCGCCGAAGCGAGCGCTCCGGAGAGCTGCTCCTCCCTCAGCCGGCGCTCCGCGGTCGGCTGCCCGCGGTCCGGCAGCTCGCCGGGCCGCAACTCCTCGGCGATCAGGTCCTGGAGCCTTCTCCGGGCTACGCGCGCTTCGCGGGCGGCGATCCCACCATCCTGTCGCTCACGACCGTAGCGGGTCCGTCGGAAATCGTGGCAGAGCCTTCGGGCCACGACCACCAGCCACGTCGAGAAGCGGCTCTCCGAACGAACGCAGTATTCACGGAGTCGTTTGAAGTCATCCTGGGCGAGCGATTCAATGACGTATCGGTATGCGTCCATCCTATCGTCGTACTCACGGCAGACGAACTGCGCCGTCCCCAGGAGATAGCGGTTGTATCGTCGTAGAAACTCTTCCCACGCGCGGTCGCGGGAAGAGGAATCCCTCGCGTTAAGGAGAGCGTCGAGCTCACGAGGCAGTTTTTCGGCCATGACCCCGATGGCACGGGAAGACGGGCACGGTGGCCTGGCGGGCGCTCCCAACGTAACGAAGCGGCGCCCGGTACTTCAATAGCAGTGGTGACGGAAAAGTTTGGTGCGTTCGTTGCCGGGATCTCCGGTGACCGGTTACGTTGGCGCCCCCGGTGAAGACCAAGATCGCCTCCGACACCCGCGTACTTCGGGTCGGCCACAGCCCTGACCCCGACGACGCGTTCATGTTCTTCGGCCTGGCCCGCGGTGCGGTCACGATACGGGACTACCGGATCGAGCACGTCCTCGAGGACATCCAGAGCCTGAACGAGCTGGCCCTCCGGGGAGCGATCGAGGTGACCGCGATCAGCGCCCACGCCTATCCACGGATCGCCGACCGATACTGGGTCATGCGCTGCGGGGCGTCGATGGGCCGAGGGTACGGCCCGATCGTCGTGACCCGGCCCGGTGGGTCCGGCTCGGTGGACTCCCTGGCCGGGCGTCGCGTCGCGATCCCGGGCGAGCTGACGACCGCGTATTTGGTGGCGCGGCTCTACCTGCCGGATTTCGAGCCGGTCCCGGTGGCCTTCGACCGGATCCCCCAGGCGGTGCTCGAGGGACACGTCGATGCCGGCCTCGTGATCCACGAGGGCCAGATCACCTACGCCGAGACGGGGCTCGTGAAGGTCGCCGACCTGGGAGAAGTGTGGCTCGCGGACACCGGACTGCCGCTCCCCCTCGGGCTCGACGTCGTCCGGAAGGACCTCGGGCGCGAGCTCGCGGGCGAGATCTCGGCCGGCCTCGCCGCCTCGATCGAGTATGCGTTCTTGAACGAGGACGAAGCCGTCGAGTACGCGCTCGGTTTCGGCCGCGGCCTTGACCAGGAGAAGGCGCGCCGGTTCGTCCTCATGTACGTGAACGAGTACACGCGCGACATGGGGGGCGAGGGTCGTCGAGCGCTGGAGTTGTTGCTGGCACGCGCCGCCGCGGCGGGTCTCGTCTCCCCGGTGTCCGCGATCGAACTGGTCTAGGCGGCGGACTCAGCCGATGACCGGCAGCGCGTGCGGATCGAGCCGTCCCGCGCGTCGGGGAGCGTGGCGCCTGATCGAATCGAGCGAGGTCTCGGGAAGCCGCTCGTAGAGGGTCGTCCGCTGGACGGGCTCGAAGCCCGCCTCCCGGATCAGCGTCCGGATCTCCTCGACCGTCGTCGTGTTGACGAACGCGGCCTCGGCGTGCACGGACTCCTCGAACAGCGTGCCCCCGAAGTCGTCCGCCCCCCAGTGGAGCGCGACCTGGCCGGTCTTCTTCCCCTCGCTGAACCAGGACGCCTGGATGTGCTGGACGTTGTCCAGAAAAAGTCGGCTCACCGCGATCGTCCGCAAATAGGCCGCGGGTCCCTCAGCCTCGGGCCGGACCTTCTCGAGCGGCGTGTTGCCGGGCTTGAAGGACCATGGGATGAAGGCGGTGAAGGACCCCGGCCGATCGGCCCGGGTCGCCGCCGGCAGGGCCAGGGATCGATCCTGGAGGGCCCGTAAGCGATCGAGGTGCTCGACCCGCTCCGCCGGCGTCTCGATCGACCCGTACATCATGGTGGCGGTCGTCAGGAAGCCCACCCGGTGGGCCGTCTCGTGCACCTCGAGCCACGCCTCGGGACCACCCTTTCGGATCCCCAGCTTCTTCCGCACCCGAGGAGCGAGGATCTCGGCGCCGCCGCCCGGGATCGAGCGTTGGCCGGCCTCCCAGAGGTCCTCGAGGACCGTCTGAAGCGGCTTCCCGGACACCCGGACCATGCCCTGGATCTCGACCGCGCTCCAGTAGTGCGGGGTGACTTCCGGGAAGCGGGCCACCGTTTCGCGCACGACGTCGAGGTAGTAGGCGTACGGGAGATCGACGTTGACGCCTCCCTGAAGCAGCACGGTCGTGGCGCCCTGCTCGACGGCCCAGGCGACCTTCTCCAGCACCTCTTCGACCGGGTGCGTGTAGGCGTCCTCCGCCTCCGCGTGGCGGTAAAACGCGCAGAACACGCAGTCGACGTCGCAGACGTTGGTGTAGTTGGGGTTGGAGTCGATGACGTACGTGACCTCGCGCGCCGGGAAGCGCCGGAACCGCTCGGCGTTGGCGAGACCTCCGAGCGCGGTCAGGGGAGCGGCCGTGAGGAGCCACTCTCCATCGGCGGGGGTCAGCCTCTCCCCGGCCGAGAGCTTCGCGCGGATCGATTCGAGCATGGGGGGTGGAATGTCGCGGGCTCGCCCGGGGTCGTCCAGCGAGCGGCTCAGCTCGCCGCCTCCGACCCCTTCCCGGTCGCCCCGTCGAACAGCGGGAGGTACTCCACGTACCCCTCCTGCTCGAGGGCTTCGACCGGCACGAACCTGAGGGCCGCCGAGTTCATGCAGAACCGCTTCCCGGTCGGCGGCGGGCCGTCGTCGAACACGTGGCCGAGGTGCGAGTCGCCGTGTCGGGACCGGACCTCGATCCGCTTGTACAGCAGCTTCCGATCTTCGCGGTAGACGATGTTTTTCGGTTCGAGCGGCCTGGTGAAGCTGGGCCACCCCGTCCCCGACTCGTACTTGTCCAGCGAGCTGAAGAGCGGCTCGCCCGACACGATGTCGACGTAGATCCCCCGCCGCTTGTTGTCGTTGTACTCGTTTCGGAAAGGCGGCTCGGTCCCCTCTTCCTGGGTGACCTCGTACTGCAGCGGCGTGAGCGTTCGCCGCAACACCTCATCCGCGGGCTTGCGGTCACCGATTCCATTCGAAGCATCGGCTTCGGCGGCCCCCTGCCCGCACGCGGTTCCCGCTGTGAGCGCCACCGCGAAGACAGCAGCCACCGGCCCGGGGATCGACCTCCACCTCCATAGCGCACCCATGTCCCACCTCGTCCAGGAAGATCCGGGAATCACGATCGGTCGGATCGCGTTATCGTACTGCGTCGAAACGTGATCCGACATCCCCTTATTCCGTCCGCGACCTCGTGGCGAAAGGAGCTCGCAATGCGCACCACGGGTTTCGTCGTCCTGCTCCTGGCGACGGTCGGGCTCGCCCTCGCCGCCGTTCTGGACCGCGGGGGCCGCGAATCGGTCCCGAACGGGGCCGGGACCGCCGGCGAAACCGCCGAGGCGACCTTCGCGGGCGGCTGCTTCTGGTGCGTCGAAGAGGCGTTCGACGGGGTCCCCGGTGTCGTCTCGACCACTTCCGGGTACACCGGCGGCAGGACCCGGGATCCGAGCTACGAGGAGGTATCCTCGGGCGGGACGGGCCACGCCGAGGCCGTGCGCGTGGCCTACGACGCGGAGGTCACCAGCTATGCGAGGCTCCTCGACGCCTTTTGGCGCAACGTCGACCCCACCGACGGAGGGGGCCAGTTCTGTGACCGGGGAGACTCCTATCGTTCGGCCATCTTCACGCACGACGATGAGCAGCGGCAGCTCGCGGAGGCATCGAAGCGGGCGCTGGAAGGATCGGGCCACTTCGAGGAGCCGATCGCGACCGAGATCGTCCGCGTAGGGCCGTTCTACCCGGCCGAAGAGTACCACCAGGATTACTACCGGAAGAATCCAGTCCGCTACAAGCTCTACAAGTGGAACTGCCGGCGGGCCCAGCGTCTCGAGCAGATCTGGGGAGAGAAACCCTGACGCTTGCCGATCCGGCTGCAGCGCCCTAGCCATACCTCCCGTGCAGCTCGTCGACGCCGGGATGATCGCGTTCGCGGCCTGGCACGTCCTTAAGGGACGGGTCGACTGGCCCCTCACGTACCAAGTCCCGAGGATGCTGCGACCGCTCGTGACGCAGGCCGAGGACACTTACGCCCTGTTCTGGAACGCCGAGCGCCAGTGGAAGAAGGAGCGCTGGCCCGCCTACCGGGACCGGCCGGAGATCTGGGACCACGCGGGCCGCGAGGACTACGAGGCCATGATCGGCACACTGACCGCCCTGGGGGTCGTCCAGTTCCGCGCCGACGGCCGTGAGGCGGACGAAGTGCTGGCGGCGGTCGCCCACCGTCTGGAGGGCGAGGAGCGGCTCGTCATTCGCTCCGACGACAAGGACTTCATGCAGCTCCTCTCCGGCTCGACCAGGATGATTGGCCGGGTGCGCGGGACGGTGCGCCACTCCGACGTGAAGGAGATCCTTGGCGTCACCCCCGCCTACGTGGCCGACTTCCTCGCTCTCTCGGGGGACGTCGCGGACGGGATCCCGAGGATCGTGACGCCCTCCGCCGCGCGGAAGCTCATCTCCAGCCGCGGCCACGTCCGCGAATGGATCGATCGTGACCTGCGCCTCGACCCGCGCCTCAAGCGCCTCCTCGAGGAGGGCCGGGAGCAGCTCCGCCTGAACCTCGAGCTGGTGGACCTCTCGGCCGACGCGGTCGGGGAGCCTCCCGGGCCGCTGCTCGACCGATGGGGAGACCTGGAGGCCGCCCGCGAGATCGGTGAGCGGGCGGGCATCGGCTGGCTGACCGATCCCGACGCCGTCGACGGGTTTTCGATCCTCGGGACCTGGGGGCGGCGGACACGCGAGCGGCTCGGGGTCTGAGGCCGGCGCGGATCCCCGGTCCCGACGGGATGCGTTAGACTGGTCGCGCCCGTTCCGGCGACCTGATCGTCCACCTTCAGGAGGCTTCCCATGGTCATGCCCCTCGGCGACGACGACTCGGGCATGCGGATCACGCCGGTCGTCACGTTCGCCCTGATCGTGATCAACGTCCTCGTGTTCCTCGTGCAACTCACCCAGGGCGACATCGAGGGCTTCTTCATGAAGTGGTCGGTCGTTCCCATCGAGTACGGCCAGCAGACCGACCTCCCTCCGACCCACCCCGGACCTTTCTGGACCACGCTCTTCAGCTCGATGTTCATGCACGGAGGGTTGCTCCACCTGGGCGGCAACATGCTCTTCCTGTGGATCTTCGGGGACAACGTCGAAGAGGGGATGGGGCATCTGAAGTACCTGGTCTTCTACCTCCTCTGCGGGGTCGCGGCCGGGCTCGCCCAGATCCTGATCAACCTCGACAGCCAGATCCCCAGCCTGGGCGCTAGCGGGGCGATCTCGGGAGTCCTCGGCGCGTACCTGGTCCTCTTCCCGCGCCAGCGCGTGCGGGTCCTTCTGTTTCGGACGATTACGCAGATGCCCGCCATAGCGGTCATCGGGATGTGGATCGTGTTTCAGTTCATCAACGGCATCGGACAGCTCGCACGGACCGAGGAGACCGGCGGGGTCGCCTACGCGGCCCACATCGGCGGCTTTGTGGCCGGGCTCCTGCTGGTGTGGGTCTTCCGCGACTATGGAGGCCGGAGGGTCGCCGGCGTCTGAGTGGCGCGGCCCTTCAGACAGTGGTCTGCTGGTACTCCAGGATGTCGTGCTCGGCAAGGAGATCGCGAAACCGCTGCAGACCCTTTTTCTCGGACTCGCCGAGCCGATACACGAAGTTCCTCAGGTAGGCCGCCAGGTCGTCCCGCGTGCCGAGCCGCTCCCCCGCTGCGGCCGCGGCAATGTCCCCGAGGTGCTCGCTGCCGACCGCCAGCGACCCCGTGAGAAAACCCGAGAACCGCTCGCGCTCGCGACGCGGAAGGGTGGTCCGCATGGCCCATACCGCGAAGACGAACGGCTGCTTCTGCCACTCCCACCAGGCGGTCGCGAGATCGACGGTCCGCTCCCAGCCATGGCGCCGGGTGTCGGCCATCGCCTCCAGCGCCCGGTCACCGATCAGCAGGAGGCCGTCGACCGACTCGCGGGGGTCCGGTCCGAGCTCGTCCTCGGGGACCCACTCGGGGGTCACCTCCCACCGGGCGCGGGCGAGGAGCTCCAGGAGGCGACGGGACGTGGAGCTCTCGCCGGTGACGCCGATTCTCCGGCCGTCCAGGTGACGGGGATGGCGCCGGGCGAGCAGGACCACCGATCGGACGTGATCCCTGACCGCGATCCCCATCGGGGGAGCGGTCAGTTCGAAGGTACCGTCCAGGCCGAAGTAATCGGCCACCGCCATGAGCCCGGCGTCCACCGATCCGCCGGCCGCCGCGCGTCCAAGAGCCCGGGGCACCATGTCCACCACGTCGAAAGGCGGCTCGTCGCCCCAGGCGTAGGAGAAGGGCTGGGCGTTCAGGTAGGGGATCCTGGCGACGTTCAGGGGCACGCTCCTCGGTCGACGACGATGGGTCGGAAGGAGTGCTAATCTACAGGCCGGAATCGCGCCGACGAACCGCCCCATGCGGAGGTGGGATGCGGAGGATGTGCGTCCTCGGTCTTACGTTGCCGTGCCTGACGGCGGCGATCGGGCTGGCCGGATGCTCGACGGGCGGCTCGGGGGCGGCGCGAAGCCGGGACGGAATGGATCCGGCGGCCGGCACGGCGGGATCGACCTCCCTCGAGCTGACCGACGCCGAGCTCGACGGGCTGGCCGACCGGCCCGACCTCCTGCTCCGGACGCGTTCGGATCCGTACGCGTACTTCCGGCTGCTCGCGGGCACGTTCTCACGACGGGTGTGCGCCGAGTTCGACGGATCCATCGACGAGATGCCGCTCGTGAACCTCCACGGCGACGCGCACCTCGAGCAGTACGCGATCACGCCGACCGCGCACGGCCTGGACGACTTCGACGAAGCGGGGACGGGTCCTGCCGTCGTGGATCTGGTCCGCTTCGCGTCCTCGATCCACTTCGCCTGCCGCCGGGTCGCCTTCGACTGCGATCCGGAGGCGGCTGTGGACGGGTTCCTCGACGCGTACGCCGAGGCACTCGCGGACCCGGAGACGGCGGTCCCCACACCGGCCTGGGTCGACCGTGAGCGCCGCCGGTCGCCGGCGGACCGGAAGGCATTCCTGGCGTGGGCGGAGTCGCTGATGGATCCTCCCGATCCGCGGACCCGCACGCGGATGATGGAGCGCTGGGGCCTCTTCGTCCGCCTCATGACCCGACTCCGTCCCGACGCCCCCGACGATTACTACGGCGTCGAGCGGATCGGCGCCATCGACATCGGCGTCGGAAGCGCCCTGGACGCCAAGTTCCTGCTCCGGCTCCGCGGGGACACCGCGGCTCCGGAGGACGACGTCATTGTCGAGATCAAGCCGATGAACGAGGTCGAGGCGCCCTGCCTGCTACGGCCTCCGGCGGGGGGAATGATCATGACCCTGTTGCCGACGGCGCGGATGGGACGGCTCCTGCCCGTGGTGCTTGGGTATCTCCCCTGGGAGGAGGGAGGCGAAGACCAGAGCCGGTGGTGGATCCACTCCTGGGACCTGGGCTACAGGGAGCTGGCCATCGGCGACCTCACGAGCCAGGAAGACCTGGCGGCGATCGCCCGCGACGTCGGGCTCCAGCTCGGACGCGGCCATGTCAACGGAATCGCGGCACCGCTGGATGGGCTGAACCGGCTCGCCCAGGCGCGCGCGCTAGATCTGACGCGCGACCAGGTCGAGTTCCTGGCCAGTCGGCTCGCGGACGAGATCTATCAGGGGTGGGTGCGGCAGATGGGGTCTTAGAGGCCGTCGCCGTCGGCCTGGGGGTCGAGACGATCCGCGATGCGTCAGCGGTGCGGAGGCAACGGCAGGCCGCGCCGACTCCGCGCCTCGTCGCAGCGTAGGAACAGCTCCTGGCAGAGGGCGCGCTCGACGTGGGGGATCAGTCGACATCGCGGCTCCCTGCCAATTACTCGTACACCCTTATCTCCCTGTACAGCGCATCCCGTTCGACCGGCACCCTCCCGGCCGCCCGGATTATCCGAACGAGCCGCTCGACTGTGTGCCCGAGCGCGCTCCCCGCATGGGCGTAGTGGGCGATCTTCTCGACCCCGATCGTCCCGTCCAGGTCGGTGGCCCCGAAGTTCAAGGCCATTTCGGCGGTCTGCTCCCCCAGCATCACCCAGTACGACTTGACGTGCGGGATGTTGTCGAAGACGAGCCGGCTCATCGCGATCGTCCGCAGGTCCTCGATCGCCGACGCCTGGCGCTCGACGATCCGGGTCTCGCCGAGCTGGTACTCGAGCGGGATGAAGGCCTGGAAGCCGCCGGTCCGGTCCTGCTGGTCGCGGAGCTTGAGCACGTGGTCGACCCGCTCCTCGTGGGTCTCGATGTGGCCGTAGAGCAGCGTGCAGTTGGTGGGGATCCCCATACGGTGGGCCGCCTCGTGGACGGCGAACCACTCGCGCTCCCCGATCTTGTGCTTGAAGAGCTCCTCCCGGACGCGCTGGCTGAACACCTCGGCGCCACCTCCGGGCAGGGCGTCCAGACCTGCCTCCACCATCTCCTCCAGCACCTGCTCGATCGAGCGTTTCCCGATCTTGGCGAAGAAGTCGATCTCGACCGCGGTCCAGGCCTTGATCGTGATGGTCGGGCTCTTCTCCCGGATCCGGCGCACGATCTCCACGTACTTCTCGTACGGCCAGCGATGGTGGAGCCCGCCCACGATGTGGATCTCTCGGATGTCGTCGGTCACGTGGGCCAGGATCTCGTCCCAGCTCATCTCGTAGGCCTTGGGATCGTTCCGGGGCCGGGCCGCGAAGTCGCAGAAGCCGCAGTCGAGGACGCAGATGTTGGTCGGGTTGAGCTGGCGGTTGAGGACGAAGTAGACGCGGTCGCCGTGCCGCCTGCGGGCGGCATGATCGGCCATCCGTCCGAGGGCGGGCAGGTCCCACGTCTCCAGACAGACCAGCCCGTCCGCCCGGTCGAGCCGTTCACCGTCCAGGAGCCGCTTCCAGACGGCCTCCAGGGCGGGATCCAGGAAGTCGATCTCCGGTGTCGGGACCGCGGCCGGATCGAGGATGGCCGCGGGATTCGGCTCGAGCGTAGCGATCGGCTTCATGGAGGTTCCAAGCTCGCCCAGGGGTGACGACCGGTCAACTCTCTCGACGGTCCGCTGCCCCAGGGCTCAGCCCACGCGGGTGATGATCCCTTCGTATTCGGAATGCCGACGGGCGACGGCGTCCACGAAAGGGCAGCTCGGCATCACCCGATAGTCGTGGCCGCGCGCCCAATCCAGCGCGTCCAGGACGAGCCGCTCACCGATCCCCCGGTTCCGGAGGGATTCCGGGACCCAGGTGTGACGGTAGTCGAGCACGCGACCGTCCAGTTTTCCGTAATCCAGGTGGGCCTTCTGGCCGTCGATCACGGCAAAAAAGCTGGTTCCCGCTTCGTCGTGCTGCGTGTCGATCTTCATGCGGCTGCCTCGCCTTTCCATCGTCGAACCGGGGCCCGGGGGCGTGGAGGGTCCTTTGTCAGTCCCGCGCCAGGCCGATACCGTACTCTCTCCACCGCCGGTCCACCAGCCGCACCACGTCCGGATCCATCTCGATGGGATCCGGATAGCCCGGCTTCCAGGTCGCGTCGATCGCCATCCGGCCGGCGTAGCGGGGCCAGGCGCCGTCCAGCCGCATCTGGCTGAACACGACGTCCCGCGCCGCGTCGAAGCGGGTGAAGATCCCCCACAGGAGGAGCGTCCGGTCGTCGAGGGGGACGTCGTCGGAGACGACGGCCGCCCACTTGATCCGGCCGAGCCTGGGGCTCTGCGCCAGCCGCTCCGCCGCCTCGCGGCCGGCTCGGCCGTCCCGGGCCCGGACGCGCGCGACCAGGAGCGCGGCCCCGGCCGCGTCCCGGGGGTCGGTCGAGCCCGCTCCCGCCATACCGCCGTAGGCTCGCCACGACTCGATCCTCGGATCGTTCATCGCCGGGTCGGCGAACGGCGCCTCGGGGCCCCCCGGCAGCTCGCCCAGCCCGGCCGGCCCATCGGAAGGGACCGGGGGCTCGTCGCCCGAGATCCCTCCCGATCCGCGCGTGCAGTCGAGGATCAGCTTCGAGCCCAGGTTCATGGTGAACGACGTGAAGTCGAGCGTGTCCTGGGGCACGCCCGGCAGGAGTAGCGCGTCGTCCGAGGCAGCCCAGTTCCGGCGGAAGGCGTCCAGGACCTGGTCCCAATCATCCGGGCGGACGTCCTCGTCGACCACGATCGCCACCTTGGTCAGCGCGAGCTGTCCCTGTCCCATGAGCGATAGCGCCGTCTTCACTCCCTCCTTCCGGTACCTCTCTCGCACGGCCACCACGAGCAGGTTGTGGAAGCCGGCCTCGAACCACGCGTGGAGGCCCGCGACCTCCGGCTGGACCAGCCCGATCAGGGGACCCACGACGCCGGCCA